>Ga0180216_1000223_pt1 | contig 65514 bp, 72 predicted proteins | sample eDN3rd37CBELigMG_FD_128879 | JGI IMG/M metagenome (GOLD analysis project Ga0180216, IMG submission 128879) | Enriched Miracle-Growth compost microbial communities from Emeryville, California, USA - eDNA 3rd pass 37_C BE-Lig MG (version 2)... ... | reverse complement strand
GAGGGGGGGGGGGGGGGGGGGGGGGGGGGGGGGCGGCGGGGGGGGGGGGGGGGGGGGGGGGGGGCGGGGGGGGGGGGGGGGGGGGGGGGGGGGGGGGGGGGGGGCACAAGAACCGGCCGCAGCAGGCGGCCGTGCCTTAGAACACTGGACGCTTGGCTCCCCGTGCTCTCAGAACGAGTTCGCACCTTCGATGCGCGACGTCGACATCGGCCGCTCGGCTTTCTTGTTTCGGCCAAAGCGCAGCGTTCCCATGCGCGTGGTGACCGGCGCCTGATTGGCGCAGGATGCCAGCCAGTCACAACGACGTCCATGCGGTGAGGGGTAAAGTGCTGCGCTTGCCTAACTTGGCTGAAGGCGGCCGGCCGTACCGAGCCGGGCGACAGGATCGTCGACTGCCGGTTGCTGGCCGGCGCACTCGAGGTGGGCGTGTACGGCAGCGACTCGTCGGTGCCCTTGCCCGGCCTAGGCACGACCTCGGCCTCCGCTGACCATTCCGCGGTCACGCCGGGCGTACCACGCGACGGTCAGCAACCCGTGAGGACGACGCTTGTCAGGCGTGGGGCCAACCACGCACCCAGCGTCGGCAGCGGTCCATCCTTGGGCGGCAGGGGCGGCGGCCCGAAAGGCGCGTCCGCGTACGAGGACAGCGATGACGTCGACGTGTTGGACGACAGGCCCCGGCTGTGGTTGACCTCGCTGGCCAGGCTCGCTGCACGCCGCCGCCGCCGCGCACAACGCAGGCGGGCGGTGAAAGCGCGGTTAGTGCGACCGGCCAGACAAAGTACCTCGGCGTCGCCGCCGCCGCTGCTGGCGCGTGCGCATACTGTGCGACGTCGACTTTTTCACGCTCCCGTCCGCTGCCGCAGCCGCTGCCGCGGGCGCCGAGGCCGATGCGGCCGCACTGGGGCTGGCCGTGAGGTCTTTGGAGGGCGAGGCGAACGCCCCGGAGCGGTACTTCTTCTCAAAGAACGACTTGGTTTGCATCGCCCTGCCGCCACCGACCCACGCCATATAAAAAAGGACCCGAGCGGCCGGGCCTCAGCGAAGCCGCGCGTGCTGGACGCGCGTGCCCCCTGCACGGTGCGTACCGCTCCAGCGTCTCGCTCGACATCTGCCGCTGCAGCACGGCCGTTGCCTTGGCCGGTTCGGCGGCGGGGGCCGGCGCCGGCGCCGGCGCCGGCGTTGTGGGCGTCGGCGGCACGTCTGGCGTGCTCTCGCTCGTGGGGCTGTTGGCAGCATCCTTGAGGCTCCCCGTCGACGGCGACTTTTTCGTCAGGTTGTGCATCGCCAGCGTAATGGCGCTGCCCAGGAACTGGTGGATGTCCAGGTACTGGTGCGCGCAGCGGAAAAGGCGGGGCGGGCGCGCTTCCGCACATGAGCGTCGCAGCCGGCACCGTGCGCGCTCCCGCTCGGTCGCGGCGGTACCTCGGGCGTCCGGAACTTGTAGGTGACCAAGAAGCGGCCGCCCTGCATGAACGAGAACGAGAACGTGCTCGACTGCTGCATGTACGAGAACTGCAGGATCTCCTCCATCTTGTGCTCGCTGATTGGGTGCTGTGAGCGTGGTCACGGTGGAGAGCGCACCCGCCGCGCGGGCCATCAGTTCCGCGCGCCAGCCAGCGCACGCCCTCGGCCAGCACACGGTCACGTACGCCGGTCCCCGGGTCCAGCACCTGCATGCCGGCGGCGCCAATGAACAGAATCACGTCGCGCGCCGCCGACGACTGGCCGAGCAGTTGGCAGGCGAACCGGCGGCCCGCCGCCAGCGCCAGCTTCTCCTCTTTGGTTAGCGTCATCGTGCCCGGCCGCATGCCGAGCGTGCCCTGCCACGCGCAGAACTCGCGGACAAAGGCGGGCGCCCAGTGAGTGCTGCGCCCTCCCCATGCGCCCACTAGCGGGCCGGCGTCGGCGGACCTTGCGCCGCGCGACCGACTCGCGCTTGGCGAGGCTGGCGGCATTGCTGGTGCGCCGGCTCACCGAGATGGGCGGCGGGCCCAGCGTGCCGGACGCTGAGCGCGATGCCGTGCCGCTGCTTGAGCCGCCGGCGGCCGTGTCGAGGTCCACGCTGGCGCGCTTCTTGTGCGTGGGCGGCGCCGCGGCCACCGGGACCGGCTCCTCGTCCGTCACCGTCACCACGGGCGACACCTCCGGGCTGGCAGCGCTGTCGGTTCCGTCCATGGTTGCTGGTGCCGCCGAGGGCGGAGCAGCAGCCGGACGGAGGTGCCGCTACGCGACGATGGCCAAGGCGAGCACGAGCAGCGTCCTCCAGTCGACAGCACGCGCGCGTGCCACGCTGTTCAGTCCGCGTGATCGGCGGTGCGTCTTGCCGAGCGCCGCTATCCCGAGCGCTATGCCGCGAACCGCGTGCAGACGTTTGGCGCCCGCGCCCGTCTGCTCCCGCGCCTGCCGCAGTGGCCCTTGCGGTCGGCAGCGGCGCACTGGTCGAGGAAGCGGCGCGTGCTCCGGCCGCCACCGCTGGGCGCCACGCGTGTGCGTCCGTTCGGGGCGGCGTCGACGCGACGGTTACGGCCGGTGCCCAGCGCGGGATCTCGTTACCGCCTGGCGGTCGCCCGCGCCCGTCGCGCTGCTCCGTAACGCTTGTCTCCTTCACACGGTGCCTCGCCGCCGTTCGTGTCCTGCGCCAGAGGGCGTTGCGTCGCGGCGAACCCCGCCAGGCGCGTCCTCGGCCTGCGTCGTCGGCCTGCGTCGTCGTCGTCGTCGATGCGTCCTTTTGAAAACTAGCGTGTCTTCACAGGCGCATCGGCGCGTGCGGCTTCTCCACTACTTCACGCATGCCCTCACACATGCCCTCACGTATACTCACTCGCCAGGGTCTGTTACAGCCTCATCAGCTGCCTCGTCGTCCGTCTTCTTGGTTGGCGCGCTGGCCACTGGCCACGCGCATAGAACTCCACCGGCCACTGGCCAACGAACGGCATAGACGGCCGCGGCGCGCATTCCAACCCGCGGAGGGTCCTTCGGACTGACCGTCTGACGGCGACCAAGCGCCCAACTCACACGGGCAACTGCGGCGCTTGCATGTTCGAATGGAAACGGGGTGTAAGGACCTCACGCTCGATACGGCCAAGGCGCACACCGCGTGCTGAGAACGCACACGGCGTGCGAATGATGCACAACGGCTGCACGCTGCCTGCGCGCTTGCGTGACTATGGGGCGGGGGACGGCACTTGCGACGCAGCTTGCGCGCATGGAATGAGGATGAGGAATACAGGCCGACGGCGGCAGGCCGATGACGCCGCTGGGCTCGGAGGCCCGGGACGGGGGCGGTCGGAGGAACCGGCGGTCGACAAAGTGATGCCATTGAGCTTGAGAGCATGTACAGACATGATGGAGACATTAGGCACGGTGTCGCGCCGGGCACACCGTCTACGCCAGGATGAGGCCAGCATCCTTGTACACGGCGTAAATCTTGCGGATGGAGCAGACGTACGCCGCCGAGCGGAGCGTGCACTTGAGCTCCTCCGAGACCGTGATCTGCGCCCGGCACACTCCCGCGGCAGACCTGGCGTGCTTAGCGGCACGGTCCTCGACCACCGCCGGCCGAAGCGCGGCGGGCCGTACCATCTCGCGCACGGCGTTGATCATGGTCTCCTCCAGGCCAGAGTAGACCAGGTCGCGCTCGGACGGGCCCTGCATGATGCGGTGGTACTCGGCCGTGTTGAGCATCGCCTCGTTCTTCGAGGTCTCCTTCAGGAGCGAGAGCATGTCCGCTTTGCTGTGTAGCGTGCCGCGGCCGCTCCGTGGGGGAGCGCAATGCGCGCCGCTTAGCAGGCACGCGGCGATCAGGCTTAATCGTGGGGGCCGCACACGCACCTGCGCTCCTCCCACTTCTTGTTGAGGCGGCCGAAGCGGACGTGCGAGAGGTTCTTGAGCCACTCAAAGTACGAGACGGTGACGCCGCCGGCGTTGAGGAGCATGTCGGGGATGATGAGGATGCCCTTCTGGGTGAGGATGTCGTCCGCATACGGCGTCACGGGGCCGTTGGCGGCCTCGGCGACAAACTTGCACTTGATCCGCTCGGCGTTTTTGAGGTTGATCTCCTTCTCGCCAGCCGCCGGGATGACAAAGTCGCTGGATGCGCGGTCACCAGGTGCTCGGCGGAACGTGGCGGAGGGCCGGTCAGTTGCCCGGCGCCGTTTCGGCGCGGCAGCGTCCCGTCGAGTGGCCTACCAGGGCAGCTCCAGCGGGTCGCTGATGTTGGGAAAGCTCGTGGTGCCCGGGAAGTTGGCCAGCGTGCCGTATTTCTGCGCGCGCGCACGCCAGCGTGAACGTGCACCACCAGGGTCAATCAGATCTTGACGGCGCGCCGTGCCGGCCGCCGGCGGCGTGGCGCGTACCAGGCGGTACTGGCTGAGGGCCTCGATGTCGATGCCGTTCGGGTTGCCCACGGCCGAGTTGTACTCGGCGACGGCGATGCACTTGGCGCCGGCCTGGGTGAGGAACTTGGCCGCCCAGTAGCCGACGTTGCCGAGGCCCTGGACGACAAAGGTCTTGCCCTTCATGCCTGGCGTCAGCTGGAGCTTGGCCAGCATCTCGGGGTTGCGCAGGAACTCGGAGACGCCGTAAAACAGGCCGAGGCCCGTCGCCTCCACGCGGCCGACGATGCCGCCCTGGCTGAGCGGCTTGCCCGTGACGCAGGCCAGTGAGTTGATGTCGTTCTGGCCGTAGAGCATCTGGTACGTGTCCTTGATCCACGCCATCTCGCGCGTGCCGGTGCCCATGTCCGGCGCCGGCACGTCGATGCCCGGGCCGATGAAGCCCTTGCGGGCGAGCTCCATCGTGTAGCGGCGCGTGATGCGCTCGAGCTCGGACACCGAGTACTGCTTCGGGTCGATGCGGATGCCGCCCTTGGCGCCTGCGGCCGAGCACAAGCGCGCCGGGGAAGAGGCGGACGGCCGCCGTGGGCGCGTCAGCATCCCAGGGGCGGATCGCACGCGAGGCGCCGCCGGCCGGGCGTACCGCCAAAGGGCACGTCGACCATGGCGCACTTGTAGGTCATCAGGCCGGCCAAGGCCTCGACCTCTTGCAGGTCGACGGACGAGGCGTAGCGGATGCCGCCCTTGCACGGCACGCGGTGGTGCGAGTGCTGCGCGCGGTAGCCCTGGATGACCTCGAGCTGGCCGTTGTCGCGGCGGATCGGGAAGCTGGCGAGGCGCGGCAGGCATAGGGTGGGGACCGCGCTGGTTACGAGCGCGCACGCTGCAGATGCGAGTCGATGCGACGGGCGCGCACCTGACGCGGATGACGTTGTTGCACTGCTTGATGACCTCGAGCATGCCCGGGTCGAGCTTGGTCAGGGCGGCAGCGCGGTCGAAGAACAGCTTGACCATCTCCAGGAAGCGCGGCTCGTTGGTGTCGTCTGCATGGGGAATCACCTACACAGCGCTGGCGGAGCGACAGCGTCGGATCAGCCTCGTCTGGGCGCGCGGTGTGGGGCCGTAGGGTCTGCGGGGGGCCGGACCGTGCGGCGTCGTGACGGCGGTGACGGTGCGTGCCGGCTGGTAGAGCGCCGGCCGGCCCGGGCGCAGGGCGGCCGTGCGGCCGGCCCGGAGCGCCGTCGACAGCATGGTGGGGCGATTGCGGGGCAAGGCGCCGTGGCCAGGCTGTGCACCAGCATGGCAGTCGAAAGATCTCCGAGAGGCGCGCGGTCAGTACGACACACAGTCCGGGGCCGGAAGCCGGAAGCGGGGAAACGGGCAGGTGTGGCCACCGGCCGCGGCCGACGTCGCTCCGGAGCATGCCGCAGGGGCAGCCCTCACGCGTGTGGTAGGCTTTGCCGCAACCACGCTGCCAATCCGTTTGCGTCCTCCGTCCGCGCTCGCCCGCCCTCCAGCCGCTTTCCGGCGCGGCCACCACGTCGACTCCGGAGCCGCAAGTTGGCAAGGACCCAGCGACGCCCATTGACGTTCCCCGCATACACACTTGCTAGCCCCGCTCCTTCCGCAGCCGCGCCCGTGTACCCGTGTGACCGTGCCGCGTGCGTGGGTCTCCCTATAGCCGGCCTTTGTGTGGTTTCTCTGGGTGCACCTGCGTCTGGCGCGCTGCTCCAGGTCGTTCCGCGTACCAGAAGTCCCGTCGGGGATTGTTGTGTTCTGCCGCTGTTCTGCCGCTGTTCTGCCGCGTTGGACGAGAGAACGTTACACGTTTCTGCCGCGATTCTGCCAGTGCCGCTGGGGCATTCCAAACACTGTGGGGCAACGAAGGGATCCTATAGCGCCTAGCGGCGCGGCGCGTAGCGCGTAGCGGCGACGGCATTGGCTCAATTCTCTCGCACCTTACAGGGGCCTTACACGGCGGTGTATCCGTAGGTTTCTCATGGACGTTGCACATTGCATGGCCAGCACGCAGTTTCCTCTCAGCGGCTTGGAGAATCAGCAGACCCCGACCTCGAGGGGCGTTCACTTGAGGGGCACTCAAAATTTGGCGCGAAACTTTTGAATGCGGAGGACGAGCGCAGGGCGCTGAGAACAGACCAGCGACAAGGACTCGGCATAGAGCCCGGCATAGAGCCCCGCGGTTGAGTGCTTTGCACGGCACCCGCCCTTTGACGGCCCCTGCCTCGTTCCGCCTCGTCGCGCCTCTACCGTCACCTTCGATCAGTACGCGCCTCGAGCGCCACCATCGCCTTTGCCCCACCGACGTCGACGCCCATGCGGCACCAGTGCGGCGCCACTCAGCACGGCAGATCGGAGACGTCTAACCGACCCACTCAGGACGTGACTTCCCACCTCGTCCTGGCCCCTTTCCCCGGTGGTCGCAGACCAAGGTCCCTGCCACCACCATGGCCGGCGGCGGCGGCGGCGGCGGTGGGAATGGCGGCCGAGGGCAGCTGTCGCTAAAGGCGTTCTTCCAGCCACCCTCGGCTGGCCGCTCGCCTGCGGCGGCGCGGCCGGCCTCGGGCCTGTGGACCACCATCGGCGCCGGCGCGCCCAGCCGCCCGCGGCGGCCGGATGCGCCACCGCCGCCGCCGCCGCCGCCGCCGCCGATGCCGCCTGGCGGCGCCTCCGAGCGGCCGGAACCGGTTGTCGCGCGGGCAGCGCCAGACCCGCTCGCGGTGACGCCGGCCAGGGCCGCTGCCCCGCCGCCCGAGCCTTCGCCCGTGCGCGACGAGCCGGTGCCCACCGTGCTTCTGCCGCAGGTCTCGCCCATCTCGCTGCCCAGCCCGCCGCAAGGCCTGACGTCGCCCCCGGGCCGGGGGGCCACGGTGACGGTCGGCTGGCAGGAGACGCCGACGGCCGCCCGGCTGCACCGCATTCAGCAGGCGGGTACGCGAACGTGGCTGCACGCACCCCAGGAGGCTGCCCATGCTAACGCAATCTTGTGTGCGACACCTGGTATTCCCATTTCTCAGCCAAGTCAGATGTGCTGGCGGCCACGGACCGGCTGCGGCAGCTGGGCGATTCCCTGGCGGGTACCGGCCCGGCCGCGGCGGAGCCGGCGGCCGAGACGCCCGAGCCGATTGTGCGGCCGGTGCCGCCGCAGCTGCTCGACCTCTCGCCGCCGTTTACCCCGGCCGCCTGGTTCCACAGCGCGCGCTCGGCGTCGGCCACTCGGACCGCCGCCGAGGCGGGCAGCACCGAGCTGGCCAGCGTGCCCTCCGCCACGCGCAAGCGGCCAAAGCGGGAACCCACCGCCACCGCCGAGCTGAAGCGGCTCGTGGGCGCGCTGGCGTCGCCGTCGCCCGCCGCGTCGCCGGGCGTCGTCGCCGAGGTGGCCGCGCTGGAGGCCGCGCCGTCCGTCGGGGTCGAGCTGCCCGCGGCGGCCGACAGCATGGCGGTGGACATGGCCGACTCGCTCGACACGGCCGCCGCGCTCGAGATGCCGTCGCTGGGCCCGCCCAGTCTAGTGTTGGGCGACGCCCCGTTCGCGGCAGCCTCGGAGGAGACGCCAGAGTTCCAGCCGGCCGCCGCCGCGGCCAAACCGGCGGACGGTGCAGCAGATACGTTGGCGGTCGACGTTGCTGCTGCGGCCGCCGCCGACGTCGCGGTGGAGGAAGCCGCGCTGCTGGCCCTGGCCGACGGCCTCGAGCCGGAGGTGGCGGCCGCCGGATCACCACCAGCAGAGGCCCCACCGCCTGCGGCCGTGCCGGGATGTGCGCCCGCAGCGATGCCGGCAGACGAACTGGGCGCCGCCGTGGCGCCGTCGTTGGCGGCACCCAGCGAGGAGAGCGCGACGCCAACGCTGCCGGCTCGGCCAGCGCCACCAGCACCGCCAGCGCGGCAGCCCACAACGGCGCCGACGCCGGTGCCCGACGACAGCCAGCGGCCGCGGTCGTTTGACCGCTACGTCGTCTTCAGCGTCGACCGCACAACGGCGCCAGAGACGGGTGAGCCGCAAAAGGTATGCAATCCCAACGTGCCCGAGCAGCATTGGAAGCACGCACGCCGATTGACCGGCCGCGCACGCGATGCCCGCGCAGAATGGTGGTGGCAGACGCTCGTCCTTTTCCAAGAGCGAAGCCAGACACAGAGCGTTGTGCACCTCCGACAAGACTGGCTCCGGACGATCGTCAAAGCCGGTGCGCCTTGTGACGGGGCTGACTGACCGACGGCGCTGCTGGGCACGACGTGCTGAGGGATCGCCTTTCGCCATGAGCCTTCGCCCGCTGCGCGCCTAGGCGACATGGTGCACGTGGTGGGCGCATTTGTCGCGGGGCCGGACGGCGTCGCCACCTGCGTGGTCGACAATCAACACCACCTGTTCATCGTGCATCCGGACCACTTGGTCACGGGCACGCTGGCCTCCGACTCGCTCAGCTGCATGCGACGCTCCGTCTTGAACGAGCGGTTCAAGGGCACGCCCGAATCGTCGACGTCGCTGGTGTTTGGGTCCATGGTGCGCGCCGTCACGCGCCCGCTGACCGAGGGAACGTCCACAGGGCACTGACCACATCGCCTTGCTGACGTCGCTGGTGGACACAGATCCACGACCTGTTCGAGATGGCGCTGCGGGGCCCCGACTTTTCGCGCGCCACGCTCGAAGCGCACGTGGAGCGTCTGGTGCGCGGCAACGTCGTGGGGCTGTACGCCGCAGCGGAGACCGAAGCACGCGCGCATGCCGCGCTGATGGAGGCGATCCCCGCCATGCAAGAGTTTGCGCGGCAGTACCTCGTGACGCCGGGCGGGGTGCGAACGCTGGGAAGCGACATTGCGTGCGACGGGTTCGTGCTAACGCGCGCTGTGTCAAAACGCCTGCTTCGCGTCTGCCGCGGCGACAGCGCCCGACCAAATGTGCCGGCGGCGGGGCTCTGCGCGACGCCAGCGGCGAACCGGAGCAGAACGCCATTGCGATCACCCGCCTGCTCGACGTCGAGGAAAGCATCTGGTCGCCCAAGTTTGGCCTCAAAGGCAAGATGGACGCCTCCGTCGTGGCCGAGGTAGGACTAGGTGCAGCGCACGGAGACCGTCTTCGCTTGCAGCCTTTCACCCATACGCACCCGTGCGCCCCGTCGCAATGCGCGTCGCCGCACAGGTATCCTACGACGACGGGCGCCCGCCGGAGACGCTCGTGCTGCCGCTGGAGCTCAAGACGGGCACCACCTTTGGCGCGCTGGCGCACCGCGCGCAAGTGACGTACTACTGCCTCCTCATGTCGGACCGCTACGGTGCGCGAACCGGCGGGGCATCCTGGCGGCGTCCGCGCCCAGCAAATGCTAAACTGGGTGCGCGCCGGCCTTGCCGGAGCGCCCGCGCGCGGCGGTCTAGGCGTTCCCGTCCGGTCGGGCCTGCTGTTCTACCTCAAGTCCGGCGAAGTGAGCCACGTGGTGGCGGGCTGGGACGACGTGCGCAACCTGATGCTGCAGCGCAACCTGCTGGCGACGCACTTGGCCGGCCCCATGCCGCTGCCGCCGATGCTGCAGTCGCCCCACATCTGTGGCCGGTGCTACCACAACGAGCGCTGCATGGTGCTGCACAAGGTAGGCGCCCGCCCTGCCCCCTTTCACTCCGACCGGCGTTCCACGAATATGACCAGTCCTCCCTCTCGTCGTGGCGATATCCGTCGGACCAGGTCTTTGACGACGGCGACGCCGTCACGAGCGGGCTGCCCGACCTGTTCACGCGCAAGACGGCGCACTTGTCGCCGGCGCACGCCGAGTACCTGCGGCACTGGGACGAGCTGATCAACCTCGAGCAGGGCGACATCCACCGCTTCCGCAAGGAGATCTGGTGCATGCTGGCCGGCGAGCGCGAGCGGCAGGGGCCCTGCCTGTCGGACATGGTCATCGACATGGCCGGCACCGGGGATGCGGACCAGGCACCGGGCGCGTTCGGCGGCTACGTGTACCGCTTCCGGTTCGTGCTGGTGGGCAGCACGGTGCTGTGAGGGAAACCACCAAAGGCGCTCATGCGACGCGTCCGCCTCGTGGCGCGTTCCACCGCAGGCGCCGGCCCCTGGACACCGACGTCGGTGCGAGTCCGCAGGCGTCGCCGCGCAAGTCGCCGCGCAAGCGCGGCGGCGTCAAGCCGCTCGGCGCGCTGCTCGGCGACGGCCACCTGATCGCCGGTGACCCCGTCGTGGTGTCGGCCGAGAACGGGCACTTTGCGCTGGCCATCGGCTTTGTGCGTGAGGTGGGGCCGACCTGGATCACCGTCGGCCTCGACCGCGCTCTGCTGGGCCCGCCGCTGCCGCTGGCGGTCGACCCCGCACCGGGCCAGGCGCTGCCGGCAGCGCGCCAGCAGCCCTTTGCAGGCCTGTGGGAGCGCGTACCGCCCGCCGCCGCCGCCGCCGCCGCGCCCGCCGCCGCGCCCGCCGACGTAGGCGACGTGAGCGTCACGGCCGTCCGCACAGACCGGCCGGAGCGGCTGCTGCACACGCGCTTCCGGATCGACAAGGACGAGCTGGCCGCGGGCATGGGCACCATCCGCAACAACATTATCGGCCTGTTCACGGCGAGCGGCGACAAGCGGCTGCGTGAGCTCATCGTCGACCTCGCGTGTACGTGCTGCCCGGCCGGCGGCTGGAGGCACCGTCGCGAGACCCTGACCGGGCGTTGGCGTACAATGCTGTGTCTCGCGCCGGGCAGCGCCTCGCTTTCGGCCACTGCAAAGCCAGCCGGCGGACCTCACCGGCTGGGCGGACCTGAACGACGACCAGCGGCAGGCCGTGCGCATGGTGCTTAGCGGTATGGAGCGACGGCGACCCGTGCCCATGGACGAGAGACCTGCGTATTAAAAAAAGTGCGCTGCACCATGCTAGCTCTTGGCGGCGTGCCGCCCAGCCGAGGATTACTGCTTGGTGCTGGGCATGCCGGGGACGGGCAAGACGACTACCGTGGCGCGGCTGATCGAAGCGCTCGTGGCCCAGGCACGGAGGCTGCGGCCGACATGGCTGACACGCACAGTAGGGCGCTCATGGACGATCGGCTCAGAAAGGGGCGGGGGGCCGGCGGACGCAGGGCAAGTCGGTGTTGCTGACGTCGTACACGCACTCGGCGGTGGATAACATCCTGCTCAAGCTGCTGGATATTTCTGCCGCGGCGAACCGGACGCCGCCGGCGTTTCTCCGGTTAGGCAACGTCGACAAGGTGCACCCCGCCGTGCGGCCCTACTCGGACGCCACCGATCCGCCCGAGACCGTGGCGGAGCTGGCGCAGCTGTACGCCAGCCGGCCCGTCGTCGCGACCACGTGCCTCGGCATCAACCAGTACGGCGCTGGGCAGGGGGTGCGGCCGCTAGAAGCCCGTCTGACGCGATCGACGACGAGGAACGGCGTGTTTCCACCATGCAGCCCGCTCTTCGCCAAGCGGCGGTTCGACTACTGCATCGTGGACGAGGCCTCGCAGGTGACGCTGCCGGTTTGCCTGGGCCCGCTGCAGTACGCCGACGTGTTTGTCCTCGTCGGCGACCACTACCAGCTGCCGCCGCTCGTACGTTGTTGCGCAGCATGCCGTGGCCTGGGGCGCCCGCCGGACTAAGGCCTCCACGTTCTGTTCAGTTGTGCCCACGCGCCGCGGCAGGTGCGCAACATCGAGGCCCGCGACCGCGGCTTTGATGTGTCGCTGTTTCGCCAGCTCTCGGAGGCGCACCCGGCCGCGACGGTCACGCTGAGCCAGCAGTACCGCATGAACGCCGAGCTCATGGCGCTGGCCAACGCGCTTACCTACGGTGCGACGGCACGCGCCCTTCGCGGGCTGTCGGCAGCGGACGCTGACGTTACCAAGACGGCTCGCAGTGCAGCAGTCCCCACGCGTCGCAACAGGCGACCGGCTGCAATGCGGCAGCGACGCCGTGGCCAAGGCGCGCCTGCGCCTGCCGGACATGGCCGCGGCGCTGCTTGCGGCACACGCGCCCACCCCGCCGCCGGAGAGCCTGGGCACGCCCGAACCAATGGCGGCGGCGCTGTGCCCCGGCGCCCCCGACGCGTGCTGGCTCGCGACCGCGCTGGATCCTCAGTATGCCGAACCTGGCGCGTTATTGTTGTTCGTCGACGCATGCCTGCTGATAGGCTGCCTCCGCATTTTTCTCTTGGCTAGTGTGGGCGTCCCAGGCGGCCGCTGGTGTTTTTCGACACGGACCCGCTCAAAGCCGAAGAGACCAAGCGCGGCGAGCTCATCGTCAACGAGACCGAGGCCAGCCTGGTCATGCAGGTCCGCGCCGAGCGACGGCCGCGGGACGGAGCTTTGACGCGCGGTCACTGACTGCGAACTTGCGTTGCCTCGTGCATCGCGCGCTGTGGCAGCTGACGGCGGCATTGGTGCGCGCGGGCGTGCCCGAGGCGGCCATCGGCGTCATCTCGCCGTACCGGTCGCAGTTGGCGCTGCTGGCCGAGCGGCTGTCGCCGTGGCGCGACGTGGAGGTGCGTTTTGCGCAGGTTTATAGAGTCTGTCGGGGTGCGATGTTGGCTCAACCATCTGCGGTCCACGCGACGCACGATGGCCGTCGGCGCGCAGGTGCTCACGGTCGACAAGTTTCAGGGCCGGCAAAAGACGTGCATCGTCATGTCGTTTGTGCGCTGCAACGCCAAGGGCAACGTACGCCCTCGCATCGTCGCCTATCATGGGGGCGGACGGCGTGAGCCGCTAACCGCCGTCGTGAGGCGGGGCGGACTGTGTAAGCATGGCGAGCTCCAGGTGGGCGACCTGCTACGCGACTGGCGTCGGATCAACGTGGCCGTCACGCGCGCCGAGCTCAAGCTGGTCATGTTTGGCTCCCAGTCGACGCTGGCCGCGTCCGCGCTCTTCCGCCAAATGCTCGCTGTCCTACAGACGCAGTCGGCGGTGCGCTATCGCCAACTGAACGCCGTCACGGCGACGGGATGCTGACCGCGCGGAGCGCAATGGCTGTCCGCTGGCACGTGGCTCCAGATCGTGCCGTTGGCGCAGATGGCGCACCTCGGCCACCCGGCCATCGTGCCGGCGTCGCTGGCCTCCGCCGCCTCGTCACAAAGCGTTGGCCGGGCGCCGCCGGCGGCCACGGTGGGCGCGGACCACCTGCCGCGGCCGTTGCAGCGGCGCAGCATTTTCGCCAACCTGGTCGGCGGCATTGTGTAATAGCGTGTATGGATGGCTTGGGCTGTACATACATAATGCGTTGTTTGATTGTGATGCAATTGTACAGTGCGCTTCTTGCGATACACTCAGGCCGGAATGCCGGACTGGAACGTTGCAGAAAGTAAAAGCGGCGGGGCACTGGGCGCCGTCGGCCGGGCCGGCGTCCAGCGCCTGCCACAGCGACGGCGACCACACGTAGTCGGGCGTGTGCCACTGCCGGAGCGCCTGCGCCATGAGCGCGTCGACGCTGGGCGGGCGCCGGGACGGCGCAGACACGCGCAGGTGCGCGCTCACGTTGTGCGCCAGCTCGGCGCCGTACATGACGGCACGCTCGCAGCGCATCGGGTAGGGCGCTCGGTGCAGGCCGGCCGGCCACGAAGGCGCCAGGTTAGGCCGGCCGATCGCCAGGGCCATCAGCACCGCGTTGACGGCCAAGAGCAGCGCCATCACGACGCTGGCGCGCGCGCTGCTGCCGTAGCCTTGCCGGCGCTCGTCGCGGGTCAGGCGGCTCAGGAGGCGCAGCGCGCCAAGCGGCGCGGTAATGCCGACCATGGCAACGAGGCCGAGCACTTTCAGCGATTCGGTGTCGCCGCCGAATCCGCGAAACGCGTCCGCATGAAAGAGGCGGACGACGGCACGCTCCCCGAGCGCCGGGTCCTGCCCGCCGGGGCCGCGCCAGAGGTGGTGCGCGACGTCCCGCAGGCCCGCCAGCCAGCGGCCCTGCGGCGCGGCGAGCGCGGCGTCTTACAGCAGCACGGCGAAGCGGGCGCCCGTGGCGACGCAGTAGTCCAGGGCGTCGGCGTGGTCCAGCGCACGCGTGTGCGCCGCCGCGCCGACCGCGCTGGGCCCACCCGACCGCTCGAGCACCGGCACGCGGGCCCGCCACTGGCGGGCGCGGTCATGGTGCGCCGCCTGGTGTGCCGCGTCGAAGAGGACGACGTGGACGGCCTCCAGGTCGGCGGCCGCCAGGCCGGGCAAGAGCGACGTCAGCGCGAGGTCCACCGTCTCCGGCGCCGCCGGTCGCTCCATGGTGCGGACGGCCACGCAGAACTGCGGCGGACGGCGCAGATCTCCCAGTGTTCGGTGCTGCCGCTGCGGCCCGCCCGCGGCGTCGGGGCCCTGGATCTCCCACGGCCAGTCGCCCGCCCGCTCCGCCTGGAGCGTCGCGACGGCGCGGAGGGCGCGGCGGTTGTTGGCGTGCGACCACGCGGCCGTGGTGTCGCGGCGCCACGTGAGTTCGGGCTCGGTGCGGACGGTGGTCCACGCTATCGCGCGTTCGCGGTCCGCGTACGCGGGCGTTGCGGTAATGGCGCCAGCGGCGTCCCACACAAACCAGGAATGCGGCGTGCCCCAGTAGCCCCCCGCGACGGCGGTCCAGGCGACGAGGAGGAGCACTTCCACGAGGCCGCTGCGGCGGCGGGCGCCCGCCATCGTCGCCGGACCGTCGTCTCCCTGTTTCGCGCCAAAAACGGCCTTTGCGCGGGGTGACTCCCCATCAGATCACGACGCTCCCCACAGATGACGTCATGCATGGACGCTGACGTCATTCGACTCCCCACCGTGCGGCGCGCCGACAGACGCCGCCCGCGGACGCCCGCGGCCGCTGACGCGCGACGGTGCGTCGAAACGGAGCGGCCGCGGCGGACGCCACGCCTCCCGGGAGAGCGCGAACAGGCGTCCGGGGACGGGGCAGACGCGCGAGGCATTTTGGTGCAGCAGAAAGCGCGAACGCTGTAAGGCTGTGCGCGCCTGCGCGGGCGGGGGGAGCGGTCACGCGGCGCCGGGCGCAGGTGGTTGAGCCCCAGGTGGCGGTCGGCGGGGGGACCTACCTCCCGCCACCCAAAAAACTGGCGCAAAAGTTTGAAACGGACGCGCGCACGCGCGGCGAGAGTAGCCACGGAGCCGCACCCCCGGCGTGGCGGCGACTGGGCGCTGACGGTGGCTTGGCTGTGTGTGTGCGTGCGGTCTGCAGTAACGGCCACCTTCCCCGTCGAAATCCCGCCCGCGCGCCCGCCCGCCCGGCGGACGCGTTGCCCAGCCGCCACCATGAAGTTCGGCGACCTCTTTGACAACATCGTCGTGTGCGCCCAGGAGGCCAAGACGTACTACGAGCTCAACGCCGAGGGCGAGTGCTTCAACCGCCTCGACGAGATCGTCAAGAGCATCAACCTCATCCGCGACTTTCACGAGAAGTACGAGTCGATGGTACGCTCAGCGGCGGCGAAAGTCCGGCGCCACGGGCGCGGGCCCGGCTCACCCGTGTACCGCTGGCCTGGGCCCCGCGCGTCGCGCGGCCGGTGCAGCGCCTGCAAGCGCGCATGACCAACACGCCCGTCTCGCACGCGCACGACACGCCGGGCTCGCGCAGCGTGCCGGTCAGCAGCCGCAGGGGCAAGGCGCACCCGGACGAAGGCAGCGAGGTGCGCGTGCGTCGCGCGGGGCCGGCCGGGGGCGCGCCGCCCGGGGCTGCGGGCTGACGGGGGCACGCGCCCCGATGCTGCCGCCCCCGCGCGACAGGCCGAGACGCCGCACAAGCGGCAGCGCAAGAGCGACAACGACGGGGACGAGATCGACCTGCCCGACGACGAGATTCGCCGCGTGCTGGAGGCGCCCCCGGACTCGCTGGACAAGGACCTCCGCAACAAGCTCGAGCTGCAGCTGCTCGAGTTCCTCGAGAAGGTCTGCTCCAACGGTGCGTTCGGCCAAGAATCCGCGCGCCAACCTGCTTCCGCGCAAATGGCTCAACGCGCGTGACGTTGGTGCGGCGTGCCATGGTCGGCAGAGGACTTCACGGACAGCACCGGCGCCAAGCTGCACCACACGCTCGCGGAGACGTCCCGGCCGCGCAAGTCCCTCCGCGACGGCCTGACGCAATCGTACCGCCTGCGCATCGGCCCGCTCATCAACGCGTTCACGGATGGTGCGGCACGCGGCAGAGTCGCGACGCAACGCCGTGCAAGCGTGGGCTCACGTGTACAGTGCTCGTATTTGTTGCGCCGCCCGGCGCGGCGCCGCCACAGAGGTGAAGCGCGTGGGCCTCCTCACGGATGACGAGAACCTGCCGGGCGTGGTGCGCGGCTTCCTGAACACCAGCCGGTACGGCCCCCTGCCAGCTCGCCGGTGCGTGGTTCCGGCGGGGGCGCGGCGCTGACAAGGCGCCACGAGCGCGACCGCAACTGGTGCCGCGGGCCGGGGGACCCAGCTTCTTCAAGCGCTTCAACTTCCAGGGCCGCCGCATCAAGATGCGCGGCGTGCACGTCTGGATCGTCGAGGCCGTGCGTTTTCGGGCGCCGCAGTTTCCAGTCTGGCGATCACAGCGTCGCTGACCGCGCTGGTGTCTCGCATTTTGGGGCGGTGCCGCCCTCAGTCGACCTCGCTGCAGGGCCGGTGGCGGTTCCAGGACTACCCGCGCCACTTCATCACCGAGCCCGTGCGGACGGCGGCCGTCGGCCAGCGGTACACCTACGTGCCGCGCGTGTGGGACCCCGAGCTGTGCGAGCCCGAGGTCATCATCTCGGCGCCGCACCTGCCGTCGTGGCTCGCGCTGGTGAACAACATGCTCGTCGGCGTGCCGCCCGACAACGCCGTCGACGTCGACATCCGCCTCGTCGCCACGATCCTGCCCAGCGGTCGCGCCCGCAAGTACCGCGGTACGCTCTTCGCCGGTCGATGTGGCTTGCCCGCATTGATCGCTAACTCGACGCGCCCTTTGTCCGGGCCGTCGGCGCCGTTCTCGGCCTCCCAGACCCAGGACGCGTCTGCGAGCAAAACTTCAAGATCCACATCAAGCGCCCGACGCCGGGGATCATGGGCCTGGACCCGACGGCCGACGTCACGGGCGACGTCGACGCTGCGAGCCTCTTCCCGCGGCTCGCCAGCGACGCCGGCGTGGGCTCTGCCGCGGGCCCTGCCTCGGCATGAAGTGAGTTGCGCATTAGCTGCGCTTTCGGCGCGTTCCATGTAAAATTTCGTGCTGCTCGTGGCCGTCCGTGAAAATTTTTTGGCGCGATCGTTGCGTATGTCTGTACCTGTAGCGTCGGCGGTTAGGCATCCAGGCGCACCATGCTTGCTCTGTCCTGTAAACGAATTTAGCGCGCTACTCGATCGCGGGCGACATGCAGGGGCGGGGGGGGGCATAGACGAGCGCCATTGCCGGTAGACGCACCGCGTGGCCGGCGTCGGCCTTGCCCGGTGCGCCACAAGACCTTCCGGCGACTGGCGGACTGTAGTGAAATAGTCGCCCGACCCAGTCGCCCGGCCTCGCGGGCACAGCGAGACCTGCGACCGCGGACGGACGCGCGCCACGGGCCGCGCCGCGGGACCCTCAGGCAGGCACAACGAAGCGGGCTGCGAAGAGACGTGGCTGCGCCACGGCCAGTGACGGCCAACGTGTGGAAGGCAGTTCGCAGGGCGCCGCGCCCAAAGGCGAGGCACAAGGATGGCGGCCGACCGCGACGCGCCCTTTGACGTGCTCGGCGACGTCGAGTATGTCGTCCAGCACAGCACGCACGTCCGCGTCCGGCAGGACCGCGCGGCCGACGCGGCGCGCAAGGTACGTTTTGGCGCCACCCGGCGCTGCCGCAGCGCAGCGCTGACCAGCTCGGGGGCTCGCAGGCTTTGGGCGGGCCCACGCGCGGCAGGTCGCTGCGGCGATGAAGGAGAACGCCTACAGCCCTGCGACGTGGAAGCAGCCGGCCATGCACCCCAAGGAGGCCACCGAAGCGACGGCCGAATGGTGGGGCGACGACAAACCCCAAACAACTAGCTGGACCGCGTCGTGCTCACGCAGCCTCGCCCCGGTCGGGGTGCTGGCGCCCCGGGCAGGATCTTTGTCGTCGACCTGCTCAACTTTTCCTTTTGGCTGGACGGCTTCCCGGACCGCTCCTTTGCCGTCCACTGGCGGGGCGAGCGCCACCGCGGCTACTTTGGCCTCTGCGCCTGCATCAACCGCGCGCTGGCGGTGTGGCGGCGGCATTCAGGGTCGTTGGAAGCCGGCGGCCGGCACACCGCCCTAACGCAGGCTGCCCGCCCCATGCGCATGCGCGGTCGCCCCTTAGGAGGGCATCCCGGTGACGACCGCATCGTATGTGGCGACGGCGCCGGTGGACCAGCTGCGGGCCGTCTTCCGCTCGGACGCCGAGGACGAGCCGCCGATTCCGCTGCTGGAGGAGCGCGTCGCCAGCTGGCAGGCGGCCGCCCGGGAGCTCGTGGCCCACTGGAACGGCCGCTTCGCCGACGTGGTGCGCGCCGCCCGCGGCAGCGCGCAGCGCCTCATGCGGCTGGTTCTGGCGGCGTTCCCCACGTTCCGCGACGTGCACGAGTACCGCGGCCGGCGCGGTAGGCCCGCGCCACGGGTGATGCCGATCGGGGGCACGCCTGGACGCTAACACGCTGGTGGCGTAGCGGTGTCGGGCCGCGCCGTGCGGTCGCAGTGCACATTCTCAAGCGAGCGCAGATTCTCGTGGCCGACCTCTGGGCCTGCTTCGAGGGCCAAGGCTTGGGCGCTTTTGCCGACATTGACGCCATCACCATGTTCGCCGACTACCGGTGCGCGGCGCTTTCGCACGCGCGGCAGGCCATTGACGTTTGGCTGACTTTGATATGTTTCCGCATCCGTCTCGCCGGTGGATGGGCGGCCGCTTCAGGGTGCCACAGGTAGGCTGGCGCGGGAATACGACGCCCTTGCTGCAGGCCCGTGCTGACATCGCCCTTTGCACTGGATGGCAACTGAACGCAGACGCTCCTGCAACTCGAGCTGCTCGAGTATAGCCCCGAGCTGATGCAGCGGCTCACCTCGTCCCTGTCGGCGGTGCTGGCCTCGGGCGAGCCCGCCGAGGTGGAGCTGCGCGCTGCGTCCATCTGGGCCGTGGAGCTCCTGCGGCGCGCGTGGCCGCCCGAGGTCTCGGCGCCGCCGCTGGCCATCCTCATCGACTTCTACCTGTGGGACTATGCGATCGCGCACCGCGACCAAATCCAGAACTGCCCGATTCACCGCACCCGCACGATCTATTACTAGTCAATCAACCAAATTCGCTCATGGACGGCGCCCAGCATGTGTACACTACAGCAGCATTGTACAGATCCTTACACCAACTCGTACACGCGGGTGGGATGTAGACGGCATCCCATCGCACTGCAATGAGAAAACTTAGGTGGCCCATCGGAAGAACCAGGGCTTGTTCGCGTGCTCGGGCAGCACCTCGCACCCGCGCGGCTCCAACACGAGCGAAATTTCATACATCTGTCGACGCCCCGCCCCACCGCGCATGCACGACAGACCGAGGCAAGCTCGATCGTGAGCCACGCAATGCCCAACGTACGTCGCCGCTTCCGTGCCGGCGCACCTTGTCGGCCGGCAGCTGGTCTGCGGCCAGCGACGCCAGCAGCTTGTTCTTGGACGGGTGCACCGCGAACCGAAAGTTGGCGCGCCGCTGGTACTCCACAAACTGCGACAACACCCCGTACAGCATCGTGCGCTTGGTCCAGTTCACCATGCCGTCCTCGGTGAAATCTGGATTCCCATCCTCGATGAACGTCAGGTCGCTCAGAATGACGCCCCTGTGCGTGCGCGCGCGCACAAGGGCATGGCAAGGGCGGCGCCGGTGGTGGTCAGGCCATCGGGAGCCAGGCCCCCGCCGCGCGTCCGCGGCGCTCGCCACGTACATGAACGGAATGACGGGCTCCTTGGTCAGACGGCTCAGGCGCTTCCGGTACGACCGGTAGGAGCCCATGGAGCTCATCTCGGTCTCGACCTCCTTTTGCGCCTGCCAGGCCGCCGCGCGCCGCGCAGATTTTTTTTTCTCATAGGCCGACATCGGCGACGTTAGGGCAGCGGTAGGTGAGCGCGGCCAGCGCGGCGGTCGCCCGTACCGTGACCAGCTTGCTGGGGAGGTCCTTGATGGTGAACCGGAGTCGCGACACGGCCGCCATGCACAGGCCTGCCAGGATGGCCATCACCGAGTGGAAGTTGTTGATCTTGCGCAGTGCCTGATGGCGGTGCACCGCGACGCCCGCATCCGACACGGCATCGTTAGTTGGCGGTGTGTGCGACGTCTCCAGCACTCTCTTATTTTCGGCCGCGGCAACGTACGTCCATCAGGGCGATCATGTTGGCCATGACCTTGCGCCGCAGCCGGACCTTGGACTGGCACACGATCGACGTCGCGACCCACCCCGACACGCGGTTGCTGTGGGAGATGAAGCGCATGAGGTTGGGGGCGCGCACGACGGCGTCCGCCTTTTGCCACGCCTGCCCGCTGAGCTCGTGCAGCTGTGGTCGGTCTCCAAAACATCGGGGCCATCGGGGGTCGATGAGTTCCCCAACCTCTCCTCATCATACGTGCTTGCAAGCGCCCCCAAAGCGCGCGTACGCGAATCGCCTGGAAGTGCTCGGCGTCCACCAGCGTCAGCTGCCGTGCGACCTCCACGGGGTCAAAGTGGAGCGTGTCCAGCGTCTCAAAGTGGGCCTGGCGCGCGTGGCATTCACAGCGTGCACAGCGAGGCAGTGTGAGCGGCGTCGCCCAAACACGACCGTGCGCGTGTGCCTCGCCGCCCCCGTACGTCGAGGTTCTCGATCGACAGCAACAGCGACCCGCCGCTGGCCAGCCGCTTATGGTACATAAAGTGCTCGCCGGACGTCTGCAGACGCGCCGCCCCACGGAAGCAGCGTGGCTCAGGGAGTTCAAGGCGCCGGCGCAATTCCCCGCCCGCGCCGGGATGCAGGCTGCGTACATGGAATTTGAGGCACTGGCGCAAGTTCTTGGCCAGGTAGTCGCTCTCCTTGGCGACCGACCCGTTGATAAACTTGTCGAGCTCATCGATCAGCTTTGGGTTCGCCACCAGGTCCTGGTCGTAGCGCTGCGTGATCCACTTTTTCCTGGAAGACGCCGTGGCTCCACGCGTGGCAGCCGGCGCGGCAGGAGCATTAGCAGCCTGCCGGCGCTGCTGCTGGCTCCAACATTCGGCTGTCGTAGACGTACAGGACGTTGCACACGCGCACGTGGACGGGCTTGATGATGTCCCGCTCGTACTCGTCCGGGTCCATCTCGGGCGGGCACGGCGGCACATGGAAGCTAAACGCCGGCCGCCGCACGCCCCGGAACTGGCATCGGGTCATGTCACTAAGATGACAGGCGGCAAAACCTCAAGTGCACGCCGCCCTGCGTACCGCTCGATCAGCTTGTGGACAAATTCCTCGGGCGAGATGAACGTTTGCAGCGTCGTCATGAACGTGCCGTAGAACGCCGACGCTGGACCGGTCCCAACATCGCCCGATGCAGTGCATAACTACCCGCACACGATGTCAGCTTCCGGTCGTCCCCGACCCCTGCGGTGCATGCGCCGGGCATACCCGCCAGAGCGTCCGTGTTGGTCTCCACGGGCGACGTCAGCCGCGTGAGCAGCTGGTTCACCGTGCCAGCGCGGATGACCACCTGGCCGCCCTCGTCCACGTCAAAGACGAGCGACGTGTGGTCGTTCCAGATGTTCTGGGGATCAACGGCACGAAGTGAGCCACCAAACCGCTGTTCATCAGAAGTGGCGCCTAAGAGCGCAAACAGAATTTCCGCGCCTGCCGTACGTCCGGCGGCAGGTGGTCAAAGTGCCGCCGCGAGATGATGTCCAACGACTCGGCGGTCGTGCTGACGTGCGCGGCCTCGCCGCTGAGCGACATGATGCTCAGCATGCGCCGCACCTTGGCCTCTGCGATGGCGCGCTCCTCGCAGCAGCACTACTGGGGTAGGGTTTTTGTTGAGCACGGCAGCCCTGTGGCGCGCTCGCGCGACGGGCAGAATCCGTACGCGACGACGAGCCCGTCGGCGTTGTCGGCGTGGGGGGCCGCTCGTCGATCGACTTTTCGCGTCCTGCACGGGCGCATCGTCATCTCGCGCTTAAAGGTACGGCGTCAGCACGTCGCCGCCCGACGTCGGCGCACGATGGACCACATACGCAGCAGCGCCTTTTGCAACTCCAGGGGCACGGGCTCCAGGCCGTCCAGCTTGCGCTCGAACGCCTGGATGAACAGGCGGACGCCGCGCTTCAGGCCCGACTCGGCCACGGGGCTACGCATGCCGCCGCTCGTGTTGGATGCGGACGCCGACCGCGGCGTGGACGCGCCGCTGGGGACCAGCACGACCGACACCTTGTTGCGGGAGGACACCGAGCTGGTGCTGAGGTCCGCCGCCGAGGTGCTCCCGGCAGACGGCGAGGCATCGCCGCTGCGTGGCGACGACTCGGTCGTGCGGGCACTAAAGTGAAGCGACGGCTTGGCCGCGGTCGTGCCTGTACGCAGGCGCTTCCCACGGTGACGACAGCACATGGTGGTGATAAGACAGCATGCCCCACCCCCCCTGCGGCGGCAAGCGGAGACATGCCCAACGCACGGGGGTCGACGGTCAAGCTGCGGATGCCCGGCGCTCGGAGGCTCTCCTTGAGTTGGAGCGGGGCGCGCAACGTCGCATGCAGCTGCTCAGTCTGGGTGGAGGCGGCGTGCGCGGTCAGCGAGCCCGTGGCGGCGGTGGCGCGTCAGGCAACGAGCGGCGGCCGGAGGCAGGGGCCGCCGCGGCCGCGGCCGTACAAGCTCGTCGGCGGTCGGCCGGGTCGCGGGCTCCGGCTCCAGCCACGGCGAGCCGTCCTCGCTCGGGAGCAGCATCGACGTCGCTTCCACGAGCGACTCCATGGTCTCCCACGTCTGCCGCAGCATCTGGCGCGCTTGGTCCTCTGCCGCATGGACCAGGTTGAAAAGGTGCGCACACTCGCCGACGGTGCGCGGTGCATCAGAGCGCCGTTGTTGACGGCATTGACGATGCTTCTGGGCCCCGGCCCCCCCGTACCGGACTGGGTGGCCGGCAACGCCCGCAACAGCTTGAGGGCAGTTTGGACGTTGCGGTCCAGCTCCTGCGACAGGTTGACCAGGCCGGCCTGCGCGGCCACGACCTTGTCCGGCAGCTTCCCGCGCAGCGTGTGCATTCTCTGGCCGGTGGACCGCGCCATCTCGGCCAGGATACCGGCGCTCCCCTGCCAACGCCAACCGAGAAGGCCTCTGCAGCGACCGCGACAATATTTAGAGGACGACTGCTTTGTGCGAGGCCGTACGCCAGCAGCGCCGGTGGCGTACGCGGGTGTCGACCGCCGCCTGGTCCAGCTTGGCCTTGGCGTCCGTAAAGATCTGCCGCGTCTCCTGGTCGCCAAAGAGCATCTTGCTGCGCAGCGGCGAGAGCGCGCCGGCCGAGGTCGAGATCGCAGCGCGCAGCCTGGCCAGCGGTAGTCCATGGCGAAGGAGGGCGCCCGCGCGCGCATTGTTACCCATGTGACGCTTCCCCTCTAGGCCCGCGTTGCCGTGAAACGCACTTTTCGCGGCAGGCACGCAAGCTCTGCAGTTCGGCGGCCGTGAGCTGGCCTGCTGTGCTGCCGTTGACGATGGCATTCAGCATAACCAGCGTGGCCTGCAGCTCCTGCGACTGCGAGGTCAACACTGTGGTGCCCACCGCCCGAGCCACGTCGCACCGGCGGCATGAGCGCGGAGAACGCCCGCGCTAGGACGTCGCACACGCTTCATGCGCGGCTGATTGTACCGCTGAGCGCTTCCTGGGACAGCTGCTTTTGCCGGACGGCCTCATCCTGCAGCGCTTCCTTGGCAGCGGTCGCGGCGGCCGTCAGCGCGGGGGCGACCGCTTCCGCGGCGACGGGCAGGCGGTCCTTGAGCTGTTGGTTGTCTTGCAGGCTCGCCGCCAGCGTCTCCATGGCCACATCTGTACAGGCGCGCCACCCGCTTGACGGTACGAGCGATCCCACGTTGGGATGCTGCCGGCAGAAATGGGCACCTTTCCGGCAGGCCGGCCATACCCAGGGCATCGGTCCGGACGGCCAGCTCCTTGATGGCTGGCGGGGCGGCCATGCCGCTCGCCGCCTCCATGTGCGCCAGCTGGGCGGCCGCGCCGTGGTGCGCGATGGTGTCCACCCACGCCTCCCGCAGCTGCGCCGCCGTCAGCGTGGTGGTCTGGCCGCAGCCAGATCCTCGGTCGTGTCATGGCGCGGGTTGGGCAGTGTGAGCTTGCGTACGGCGCCCGTCTGCGCACCAGCGCTGGCGGTGGTTCGCACCTCGGCATCGCTCACGGCGTTCATGAACACGCTGTAGTAGTCGGCGTTGGCCAGCTGCTGCCGCTCGTGGTCGGCCAGGTTGAGCACGTCGTCCACCACGGCGAGGATGTTCTGTTCTCGAGCGACACGCGCAGGCTCAAGCGGCCAACGCCGGTCAGCCTCCGACAGCGCGTGCTCTGCCATCTTCGCCGGGCTGTACCAGAATTTCCTTGGCGACGCCGTCCTTGGCCGCCCACAGCTCCTTGGCCGCTCCCGGCGGCACCGCCAAATATCTGCACCCCTCCGGGAAACAGCGTGCACAGTGCGCGCCTGATTCAACGTCAGCCGTCCTCGGCTAAGCAAGTGGCATCGCCTTCTGCCGGGTGTGCCTACGTGTTGATGCGGTTCGCCCATTGCTCATTCAGGCTGTCGAGGTCGTGGAAGCACTGGTTGAGCCGCTCGGCGGTGCCCGCATCGTTGGTGGTGAGCCCGCTCACCAGGCTGCACGCCTCGGCCAGCTTGGCCAGCAGCTCCGTCGCGATCTCAAACGCCGCAATCAAGCGTTCCCGGTCCGGAAGGTTGCGCTGTGCGACGTTGGCCGACCGCAGAGCAATGTACGCCAGCTCGGACAGGTAGTCGATCTGGCACTGCCGCGCTTGCAAGTCGCCGATGCAGCTGCGGCGGGAAGGGAGCGCCATGGCGTATGGCCAGTACGTGGGGGGTGAGTGCGCCGCCACCGCAAGAGACCATGTCCACGAGAACAGCAAGACGCACAAAGACGCGGCGAGGATCTTGACCTCGTCCAGCAGCTTGGGAACCGGCGCGGCCGGTGACTGCGCCTTGGCGGCCGCCAGCTTGCCCTGGAACTCGGCGAGCGCTGCCTCCAGGCGCGCCGCAATGTTGCGCATGTCATCGACCGCGGTCTGGTCCTCCTTGGTCATGGCGCCCTGCACGCGCCGTATCCACTCCACGCGGGACTGCGTCACCCTGCACGGTCGCGACCGAACCGGCATCGGCACGAGGCACGAGCCAGCGCGGTCAGCGAACCGGCGTGCTGGGGCCTGCGCTCGTTGCCTGCGTTCCCTGCCCCTCCCCGGCGGGCGAGTCTCAGCGCACATACACGGCAGTGTCGCGCATGAGTGCGTAGAAGAGCTCGGTGTCGCGCGCGGACGGCGGCCGCCGCGTGAGCCGGGTGGCGTGGATCACGATCGTCGCCAGCTGGATGACAAAGGCCGGCACGGCCATCCGGTCCATCGCTGGCACGCTCGTGCTCCGGGTGAGGTTGCTGCTGCTCCCGCTCGGCGTGGTGACCGAGGTGGGGCCCGCCGCGGCCGTGGACGCCAAGCTCACCGCGGAGCTGCCGCTGGCTGGCTTCGGGGCCAGCGGCACCGGCTGGGGCGCGGCGCCCACAGAGAGATTGCCGCTGCTCGGGCTCGGCCTGGCGGCCAGCGGCGCGGGCGGCGGCGTGGCCACCGGCTGGAGGTCGACGTTGCTACTGCCGACGTTCGCGCTGCTCGGCTGGGTTGCACGCGGGCTGGCCGGGCTCCAGAGGTTTGGGTGACTGACGCTGTTGCTCAGGCCGCTCGGATTGCTGGCCAGCGGCGCGGGCGCGCCGCCCGATGCGAGACTTGTCGCGCTGCCCGGCTGGCTCGCGCGGGCAGGGATCCCGACGCTGGCCCGACCCGAGACAGCCTCACTGCCGCCGCCGCCGCTCACGGGGCTCGGCTTGGCCGTCAGCGGTGCCGGCTGGGGCGTGGCGACGCGGCCCGGCTGGCCCGTGGGCTGGCTGTCTGCGCTCCGGAGGTTCGGATGGCTGGTGCTGCTGCTCAGGCTGGCCGCCGCGCCGGCCGCCACGAGGTTGGTCGAGCTGCCGCTAGCACTCCCAGGCTGGCTCGCGCCCGGGATGGGGCTGCCGCGCGGCGGGATTGCGATACTGGCGCGACCGGCCACGACGCTGCCGCTGCCGCTGAGGGCGCTCGGCTTGGCCGCCAGGGGCGCCGGCGGGGCCGCGGCCCCGCTGCCCGCTTGGCTCGCGGGCGGTCCAGTGACGCTTCGGAGGTTGGGCTGGCTGGCGCTGGTACTCAGGCCGCTCGGTTTGCCCGCCAGCGGCGCTGGCGCTGGCGCTGGCGCCGCAACGACGTTCGTGGTGCTGCCGCCGGCGCTCGCCGGCTGGCCCGCTCGGGTCGGGATTCCGACAGTGGCGCGGCCCGAGGCGACCTCGCTGCCGCTGCCCTCCGCTGCCTTGGGTGCCGGCGCCGCGGCGGTCGGGGAGGCGGGTGTGGCGTTGTCCTTGGCCGCGGAAACGCGCGCGTCCGTGCTGGCGGCGCGCGGGACGCCGCCGCCGCCACCGGCGAGCGAGGACGGCTTCCCGGGCGGCACGGCGAGCGGCCGCGGCGGCAGCGCGGCGTGCGGGGCGGCGTAGTTGGCGCGACCGCTGCTGAGCACGACGGGCCGCGTGGGGGGCGGCGGCGTGGGCCGGGTGGCCGGGCCGGCCATCGCGCTGTTCGTGGGGCCTCGCGGCGGCGGAGCGGCCGCCATGGCCCGCGGGCGGGATGCGGCCCTCAGCAGCGTGGCCGCAACGGCGTCTTGTGGGGGGTTGGGGTGCCGAACCGCGGATCACAAAAGCACGTGCAGCTGCCTCACCCCGCGGTCACGCGTAGCAGGTTGGGCCGCCGTTCCCGACGGTTCCAAACGCGCAACGCTGTCGGCTAGAGATATAACTTGGCCCTATCCTGCGTGCGGCACCGCAACGCAGCAAACAGCGGCGCAAGGGATGCGCGTGGGGCAGGCGACAGGCAGCGGCAGGCAGGCAGGCAGGCAGGCCCCGCAGGCAGGCAGGCAGGTGGCGGCGCTGCTCACCGCACCGCCCTCCGCGCGCGGCCGAGCGACTGACGGGGAACCGCCCACGTCCACGCGGCCCCACGCAAATCGTAGATACGACGCCCACTCGTTCGCGGCGTCCACACCGCGTGCGCCACAGAACCTTCGCGAACCTTCGCGAACAACCCATCTGCGAAAGAGAACCTTCTGGAACGTTCTGGACCGTTTCGGCAGGCCCTGGCCGGGACCGCGAACGGCGCGGCTGCGCTCGGTGCACGCGGTGCTCTCGCCATGGCGGCCGCCGTCGCCCGCCAGACGCTCTGGTGGCGGGCACTGCCGCCGGTCGCGGGCCCGCTCCAGCGCCGCGGCATCCGCCTGTTCCGCCGCCGGGGCCCGCCCGCCGCGGCGCCGGCCGGCTTCGGGGCGTACGACGTGATCCAGGCGCCGTCGCTGCCGATCGGCCCGGCCGGCGTCGTCCCGCCCAGCATCCCGCGGCCGTCGTACGCGGCGGACGGCGTTCCGCCGCCGGAGCCGTCCGCGCCGATTCTGGCGACGCCGGACCAGATCAGGCGCCTCCGCAAGGCCGGCCAGCTCGTGCGCAGCGCGCTGGACTATGCCGCGACCCTCGTGCGCGTGCGTGCGATGGCGCCGGGCTGCCCAACGACGACGGCCAGGGTGACGGTGGCACTGACGCTTTGTGCTCGCATCCGCCTCTGCGTGTGAGCTCAGCCGGGCGTGACGACGGCGGAGCTGGACCTGCGCGTGCACGACTATGTCGTGAAGCGCGGCGCGTACCCGTCGCCGCTCAACTACAACCGCTTCCCCAAGTCCATCTGCACGTCCGTCAACAACGTCGTGTGCCACGGCATCCCCGACGCGTACACGGCGGCGCGTTCTGTGCCGCCGCCGGCGGTGGGCCCCACCGTCGCTAATGTCCATCGCTTCCCGAGGTTTTCCACGCGGATGTCCCTGCAGGCGCCCGCTGAAGGACGGCGACATCATCAACGTGGATATCACCGTCTTTCTGGACGGCGTGCACGGCGACTCGTCGCGGACGTTTCTGGTCGGCAACGTCGACGAGGCCGGCCGGCTGCTCGTGGAGGCCACGCGGGAGGCGCTGCAGCGCGGGATTGCGGTGTGCGGGCCGTCGGTGCCGCTCAGCCGCATCGGCGACGCCATCAGGTATGGGAGCGCACGCAGCTGGGTAAGGGTTGCGAACGACCCCACAGCTGAGCGGTCGTGGGCTGTGAAGCGCGCCGGCGCGTGGGCGCCCCCTAGCGCATACGCGGCGTCCAAGGGGTACCGGATCTCGCCGCGGTTCTGCGGCCACGGCATCGGCGAGTACTTCCACTGCCCGCCCGCCATCATCCACACCCGTACGGGGCCCGCTGCAAGCGTGCCGGAATGGGCGCGAGGCGGCTGACCTGTGTGTGGTGGGAATCCCTCGGTGGGCGAGCCTGGCCGCCGCCAGGGAACCCGTTCCGCCAGCCGATGGAGCCGGGGATGGTCTTCACCATCGGTAGGCGTTGGGTCCGTGCGCGGCTCGGGATCGGCCCGGCGACGTCCTTACCAGGTCGGCATCGTTCATGGGGCCTCGCTGCGGAGTGGGCAGAGCCCATCCTGCACCAGGGCACGGTGCGGACGATCGAGTGGGACGACAAGTGGACGCACGTGTCGGAGGACGGCGGGCGGAGCGCGCAGTTCGAGCACATGGTCCTCATCACCCCCACCGGCCACGAAGTCCTCACGTAGTGCACTGTCCTCACGTACAGCCCCTGTGTATCCCTGCATCCAGGCACCCCTGTACAGTACCTCGCACGTAAAGCCTCGCCTGCCTCAGCCACAGATCGCCCTATGACGTCACCTATGGACGTTTAGCTGGATCCGCCGCGCTGTCTGCTGTGGTGCAGCGCCGATGACCAGCGGCGCCGCCAGGACGCGGAACGCGGAAGGCAGGAGCAGTCCGCCTTGCCAGGAGCACTCCCTAACCACTCGTGTACCGAACCATGGCGCAGCAGCAGCCGGCCGCGGCGGCCGCGTACGTCGCGCCCGCTGCGCCGGCCGCGGCAGCGCGGCGTTACTCGACAAGTTTCACCGCGGTGCGCCGCGCGCGCGCGGCGGGCTTGACGACCGTTCGCGCCACCTGACACGGCCTCGGCAGGTGCGGGCTCGCCGCTGCCGCGCGCCAGGCGCGCATCAAGCGGGTGATGCAGGGCGACGACGACGTCGGCAAGGTCGCCCAGTCTGCGCCGCCCGCCGTCGGTGTGGGCACGGAGCCGCCGGGGCCGCCTGGGCCCATAGGGCGCGGCCACCACTGACGTCGCTAGCCGTGCGGCGGGCCCACGTGGCGTCCACCCTACAGGCCGCGCCCTCGAGCTCTTTCTGCAGTCTCTCCTGGACCGCGCGGCCGACGAGGCGCGAACCAGCGGGCGGAAGCAAGTGACACCAACCGACCTGTGCGCCGCGTGTGCGGCAGTGCCCGTTCGAGTGCGCTTCCGGACGCTAACGCCACTCTCACCGGCTATGCTTGCCATGCCGCCTTGCCCAGCAAACGGTGCATCAATGCAGCGGCCGATCTCGACTTTTTGCGGGACCTCGTGAAGGACGTGCCGGAGGTGGAGCCCGCCTCGCCCAAGAAAGGCGGCCGCGGCCGGACCAAGTGCGTCCCAGCGCCAGCAGGGCTCGCCGTATCTGCAGTACTGCTGCTGCTCACAGCATCGCGCTTCGGAGGTCGCCCGCATGGAATGCCTATTACAGGGCTGAGGACGGGATGGCGCCGGCGCCCAAACGGAGGAAGGCGGCCGCCGGGGGCGGCGGCGCCGCCGCCGCATCAGCGGGCGCTGCTAGCCAAAGCCTCTCGGACGAGGACGGCGACGCTGCTCCCGAAGCTGCCAACAGCGCATAAATGACGACGAACTGAAAGGGTCTGTACATACCAACGTGATGCCTGCCATGTACACTATGCCGAAGCTGCACACAGGTCTAGTAAAGGCGCGCTTTCTGCTTGAGCGATCGCTGGCGCCACGCCGGGAGCGTGGCAAACTCGGCGCGCGTGACCTGCATCACCTTGCCAAACTCTTCGTCGGACAAGTAGTCCTGTGGGCAGGGACGCGGGACATTATAGTGGCATTTCGTCAGTGCACCTCGTCCAACGCCAGATCAGGCGCAGCACGCAGGCCCAGCCCTACCTCGAGCTTGGTGCGGTCCACGCCGTCCGGCAGCACCCCCGAGGTGAGCACCGTGTACGGCAGCACGCGCCGCTCAAACTGCGCCAGCACAGTCTGGACGAGGAGCACGGTCGGCTTGCGGTCGCGCTGTCGAGGCCAACGGAGCTGCCGCAAATGCCGAGCGTGGCAGTTCAGACAACGACTGCGATTTCCTTTGAGGCTGCGCTGCCGGCGCACCTGATCGGGCGGGAACTGTGATGTCGACCAGACGTGGAAGTGGCGCGTAAAGCCGATTGGCTCCTCGTACGGGAAGGTCACCCACTGCCCGGCGCTCCGGCGGTGGCCGCGCGGCGAGTTCACCACCAGTTGCTGGATGGCCCACGGGCGTGCCAGCGCGTCCACTACGCCGTGAGCGCTGGCATGCAACTCCGTCGGTATGGCACCGCACGCTGGCAGGCACCTGGATGGTCTGCAGAGCGATCACTTTCTCCGCCTTGGTGGCGCGCGAGCCGAACCACGCGTAGACGTCGGTGATGGCATCGAGGATCATGACGTGGTGGTCGTCGAGATCGTCCTGCGTAAACGGCAGCACGCGCTCGACGGTCACCACGCCCGACCCGCCCGAGACGAGGAAGAGGCGGACGTCGGACTTGAGCGGCCGCGTGCCCACCGGGCGGTCCACCCAGTCCTTGACGGGGAAGAGCTTGATGAACTCGCCGGGCTCCTGCCCCTCCGGCACCACGACCACTGGCCCGGTTACGGCACGGGAGTGCTCGAGCGAGGCTGCGCGCACTTTCAGCTGTCGCCCTCACGCGGCTCGGCCCCATGCCGCATCCGCTGCGTACCTGGGTCGGTGCCGTTGCGCCGCAGCATGGGCAGGCGCTCCAGCGCCTCCACTTCCCGCGGCGGCGCGTTCTGGCCGCGCCAGCAGTAGGTGGCGGTGGGCGTCACCACGGCCGTCGCGTGGTCCGAATGGAAGGCCAGCACTGATCCGAAGCAGCCGTACAGGCACGGGGCGAGCAATCCAGATCAGACCAACCCATCGCGTCGCGTCTTGGTCGGCTGGACGGCGCAGCCGGCCGTACCGCAATTGTCGGACTCGATGCACCGCACCTCGCCGTTCTCGGCGAGCCGCAGCTGGTACAGCCGGTACGGCGCCTCCGCCAAATGGCGATCGGTCTTGCCGAGGTGGACGACGAAGCCGTGCCGCCGGCGGAAGAGGCCGATAAAATGCGCCGTCTCCTTGCCCTGCTCGATCCGCAGCTGCACCGCGTCGCCCAGGGTGTCGGCGACGTTGATAGTCTCGACGGCGGCGGCGCCCTTCTCGGTGATCGAGCTGTCACGCCCTTGCCAAAAGTACAGCAGGTACTTGTCGTGGCCGCGCACTCGGTACCGGTACTGGACGACGTAGCTGCCGGCGGCCATGGCACATCAGGGTGGCGGCGGGGAAAGCCCTCAGTGTTCCGTTTTCGGTGGCGCTCATCACCGGCGTGCGCGCGGAGACGCACCTTTCGCCGGCAAAGAACTGGCCGTAGAGCTCGGCGGGGACGGCCTCGCGCTCAAAGTCGCGATTGAGGCCGTTGCCCTTCACCTTGCTCCGGATGATCCAGACCGTCACCTCGCCGGTGCCGTCGTCGTCAAACGTCGGCTCGGTCAAGCGGCCGGGCGCATGCAGCGCCGCAATGTCGATCGGCGGCTGCTCGCGGCGGGGCGCGATGTTGTCGCCTGACAAGTACAGCGGCCAAGGGGGGAAAACGAATGCAGGTTAGCGGCGGCCGCGCGCCCAGCGCCGGCTGGGTAAGGCGTCATACTGGGAAGCTCCTGGGGCTGCATGTGGACGGTGAGCGAGCTCGGGTAGTCGGCAAACTTTTCCTGAGCGACAGCGTCGCCCAAGTGTCAAAACGGCGGGTCTGAACACCTCCCGTGAGGAAAGCGCCCGCGTCGTTGACAACAGGAGCGCACCTTGAAGAGAATGGTCTCGCCCTTTTCGAGGATGCGGGTCACGACGACAGGAAAGTGCAGGCGCTCCTCCCGCCGCTGGGCGAGCAAGGCGGCGAGCAGCCAGGCGAGCTTCCGGTCCTGCGCCCGCGACGCCGTGCCGGTCCACACGAAAACCTCGGGCCCGTTGTCCACGACAAAGCATGCCTCGGTGGCCAGCAGCTGAGTGTTGGCCGGTTAAAGGAGCGGGCCGTGACGCTGGGCGTCAATGACGCTCCGAAGCCAACCGCACGCGTGGTGGTGCGCGCACGCGTACGTCCTTGGACGGCAGCCGGTCCAGCGTGTCTTCGTCAAAGACAAGGCGCACCCGCAGCCGCGGCTCGGCGTTGGCATCCACGCGGTAGACCTTGGCCGGCGCTGGGCCAAGCAGATGGCTCGCACCGCGTCCCACAGCGTGGTTAGGACACCATGGGGGGCGTTGGACGGCGCCGTCGTGGCTGCCGGCCGTACTGGCGGGTTCCAGGGAGACGTGCTGAGCCAGCTCCTCCGCACGCAGCGCCGGCGCGCTCGCCGTCACACCCAAGGCCCTGTAGAACGGCTGCCCCTGCCGCCCCTCGCTGCGAACACAATACAAAGGCGGGTGGCCCACTAGGCTGTCGGGTTACGACCGGTGCACCTTGATCGTGCAAGCTCATGGCAACGCGTACGCGTCGTTGACAAAGACTACGGTGGCCAGGCCGCCGCGCTCCTCCTTGCGGATGCGGTTCGCCAGGTCGGCGGCCCGGGCTTGCGTGACGCGTAGGGCCGCAGGGCCCGCCCACACGTAGAGCGTGCGGCCGCAGTCGTAGACGTACGCGCTGTCGGCCGTCAAGGAGGCCAGCGCCGTCGGCACGTGCACGGCCGGCCGCTGCAGCGGCGGCAGCTGGATCAGCGCCGGCTGCTCGCCCTTGGCCACCTGGCATGGAAACAGCCGGCCATCGCGCGTCGCGCCTGGTAAGCCTTTGCGGCTGCCCGGGCGTGGCCGGCCAGGGCCATCCATGCCTTGGTGAGGTCCACGGCGCGAGCGGCGGCGTGCGCTTCGAGCGCGGCGACGCGGTTCTTGTCCTCGAGCACCGCCAAAAGACCCAGGTGCTCCATCAGGTTGAAGGTCAGGTCGTGCATCGCCCTGGTCCGTCACCACGCCTGCCGCCGTACGCTCCGCCAGGTTAGCGAGGATGCGTGTGCTCCACGCGAAATCGCCATTTGCGCGCCGCACACCTGAGCCGGCGGACCCACCACTGCGCCTGGGCCTCGCTGCGTGTCACATGCCGCAGAGCCTTCTTGCTGTCTTTGAGCCACAGCTGTCAACCCCCGCACCGAGGTATGTGGACGACGGGGTTCGTCAGCGTCGATGGGAACCATCCGTCGCGTTCGCCGGCTGCGGCATGGCGTACCTCAAATGCGTTGGCGTGCGGCGGCTCCAGCGCCGTCACGCGGGCAATCTCGGTGCGCTTGATGGTGCGCACCACGTCGCCGGCCAGGTGGTGTCGAAAGTAGTAGTGGTCGCCGCCAATCACCGTCAGCCACTGCTTCTGCTGGTCGACCGTGACGTAGCCTGCCGCAAGCCAATTTTCTCGCCGTTGCGCACGCGGTCGCGGTCAGCGAAAGCGGGGTGCCAGGCGTGCTCACCGATCGGGAACCTGCCTTCCGCCAGCGGCTCCCACGCGGCTTCGTTGGCGTCGTCCGGCGTGTGTGCCTCGTCGGTACCGCTCGTCGGCGACACAGGGACCGTGAGGAGGCCGGCCGCGTCCGCCGGGCGGGCGCGCGCCTCGGCGTCGCGCCGGTCCAGAATGGCTTTGCCGGCGTGCCGGCGCAGCGCCCGGACCCAACGCAGCGCTGGGATGGCATGCACAACATGCGCTAGCCAAGACGCCTGCGTTAACGCTCGTCTTGGCCACGCCGTCGCCAGCTTACCACCGCTCGCACCGTCAGCGGTGTCGGCCGCGCGAAGAAACACGGCACTCCGCGCCGTGTTGAGCTGAAAGACGTTCATGGCCGGCCGCTCCTCGCTCGCCTGCTCGGCCGCGCCCAGGTCGGTCAGGCGCACCGACCGCAGCACCTCCAACCGGATGCTGCACCATGCGCCCAGATGTCAGCACGCTGCAACGCTACAATTAGTTGAGCGCCACCTTGGATCCACTCCTTTGGGCGCGGGCGTGCCTCTGCAAGGCCTCGGTGCGACCGTCGAGAAAGTCGCGCTCGGAGGCGTAGAGGTGGATCATGCTGGCTTGCTGAACCGCGTAGCGCCGCACCCAGCGCGCGGAGCCGAACCAGCCGGCGCCTTCGACGTGCACGTCGACGTAGCCGTCGCAAAATACCTCTCCGCGCGGCCGCCCCCCAGCGGCGGCCGCCGCCGCGACGGCCGGGCTGGCCGCGGCTGCCGCGTCCGCGCCGCCGGCGCCGCCCGGGCTCGGCAGCTCGCCGCCGCCGAGCAGGTGCAGCTTGTTTGGCACCGAGGTCGACAAGCGCAAGCTGGCCATGCGCCGCAGCAGGCCCGGCTTTGCTGCCGCGTCGGCTGCGCCTTGCGCCGCGGCATACGGTCGCAGCGCTGCGACGCCGCACGGGCCACGCTGCAACAGAGGACAATGGTCAGGGCGGATCGCGCCGTCCGTCGTGTCGGGTTCCGGGGGGGTGGGCACCCGCACCTTGCCACCACCGGTCCATGTCGGCCTCCGTCTCCGCCTTGAGGCGCACCACGGCGCCGTTCCGAAACTGGATGCGGCACAGCACGCCGGTGGCCGGCGCGTCCGCTGACAAGTGCGCGCCCTCGCCGCGCTCGATCCTGCAAAAGACCGTGCTCGCCTGGGAATGGGAACGCAACCTCTCCATCAGCCGGCAATCGCGCCCGGCGATCCCTTCACCGCCTATGCCGTACCGAACGGCATCGCTGAGGGCGAAGGTGGCCGCTGCGGTGGCGTCGTCGCGGTCCTGAAAGACATGCAGCCGGCCTTGCACGAGGGTGACCCAGCGCGGGGCGAAATGCGACACCAGCCCGTCCGCGGTGTCCACCTGCAGTTGGCCATCCACGTGAATGTCCATCGGGCTCGGGGCGGTGGTACTCGCGTCGGACGTCGTGCCCGCAGCCGAGCGGCCGTCGCTGGCCGTCGGCGCCCACGACATTTGCTTCACCAGCTTGGCCTGCGGGGCATTGAAGATGGTCGTGCCTTGGGCCGTCACGGTGCTCCTCTACGAGCACCATGCTTGATGTGAGCTACCGCCGGACAATCACCGTTGTTCGCCCGCGGTGGTCGGCGTACTGTCTTCGGGGCGCAGCGAGTAGAGCAGCGGCGGAACGGTGGCGCCTTTCAGCCAGCGGTCAATGGTCACCGCGGGCGCGTCGGCCAGTGCCGGTGGGTACAGGTCCTCCGGGAAGGCGCCGTCCGCCACCTTGCGCGGTACGCGCACACTGACCGTCTGAATCACGCTGTCGTTGCTAGGGACCAAGGTGGCCAACGCTTCCGGCTGCGCCGCGCGTGAGTCGGCGGCCGAGCTGCGCCGGCGTTCCCCTTGAGTGCGCGCGATGCGCGTACCACAGCTTGAGAGCGCGCCCCACCTCGCACTTGTCGACGTCGCACACCAGCTTGGGCAGGAACGCGACCGCCGTCTGCGCTCCGTGGCCCCGGCGAAAACCTCGGATCGGGCCTCGTGTCAACGCTGCGCGCTACCCAATCCTGGGCCACCTAGGCGAGCCCGCACCAGTGGCCGGTCGGTGCGGATGTCCCCCGCGAGCTCCAGCGCCCCCGTCGTACGAATGACTTCGTACATGCGGATCGATTCGCCCTACCGCGCGGTGCTAGAAATCGACGACTGGACGAGGCGGCTTAGCCTCCTTTGGATCAGGGCGCAGTGCCTGTCCGATGCGGATGGTTCACCTTGGCGGCGACGTAGAGTACGCCGAGCGTGCTGTCCATCGTGGGGACAAGCACGCCGGGCGCATTGCCCACGGAGGTGACGTGCACGGGCGCGGCCAGGGATCGGGCATCCCACCGCCGAATTTGCCGGTCGCCGGTCCTGGCCAAGGAGCGATCCATTTCGATGAACTGTAAGAGCAGTGTGAGCCAGCGGTGTTTCCACCCCGCGTGTTGGTTCGATTGCCACCGCTTACTTGCTGAAGCCGGTGGTAAAGTAGTCGAGGCCGTCGTCGATGAACGTCACATGGACGCCCTTGGCCGCCACGTAGTCGGTGCGGTTGGTCTTTTATGGACCCAGCGGAATGCATGCGTCGGGCATCGATACCCGTGAGCGTAGGCCACGTGCCGGCTTCTCCGCCGCGTACGGGCCCGCACCTGCTGCGGCTGGGCGCTCGCGCGGGGATCAAAGAGCTGGACGACGCCGTCCTTGCTGGCTTGGAGCACGTGGGCGCCGTAGAGCGACCAGGCGATCGACATGCTGGCCTCGTCAAAGCCCTCCAGCGCCTGGATCTCGCGCATCTCGCGAAAGTCCCACAGCCGCAGCGTGAGATCCCTGCGGTCCCCCGCGCCCGTTTTTGATCCGGGACTTCCAGCACGTGAGCCGATCGCGACGGCAGCTGCGCGCCGATGTGGCGTCCACCGATCGTCGTACGCGGATGCGGTCAGAAGCAGGTCCGTGGCGGTCGAGTGGAACTTGAGCAGCTCCACCCGCTTCTCGTGGCCCGCGAGGTAGTACTCGGCCACGGTGAGGTCCGCGGACAGCTGGCCGTCCTTGGGCAGGCTCCAGACCTTGACGAGGCCATCGCGTCCGGCGGTCGCCAAGATGTGCTTCTCCCATGGGTAAAAGTCAAAGTCCAGCAGCTGCTCGTTGGTCGCTGGGAGCCAGTGGGCACGCTGGCGGCGACACCCGCTGGCAGGCCGTCAGCCGGCGCGCAGCGATATTCCTGCTCCATGTCGGCGCGTACCTCGGACAAGGAACGGCGACTGGGGCGCCTTGCCCGGTCGGTAGATCGAGCCGACATGCAGCGACCCGCTCACGCCGCCGGCGGACACGGACCACGGCACGGCCCAGTACTTGTCGTTGCACTGCACAAGCTCGACCACAGCGACCGCGCATGTGGGCGTAAGTACGCCTTTCGGTGTCAGAAGGAGAGGTCCAAGCGGACTCCGCACCTTGAGCAAGTTCTGCCCGGCGGTCAGCGCCACGCGCAGGCCGTCGTAGGTCCGCTCCGGTAGCAGGACACCAAAGCTGTTGCGGCAGCGCATGGGCGACCGCTGGAGCCGCGCCACGGACGCCTGGCGGTCCAGCGTGGCGGCCATGGCGGCGACGCGCGGGGACGGCGTGGCAGCCGAGTATTCCCCCCCACGCTACCTGACCCAACCCGGGATCTCAGGCGGACGACCTTGCTTCCGGTCGCTGTGCCATCCGTGGTAATGCCCCCGAGCGCTCTGGCCTTGTACCACTGGGCATGTGGGGAGCTGGCCAGGCGCTCCAGCATGCAGGCCTCCGCGCAGATCTGCTGCCTTCCTATTCTTAATTGCGCTAGCATTGGCTGCCCCTCAGCGACGCATGGCACCACCGCGAATCGCCATGCAGATCCGCGTGCCCGCTACGTGTCCCAGCTGCAGCCGCCGCCGGGTCGCACCGCCAGCGCCTCCTGCCGCCGCCTTGCCTGGCGATCTAACGGCGTCCGCCCGCGGCGCCGCATTCCATACGTTCTGCCGCTGGCGCGCCCTCCACAAGTTGGGCCGCTCCCACGCAGCGGCCCCGCTGGTCACGAGCTCCACTGATCACGTGATGCCTCCACGATGGGGGCTCTAATGGGATGGGGAGCGCAGTGAGGGAGGCCGTTCTGCCGCGCTTCTGCCACTGTAATTCTGCCGGTCGCCGCGGTGAAGCGCGCGCTTTTTTGGGGGGGGAAGGGACCGCATGGCCGCCGCCGCCGTCCGGCACCTCCTCCGCCGCGGCGCGGGCCCGAGCCCGCCGCTGGCCCGCCTCGGCAGCGGCGCGGGCGCCAGCCATGGCAGTGGCGGGCGGGGGATGAGCCGCGCGGCCGCGACGGCCGCCGCCGCGCCACCGCCACGCCGCGAGACCCTGCCGCGTCACAAGCTCGGCAAGGTGCGGCGGGACCCAGGACGCGAGGGCACAGCGGCAACGAAGCAGCTCACGCACGATGGAATGCACCTCCGTTTGGTGGGTCCGGGTGGGTGTCGCAGCAAGTGGAGCCGCAAGCGGCCCTGGAGGCCGCCCGGCAGGAGGCGGTGCGAGCGGCCGCGCGCGCCGCGGCCCACGCGGACGCCCACGCCCACCGGCCGCCGGCGCCCATGACGCTCGCCGAGGTAGAGGCGGCGGCGCGCGGGGCGCCCTCCGACAAGCGCGGCCGCGCGCAGGCGGCGGCGACGTACACGGGCTACATGGCCAGCCTCGCCCAGCGTGGTGACGTGGACAGCGTGGCGCAGGCCCTTCGGTCGATGCAGGTGCGTCGCGCCCCGCGCCCCGGCCGGTGTTGGCACGTGTGGCGCGGGCTGACCACGCTAGGGGCACACCACTGCGCTCGTGGCGGCGCGTTGCGCAGGCGGCGGGCCTGCCCGTGACCACGGCGGCGTGGAACACGCTGCTGAACGCGCACGCGCAGCGCGGGGACGAGGCCGGCGCGCGCGGCGTCCTGGAGCGCATGACCGGCGGCGCGGCGCCGGACCGGTATACGTACGCCACCCTAGTGAAGCTCTATAGCCGCCTGGGCCGCCTGGACGATGCGCAGCGCGTGCTTCAGCAGGCCGCGGCCGCCGGCAAGGCCGACACGGTGGGCGTTCGCCTGGAGGTTGCCGTGCGCCGGCAGCGGAGGGGCTCACTGAGGACGTTTCTTCCATGGCGAGAGCAACTGTGTCAGGTGCTCTACACGGCGGTCTGCCAGATGTTTGGGAACGCCGGCCGCTACGACGACGCGTGGGCGACGTTTGACGGCATGTCGGCGGCGGGCGTGCCGCGCGACACGATTCTGTACACGTACATGATCTCGCTCAGCGGCAAGGTGCGCGCGGTAGCGCCGTCCTGCACTCCTCACGGGCGGCGGCTCTGACGCAAATGCTCGCGCGCCCAGATGCGGCCCGCGGGGATTAGGTCGGCCGCGTTGAGCGCGCGCACTCGCTCTTTGACGACATGACGGCGCGCGGGTTGGTGCCGCTGGCGTCGACGTACAAGATGCTGATGCACGCCAGCTGCCAGCGCAAAGGTCGCTAGCGCAAGCGCGTACGGAACGGAAGGATGGGCGTGTGCTCAAGGCGGCGCGCAATTGCACGCACTCCCGGGGGCCTGCCTCCACAGACACGGTCCCCGACGCCTTCCGCGTGCTGAGGCAGTACGAGCAAGCCGGCCACACGATCGACCTGCACGTGCTCAACATCCTCATGAACGGCTGCGCCAAGCTGGGCGACCTCATCACGGCGATGCGCCTGTGGGACGCCTACTTTGCGCCGTACGGCGGGGGTAGCATGCCGGAAGCAACGGGGCGCGCAGCCGCGTGTAACCGGCTGGGCGTGGCCCAACGTGGGACCTGTGCCCTCGGCAGGTTGGTGGTGCAGGGCACCGGCCGCCGGTTCACGCCCGACCGCTACACGTACACGAGCTTTCTGTGGACGTGCGCCAACGCGACGGCCGGCAACCTCGAGGCCACGCTGACGCGCGAGCTGCTGGAGGGCGTACGTCGGAGGCGACGAGCGTGGCGGCCTGCGGTGCGGCGGCGACGCGATTAACCGAGGGGGCCCGGCTGCATTCTCTGTCTTTGGTCTCGCAGTCCCTCCTGCCGGCGTCGCTGGGCGCCTGGACGTCCACCATGCCGCTGTTGCTGGCCGCGCCCTCGACAGAGGACGAAGACGGCACCGACGGCGGCCGCCGCCGCGTCCACGCGATGGCGGCGGCACCGGTGCCGACGCTCGACGCGCTGCGTGCGCCGACGCTGACGCCGCGCGAGCGCCTGGCGGCCGTGCGGCAGCTGGCGCGGCGGCTCGCGGCGCGTGCGCCGCGGATCGCGCGCGCGGTCTACGAGGAAGGCATCCGCGCCGGCGTGGACGTCGACGCCGGCTACCTGATGGCCATGCTGGCCGTGTACAGCCACCACAAGGATGCGCGCGGCGCGCTGGACCTGCTGGACAGCGGGTTCCGCGCGCACGACGTGCCGGTCTCGCCGGCGGCCTATGCGGAGGCGTTGCGCGCGGCCTCCGACGCCGGCGCGCTGAAGGCGCTCACGGCCGTGATGGAGCGCGCGCACGCCGACGGCGTGCGGCTGACCTCGGCGGGCTACCACCATGCCGTGCGCGGCTTTGCTCGGTACGGGTCCCATCGTACGTCCTGTGATTCGGTACCTGCTGGGCGCATGGCTTACCTCCGCGGTAGGCTTTTGCGCGGGCGCGCGGTCCAGGTGCCACCGGCTGACGGAGGCGTTTGCGGTGCTGGAGCGCATGGTCCGTGATGGCCACCAGCCGGTGGGCGAGCACCTGCGCCTGCTGCGGTTCCGGTGCTTTGAGAATGGCCGCGACGACCTGGTCGAGCGGCTGGAGCGGCTCGCGCCGCAGGCGCGCACGGGCGTACCGCCCAAGCCGGTCTCGCCGCTTTTGACGCACGTGCCGCCGGTGCCGGGCACGCCGTCGGCCATGTTCCCGCGCGCGCGGCGCATCCGCCGCGACGACGAGTTGTCGGACGACGACGGCGACGACGACGACGAGGAGCTGGACGCCCTGGACGACGGCGTGGCGCCTACCGACGGCCGCGCCGGTCTGAGCGGCCGGCCCGCGCGGCGCAGGCCGGCGGACCTGCTTCGCGACGAGGCGGAGGATGACGACGACGAGGAGGACGACGAGGCAGCGTCGGCGTTCCACGACAGCGCCGGCACCCTGCAAATGTTCCTGGACAAGGAGGAGCGCCGCGCGACGGACCTGCGTGCGGACAAGGGCCCCAAGATGGACCGGCCGTTCGCACGCAAGCCCAAGAGCGCCGAGGTCGCCGGCGAGGTCGTGGACCTCGGCGGCAAGGCGGACCGCGCGCCCGGCTGGCGCTCGCGCCGCGGGCAGGCCGAAGCCGCGGCCGCGCGGTTCGAGCGGCACACCCTGCCGGATTCCCCCGAGGAGGCTGCCGACAGTGAGAGCGAGAGCGAGAGCGACTCGGAAGACGACGACGCGCGCCCGGCGGCGCGCGGCCGCGGCCTCGTCCGGCGCGGGCGGCGGCTGCACCCGAGCCTGCGGCCCATCCCGCGCGGGGAGGCATCCGGCGATCCGTTGTCCTCGTAGGTGATTCCCTTTCAAGCCGACACGATGCAAGGGGATCTCGCTGAATGTACAGCACGTCGCCGTGTACAATGTAAGGCACCATACACCAGCCAATGCGCGCGTGGCATACCCCCCGCGGTGCATTCCTCCTGCCGGGTCCATGGCGGGGTCGCCCTTCGCGTCACCGCAGCGATGCGCACGGCAGAGACGCACTGCCCGCTCAGAATTCGAACGGCGCGCCTTTTCGGCGCCTGCGCGGCGCCTGCGGCCGCCGTTGCGTGACGTCAGAGCCACACGACAACATGGGCGCTTGCCGCTGTCTTATCCCAAACGTTCGAAGAGCCCTTCCTAGAAGTCAATTTCAAGGCGTCTCAATCGCATGGGTTCGTGCGATCGCGGGTGCGGCCGGGGTGGAATGGGGTGGAACTGGGGTGGAGTCGCTGTGGCGCCGGTGAGGCACAAGGGTAGAATCGCGGCAGAATGGACGTCGCGGCCGCACTAGCGAGGAGCGCGAGGAGGCGGCGGCCGCTATAGAGAGAGAGAGAGCAAGCATAGAGGGGGGCATCGTAGGCGGGCCGGTGGGGGGCGCCAGCGGGACGTGGGTGTAGCATAAGAACCTGTGGACGGTTGTATAATTAGGCCAAGGCCAACGTGTAGAAACGAGGCGGCCTCTAGACGAGCGCCACTAGAGGCTGCTTGCTGCAAAGGAAAGAGCAGCGGCAGGCACGTTATAGAGGAGGACGGCGTAGATGCGCGTAGATGCGCGGTAGACACATCAGACTGTACCCTAGAGAGCGCGTGCGGGTATACTTGTAGCCGGGGCGGGCGAGGCAGCTCGGCCGCGACGTCGCGCAAGCACTGAAACGCCGTTGCAAGCGTGCGTCGTCGCCCTTGCGTTTTCGTGTGGCGCTGTGGCGCTACCGAGCCATGCTAACGGCCGCATTCCGCGTGGTGTTACGAAGGGGATGGCGCGCCGGCAGGACGATGGCGGCCTGAGTAACGGTCACAGCACGTCGGAAAACGCAATCAGTGCTGGCCAGCGCGCGCTGCCGGCGAGCCGCGCCATGGAGAACCGCGATGCACTCCAGTGGCCGGTGCCGTTCCGGCTGCAGGCGCGCGCGGCCCTGCAGGGCACCCAGAAGCTGCGCGTGGTCCTGAACCAGCTGGCGCCGTCCAACGTCGAGTCCAACACCGACACCGAGGCGTGGAAAGCCGCGATCTTCCACGAGGACGAGCCGCAGTCGACCACGCTGGCCGCCGACGGGTCGCAGCCGTCGTTTGGGTACGGGACGGCCTGTATCCTCGGACCCCGCGCCGCGCGGTCTTTCCCGCAGGATCTCACACTGGGCCCTGGCTGGCTTGCCGCTTTCGGTTTTTTTCTCCCCTCCGCGCCACTTTCAGGCGGTTTTTCCGGTCCGTGCCGCCCTCGCCGTCCACCGCGTCGGACTCGCCGCTGTCGTCGTCGGCGTCCAGCAGCCTGGCCACCGCGCCCATGACCGGCGACACGCCGCTGAACGAGGGCCAGCTACTGCCCGTGCCTAACCACCGCGCGTCGCGCAAGCGGTCCGCCGACGCCGGCCGGCCCCGGGGCCACGAGGGCGCGCGGGACGACGTCGAGCGCGACTTTCGGCGCATCCGTTCCGCCGAGAACCTGCTGCGCATCGAGGGCAACGACACCGACAGCGACGACGTCGACTCGCCCAGCGCGGCCCACGGCTGCAGCTCGGAGGCCCTCACCGATGCGCCCGCGACCGCAAGCGCGGCGTCGGCGGAGCGGCCGCGCCCGGTGCCGGCCAACATCCAGTACGCGGCGAGGGCGCCGCGGCGACCGGTTGATCGCTCGGGAGCCGAAGGTGGCTAAGCACTCGGGGCGACGGCATTTTTATTTTTTGCTTTTTGTTTCTGGTTGTCACAGGCTGCATATGCCCATGCCGCGCATGGCGGACCGCCGTCGGCCGTCCGAGGCAGCGTATGGCGGGCGGACGGTGCAGAAGCTATTCCGGATCGAATAGGGGGCTCACGCGGCACCTCGTGCCGAATTTCCTGACGGCTTTCCGCGCTGCGCGCTACAGCGCTCGTCCGACTGCGCGCAGTTTGTCGGCGGCAATGATGTCGCCCACTGCGGATGCCCCCCCACAGGCTGGGTCGCCCAGCGTCCTGTCGCGCGCCCTCTTAAGCGTGAGGCTGCAGAGCCCCGCCCGCACCGACGTACGTGCCTTTCTTCTGATGCGCCTTTCCGGCGTGTCCGCTTACTCAAGTGATCGATTCAGATTTCTGGATCTGTCATCCAGGTTCCCGAGATCGAGCCACTGTCGGCGCTGGGCGACGACGGCGACGACGAGGAGCCCATGGAGGACTCGCCGACCCCGGCCACGCGGCGCCTCAGCATCCGCGGCCCCGAGGCGCTCGACGCCGCACCGGCGGCCGCCGGCATGCAGCGCGCGCGGAGCATAGTCGGTCGCCCGCCGCTGGCGCCGGGCGCCAGCGAGGCATCCGTCCGGCGGTCGCGGCACGGCAGCCTGCGCCGTTCCAGGACGGTCCACTCGGCGCTCCGCACCAGCTCGTGGACGGCGCCCATGCTCCCGCCGCCCACGCCGACCCTGCCGCCGCCGGCGACTGCCCCTGTGGCGGCAGACGACGAGGACATGATCGACGGCTTCGCCGACGAGGAGCGCGTGAACCGCATGCGCAGCGCGTCGCAGCTCGAAGTGCTGCGCGACCCGAGCCACGACTGCAATCGGATCACCCCCAGCACGGTACGCAACGGCACGCTGTCCTTCTCGGCAGGCCACGGGAGGGGCTGACGCGACGTTGCGACCGCAGCACCAACATTTTGGCCGGGCGCGCAGCTGGCCGAGCTCATCATGGCCAGGCGGTCGGGCGAGAAGGCGCACCTGGAGCTGATCATCTACGACTGCCGTTACGACTACGAGTACGAGGGCGGGCACATCGAGTCGGCGGAGCACCTCGACTTCAAGAGGGAGGCCGATATCTTTGAGCAGCGCCACTTTTACGCGGGGGCGCGGCCGCAGTCGCGCAACGTCATCATCGTCTTCCACTGCGAGTTTTCGCAAAAGCGGGGGCCCTCCGCGTACGTGGGCGTTCGATGGCGCCGCGGACACTCGCATGCATGCTGGCTCACCCGGAGCCGCGGGGCACGCGTCGTGCGCGCCGGCGCGACAGGTACCGCCGGTTCCGCGAGCTCGACACGCGCCGCTGCTCGTACCCAGAGCTGTACTACCCGGAGATCTACGTCCTGGACGGCGGCTACAAGCGCTTCTACAGCGAGTACCCGGTGCGTAGTCGGCGCGTCCCCGCGCGCAGCCAGTGCACGCAATGACACTAACGGCCGTTGGAAGGCGTGCCGGGGCGCGGCGCTTTCGAGGGCGCTCAGCACCTGTGCACGCCGGAGGGCTACCGCCCGCAGAGCAGCGCGGACTTCCTCGACCGGGACCGCGAGAACACGCGCATCATGCGCGAGCACCTGCGCCGGCAGAACTCGGTCTGAGGTCTCGCGCGCGTCGCCCGCCCGCCGGTACCGACCTTTACCTGTTCAGAAACCCAAGGCTGTACTGCATCAATGCTGCGCGTAATAGCCCTACGCATGCTGTGTAAACAAAGCGTTCAGTTGTACACTACGTGACCCATAGCCTCCTCTGTGTGTGAATACAATGTCATGCAGACTCGCACTGATGTTGAGGAAGCGCGCGATGGCATTCGCACTACCAGTGATGGCCACGTGGACACTTCCATTGGGCCACGTGGGTACACGTGGCCAGTCGGCCAAGGTGAGCGGCAGCATGTCCGTGAGCGCGACCGAAAGCCAACCGCTTGCACCGCTGCCGACACGCCGCCGCCGCCGCGACGGCAGCGCTGTGGCCTGCGCTGTGGTGTGTGCTCTCTGGCGCGTGCTCGCGCCGCTCGGCGGCCGCACGCGTGCTACCCGCCACGGCCCGCGGCGCACTGCGGCCCGCGCCGCCTAGTGGCCACGTGGTTCTCTGACGTCATCGTTTTCATGTGCTCTCACGTTGTCGCTTCGGGATCGCCATCCCGATGGTGCGCTCGTTTGCCTGCGGCGCCTGCGCACCCTCGCCGCCGCATCGACCGCCTCCACCTCCCTAGGAGATCGCGGGCGGGCGCCGCGGGATGGCCTGGGGACGACCGTGCGAGGGCCGGGTGCGTTTTTGGCGCGTGGATTTTGGCGGCGGATTGGCGGTGTTTCATAGTCGGGGGGTGGGCGGCGCCGGGCGGGCCACATGGCCCCGCTGCGGAGAACGTGCGGCGGCGGTCACTTTTCATCTGCGACAGCGGCAGCGGCGGCGCCTTTCGAACGGCGGCAGCGGCTGAACAAGGAGGCGGGCACCCTCACACGGGTACGCGACCACGCCGGCGCCGCGGCGCACCGTCAGCAGAAGCCGTGGGCGCGGACGCTGACGTGGCGGTGACGTCGACGAGCGCGGCCCCAAACGGCGCCTCATCCGGCTGCCCGCACTGCGACAGACACCTGCAGGCCGTCTCTGCTCTGTAGCGCGCGGACCCTCACCGGGGGAGAAGCAGCCATGGCGCCCGACAAGAACCTGTACGGCGTGGACGCCAAGCTCCCGCCCTTCCAGGCGCCCAGCGCGGTCGTCGACTCGCTGCACGCCGCGGGCATCACCACCAACCTGATCGTCCGCAACCCGTCGCCGGCGGTGCTGTACGAGCTGGCGCTGCAGTACGAGCAGGGCACGAGCATTACCTCGAGCGGCGCCCTCGCCGCGTACTCGGGCGCGCGCACCGGCCGCTCGCCGCGGGACAAGCGCATCACCGACGAGGAGACGTCGCGCGAGGACATCTGGTGGGGCCCCGTCAACATCAAGCTGCCGGAGCACAGCTTCATGATCAACCGCGAGCGCGCCATCGACTACCTGAACACGCGCCAGCGCGTGTACGTCATCGACGGCTACGCCGGCTGGGACCCCAAGTACCGCATCAAGATCCGCGTCATCTGCGCGCGCGCCTACCACGCGCTCTTCATGCACAACATGCTCATCCGCCCGACGCCCGAGGAGCTCGACAGCTTTGGCACGCCCGACTTTGTCATCTACAACGCGGGCCAGTTCCCGGCCAACCGCTACACCGAGGGCATGGCCTCGCAGACCAGCGTGGACATCAACTTCAAGCGCCGCGAGTCCGTCATCCTCGGCACCGAGTACGCCGGCGAGATGAAGAAGGGCGTCTTCACCATCATGCACTACCTCATGCCCAAGGCCGGCGTCCTCTCGCTGCACTCGAGCGCCAACGTCGGCCCCAACAACGACGTCACCCTCTTCTTCGGCCTCTCCGGCACCGGCAAGACCACCCTTTCGGCGGACCCGCGCCGCAGCCTGATCGGCGACGACGAGCACTGCTGGAGCGACACCGGCGTGTTCAACATCGAGGGCGGCTGCTACGCCAAGTGCGAGCACCTGTCGGCCGAGAAGGAGCCCGAGATCTTCAACGCCATCCGCTTCGGCTCCATCCTCGAGAACGTCGTGTTCGACCCGCTCACCCGCGTCGTCAACTACGACGACGTCTCGATCACCGAGAACACGCGCTGCTCGTACCCGATCGAGTTCATCCCGAACGCGCACATCCCGTGCGTCGCCGGCCACCCGTCCAACATCGTCTTCCTGACCTGCGACGGCTTTGGCGTCCTCCCGCCGGTCTCCAAGCTCACCACGCAGCAGGCCATGTACCACTTCATCTCGGGCTACACCGCCAAGATGCCCGGCACCGAGCAGGGCGTCCAGGAGCCCACCGCCACCTTCTCGGCGTGCTTTGGCCAGCCGTTCATCGTCTTCCATCCGGTCAAGTACGCCAAGATGCTCGCCCAGAAGCTCGAGCAGCACAAGGCCACCGTCTGGCTCGTCAACACCGGCTGGACCGGCGGCAAGTTCCGCGTCGGCAAGCGCATCTCGCTCAAGTACTCGCGCGCCATCATCGACGCGATCCACTCGGGCGAGCTCGCCAAGGCCGAGTACGAGGTCCTGCCGATCTTCAACCTGGCCGTGCCCAAGAGCTGCCCCAACGTGCCGAGCGAGATCCTCGACCCGGCCAAGGCCTGGAAGGACCAGAACGAGTACAACGAGACCGTGAAGAAGGTCGCGGGCCTGTTCGTCGAGAACTTCAAGCTCTACGAGTCGCAGGCCGATGCCGACGTCATCTCGGGCGGCCCCAAGCTCTAGAGGCCCTTTCGCGCACGCAGATCGCGCTATGGCCGTCCTCGACGCCCAAGGCTGCGCGCTTAAAAGAAGAATATCCGTTTTCCATCATCCTTTGAAATGTACAGCACCGTTGCAAAATCATGATTGTCTTTCGCCGCCCTAACGCAAGCGTCGCTGACTGGCATCGCTGGAAGTCGCGCATGCACCGGATGGTGCGCTGTACAGCTGTACATGGTGTTACAAGCGCGCGGAACGCTGGAACGACGGCCGTCACGCCGCCTTCTTGGCCTTCTTGGCCGGTGCGGGCGCCGCGGCATCGTCGCCGTCGCTCTCCTGCGGTGTGGAAGAGCGCGGCACGGCCCGTCGCCGCGTGAGCGCCGGCCGCTGAGGAGCGTTCGCCAGCCACCGCCGCGTACCAGGATCTGGCGCTTCTTCTTGTTGATCTCCTTGCGCTGCCCAAAGTGGGTGTCGGTCAAGGACTGCGTGGAGAGCCGACACGCACACGACCGCCGCAGCTTAGCCGAGCGATATACCGGAACGCCGATGCGGTTCGCGGCGGGCCTCGATTACCATGAGCGCCTCGCGGTGCGCAGCGGTGACTTCGTTCAGGGCCTTGAGCACGTCCGCCTCTGGCAGGTCCAGCTCGGTCATTTGCTTCTCTGATGGACGCCAGCGGCTCGATGTACGCTCCTCGCGCGGCGTTACGCACACCGCCTCACCCCCCACCCCCTAGCTGGTGGGCGGCCGCTCGGACGTACTGGTGCGCTGCTCAATGTTCTGCACGAGCTCAATGTCGTGCTCCGACATGATCGTGATGGCCCGACCGCCGCGGCCGGCACGCGCGGTGCGGCCGACGCGGTGGATGTAGTCCTTGGGCGCGCGTGGCACGTCAAAGTTGATCACGACGCCCACCGTGGGGATGTCCAGACCACTGCGCAGCGTGCAGGGGCCACAGCACGCCACCAGGCGCCGTAAGAACGCGGCGCCGGCTGCCGCATCCGCCGCGGGTGGCGCTGCTGTACCGGCTGCCGACGTCCGTGGCCAGCAGAACGTCGACCACGCGCGACTTGAACTTGGCCAGCGAGCCCAGGCGGTCGTTCTGGCTCAAGCCCGAGTGCAGCGCCGCGTTCGGGATGCCCACCGCGCGCAGCATCAACCGGAGCGCCTCGCAGGTCCTGCGGTCGCCCCCGCCACAACGCAGCGCCCGCCACCCTTAGCCATCAGATCTAAACCCACCTCGGCCGCCGCATGCATGCAGCCGCGTACTTGCACCGGCCGGTGAAGATGATGACGGTCTGGTCCTTGAGCGCCTCGCGCAGGAGGTAGACCAGGTAGACCTCCTTGACCTTGCGCGGCACAAAGACGTACTCTTGCTTCAGCTTCTCCACCGTGTCGTATCTGGCACTCCCCCCTCGCGCCCCCGCGTACGCGCCGGCAGCGTCAGCCGCTGCGGTATGTATGTGTGTGGTGGGTGGGGGTGGGGTGGCGGGGCACGGCCATCGGCCGGCCCACGCACTTGGCCGCCGCGTGGAAGGTGAACGGGTCGCGCATCGACATCCGGCTCAGCTCCTCGAGGCTGCTGGTCATGGTGGCACTGAAGAGCAGCGTCTGCCGCTGCTTGGGCAGCACCGACAGGATCGTTTCCAGGTCCGGCGCGAACGTGGGCTCCAGCAGCCGGTCGGCCTCGTCGAGCACGAGGAACCGCAGCTTGCGGAAGATCGCGTGGTCCGTGCCGCTGTTCAGGTGGTCCGCCAGCCGGCCCGGCGTGGCGATAACCACGTGGGGTCGCTTGGAGAGCGCGGTCGCCTGCGCCACCATGTCTGGACAACGGTGCGCAGCACACATTGGTGCGCTGGGGAGAGTTAGGACATGGTCCACGCGGATGGGCGTTGCAGGGCGTCCGGCGACACACCGAGGCCGCCCACGACGACAAGGTCCTTCAGGTTGATGCTCTTGCCGAGCACGCGAAACTGGTCGGCGATCTGAAAGGCCAGCTCGCTGTGCCCCAAGATTGCGGGAGGCGCACGGCTCGACGCTCGTCAGCACGGAACGGACGATGCAGGTCTCACCAGTAGCTGCCGGCCGCCGTACCGAGTCGGCGTCAGCACCAGGGCAAAGACGCCGTAGGGGTCGGTCGCCAGCGCCTGGAGGATGGGCAGGGCGAACGCGGCCGTCTTGCCGCTGCCCGTCAGCGCGCTGCCAATGGCGTCCCGTCCTTTGGGGGCGCGCGACAAATCGCATGGCCAGGCAAGGTCAGCGGCCGCCGCACGTGCGCACGTTGTCGCGCGTCGGCGCCGTACCTTGGAGGATAGGCGGGATGCACATGGCCTGGATGGTGGTCGGCGTGCGAAAGCCGACCGCATCGCAGGCCTCCTGCAGCCACTTGGCGAGGCCCAGGGCCGCAAAGGTCTTGGGCGCCGACGCGGCGGCCATGGTGCCGCTGTGGCTCACGCCAGGGACGTGGTGCCGCGTCCTCCACGCGTCCACGTGGCACGCCACAGGCAGCTTCACCCCCTCACGCCGCTCTCTGCGCTCCCTCCGCGGTCGCGTGCCGACCTGGGACGCCCGCGAGGCCGCGCCGAATCGCCTGCCGCCGCCGCTGCGCCGTCCGCGTGGCCCCGCCTTCCGAGAATGACGTCATCAGTGACAATGACGTCATCATTGGCCACGTGGACAACGCAGGCGGACGGCGCAGGCGGACGACGGCGCAGCGGACGGCGCAGGCGGACGGCGCAGGCGGACCGTCGTGTGCGGGGCCGTCGCCAGCTCAGGCGGCGGGGCAGGGTGGGGCCAATGGACATCCCCGGGTTAGGCGCCGTCCCGGAGGGCGGCGCGCCGCTGGCCGACGGCGGCGGCGGCGACGTGGGCACCAACGAGCAGCGGCCGCCCACCGCGTCGCCGAAGGAGCTCGGCCTGCTGATCGTGCGGTACGCCGCTGGCGAGGCAGCCAGGGGTGCGGTGAGCCGTGCCGCGGCGAGCTCACCGGGCAGCTGCCGTCGCGAATCGTGTGAACCTCGGGCAGGCAACTGCAAGCGTACGGGCACAACAGCGTTGCGACGGTCGTGGCCGAGACGCTGGGCGTCTCCAAGCGCGTGGAGCCGTCCGATGAGCTGGGCCGGCTGGTCTACATGGCGCGGCACGGCTACACCGAAGGTTCATGCCGGCCGCGACGCACTGCGTGGCCGTGAAGCAAGTCCACTGACGCGCCCCTTGCTGGAGCTGCGGCATGCGCCGTCCATGCGCAGTGACGCCGGGCGGGCCGGGCACGCTGTTTGGGCCCGCGCCGCCCAACGCGCGGCTGCCCGCCCTCAACTTGGAGGAGAAGCCGGACAGCGAGCTGGCGGCGCCGCCGAGCTACCAGCCGGCCCTCCACGTGAGCCACCGCGCCGGCGTGCGCAGCGTCGCGCTCTCGCCCAACGGTGCGTGTGGCCAGCACGGTCGCCGAGGGGGGTCAGGACCGCGGCGCTCATCGGCGACAGGGCAATACCATGCGTGGCCGGTCGTGCCCCAGGCCGGCTGTTTGCGTCCGGCGGGCAGCAGGGCGGCGTCAAGGTCGTGGAGGTGCGCGGCCGGTCGACCGGCACCGACGAGGCGGTCAAGGACAAGAGCGTCCTCCGCACCTACGCCGACATGGATTCGGTACGGGCGCGTGTCGCCGCCTGGCGGCGGTGGCGGTGACCACTCGCTCACGTTGGTGGCGGCTGCGTTCAACGCCGTGCGCATGGGTGGCAGCCGGTGAACGCGCTCGCGTTCCACCCCAACGGCCTGGCCATGGCGGCGGGCTGTGGCGACGGATCCATCCGTTTCTACGACCTCACGCACGGGACCGGCTCCGCTCCAGTGCGAACCATCAAGGCAGGCGCCAGAGCATCCACCGGGCGCGCGGCGTGCGCCGGTCTTGGCTGATTGGGTTGGCGCTGCGTCGGTTGCGGTGCCTGACGCAGGACATGGCTGCGGTGCGGTGCTTGGCGTTCCACCCGACCGGCGAGTTTCTGCTGGCCGGCACGGACCATTCGGCGGTGCGCCTGTACCACCCCAAGTCGAACCAGTGCTTCTCGTCGCCGCACCCGCCACACAACCACCGCGGGCCCGTGAACGGCCTCAGCTGGATGCCCGCCGGCGACGCGTTTGCGTCCTGCGGCCGCGACGGCACCGTCAAGCTGTGGGACGGCGTCACGCTGGCACTGCGCGCCACCCTGGACAGCCCGCATGGCCAAGCGGCGGTACGGCGCGCGGCGGCGGGCCGCACAACAGGCGCACCTTTGACGGACCCGCTGGTTGCGTCGCGTCGGGCGGTGCAAACGCGCGGATCAGATTGGCACGGTGCTCTTCAACCGCAACGGGCGGTACCTGCTCACCGCTGGAAAAGACTCGTTCGTGCGGCTCTGGGACGCCCGCACTGGTGCGGCGCGCACAGCGGCGTCGCGTCGCTGTCGGCATGGTCGCACTGACGGCCCGGCAGTGGCCCGGCCGGACGCGGCTTCGTTGCCTGGAAGGAACCCTCGTGTCGGAGTACTCTGGCGCCCAGATGCAGGCGTCGCGGCCGTGTGCAGCGTTCGCCTTTGAGGAGGAGCACCTCTTGGCGGCGGACGAAGCCACCAACGGCGTCATTGTGTGGGACGTCCGGATGCGCCACATCGTCGACCGGCTCACTGGTGTGCCCCGCAGGATGGCACCGAGGCCGCGTACGGCGCAAGGGCTGACCTTTGCGTTGCCGTTCCACGGTGGTGCACGGTCGCAGTACATACTGCACCGGTGCACGCCTTGGCCGTTGCACCGGATCGCCCAGCGTTTGCCAGCGCCAGGTAGGCGTCGGCGTGGCAGTGACAGCATGTGGCAGCGCCGCGGGTGCTCTTGCTCACAACATTCGCAGCGTTCGCTTTGGGACACCGGCGCGGTCGGCCACCAGCGACGACGGCCAGGCCCGCTACTGGACGACGGCGTAAATGGACTTTTGACGGGGAACTGTACAAAAATCTTGGAACTGTACAATATGCTTTAGTACACGCACGCAAGCACACAAGCCACAAAAATCGCAGAGAGAAAAAAAAAAGGTCACAACGTAAGGTCTAGGCTGCGGGCCACGGCGGCCTGCAGCGCTTGCTCGTCGCAATAGTACTCCCAGGTGCGGGCGCTGGCGCGGCCGGCGGGAGTGCCCGGTCGGGCGGGCTTGGCGGGATGCAGGTGCTGCACAATGGCGTGGATCGTAGGGTGGGTGACCTCGGACGGTGCGCCGCTGGAAACTCCCGCCCAGTTGCAGCGTGCGAGCCGCGGTCACCGTCAGCGACACAGTGTGCACAAACACCCGCGGCGTCCGCGGCCCCGTACACGACAGCGAGGCAGCGCAGCTGGTGCGTGCCGCGGTGGACGACCTCCACAAAGGTCAAGCTAAGTGCGACCGCACAAGGCGTAGAACAACGACATCCGGTGTGAGCAACGCGCGCCCCGTCTCAGCTCACCTACCAGCGCGCGCACGTACTTTCTGCTAAAGCTGGCGCGGCAGCTGTAAAAGGCGCTGACCAGCGGCGGCTCCGAGGGCAGCCACCCGGTCGGGCACCCGACGCCGTCCACGATGGTGTCCCGCTCGACGCTGGCGGCGCCGTTCACCGGGTGGTCGTCGTCCACGGACGGGTCCGAGCTCGCGCTGCGCCGGTGGGCGTGCCGCGGCGGCGGGGAGAGGAGGCCCTCGGTCGCCGCCGCCGGCGCGGCGTGGCCAAACAGCCAGTCCGTGTAGCTCACGACGGGCGTGGCGGCCTCGACGTCAATGTCCACGTCGCTGGCCGCGTCCAGGTCCTCGGCCGCCACGAGCGGGATATCGGCCACGGCGGCCGCGGCGGTCGCCACCAGCGCCTGCGCGGCCTGGAGCGCCGACGCGCCGTCGTTCCGCGGCGGCGACGGATCGGCCGTGGCCGGTGCGGCGGCGTCGAGCGCCACGCGGTGCAGCACCAGCACGTGGCCCGCCATGGTCGCCTCGTTCTGCGGCCACCACGGCAGCTCGGTGACGTCGGCGACGCCCAGCGTCGTGTCGATCACCTCGTTCTGGAGGCGTGGGGGGGTACGGTGACCAATGGCGTGGCACGGGGGATCAATAGGATGAACAGCCTAATGCGCTGGTGACCAGCGTCCACGCACCAGCATGGGCGCCCGACGGCGGCTGCTCTGCGACGACGGCGATGACCGGCCGGAAGGGACGCGCGTGGGCTGGGGCGACCGCACCATCACCTGGTGGCTGGGCGCGATGGCGACCAGCGCCTTGTAGAGCACCCGCGTCAGCATGTCTGGCCCGACGTGGAGCGTGCCGCCAAACTCGAGCGACGCCCGGTTCAGCTGGGGGACGATCGTGTGAGAAAAGCGCCAACGTGGGCATAGCGCGTCAGCCTTTTAACGCGGCACTTATGTGTGTGTGTGCGCGCGCGCGCCACCTTGGAGTAGTCGACCTGGACGTGCTCGGCCTCGATCATCGAGAGCTGCTTGGGCGTGAGCTCGGGCGGGGGGAAGCGGCCGCACGCGGGGAGCGCGTCGGCTTCGGCGGGCAGCACCGCGATCGCCTCTGCCACAAGGTGGTCAAAGAGCCGGCGCAGCCGGTCCTGGCCGACCCCGACGGGCGCCACCGCGACAAACATGTACCGCCTGCGCCGGGGGAGGGGCGGAAAATCGGAAACGGCTCGGCCACGCGGCGCCGCCGGACATCAGCTGGCGGCTCGCGCAAGGAAGCCCAACGTCGCCAGACGTACCCGGCCATCTGGTGGTAGCAGCGGAGGCCCTCAAAGGTGGCCTGGTTGGCGTACAGCACGCCGTCCTTGCGGCGCATGGCAAAGCCGGAACCCGCTGCGCATCCGGCCAGGGTCACTGAGCGACGGAGTCTTGTGTCAGCGGCGCGTGCCCATGAGACAGCGCGGGAGGCGGGGCCGGTGCCGTACTGGCGCCAAAGCAAAGCTCCACAAGGTGCAGCAGCAGGGCCGCCCGCCGCTTCCACGGGCCGAGCACCAGCGCCGCAAGGCGGTCGATCGCCACGCCGTTTGGGTCCACTGCCATCCATCAGCACGCCGCCTCCCGCGCTTCCAGGCGTCAGTGCTTGGCGCCTAGGCCTGCGGGCCTCGCTCGGGGCCGCCGCGCCTACCGCGGTAGATGCCGGCAAAGGGGACGTCCTGCATGGTCTTGGAGGCGATCAGCATGGCGTGCAGCCACAGCGCCAGCTCGTCGCGATCGCGCAGCTGGAGGATGTAGGCGTGGGGCACGTCGCCGTCGCGGCCGGGGACGAGCATGTCGATGTAGTAGTCGCGCGACCCGTCCGACCGGTCGATGGCCTTGGGATGGATGTACGCATCGTCCAGCACGATGGTGCTGCCGGCGGGACAGCGCGTCCGCTCCTGGCGGCGTGCCTCGGTGAGTGCCCCCAGCGCACGCGCGCCGCACGACGGAACCCCTTCACTTGGGAACGGCCGTACCAGTCAAACTCGCACAGGCTCAGCGAGCGGCTGTAGTGCAGCCGGTTGAACTCGAGCGCAAAGGACCGCCACTGCGCCGACGTGAGGAGGTACCCGCTGGCCTTGCGGAGCAGACCGAACTGGTCGAACACGGACGACCGCAGGAGCAGCCGCCCGTCGGCCGCGGCGGGCGACGCGTGGCTGGCCCAGAGGAGGATGGCCGCGTCCACGGCGGCCGTCCAGAGCGCCCGCTCGCCGTCCGACGGCGCGTAGAACCGCAGGACGGTCGGCGGCGGCGCCAGCTCGCCCTGGCTCGTGCTCACGAGCTCGAACGGGTACCACGGCTGCCGGTCCGGCCCGTCCTCCGCGGGCAGCGACCGCCACGAGAGGCCCTCAAGGTCCAGGCATTTGGCGGGCCCGCTGCCGTCCGGCGCGCAGATCCAGACGCCGTAAAAGGTCACCGCCAGGTAGCTGGCGTCGTTCGTTAGACGCGGGCGGCGCACCGGCCGCCGTTGGTTAGCGATCGCGCCAGCCGCTTCGCACAGCCGCCGCGAGTGGGGCGCCAGACGCACTGGGTCGGCCAGGTGACGAAGACGAGCCAGGACGACGCGCGCGTGTGCAGCACGCCGTCATAGAGGACGCCGAACCGCGCGTTCACCGCCGCGGCCATGCCGGGCGATGCGCGGTCCGCCGCGGCGACGGCGACGGCGACGGCGACGGCGGCCGCGGCCGCTCTCCCGGTGTGGCTCCGGCCTCCGTGCAGCAGGCGCTCGCGTGTTCTGCCCAGCCCGCCGTTACCGGCCCGTGTACCGGCCGCGGTGCAAGAGGTCGCGGCGTTACCGACGCACGCGAGTTCTGCGGTGCGCGGTGCGTTTGTCGTCGCCGCTGTGCGTCCGTTCACGCCGTCGCCCCGCGGCTGCTCCGCCAGCGCAACTAGCACAAGCCGATGGCGCCGCAGCCGTTGACGCCAAAGAAGAGGAAGAGGAAGGCGACGAAGAAGAAGAAGAGACGACGGCGCGAATGGGCGCCCACGTGCTTCGCCGTGGCGCCCACGCGCTTCATTCGGCGCGCGCCGTCGCCGCCCGTCGGCGCGTCGGCCGCCCGTCGCCGCCGAGCGCGCGCCGGCACGCCGCCGCCGTTGCCACCACGCGCACGTCACCCGCCGCGTCACCAACTGCGCCTGCCGCAGCATGCGAACCTGGGACGTCTGCGTGCATACCTACCTACGGGCGCGGACGGGAGGCGTGCGGCGGGCGGCGGCAGGCAGGCAGGCCTGCATGCGGCGGCCTACGGCGTCGTCGTGCGCCGCATGCCGCATGCCGCATGCTGCATGCATGGCATGTGATGAGTGATCGGCGTCGGAGCGACGGTCGCACGGCGCGTCCCGTGTCTGTCGCCCGCAGGCGACGTTTTGCCAGTGGCCGGCCATACATGTCAGCTGGTCGATGGAATACCCTGTATTCTGTGGCGCATGGCGCTCGAGTTTCCTTTAGCGTCAATATACCAATACCAATACATGGCAACACCCGGGGGGCCGATGGTATGTGTCGTGCGGTGGTAGTGGTAGGCGTATGTGGACGCTAACAGGAAACTCGAGCGCCATGCGCCACAGAATACAGGGTATTCCATCGACCAGCTATGTTGACGCTAACAGGAAGCTCGAGCGCCATGCGCCACAGACTACAAGGTATTCCATCGACCACTGGGCATCAGCGGCGGCAGCCGCCATGGTCGGACAAGGCAAGGAGAGCGCAGATGAACGCCGGGATCACGCCCATCCATGCAACGCCCGTTGGGACAGCATACCGCTCCGGTGACCGGCAGCACGACGCTCGGCGGAGCTGGCCACGGCCTAACGTCCGTTGGTGGACATGCGCTGGCCCGGTCTAGTACGGACTTGTACACATCGGATATACAAACTATGGTACAGGGCGTCCAGCGCCAGTTTTTTTGCAGCACGGCCGCGTCACTTGGGCGTGATGGCATGCAGGCTCAGCAGGCCGGGGCCCGACGAGGTGCGGCTCGTGCCCTTCTGCGGCGAACCCGGCAGCACGATGCCGTCGATGCTGTCGGTGGTGTTGGGCGGGGACGCGTCCAGCGACGTCGCCGACGCGTTGCTGAGCGACCGCGGCCGGATGCGCGTCAGCTCCGTGTCGCTCAGGGCGACGTCCTCGGGGTGCTCCGGAATCGGCGCGGCGGCGCCGTTCGTGGCCGCGGCGCCGTTGGTCGCGCCGTTCGCCGCCCGTTTCTGGTCGTCGTCGGTGGCCGGCGCGTGCGCCATCTCGCCCTTGCCGTCGAACGGGTCGCGCTCGTCCGTGTGCGGCGGCTCGCTGACCAGCCTTGTCAGCGGGTTCATCACCGCCATCGGCAGCGTCGGGTCGATCTTGGTCGTGCTGAACGCCATCAGCTGGTCAAAGATGGACAGCGAGTACTTGGCCGTTAGCTTCTCGAAGAACTTGATGCCGCGGTACGAGTTGCCCTGGTCGTCCAGCCGCGGCGACCAGATCGTAATGCCCATCACCTGCGGGTGCCCCGCCACGCGCTCACAGCGCATAAACGCGGCGGTAAGCGGATCACGGCTCAGCCCCGCGCCCTTCAGGTGTCCGCGTCGCACGTTAGGGATGACGACAAAGATGGCGCCTGAGACGCCCGACTTGGCGGGCAGGCCGATGGTGCACGCCCACTCGCCCGAGTAGTCGTACATGCCGCACGAGAGCAGCAGCTGGATCGACGCCTTCACCGACTCGTTCCGGAGCACGGGCTTGCCCGTGATCGGGCACCGGCCGCCGTTGGCCAGCGTCGACGCCATGATCGCCAGCGTCTGCACGTTCACCAAGGCCGAGCACACCTGGAAGTAGAACTGCGTGCCGGCCCCGCCAAGCGAGCGCGCGCGGCCGCGCCAGCGCGTTAGCGCTCCGGTCCACTACCATCGCCCACCGGCCGCGCCGCGGGCAGAGCCGCCCGCGCGCACCTCCAGGTTGGCCTGGACGTCCCAGTCGATCGGGAGCGCGCCCTGGCTCTTCATGTAGTAGGCGAGCGCAAAGTTCTTGTTGGCGGTCTCGCGCTCGCTGAGGTACGTCGGCTGGTCGAAGCCGATCTTGACGCCCGCGGCAAGGTCCGAGAACTTGCCTAGCACGTACGACATGCGCTGCGACGCGCGCAGGTTGGGCCGCACCAGCGAGTGGGTGATGAACGCGCCCGAGTTGATGAGCGGGTTGTGCGGCTGGTTGTTCTTGTTGAGCGAGAAGTTGTTGAAGGCGACGCCGGACGGCTCGCGGCCGACGTGCTTGTGCACCTCGGTGAGGCCGTGCTCGTCGCACGCCATGGCGTAGACGAACGGCTTGCCGCACGACTGGATGCAGAACTGGTCCTCGGTGTCGCCGTACGCGAACAGCTGCCCGTCCACGGTGGCGATCGCGAACGCGAACTTTTCCGGGTCGACCTCGGCCAGCTCGGGGATGTAGTCGGCCAGCGCGCCCTGGTTGTCGGACCGCACGCTCTCAAAGATGCCGACGAGGTCCTGGCAGAACTGCGCGAAGCTCGGGATGGCCAGCCGGTTGGTGAGCAGCTTCTGCAGCACGGAATCTGTCGCCGGCGCGTTGGCGATGGCCTTGAGGACCTTGAGCGGCACGGACGACTCGTGCTTGCCGTTGGTGAGCGCGGCGATCTCGCTCTGCACGAGGCGGCAGCTCGGGTCGATGCCGGCCTCGCGGAAGAGCGCGAGCAGGCGCGGCATGGCCACGAGGCCCGTGCGCTCCGGGTCCAGCCGCAGCGAGAAGCGGCGGTCGTGCGGGTTGGTGTTGTGCAGCAGGTCCTGCGTCGAGGACGAGCGGTCCAGCGGCGCACGCCGCTGCGAGAACATGCGGCTCATGGCGTGGCGCGGCGTGGCGTGCCCCCCGTCCAGCGGAGGGGGCGCGGGGGGGCGCGGCCGGGCAGAGTGTTGGTGTGGCGGTGCGCGTCGGCGTCGGCGTCGGCGTCGCGGGCGCCGTGTCCTGTGCGCCGGCGCGGTTGAGCAGTGACGTCGCAGCATGCGCACGGGCGCCTATGAAATGGACTTGAGGAGGCCTAAGCAGCAGCAACCCCCAGCACGGAGGTGGAAGGGATAGGGCGCGCACCGCACATGTATGCGCGGGACAACAAGGCAAGCACATGCATGCACACAGGGCTACACACGTTACCGTTATCCGCAAGGGAACTAGACTAGTTAATGCTTGGATGGCATCAGAGAGCGCGCCTCACGCGGATGGGGGCACCGTGATATGGCCGACGAGCCGCATGATGTTGTCCACGGCCCACGCCAGGTTGCCGTCGCCCGAGAGGAAGCCGCTGCAGTCGTCGCACACGACCAGCTCGCTGCCCGGCGTGATCGTGGTCGTGGCGACCGCGAACTCGTACGCGAGCGCAAGCTCGACGCCGAGCGCCGCGCAGTCGGCGCTGCTCGGCGGGTAGCCCCACGCCTCGCACGCCGCGGTGTGGTTGCGCCGGTTGAACAGGTTGAAGACCGGGATGGCCGGGTCGAGCGACCGGTCCGACGTGTACGGGCTCGGCGCAAACGCCAGCGAGAGGTCGGCCACCTGCGCGGCCAGGTGGTAGACCTGCGTCGCCCACTGCTTCTCGTTGTGCGCGTTCAAAAAGGCCTGCTCGCCGGCCAGCTCCGCCGGCACGTACGTCGGCCGCGGCGGCGCAAAAAGACCGATCAGGCCCCACTGCACGCCGACGGCGGCGATGAACTCGCCAAAGGCGAGGCGGCCGCGGAGCTGCTGCTCGGCGTACGCGCGCGCGGCCGCGTCGGACAGGTTGCGGGCCTGCTGGTACGTCGGAAACTCGGGCGGGCCATAGTCGATGGGGACGAGCGCCGCGACGTCCTCTGGGTGGGCGAGCGCGTAGCGGTAGATGCGCTCGGGGCCGCCATCCATGGTGCCCACGAGGATGAACGGGCCGGGCTCGCCCAGCGCGGCGGCGATCGCGCCCACAAGCGGCGGCTGCGCCGCGCTGACGGCATAGCCGGACCAGCCGCAGCCCGGGTAGTCGTACGTGCACACGCGGCGACCCAGGTCGTTGAGCGCGAACTGCAGGCCGTACAGGTCGGACGACGAGTGGCCGCCGCCGCCGACGTCGAAGAAGAAGGTCGGCAGGCTCGCGTTGCGCGGCCCCGTGCAGTAGGCCAGCACCTCGACGGTACAGCCGCCGTCGGCCGGGACGGCGTAGAACGCGCCACGCGGCGGGTACGCCCGGTAGCCGGCTGCCTGCGTCCAGCAGCCGCCGAGCAGGAGCGCGAGGCACACAAAGGCCGCGCCCAGCAGGCACGCGTTGGCCGTGCGCAGGGCCCGCGCCCAGCGCGGCAGGCCCGCGCCGCCCAGCGCGGCAGCCGGCTCGCCCTCGCCGTCATTCACCGCGACTGCCGCCGCGTCCGGCAGCAGCGGTGCCTGCGCGCTGTCCGCCTTGAGGAGGGCGCCCGCGGCGGGCTCGCGGTGGGCCGGCCACGCGAGGGCCATGTTGACCGCCAGGCACGCCAGCAGCGCCAGCGACCAGCCGACGCCGTCGAGGCGGTAGCCCACGCCGCAGCCGACCACGAGCAGCAGCGCCACCAGGACGAGCACCGCATACTGGCTGGCCAGCGCCACCTGGCGGCGCCTCGTCGGCGGTGGCGCGGGGCCGTGCTGCTGCCACGCGATCTGCGCGCCGTAGAAGAGCGTGAGCGTCGCGAGCCACAGCCCCAGGAAGTGCGGCTGCACGAACGGGCCGGGCCCCGGCCGCGTGAGCCACACGGCGTTGGCGACGACGCCGGCGAGCCCCGCGACGGCGAACGCGGCCGCGGCCGCGTCGACCAGGCGGCCGTGGCGCGCCGCGGCCGGCATGGCGAGCGGCGGCGGCGTGCCGTGCTGGGCGTCCAAACGCCGCCTAGACCGTCGTGGGCATCCTGGCGGACTGCCGACTGCCCTTTCGGAGCCGCGTGAGCGCCTCGCAGCGGCCGAGCGGGCGACGGGCAGCGCGGGGGCGACGCCACCGATCTGCAGATCTGCGCCCGTGGCCCGACTTAAGCGGCTCGATGACGTCAAAGACTGTTTGGTGGCACCGCCGCGCAGGCAAGTAGAAGGGCGCGCGCTGCCGCGAGATCTACGCCGTCTTCAACGGCACGGACACAAACGGAGGCGCCCGCCGCGTGCACAGGGCAGGCGGCTCGTGCGAGCGGCGCGCGGCGTGAGCGGAGACAGGCCGCGTCGCTGCGGCGAAGCGGGACGCGCGGCCGCCACCATGACGCGGTTTGGCATCCTGGGCTCCGGCGACGTCGGCCAGGTGCGTGCGTCGAGGCGCACCGCCTCGCACCGTGTCACGCGGGCCCGCATCACGCTAACGCCCACCGTGCCCGCTTGCTGGTGCCGCGCTGCTCACCCGCGCCGGGCAGACGATCGGCCGCGGGCTCATTGAAGCCGGGCACGAGGTCAAGATGGGCGCGCGCGAGGCGACGAACGCCAAGGCACAGGCGTGGGCGGCGGCGCAGGGCGCCCGCGCGTCGCACGGCACCTTCCGGGAGGCGGCCGAGTTTGGCGAGATCGTCGTCCTGTCGGTGCACAACAGCGGCGTGCGGCAGGTGGTGCAGGAGCTCGCGCCGCTGCTGGCCGGCAAGATCGTGATCGACACGACCAACCCGCTCGTGCCGGGCCCCGACGGCCTCGCGATCGCGCACGGGCCGCACGGCGAGTCGCTGGGCGAGCAGCTCCAGGCGCTGCTGCCGCAGACCAAGCTGGTGAAGGCGTTCAACACGGTCTCGAGCCGGCACATGGTGCGGCCGCGGTTCACGCCGGGCGCCGACATCCACATCGCCAGCAACCACGACGACGCCAAGCAGGCCGTGCGCGAGGTGCTGGCGGCGCTGGGCTGGGCCCAGCACGGCAACCGCATCCTCGACTTTGGCCGGCTCTCGTCGGCGCGCGAGATGGAGTACATGTGCCTCGCCTTTGTGAAGCACGGCATCCGCACCAACGACTGGGACTTTACCTTCCGCTTCGTCGACGTCGACAAGGCGTGACGCGCGCGTGCTATACACTGTAACAGGCGCTGGAACGCCGTCTGTACCTTCGTGTGGTCATGGTAGTCTGTCGCGCTGGTGTATGCATGCATGCATGGCGGTGGCGCATGCACGCGTGGTGGACAGTGCGCCCGGCATGCGCACGCGCGCTGTCTCTGTATTCCAAGTCCATGCGACGCCCGCCCGCTCGATCCTTCGGCAGCCGCGCGGCCCCACAGGGCCCGCCGCATGCGCGTCTCCGGCCGTGCAGAGCAGGTGTCGAGCGGCTCTCGCCCCCCATGGCCGCCGCGCGCGGAGGACGCGGGCGCTGGGCCATCCAACGGCGGCTCAAAAGGGCGATGACATCATCGGCTCGCGCAACGTCGGCCAGCGACGGCATCGGACGGCGACCATGGCGGGCCGCGGTGCCGGCGCGGGGGGCGGCGCGGCCGCCAAACTCGACGACGTTGACCTGTACGCGCTGCTGGGCATCACTATCGACGCCACGCCCAAAGAAATCGCCACCGCGTACCGCCGGAAGGCGCTCAAGGTCCACCCCGACAAGAACCCCGACGACCCCAAGGCCGGTACGGCCGGTGCCGCCTCGAACCGCCCCAGCGCGGGCAGCGGCAGCCCCCTGACCTCGCCCCCGCGGCCTGCTGCCGCCGTGTGCCTGTGCCAAACTGCAGCGGCGCTCTTCCACGAGCTCTCCAAGGCGTACGAGCTGCTGAGCGACCCGACCGCCCGCGCCGCCTACGACGGCCTCCAGCGCGCCAAGCTCGAGCGGCGCAAGCGGCACGAGCAGCTCGACTCTAAGCGGCGCAAGCTCAAAGACGGTACGCGCGCCCCGCCGGCCGGCGGCAAAGGGGAGTGCGCACACAGCTAACGCCAGCCACGCGCAGCGGCCCACGCCGGCTGCTCGCCTGCGCAGACCTGCTGGAGCGCGAGGCGGCGGCGCGGGAGCAGCGCAAGCAGGAGGAGGAGGCGCGCCGCACGCTGGAGGAGCGCCTGGCGCGGCTGCGGCAGGAGGGCCTCGCGCGCCAGCAGGAGGAGGAAGAGCGGCGCGCGCGAGAGCTCTTTGAGCAGGCGGCGCGCGCGGCGACGCCCGAGCCGGACCTGACGGCGCCGTCCATCCTGGACGAGGTGACCGAGCTCGATAAGACGCTCAAGGTCAAGTGGAACCCGGGCGAGCACCCGTACACCGAGAAGACGCTGCAAGCGGCGCTGACGCGGTTCGGCCCGGTCGACAGCCTGGTGCTCTCGGCCAAGCGGCCCGGCACCGCCGTCGTCGCCTTTGAGTCCATCGTGGACGCGGTACGCCCGAGCGAGCTGGTGCCGGCGCAGAAACCAGCGCAGCCGATGCACTGATACCGAGCTGCACGCGCTATGGGCTGACTCGGCGGGGCTGTCCCTGCAGCACGCAGCGGTGACCGGCCACGCGACGGACCCACAGCTGGTGGGCGTGCAGCTCAAGTGGGCGCTGGGGAGCGAGCCGGCCATCATCGCCCGGCTGCCGGAGCTGGTCGCGGCCGCCGCCGTCCGGCAGGCGCGCACGGCCGTCCGGGCCGCCGTGGAGGCTGTGGTGACCGCGGACGCCGACGGGGCCGGCGCCAGCCGGCTGGCGACGGACCCCGAGCTGGCGGAAGCGACCGCGGCGGCCGCCGCCGCCACGGGCCTCCGCGCGGGCGCCACGCCTCCGCCCGCGGCGGCGGGAGTGACGCCGGGGATGGCGCCGCCGCGGCCGCGGCCGCTGTTTGCGGCGTTCGCAATGGGCCAGGCGTCCGACGCGACCGCGTTCGCCGCCTCGCAGGCGGCGCGCGACTACGAGAACCTGACGCTGATGCGGATGCGCCAGGCGCAGGAGCGCCAGCGGCTGATTGCCGAGATGCAAAAGGCCGAGGCGGAAGGCCGCGACGAGTAGATACCGAATCTACACATTGTATAACACCAGCACGCCTCGCGTGGGGCCCCTGTACAGAATAAGATTGTCTGTATTATACAACGGTGCTGCTGCTCTTTTCCTTGGCCGCCGCTTTCAGCGCGGTGTACCGCTCGTAGGTCTGTTGCAGCTCCGCCTGCCGGTTGGCGAGCGTCACCAGCAGCGGCAGCGCCTGGACGAACCGTTCCTGCGACTTGCGCAGGTGCGGCGACACCAGCACGCCGAACCACCTGATGGGGTCGACCGGCGGCGGCGCGGGCGGCGCCTCGCCGCTAGCCCCGCTGTCGCCGCCCGCGATGGCCGTGGTGCTCGCGCCCGGCGTCGGCGACGCCGCCGCCACGGCCGCGGCCGTGCGGGCCGCGCGGCCGGTCAGCGGTTCCTCGGCCGCGCTCGCCCCCGCGGGCGTCGCGAGCGCGGCGCTGGACCCCGAGCTGCCGGACACCTGCAGCCGCTCCAGCGTCCAGCCTCCAGCGCCCTCGCCGTCCCTAAGCCCAGCGCGGCGTCACGCGTGCGGCGCGCGGCGACCGGTAGGCAGAAGTTAGCCCGGTGGGTGGCCCATTCGCCAGGCGTGGAGTGCACGACGCGTACGTGGACGAGACGGTCGCGATGGCCGTCATGCGGGTGTCGTACGAGTGCGCCGAGATGGCGTTCGCGCCCATGGCGTTCTTGGCTTGCGCCAGGTCGAAGAAGCCCTGCGGCGCGGGTGGGAACGCAGCGCACGGCCCCCGTTACGAAACTCGGAACAGGATCGGCCGGGGCCTACGGCGCGCTGCGTACGTCGCGGAAGAGGCTGCCGACGTTGCGGCGCAGCTCCAGCATCTCTTCCACCAGGTCGAGTTGCCGGACGAACGCCGCCTCGGCTTCGTCGTTGCCGGCCCCGCCGGCGTGGGCGGCCATGGTGGCCTCCCCGTCCAACGCTGCTCGCGGCGGCGTCTCGCCTCCAGCAGCCGGTCCAGCGCGTCCTCAGCGCAGCCCGTATACCCGCGGGGCCTTCGCGTCGACGCGTCGACGCGTCGACGCGTCGTCCTCTGGCCTGCTTGCACTGCTTGTCCCCCCACACGACCTTCCGCTGGAGCCCAGGAGCCCGCTGCGTCGCATGTGTCGGTGTCTTCGCTTGGGGTCAAGGCTGTACACCGATAGCCATCGCTAGCCACCAATACACAACCTCTGCAAGTCCGAAGACCAGGTGCCAAGCCACAACGCCAAGCAAGCCCGAAGGCCCGCCCGGCTC
>Ga0180216_1000220_pt1 | contig 65763 bp, 52 predicted proteins | sample eDN3rd37CBELigMG_FD_128879 | JGI IMG/M metagenome (GOLD analysis project Ga0180216, IMG submission 128879) | Enriched Miracle-Growth compost microbial communities from Emeryville, California, USA - eDNA 3rd pass 37_C BE-Lig MG (version 2)... ... | reverse complement strand
GCAGGCTGGCGCCGCCGCCAGCCTGCGGGCGGCCGTGGCGGGCGGGCAATTTGGCGTCACCCTGATTGAGGGCGTCACCGGTTCGGGCAAAACCGAAGTTTATTTCGAGGCGATCGCCGAGGCGTTGCGTCAGGGCCGCCAGGCGCTGGTGATGATGCCGGAGATTGCCCTGACCGCCCAGTTTCTCGATCGTTTCGCCGCCCGCTTCGGCGTTCGCCCGGCGGAATGGCACTCGGGCGTCAGTCCCCGTCAGCGCGAACGCATCCACGCCGGCGCCGCCAGCGGCGAGATTCAGGTGGTGACCGGGGCCCGATCGGCGCTGTTCCTGCCGTTCAGCAAGCTTGGTCTGATTGTCGTCGATGAGGAGCACGAGGCGGCCTACAAGCAGGAGGACGGCGTGCACTACCACGCGCGCGACATGGCGGTGGTGCGCGGCCGCATCGAGCGTTGCCACGTGGCGCTGGCTTCGGCGACCCCGTCGATCGAAAGCCGGGTTAACGCCATGCGCGGCCGCTATGGCCATCTGCGCCTGCCAGAACGTTTCGGCCAGCGCGCCATGCCGCGCCTGTCGGCCATCGACCTGCGCAAACAGGCGCCGCCAAAAGGCCGCTGGCTGTCCGCGCCGCTGGTCGAGGCCGCGCGCGAAACCCTGGCCCGCGACGAGCAGGCGCTGTTCTATCTGAACCGGCGCGGCTATGCGCCGCTCACCCTGTGCCGGTCGTGCGGCCATCGCTTCCAGTGTCCGAACTGCTCGGCCTCGCTGGTGGAGCACCGTTTCCGGCGCGCCCTCATCTGTCACCACTGTGGCCATACCGAACGCCGGCCTGACGCATGTCCGGCCTGCGGCGAGGTGGACGCGCTGGTTCCGGCCGGGCCGGGGGTGGAGCGCCTGGCCGAGGAGGTGGCGGCGCTGTTTCCGGGCGTGCCGGCGATCACCCTGTCGAGCGATCTGGCCGGTGGTTCCGAGCGGATGCGCAAGGAGCTGGACGCCGTCGCCGCCGGCGATTTCCGCATCATCATCGGCACCCAGCTCGTGGCCAAGGGCCATAACTTCCCACGCCTGACCCTGGTGGGCGTCGTTGACGCCGACGTCGGCCTCGCCACGGGCGATCCACGCGGCGCAGAGCGCACCTTCCAGATGCTGCAACAGGTCACGGGCCGAGCCGGGCGAGGCGACGCCCCGGGCCGGGCCATTCTGCAGACGCACCAGCCGGAGCACCCGGTGATGACCGCGCTGCTGTCAGGCCAGTCCGAGCGTTTCTATGCGGAAGAAATCGCCGCCCGCGAGGCGGCGGGCCTCGCGCCTTTCGGGCGGCTGGCGGCGATCATCGTCGCCGGGCCGGACCGGCAGGCGACGGAGGCGCACGCCCAGGCGCTGGCCCGGGCCGCCCACGCCGCGCCGAATGCCTCCGGCGACATTGTCGTGCTGGGCCCCGCCGAGGCGCCGCTGGCCATCGTCCGCGGCATGCACCGCTTCCGCCTGCTGATCAAATCTGCGCGCAATACGGATTTACAGGGATTTCTGCGCGCGGTTCTCGCCGCGACGTCCGCGCCGGCCGCCCGGATACGGGTTACCGTGGACGTCGATCCGCAAAGTTTCTTCTGACGCCAGGACGGGCAGCGAAACGCAAGAGGTAATCCCTGCCTTGTACGGATTGTGACTGGCGAAATGGTGATTCGCTGCCGTTGACGCGCAAGGAGGTCGCGCCAGACTCAGCGCACATGGACGTCATGACGCACCAGGCCTGTGAAAAGCTGTGAACGCTGGGGATTTTTACAGGATCGGGCGCGGCAAACCGCAACCAGGCGCGGTGAGAAATCGTGACAACAGGCTGGCGCAATAGCTGCGCCATGGGTCTTTCCGCCCCAGACGCGGAAATCCTGGCGCAAACGTGGCCTGGTTGCGACGTTCAGGCGCCTGCAAGCTGTTGCACGTCAATAATCCCCATGATAGGGGACCTGCCAACGGGTGGCTGAACGCTTCCCGCTCCCTGTCCATGTGCTCGCGCAATCATGTGCGTCATTGACGTGACGCAATGTGAGTCGCCGTGAGCCTGAAAGTGAGACGCCGACGTGGCCGAACAGCCTTCAATGACAGGTCCGATTTCAGGGGTCGCTGGCCGCTATGCTTCCGCGTTGCTCGAAACGGCGGCGGAATCCGGCGTCGCGGCGATCGACCAGGTCGAGGCGGATCTCGACCGGTTCGACGCCCTGGTGAGGGAGAGCGCCGACCTGCAGCGCCTCGTCCGCAGTCCGGTTTTCTCGGCGGATGAGCAACTGGCGGCTGTCACCACGATCCTTGATCGGTCCGGCATCGGCGGCCTTGCCGCCAATTTTCTCAAACTCGTCGCATCCCGTCGCCGTCTGTTCGCAGTTCAGCAGATGATTGCGGCGTACAAGGCGCTGGTCGCCGCCCGCAAGGGCGTGGTTCGCGCCGACGTGACGCTTGCCGCGCTGCCGGCTGTGCAGGTTCTTGATGACCTGAAGCAGGCGCTGCGCGACGTGGCCGGCGGCGACGTCGATCTGCACGTGAAAATCGACCCGTCGATCATCGGCGGTCTCGTCGTCAGGCTTGGCAGTCGGATGCTCGACGCCAGCCTGCGCAATAAACTCAATTCGATCCGTCTCGCGATGAAAGAGGTCGGCTGATGGACATTCGGGCCGCAGAAATTTCCGCCATTCTCAAAGAGCAAATCAGGAACTTTGGCCAGGAGGCTGAGGTCTCCGAGGTTGGCCAGGTTCTGTCCGTTGGTGACGGCATCGCCCGCTGCTACGGTCTGGACAAGGTTCAGGCCGGCGAGATGGTCGAGTTCGAGTCCGGCGTCCGCGGTATGGCGCTGAACCTTGAAAACGACAACGTCGGTGTCGTGGTGTTCGGTTCCGACCGTGACATCGCCGAGGGCCAGACCGTGAAGCGCACTGGCGACATCGTCAGCGTCCCGGTCGGCAAGGGCCTGCTCGGCCGCGTCGTGGACGCGCTTGGCAACCCGATCGACGGCAAGGGTCCGATCCAGGCGACCGAGTTCCGTCAGGTCGACGTCAAGGCGCCGGGCATCATTCCGCGCAAGTCGGTGCATGAGCCGATGGCGACGGGTCTGAAGGCCATTGACGCCCTGATCCCGGTTGGCCGCGGCCAGCGCGAGCTGATCATTGGCGACCGCCAGACCGGCAAGACCGCGATCGCGCTCGACACCATCCTGAACCAGAAGCCCCTGAACCAGGGCGACGACGAATCGCAGAAGCTTTACTGCGTCTATGTCGCCGTTGGCCAGAAGCGCTCGACGGTCGCCCAGTTCGTGAAGGTTCTCGAAGAGAACGGCGCGCTGGAGTACTCGATCATCATCGCCGCCACCGCTTCGGATCCGGCGCCGATGCAGTTCCTGGCGCCGTTCTCCGGTTGCGCCATGGGCGAGTTCTTCCGTGATAACGGCATGCACGCCGTGATCACCTATGACGACCTCTCCAAGCAGGCCGTCGCGTACCGTCAGATGTCGCTGCTGCTGCGCCGCCCGCCGGGTCGCGAAGCCTACCCGGGCGACGTGTTCTACCTGCACTCCCGTCTGCTGGAGCGCGCGGCGAAGATGAACGACGCCAGCGGCAACGGTTCGCTGACGGCGCTGCCGGTCATCGAGACCCAGGCCAACGACGTCTCGGCCTACATTCCGACCAACGTGATTTCGATCACTGACGGTCAGATCTTCCTTGAGACCGACCTGTTCTTCCAGGGCATCCGCCCGGCTGTGAACGTCGGTCTGTCGGTGTCCCGCGTCGGTTCGTCGGCGCAGACGAAGGCGATGAAGAAGGTCGCTGGCAAGATCAAGGGCGAACTGGCCCAGTACCGTGAAATGGCGGCCTTCGCCCAGTTCGGTTCTGACCTTGACGCCACCACCCAGCGCCTGCTGAACCGCGGCGCGCGCCTGACCGAGCTTCTGAAGCAGCCGCAGTTCTCGCCGCTGAAGATGGAAGAGCAGGTCGCGGTGATCTACGCCGGCGTCAATGGCTATCTCGACAACCTGCCGGTTTCGCGGGTTCGCGAGTTCGAGGACACCCTGCTTGGCGCCCTGCGTGGTCGCCACACGGACATCCTCGACGCCATCCGTACGTCGAAGGACCTGAGCGACGATGTCGCCGCGAAGCTGCAGGCTGTCGTCGCTGACGTCGCCAAGACCTTCGCCTGATTGAAGGGCGCATCGCATGGCCTCGCTCAAGGATCTTCGCAATCGCATCGCCTCGGTGAAGGCGACGCAGAAAATCACCAAGGCCATGCAGATGGTCGCGGCGGCAAAGCTCCGCCGCGCCCAGAGCGCGGCTGAAGCCGCGCGCCCGTTCGCCGAGCGCATGGGTCAGGTGTTGGGTAATCTCGCTTCCGGCGTTGTCGGTCAGCCGGGCGCGCCGCGCCTGCTTGCCGGCACCGGCTCGGACAAGGTGCATCTGCTGGTCGTTTGCACCGGTGAACGCGGTCTTGCGGGCGCCTTCAACTCGTCGATCGTCCGTCTGGCCCGTGAGCAGGCGCAGGCGCTGATCGCCGAGGGCAAGACGGTCAAAATGCTCCTTGTGGGCAAGAAGGGCTATGACGCCCTTCGCCGCCAGTTCGAGGGCAATATCGTCGAGTACATCGAACTGCGTTCGGTGAAGAACCTGACGTGGGACGTGGCGGACGAGATTGGCCGCAAGGTGCTCGCCCTGTATGAGGCCGGTGAGTTTGACATCGCCACCCTGTACTATGCCCGCTTCCAGTCGGTGATCTCGCAGGTGCCGACGGCGCAGCAGATCATTCCGGCCGAGATTCCGGCGGATGGGCTTGGCGACAAGTTGGGCGGCGCGGTCTACGACTACGAGCCTGGCGAAGAAGAGATTCTCGAATCGCTTCTGCCGCGCAACGTGACGGTTCAGATCCTGCGCGCGCTTCTGGAAAATAATGCGTCGTTCTACGGCGCCCAGATGAGCGCGATGGACAACGCGACCCGCAACGCGGGCGAGATGATCCGCAAGCAGACGCTGCTCTACAACCGCACCCGTCAGGCGATGATCACGAAGGAACTGATCGAGATCATTTCCGGCGCAGAGGCGCTCTGAACAGGACACTGCAGGCCCGCGGCCTGTCCAGCGCACGGCGGCGGGCAGGGCGTGGGCCACGAACCATTCCAGCGCGACGCGCGGTCTGACCCGCAGCGTCCGACATTACTTCAAGGCGAGGCCCGTACGGGCTCGGACGGGAGCTTCCCATGGTTGCAACAACCTCCGCAGGACGCATCACGCAGGTCATTGGCGCTATCGTCGACGTGCAGTTTGACGGCCACCTGCCCGAAATTCTGAACGCGCTCGAGACCAGCAACCAGGGCAACCGCCTGGTTCTCGAAGTCGCCGCGCAGCTTGGTGAGAACACCGTGCGCTGCATCGCCATGGACACCTCCGAGGGTCTGGTGCGCGGTCAGGCCGTGACCGACACCGGCCGGCCGATCGAGGTTCCGGTTGGCGCCGGCACGCTCGGTCGCATCATGAACGTCATCGGCGAGCCGGTGGACGAAGCCGGTCCGGTGGACGCTGAAGGTCGCCGCGCCATTCACCAGCCGGCCCCGAGCTATTCCGAACAGTCGACCGAGGCGCAGATCCTCGTCACCGGCATCAAGGTCGTGGACCTGCTCGCTCCTTACGCCCGTGGCGGCAAGATCGGCCTGTTCGGCGGCGCCGGCGTGGGCAAGACCGTGCTCATCCAGGAGCTGATCAACAACATCGCCAAGGCGCACGGCGGTTACTCCGTGTTCGCCGGCGTTGGCGAGCGCACCCGCGAAGGCAACGACCTGTATCACGAGATGATCGAGTCGGGCGTGAACGTGGATCCGCACGCCAACAATGGCTCGACCGCCGGCTCCAAGTGCGCCCTCGTGTTCGGCCAGATGAACGAGCCTCCGGGCGCCCGCGCCCGCGTCGCCCTTACCGGTCTGACCGTGGCCGAGCACTTCCGTGACCAGGGCCAGGACGTGCTGTTCTTCGTGGACAACATCTTCCGCTTCACCCAGGCGGGTTCGGAAATGTCGGCGCTTCTTGGCCGTATTCCTTCGGCCGTGGGCTATCAGCCGACCCTTGCGACCGACATGGGCGCCCTGCAGGAGCGCATCACCACCACCAACAAGGGTTCGATCACCTCGGTGCAGGCCATTTACGTGCCGGCCGACGACCTGACCGACCCGGCGCCGGCCACCTCGTTCGCTCACCTTGACGCCACCACGGTGCTCAACCGCGCGATTTCCGAGAAGGGCATTTATCCGGCGGTGGACCCGCTCGACTCGACTTCTCGCATGCTGTCGCCGCTGATCGTTGGCGAAGAGCACTACAACGTCGCCCGTCAGGTCCAGGAAGTGCTGCAGCGCTACAAGTCGCTGCAGGACATCATCGCCATTCTCGGCATGGACGAGCTGTCGGAAGAGGACAAGCTGGTCGTGGCTCGCGCCCGCAAGATTGAGCGCTTCCTGAGCCAGCCGTTCTTCGTCGCCGAGGTGTTCACGGGTTCGCCCGGCCAGCTGGTTTCGCTGGAAGACACCATCAAGGGCTTCAAGGGTCTGGTCGAAGGCAAGTACGACCATCTGCCAGAAGCGGCCTTCTACATGGTCGGTTCGATCGATCAGGCGATCGAGAAGGCCCAGAAGCTCGCCGCTGAGGCCTGATGAAGGCTCGCGGACCCGGCGACGGGTCCGCGCACCGTCCGCTCCCGTTTCTTCATTTGCGGAGCGCGACGAGGTCCAGACCCGCGACGTGATCCGGCGATGGCGCCGGACGCCCTATTGGAGCAGCGCCCCATGGCGGAAAACTTCCACTTCGAGCTGGTCGCCCCGGAGCGCCTGCTGTTCTCCGGCGACGTGGAGGCAGTCATCGTTCCGTCAGTGGACGGCGACCTGACTGTTCTGGCGCACCACGCGCCGCTGATGGCCGTGCTGAAGCCGGGCCTGATCACGGTTGAATCGGCTGGCAAGGCCCAGGCAATTTTCGTGCGCGGCGGCTTCGCCGACATCCGTCCGGATGGATTGACCATTCTCGCGGAACAGGCTGTGCCGGTCGAGGAACTGACCGACGACCTGATCGACGTGGTCATCACCGACGCCGAAAGGGCCGTCGACGCCGCCACGGACGATGACCAGCGCCGGGTGGCCCTGGAGCGGCTCGGGCAGCTGAAGGAAGTCCGCGGTTTACTGCAGAGCTGAAAAGCTGAAGCGGACCTGCCCTGATTTGCCGCAGGGCCGTCCGCGCGATTTTCCCCGCTTTCCGGTATAAACAGCATCCCGGCCTTATCAGGTCGGGATGTTTTGTTTTGGCTGCGCGCCGGAACGCGGGCTCGGGCTGGCGGATGCGCTGGCGGCCGGGGGACGCCCGTCCTGCATGGAGTTGCGCTCCAGTTTGTCTGGCGCTTGCGCGGCTCCGCAGCCAGAGGTCAATGCGCAGGTTTGAAACGCCTTGGGACGTTCAGCATGATGGCATTCGCCAATCCAGCGGTGTTCATGAAATGGTCCGGGCGCCTGCTGCCGTGGCTGACGGCCGGGGCGGCGCTGGCGCTGGCGGGCGCGTTGTGGCTGGCCTGGCAGGCGCCGGCTGACTATCAGCAGGGCGATTCGGTGCGGATCATGTTCGTGCATGTGCCTGCGGCGTGGCTGGCGCTGTTCATGTACACGATCATGACCATTTCTGCGCTTGGCACGCTGGTGTGGCGGCATCCGCTGGCGGACGTGTCCCAGCGCGCCGCGGCGCCTGTCGGCATGGTGTTCACCTTGCTGTGCCTGATCACCGGTTCGATCTGGGGCAAACCCATGTGGGGCGCCTGGTGGGTGTGGGACGCCCGGCTGACCTCGGTGCTCGTGCTGTTCCTGATGTATTGCGGGGTGCTGGCCCTGTGGCGGGCAATCGAGGATCCCCTGCGCGCCGCGCGGGCCGTCGCCATCCTGACCATCGTCGGTTTCATCAACGTGCCAATCATCAAGTTCTCGGTGGACTGGTGGAATACGCTGCACCAGCCTGCTTCCGTGCTGCGCCTTGACGGCCCGGCGATGCATCCCGCCATGCTCTGGCCGTTGCTGGCGATGGCTGGCGCCATGAGCCTGGTGGCCATCTGCTTGCATATGGCTGGCATGCGCACCGAAGTGCTGCGCCGCCGGATCAGGGCGCGACGCATTGTGCTGCTGGACCGCATGTCGCGGGCCGGCGCTGAAACTGTCGGCTTTGCGTCATGACCGGGACTTACGCTGGATATGTGCTCGCCGCCTATGCGGTGGCGTTCGTGCTGATGGCGGGCCTGACCCTCTGGACGGTGCTTGGCGCACGGCAGGCGAAACGGGAACTGGCCCGGACCGAGGCCGAGAGCGCCCTCTTCAGCGCCCGGCGTACTGGGGCTGCGGCGCCGGGGAGGCGCACGCAATCATGAGCGGCGGTGAAGGACGCGCATTCCGGCGATTGCTCCTGGCGGCTCCGCTTGTGGTTTTCGCGGTGCTGGCCGTTTTGCTTGGCTGGCGGCTGTGGCGGGGCGGCGACCCTTCCATCGTGCCGTCGGCGCTCATTGGCAGGAAGGCGCCGGCGCTCGTTCTTCCACCCCTTGAAGGGCTGAAGCGGCTGGACGGAACGCCGACGCCTGGTCTCGTTCCGTCCCTCATGGGAGCCGGGACTCCAGTGGTGGTGAATTTCTGGGCTTCCTGGTGCGGGCCTTGCCGGATCGAGCATCCGCAGTTGATGCAGCTGGCGCGGGAGGGGCGGGTGCGCCTGCTCGGGGTCAACTACAAGGATGTTCCGGAAAACGCCCGTCGCTTTCTCGGCCAGCTTGGCGATCCATTCGTCGCCGTCGGGGCCGACCGGGACGGCGCGACAGCCGTGAACTGGGGCGTTTATGGCGTTCCCGAAACATTCATCGTTGATGGCGCCGGGATCATCCGCTACCGGCATGTGGGGCCGTTGACGGAAGAGGCGTTGCGGGGTGCTTTCGGCGCGGCGCTGGCCAAGGCGGCGCGCTGACAGGCGCGGGCGAACGCGGCATGGGGCGCCGCCGGGCTGTTGAGGAGTGCGATGGCCAGACCGATGCCGCCCCAGGGGCGGGAATTGTTGCGCACCGCGGACCTCGGAGCAGAGCGCCAGGTCAGCTACGTGCGCATTGCCACAGCGCTGCTGCTGCTGGTGGCGCTGTGGCTGCTGACGACGCCGGAAGACTACGCCAGCCCCGAACCAGCGGTGATGCTGCGGGTGGCCGAGGCCACCCTCATCGTGCTCTTCCTGTCGGGGGGCATCGCCCTGGCGCTGGTGCAGACCGGGCGCTGGCGGCCATGGATGGCCTATCTCACCGTGACCGTCGATACCGGCGTGGTTCTGATCAATCTCGGCATGACGGCGGCCTCAATCAGGCTCGGCGGTAATTTTCTCCCCGCCTATCCGGCCGCCAGCGGCATCCCCCTGATCCTGGTAATGTCGATCGTGCGCATGCGCCCGGCGGTGCAGGCCTACGCTGGACTGCTGATTATCGTCGGCGCCCTGGCGATCGCGGCTGTCTGGGGGCAAAGGGTGGATGCTGGATCAGCGCCGCTGGTCGGGCCACTTGCCCCGATGTTCGGCGATAACGCCAATGCCATGCGGCTTCTGATTCTGGTGGGAATGGCGGGGATCACCTGGCTCGCGACCGTACGCGGCCGGGCCATGCTGCTGCGGGCGGTGGATGAAACGCGACGGCGGATGAATCTTGGCCGTTATCTGCCATCGGAACTGTCGCAGATCCTCGCCACGGAAAGCATGGATGACCTCAAGCAGGGCAGCCGCAAGAAGGTGGGCCTGCTGTTCGTCGACATCCGCAACTCCACGTCGATGGAAGAGAGTCTCGACGCCCGTTCGCTAAGCGTGATGATCAACGCATTCCGCGATCACCTGACGCGGATCGCGCAAAAACATGACGCGGTGATCGACAAGTTCATCGGCGATGGCGCTTTTCTGGTTTGCGGTCTGCTCGATTCGCGGCGGGACGATGCCCGCCGCACCATCGCATGCGCCGTCGAAATCGTGCAGACCATGGAACTGTGGTCGCGCGAACGGGAGGCGGAGGGCCAACCGCCGGTGCGCGTGGGGGCGGGGGTGCATTTCGGCGAGGCGTTCGTCGGCGCCATCGGCAACGACGACCGGCTGGAATTCACCGTGCTTGGCGACGCCGTGAACGTGGCCGCGCGGCTGGAGCAGGCCACCAAGACCCGCCTCACGCCCCTGCTGGTTTCCGGCGACGCTTTGGCGGCGGCGGGGGACGATACGCCGCAGCGGCTGGCGGGTTACCGGTTCGTCGGCGCCGAGCAGTTGCGGGGGCGGGCGGCGCCAGTGCGCCTCTATGCGCCGCTCGCCACTGACCGGCTGGCCCAGCGTCCCCGGAGCTGATGCAGATCTCGCCCTGCCCCAGGTGGGAGGCGCATATGGCCACGGGCGAAGTTCAGCCCCTTGCTTCAGCAAAACCCTGGGAGACCAGGCCCACCGTCTGCCTTATTCGATCAATGAATTGGGATCGCCCTGGGGCGCCGGCTCCGCGTCTTCCGGCAGGGTATGGCGCATGATCAGCGGCGTCTGCGCCAGGGCGAACACAAGGGTTAGCGGCATGATGCCGAACACCTTGAAATTCACCCATGCGTCCGTGGACCAGTTGCGCCAGACAATTTCATTCAGCGCCGCCAGCACGAAAAAGAACATTGCCCAACGGAAGGTGAGCTTGCGCCAGCCTTCGTCAGTCAGGCGAATCATGCTGTCCAGCACCACATTGAGCAGCGGCCGGCCAAGGGCGAGGCCGCCAAGCAGCGCGCCGCCGAACAGACAGTTCACGATGGTCGGCTTGAGCTTGATGAAGTGGTCATCGCGCAACACCAGCGTGAGCGTGCCGAAGATCAGCACGACGACAGCCGACACCAGCGGCATGATCGGCAGCTTGCGCACCAGCACATAGTGAATCACCAGCGCAGCAAGGGTTGCGGCCATGAACACCGCCGTTGCGGTGAGAATGCCCAGCTGGCCGGTCTGCGCCAGGTTTTCCGGAACCAGCGCGCCGACCAGCGGCGTGAACAGGTGCGGACGGGCGTTGGCGAAGAAGAACACGCCGAGGGGGCCCAGTTCGAGGGCGAACTTGGCCAGTGGAGAGATCGTCCGGGATTGCGCTGTCACGTACTGTGTCCCCAATCGTCCAGGCGGACGGCGTCGTCGTGTGATCCGGGAGGCGCGGTCGCGCGTCGGCTCCCTATGAAATCGCCGTGGCCGCATCAAGGCGGAGCGGCGGCGGTTACCGGAGAAGGCTCAGAAATCCGAGGCGATGCCGTTGTTTTCCCAGTCCTGATAGCGCACCGGGTCCGGCCCGGCCCGGCCGCCCAGTTCGGTTTTGTCGCCGAGGGCGGCAATCCGCGCTTCCAGGTCAGCGCGGCGCGCTTCCGCTTCCGCCAGCGCCCGCTGCGCCGCTGGCGTCAGCTGGCGCGGCTGGCTCGTGTTCTCCTGCCCGCTGGCGGCGGGCGAAGCTGTGGGATTGTCGTCGGTCATCTGCCGGATTCCCCGATCACAGAGCAAATCCGTTCATATCGAAACGGGATTTTCTCCGTCCTGTTGATTTAACGCGTATTCTTCACGCAACCCGGGTCCGTCCGCCGGAACATGCGCATGACGACAGGTCGCGGCGGCGGCTCCGTCATGGCAGCCCAGAGGCAAAAGCCACGGGATGTCAATGGGCGGGCGCCATCCTGCTCTTGCGGCAGGCCATACCGGGCGCCCACATTGGCGTTGTAGCGGCGTTCGTCAGGACTGGGGCGCCGCTGATTTTACGCATTTTCGCGCCGGTTGGCGCCCGAAAATGGGAGAACGCCAGATGAACTTCGCCAGAACCGCATTGCTGCTTGCGGCGCTGACCGCGCTGTTCGGAGTTGTGGGGTACATGCTGGGCGGTGCTGGCGGCATGATGATCGCCCTGGTCGTGGCGGCCGGCATGAACCTGTTTGCCTACTGGAACTCCGACCGGTTGGCCCTGGCCGCCTATAACGCCCGTGAGGTCGATCAGCACAGCGCGCCGGAGCTGGTGCAGATGACGCATGAACTGGCGCGGCGCGCCCAGCTGCCGCCGCCGCGCGTCTATCTCATCGACAGTCCACAGCCGAACGCCTTCGCCACGGGGCGCACCCCGGAGAAGGGAGCGGTGGCGGTGACCACCGGGCTGACGCAGGCGTTGTCGCGTCAGGAACTCGCCGGCGTCATCGCCCATGAGCTGGCGCATATCCGCAATCGGGACACCCTCACAATGACCGTGGCGGCGACCATCGCCGGCGCCATTTCCTCGATCGCCCAGTTCGGCATGCTGTTTGGCGGCAACCGCCAGGACGGTAACAGTCACGGAGCGCTGACCGGTCTCCTCGTCGCCATTGTCGCGCCTCTCGCGGCCATGGTTATTCAGATGGCGGTCAGCCGCTCGCGCGAGTATGAAGCAGACAGGCTGGGCGCGGAAATCTGCGGCGAGCCGGTCTGGCTTGCATCCGCCCTGGCGCGAATCGAGCAGGGCGTGGCGCAGGTGGTCGACGAGCGCGCGGAAGCGCATCCGGCGACGGCGCCGCTATTTATCATCAACCCCCTTTCCGGGCGCGGCATGGACAATCTGTTTTCAACGCATCCCTCGACGCAGAACCGCATCAACGCATTGCAGCAACTGGCCGCGGCCTGGGGCAAGGGCTGGCGGGCCGATCAGGCTGGCGCGCCCTCTTCCGGCGGTTTCACCACGGGCGCCGCGGGCAATCCCTGGTCGCGCAGGAGCGGGCCGTGGGGTTGAAGTCTGGAGACGATCATCGTCAGGGGCGTCCCTCCCGCCGCCCTTCGGGCAAGAGCGGCGCGTCCGGTAACCATCGGCACGCCGGGGGCCAGGGGCGCCAGGGCGGGCGCGGCGGTAAGGGCGGCGGCATGAGTTCGGCTACAGGACCAGGCATGGCGGCGCGCCGCGCCGCTGTCATCGTGTTGCGCGCGGTGCTGGAGCAGCCGGATGAAGCGCCGCAGGTCGACGTCCTGCTGGCTGACGCCACGGCCGACCTTGATGACCGTGACCGGGGCCTGGCCCGCGCCATCGTCACCGCCAGCTTGCGGCGCCTGGGTTCAATCCAGCATCTGCTGGCGCAATTGATGGAACGCGGCTACCCGCGCAAGTGCGGTCCGCTGGAGGCGATTCTGGTCACCGCGGCGGCGCAGATCCTGTTCATGGATACGCCCGATCACGCCGCCGTCGACACCGCCATCAACCTGGCGCGGGCCGACCGGAACGCCGCTCCGTTCGCCGGGCTGGCCAATGCGGTGCTGCGTAATGTCGTAGCCCGCAAGGATGAGGTCGCTGGCTACGATCCGCTCGATATCGACACGCCGCGCTGGCTCGCCGCCCGCTGGCGCGCCGCCTGGGGCGAACCGCAGGCCAGAGCCATCGCCGCGGCGCTCCGCCAGGAGCCTGGGGTGGACGTTAGCGTGCGCGGGCCGGCCGGGCCGTGGACGGAGCAGCTCGACGGCGTGGCCCTGCCGCTGGCGCCGCCGGCGGCGGCGACGCAGACCATTCGCCTGCGCACGACGCGGGGCATCGAGGCGCTGCCCGGCTACGCGGAAGGCGCCTGGTGGGTGCAGGACGCGGCGGCGGCGCTGCCGGCGCGGCTGCTGGGCGTGCAGCCAGGCGAGCAGGTGGCCGATCTTTGCGCCGCCCCCGGCGGCAAGACGGCGCAGTTGCTGGCGGCGGGCGGCAAGGTCGCGGCCTTCGACCGTTCACCCGCCCGCATGGACCGGTTGGCCGCGAACATGCTCCGGCTTGGCTTCGCGCCGGAGCGCCATGTGGTCAACCTGGCGACGGTGGCGCCGGAGCAGATCCGGGGTGGGCCCTACGACGCGGTTTTGCTTGACGCCCCATGTTCGGCAACGGGCACCATTCGCCGCCACCCGGACGTGGCGTGGACCAAACGCCCGGGCGACATCGCCTCGCTCGCCGATTTGCAGGCGCGGCTGCTTGATTGCGCCGCCGCATTGCTGAAGCCTGGCGGCCGTCTGGTCTATTCGACCTGTTCGCTTGAGCCGGAAGAGGGCGAACAGCAGATCGCCCGGTTCCTGGAGCGGCATCCGCAGATGCAGCGCCTTCCCGTCATCGCGGCGGAATTGCCAGGACTGCGGGAAGCCATCAATGCGGCCGGCGAAGTGCGAACCTTTCCCTCCATGCTGCCAGACGCCGAGGCCCGCATGGCCGGCCTCGACGGGTTTTTCGCCGCCCGGTTGCAGCGCAAAAACTGAAAGCGCGTGGATTCGTTGCGGCGGCATGCTTCCCGTCGCCAGACGTCGCGGTATAGTCTCCAGGCGTGCGGCGGGGTCGATTCACGGGGCGCTTTCATCGGGATGCAGGCATTGGCGTTGCGTCCTGGAAGCGTTCCTCGCCTTGCTCTGCGGTTTTGACGTGTTTCTGGCGCGCGGCGATGGCTGCTTCGCCGGAAAACGCGCCTGCCGGTGAAGCGGGCCCGCGCCGCGTGCATGTGCGTGAAAATGGCGGACGGGCGTGTTTCCGCAGTGCGGCCCGGGGCGACACCGCCCTGGCGTGTTCTTGATCCGGAGGTGGCGCGCCACATCCTGGAAACATGCTCCGGAGGGATGTTCTGGGTGGCGGCGACAGGCGACAGATTGCGGCTTCATGCGCTGGTCGTGCGGGAGACAGCGCGCAGCGTCCTGTCGCTGGCCGGCTCGCTCGCGCTCCGCGTCCTTCCGGCGCCGGCGCGGGCGCCCGAGCGGCTGCTGGTCGCGCCGCAGGATTTGCGCACGGCTGATCCCACGCTCGCGGCGGATTATTACGCTGGCCGTTTCGCTTTCGCCGGCCGCATGGTGGAAACGCGCGGGAATTCGCCGTTTGGCGTGCCGCCGCCCAGCCAGGCATGGGATGAGGCGTTGTGCGGGTTCGGCTGGTTGCGCCATTTGCGCGCCGCCAATACCGATATTGCCCGCGCCCACGCCCGCAGCCTCGTTGATGACTTTTTGCGTCACGATGGCGACCGGCGCGGCGGCGGCGCCCTGCCGCGCGTCGTCGCCAGGCGGCTGATCTCGTTCCTCTCCCAGGCGCCGCTGCTGCTGGAGGGGGCGGACCGGGCTTTTTACCTGCGTTTCATGCGCACGATCGGTCGTTCGCTGGCCCAGCTGCGCGTCGCCGCCGGCCCGGACGTGGCGGCGGACGACCGGCTGTTGATCGCCATCGCCCAGAGCTTCGCCAGCCTGTGCGTCGCCGCCCCGTCGCGCTCGCAAACCCGCACCGACGCCACGCTGGGAACGCTGCTCGGCGAGCACATTCTGCAGGACGGCGGCCATATCAGCCGCAATCCGCGCCGGCTGATCGAATTGCTGGCCGACCTGTTGCCGCTACGGCAGGTCTACGCCACGCGCGGCATGGAGCCGCCGCTGGCGCTCATCACCGCGATTGACCGCATGATGCCGATGTTGCGCCTGTTCCGGCACGAGGACGGCGCCATCGCCCTGTTCAACGGCATGGGCGAATCGGCGCCGGACCTGCTGGCGACGGTGCTGGCCTATGACGACGCCCATGCCCGGCCCATGACCCACGCGCCGTGGAGCGGTTATGAGCGCATGACGACGGGGCGCACGCTGGTGATCGCCGACGTTGGCGCGCCGCCGCCACGGGCGTTCTCGACCGAGGCGCACGCGGGTTGCCTGTCGTTCGAGATGTCCGTCGCCGGCGCGATGCTGGTGGTCAACTGCGGCGCCTCGCCGGTGGATTCGGCGGCGGCGCGGCTGGCGGCTCGCTCGACGGCGGCCCACTCCACCGTGACGGTCGAGGAAACCTCATCGTGCCATTTCGCCGGCGCGCCGCGCGGAGACCGGCTGGCGGCCTGGCTGGAGCGGCTGCTCGGCCCGGTTATTCTCGCAGGCCCGGCGAATGTGCTGGCCGAGCGCAGCAGCGACGCCAGCGCCCATACGCTCATCGCGTCACATGACGGCTACTTTCCCCGCTATGGGGTGACGCATGAGCGCCAGTGGCGCCTGTCGGCCCAGGGCGACGAGCTCGCCGGCATGGACCGGCTGGTCAAGTCGGCGCCGGGCCGGGTTTCGGCCGTCATCCGTTTCCATCTGCACCCGGCGGTGGACGTCGCGCCGGAAGAGGACGGCATGGCCGTGTCATTACGTCTGCCGGATGGGCAGTTCTGGCGTTTCGAGGCGCCGGGTCATGTGGCGCACATTGAGGAAAGCGTCTGGTTCGCCGCGCCCGGCGGCGCCCGCGCGTCCCGGCAGCTGGTCATTGACATGACGGCGCCGGAGCGCACGGCCTCCACCGAAATCGCCTGGCGGTTCGTACGCGAGGGCCGGGAGGACGGTGGTTCCGGCCAGGCCTTGCAGCCTGCGCCCTGATCGATGAATCCGCGCCCTGGTTCGCGCGTCGTCGCGGCTCTCGCGCATGTCTGCCTTGCGGGCATGTGACGCGACGGCGATTGGATCACCGGCCCATCCGTGCTATCGCGCCGCTTTCAAGACGTTTTTTGGCGCCGGGCGCCGCGCGGCCGGATGACATCGGACAATACACGGATCTTACATGTCGAACGAACTGCGGCGCGTGACCCGCGCACTTCTCTCCGTGTCGGACAAGACCGGCCTGATTGACTTCGCCAGGTCCCTGGCGGATCGCGGCGTGACGCTGATTTCGACCGGCGGCACGCGTAAGGCGCTGGCCCAGGCGGGGCTGCCGGTTCTCGACGTTTCCGAAGTCACCGGCTTTCCCGAGATGATGGACGGTCGCGTCAAGACCCTGCACCCGGCGGTGCATGGCGGCCTGCTCGCCATCCGCGACAACCCGGAACATCAGGCGGCGATGCTGGCCAATGGCATCGGCCCGATCGATCTGCTGGTGGTCAACCTTTACCCGTTCGAGGCGACCGTCGCCTCCGGCGCTGGCTATGACGACTGCATCGAGAATATCGACATCGGTGGCCCGGCGATGATCCGCGCCGCCGCCAAGAACCATGGCGACGTCGCCGTGGTAGTCGAAGGCGCCGATTACCAGGCGGTGCTGGACGATCTGGACGCCAACGCCGGCTCCACCTCGCTGGAGCTGCGCCGGCGTCTGGCCCAGAAGGCCTACGCCCGCACCGCCAGCTACGACGCGGCGATCTCCAACTGGTTCGCGGCCCAGCTCGGCGAAGCCAACCCGGCGTTCCGCGCCATCGGCGGCGAGCTGGCGGAAGCCATGCGCTATGGCGAGAACCCGCACCAGAGCGCCGCGTTCTATCGCGGCCCCGACGCCCGCGCCGGCGTCGCCACCGCCCGCCAGCTCCAGGGCAAGCAGCTCTCCTACAACAATATCAACGACACCGACGCCGCCTTTGAATGCGTGGCGGAGTTCGATCCGGCCCGCACGGCGGCCGTCGCCATCATCAAGCACGCCAACCCCTGCGGCGTGGCCGAGGGCGCGAGCCTCGTCGAGGCCTATGAGCGCGCCCTGCGCTGCGATCCGGTGTCGGCCTTCGGCGGCATTGTCGCGCTCAACCAGACGCTCGACGCCGCCGCCGCGCGCAAGATCGTCGAGATCTTCACCGAGGTGATCATCGCGCCGGACGCCAGTGAGGAGGCCATCGCCCTCGTCGCGGCCAAGAAGAACCTGCGCCTGCTGCTCACCGGCGGCCTGCCGGATCCGCGCGCCGCCGGTCTCTCCGTGCGCACGGTTTCGGGCGGCTTCCTGGTGCAGGGCCGAGACAACGCCGTGGTCGACGATATGGATCTGCGCGTGGTGACCAAGCGTCAGCCGTCCGCGCGCGAGCTGTCCGACATGCGCTTCGCCTTCCGCGTCGCCAAGCACGTCAAGTCCAACGCCATCGTTTATGTGAAGGATGGCGCCACTGTCGGCATCGGCGCCGGCCAGATGAGCCGCGTCGATTCCTCGCGCATCGCCGCCTGGAAAGCGGCCGAAGCGGCGAAGGCGGCAGGTCTGCCGGAGAGCCTCGCGGTCGGATCGGTGGTGGCGTCAGACGCCTTCTTCCCGTTCGCCGATGGTCTGCTGGCCGCGGCCGAGGCGGGCGCCACGGCGGTGATCCAGCCCGGCGGCTCCATGCGCGACGATGAGGTCATCAAGGCGGCGGACGAAGCTGGCCTCGCCATGGTCTTTACCGGCCACCGCCACTTCCGGCACTGAAGCCTGGCGGGAGAGGGGGCCATGAGTGACCGGCCCCGGGTGATCTGCATGGGTGATGCGCGCGCTCCCTCTTTGACCCTGCTGCTTGGCGGCGCCCGCTCCGGCAAGAGCCGGCACGCCGAAACGCTGATCGAACAGCTGGCTCCGCCGTGGCGTTACATCGCCACGGCGGAGCCGTTTGATGATGAGATGCGGGCTCGCATCGCCCACCACATCGACCGGCGCGGCGCGGGCTGGCGCACGCTGGAGGCGCCCATCGACCTGCCAGGCGCGCTGGCCGGACAGCCGGAGGGCGAACCGGTTCTGGTCGATTGCCTCACAGTCTGGCTGACCAATGTCATGCTCTCCGGCGCCGACGTGGCGGCGGCGACCCGGGGGCTGATCGCCGTCCTTCAGGCGCCGCGCGGCCCGTGGTTTATCGTCGCCAATGAGGTTGGCCTTGGCATCGTGCCGGACAATGCGCTGGCGCGCCGGTTTCGCGACGAGGCGGGCCGCCTGAACCAGGCCGTGGCCGCCATCGCCGGCCGGGTGCTGTTTCTGGCCGCCGGCCTGCCGCTGCAACTCAAGGGCTGACGGGCGCGCGAGGCTGGCGTGGCCTGCGGTTCCCGTTCAGACGCCATCGCCATTGCATCCATCGCGGCTTCCGCTCACTGTGCCGGAACCGGCGCCAGCGTGTTTCCAGCGAAGTCAGCGCTGCTTCGCGCGGGAAGGCGCATAAAGGCGCGCGAGCGGAGGAAACCCAATGGCGAAGAAGTCGGACAACAAGGCCAAGAAAGCTGACAGGGCGAAAAGCGGCGCGCCGGACGCCGCGCCCCGCCGGCAACGGGACGATCACGTCATGGCGGTGACGCTGCCGCCGGGGGAGCTTTCCGAACGCTCGCAGGCCTATTTCCGCAAGTGCGAGGAGAAACTCGGCTATGTGCCGAACGTACTCCAGGCCTATGCCTTCGATGACGCCAAGTTGCAGGCGTTTTCCGCCTTCTACAACGATCTGATGCTGGCGCCGTCGGGGCTGTCCAAGCTGGAGCGCGAGATGATCGCGGTGGTGGTGTCGAGCATCAACCGCTGCTTCTATTGCCTGACCGCCCACGGCGCCGCCGTGCGGCAACTGTCCGGCGATCCCGTGCTGGGCGAATTGCTGGTGATGAACTATCGCGCCGCCGATCTCGACGCGCGCCACCGCGCCATGCTGGATTTCGCCGCGAAGCTGACCGAAGAGCCGGAGAAAGTGGTCGAAGCCGACCGGGACGCCCTGCGCGCCGCCGGTTTCAATGATCGCGATATCTGGGACATCGGCGCGGTGGCCTCGTTCTACAACATGAGCAACCGCATGGCCTCCGCCATCGATATGCGGCCGAACCCGGAATATCACGCTTCCTTCCGGTCAGGGGGCGACTGACGCAAGGCCAGGCTGGGCAGCGTCCGGGCTGTTCAGGCCGCGGCGGCGCGTCCCCCGGGCCTGGCGCCCTGGCGTGGCCATGTGTTCTCATTACTTCGCGGGTAATGGCGCGGCGCCGTCCGGCGTGCTTCGATCAGGCCATGGCTGAAAGGGAGAAGCGGTGATGGCGGAGACGCAGGGCGACGTTGGCGCCCGGTTGCGGGAATGGCGGTTGCGGCGGCGCATGAGCCAGCTGGATCTGGCCTGCGAGGCCGATATCTCGACGCGGCACCTCAGCTTCGTCGAGACAGGCCGGGCGCAACCGTCGCGCGACATGCTGATGCTGCTGGCCGAGCACCTGTCCATCCCGCTACGTGAACGGAATGTGCTCATGGTGGCCGCCGGCTATGCCCCCGTATTCGCCGAGCGTCCGCTCGATCATCCCGACATGGCCGGCGCCCGCGCCGCCGTTGAACAGGTGCTGGCCGGGCATGACCCCTGGCCGGCGCTGGCCATCGACCGGCACTGGAATCTGGTCACCGCCAACGCGGCGGTGGCGCCGCTGCTGGCCAGCGTCGCGCCGGCACTGCTGGAGCCTCCGGTCAATGTGATGCGCCTGTCGCTGCACCCGGACGGCCTCGCCAGCCGGACGCTGAATTTTCATGAATGGCGGGAGCATCTGCTGGCCCGGCTGCGCCAGCAGATCGACGTTACCGCCGACGCCGGACTGATCGCCCTGCTGGACGAGCTGAAGGGGTATCCGGCGCCCCCCGGCGCCACGCGCCGCAGCGCCGCGACGGGCATCGTCGCGCCGCTGCAACTGGCCATGGACGGCGCCGTGCTGTCGTTCATCAGCACCACCACCGTGTTCGGCACGCCGCTGGACATCACCCTGTCGGAGCTGGCGCTGGAAACGTTCTTCCCGGTAGACGAGGCGACGGCCAATGTGTTGCAGGCGCTTTCCGCCGCCAGACGCAAGGACGCCGCAGGCGGGCGGCCTGGCTGAAGCATCGTCAGACGCGCCGGCCTGCTTCGCGCGATGACACGCGTCAGGGGAGTGAAATCCGCTTCAGGCGAAGGGCCTGGCTCCGGCGGGCGGGTTACCTATAGCCGGCAATGATTCCGGCCAGGCGCCTGCCTGACCGGAATGCTGTCGTCAGTTGCTCAGTTGCGCGCGGCGCGGGCAAGCAGCCGCGTCAGGCGACCGGCGAAAGCGCCGGCGTCGCTGACCTGGCCGCCGTCGAGGATCGCCGCTTCATCCAGCAGCAGATGCGCCACGTCGTTGCGGAACTCCGGGTCGTCCGCCGGCAGGGCTGCCAGCGCCTCTGTCAGCGCGTGGTGCGGGTTGATCTCCAGCACCGGCTTCGTCACCTGGTCCAGCCGCCCGAAACCGGAAAGCAGCCGCTCCATATGCCGGTCATAGCCGCCGCCAGGGGCCACCAGACAGACGACGCTGTCGGTAAGCCGGCTTGAGGCGCGTACGTCGGTGACGGCGTCGCCAAGCGTCTCCTTCACAGCGCTGATGAAGGCGGTGACCTCGGGGGTGGCGTCGCCGCCTGTCCGGGCGTCCGCATCGATGAGCGGAATGAGGTCCAGATCAGCGCCGCCTTGGGTGACGGAACGGAATGGCTTGCCTTCGAAGCCCGGCGCGCCCATCACCCAGAAGCTGTCGACCGGGTCCGTCAGCAGCAGCACCTCGACGCCCCGCGCCCGGTAGCCTTCCAGATGCGGCGAATTCTCCAGCTTCGCCGCCGCGTCGCCGGTGATGTAATAGATCGCCGTCTGGTTCTCGCGCAGGTTCGCCACATAGTCCTTCAGTGACCGCCAGGCGTCGCCGCTGGCGGTGGTCCTGAAGCGGGCGAGACCGAGCAGCCGCTCCTGGCGGGCGAAGTCCTCGTGCACGCCTTCCTTGATGACCGCCCCGAAATTCTCCCACACTTTCGCGTAGGCGTCCGCGTCGGACTCCGCCAGTTTTTCCAGTTCGGTGAGCACGCGGCCAGTGACATTCTGGCTGATGGCGCGCAGCACCGGGCTGTTCTGGATCATCTCGCGGGAGAGATTGAGCGGCAGATCGGCGGAATCGACCACGCCGCGCACGAAGCGCAGATAGCGCGGCAGGATGTCGGCGTCGTCAGTAATGAACACCCGCTTGACGTAGAGCTTGACCCGGCCCTTGCGCTCCGGATCGAGCAGGTCGAACGGCCGCGACGACGGCGTGAACAGCAGGGCGCTGAACTCGTGACGGCCCTCAGCGCGATAATGGATCGTCATCGCCGGTTCGTCGAACATGCCGCCGACGGAACGGTAGAAATCGGTGTATTCTTCCGGCTTGATGTCGTTGCGGGAACGGGTCCACAGGGCGCTGCCGTCGACGATCTGCTCATCGATGGCCTCATCCGGCCGCGCAGTGCTTTCCGCATCGGCTTCCGCAGCGTCATCCTGTACGGTTTCGTCCTGCGGAGCGGGACGCGTGAAATGCAGGGTGACCGGCACCGGGACATGGCCGGACTGCTCGCGGATGTGACGGCGAACGTTCGCCGGATCCAGCCATTCGTCAGCGTTCGCCATCAGATGCAATATGACCCGCGCGCCATGGGCCGGGGCGTCCGCCAGGTCGACGGGGCTGACGGTAAACGCGCCCTTGCCATCGGAGGACCAGCGCGCCGCCGTGTCGGTTCCCGCCTTGCGCGAGATGACGTCCACCTGGTCGGCGACCATGAAGGCAGCGTAAAAGCCTACGCCGAACTGGCCGATGAGATGCGCTCCGCCAGCGCCCGTCGCGGCGTCCTCTCCGGCTTCTTCTCCAGCGTCCTGCGCCTTGTCCGGGTTGCCTGCGTCGCCCTGAAGCCCCTCCACGAAGGCGCGGGTGCCGGAGCGGGCGATGGTGCCCAGCGCCTCGGTCATCTCCTCAGCCGTCATGCCAACGCCATTGTCGGCGACGGTCAGGGTGCGGCGCGCCCGGTCGATGGTAATGTCGATACCCATGGCGGAGGCGTCGTCACCCAGCAGTTCGGGGTGGGCGATGGCCTGATAGCGCAGCTTCTCGCAGGCATCGGCGGCGTTGGAGACCAGTTCGCGAAGAAAGACGCTTTTGTCGGAATAAACCGAGTGCACCATCATGTGCAGCAGCCGGGCGACATCCGCGCCGAACGCCTGTTTCTGACTGCTCCTGTCGTCTGTCATCGTCATCTTTCTTCCCTGAAATGTCTGACGCCCATATGGCGGTCCGGGCAGGATCGGCTGCTGGCGCAACGGCGATCGCCTGACCAGTTTCGCCTGACGCCTGCTCCTGACGCAAAGTGGCGTCCACTTTGCCGGAAAAATGCTCCGGCGCGTGGGCGTGCGCGATTTGTCACAGTGGCGGAAATGGCCAGGAAGGCGCGTCTTTTCAAGACGGCGCGGGGCGCCGCGACCGGGGTGATCCCAGGTTGTGCGCCCTGGCGTGGCGCGAACAATAAAAAAGCGGGCCGCGCGGCCCGCCTGTTGTCGTTCACAAGGCGTCCCTACTCAGGGGCATTCCTTGCGCACCCGCTCCATGGCCTGGGTGAAGCCGCGCAGGGAATATTCGTCGGTGAGGCTGTTGCCGCGCTGCGATTGTACTTTCAACGCCAGCTTGCTTCCACGCGTCATGGCGGCCACGGCCTGGCCTTCCTGGGAGGCGTCGCGCAGCCAGGCGTTCTCGCCGCGCGCCACCACCGGCAGGGTCGCGCCATCAATCAGCGCTTCGCCGTCGGGCTTGGCCGCGAAGCCAAGGCCCCAGGCGATTTCGTTGCGCACGCCCTCGGCCGGGCGCGCCGAGACGAACAGGTAGCCGGGGTCGCGGTTCAGTCCCTTGGGCAGCCGAACCTTGGGATGGGAGAGGGCGTAGCAGACCTTGCCGCGACCATTGCGGGAAACATAGACGCCCCAGTCGCCATAGGTTCCAACGGACTGGCCGCCGGCAGGAGCGGCGGCCTTGGCCGCGGCCCTGCTGCGCCCCTGGGCGTTGGCTTCCGTCGCCAGGCCAGCGACGAGGGTGGTTGAAAGCAGCAAGCCCATGCAGACAAGCGCGCGGCGCGACAAACGGTCCGGACGAATCATTGAATGATCAAATCCCCTGCGGTGGTGAGCCCGAAGGGCCTCATAAATGACGTGAGGCAACGACCGCGCGGCGGGACCGGAACGGTCGCTGATGCGAATGTTACGATCATACCCCGGGATCGTTATCAGGGCGTTAGGAACTTTTGTCCGCAGGGGAAAAATCCTGCAATCCGTGAAAACGGACACGGTGTTTCTTGAGACGCCCGGCGCACATCACCGGAAACGGCGGGTCCATGCGCGCCAGCCGCCGTGCTTTTCCGGCTCGTCGCCTTCAATGGTCGGCGGTCCGGCCTCCGGTTTGCTGTCGGCGAGGGCCTCCTCCGCCAGCTGGCGGTGTTCGGGCTTGATGGCGCTGGCGACCGTGGCGACGGCGAGGGTCAGCACGGCGATATCGTCGGTAAAGCCGATGAGCGGCAGCAAATCGGAGATGGCGTCGAGGGGCATGATGAAATAGCCCAGCGCGCCGAACAGGATCATCCGCACCTTCAGCGGCGTCGCCGGATCGCGGGCGCAATAGAAGGCCGCCGCCAGGTCATGGGCGAACGGCGTATGGCGGGCGATGCGTTTCAGCGCCTGCCAGAAGTTGGTTCTGACGTGCTCTTCACTGGCATGGGCGCCAGCGTCCCCGCCACTGGCGGCCCGGCGGATCGCCTGCATTTCCGCCTCGGTGAAGGGTTCGGTCAGTGAACGGGGCATAAGGCGCGCCTCTCCCGACAGTTGCCAATTGGGAACGGATAGACGGGAATCTGGTCCCGATCACGCCGATTTCAAGATTTTCTGCGTATCTTCCCGGAGATAAGGCCCGACGCCTCCCGGCGATCTAACCCAGCGGGTAAGCGGCCTCGACCACATAAGGTCCCCCGCCCACGGAATCGCGCGATGAATAGAGCACGAAGCGTCGCGCGGTGAAGGTGACGCGGGGGAAAGCGCCGCGCACAGCCAGATAATCGGCGACGTCGAGGGGCGAGGCGTCGCGCAGCCGCGCCAGGGTGATGTGCGGTGAGAACTTGCGGCCTTCCGGGGCGGCGCCGGCCTTGCGAATCTGCCGCTCATGCGCCGCCTGCAATTCCAGCAGCGGCCTGTCGGGCGCGACCCGGGCGACAATGGCGCGGGGGCGTTTGCCGCCGAAAGCATCCAGCCCCTCGATGGTGACCTCCAGCGGGTCGCGATGGATTTCAGCGAGCAGGCCATAGACGTCGCGGGCAAGGGCGTGATCGACGTCGCCGATGAAGCGCAGGGTGATGTGGTAGTTTTCTGGGTCGATCCAGCGGGCCCCATGCAGGCCCCCGCGCGCGCCGGTCAGCGCGGCGGCGAGGTCGGTCGGAAGCTCCAGTCCGGTGAACAGTCTTGGCATGGGGCCTCCACGTGGGCGCGACATTCCCGGCAACGGCAAGGCGCGCATGGCTGGACGAAACGGGGGGCTGGCCTGACCGGTTTTCGTCGGGCCCCGGTCAGGGCGCGGCTGGCGCCGCGCGGCGCCGCAACTGTTGTCGCAGTATCGCAGGCAGGCGCCGCGCCTGTCGATCCGGGTGGCCGCATACGGGCGCAGCCTCCCGGGAGGCGGCTCATCGCGGTTGCAGCGACGCCAGGAACTGCTCCACCGTCGGCAGGATCTTGCTGACCATCATCTGCACCCCAACCGGATTGGGGTGCATGCCATCGGGTAGCAGCAGGTTGCGGTCGCCGGCGACGCCGTCGAGGAAGAACGGATACAGCATCAGGCCGTGGCGTTTGGCCAGGTCCTGGTAGATGCCCTCGAAATCCTCGCTGTAGCGACCGCCGAGGTTGGGCGCCGCCCGCATGCCGGCGAGCAGCACCGGAATGTTGCGCTGCTTCAGCCGGCTGATGATTTTGTCGAGCGCGGCGCGCGGAATCGCCGGGTCAATGCCGCGCAACATGTCGTTGGCGCCCAGCTCGACGATGACGCCGGACGCATTGTCCGGCACTGACCAGTCCAGCCGCTCCAGCCCGCCGGTGGTGGTGTCGCCGGAGACGCCGGCGTTGACCACCTTCACGGGATGCCCGCGCACCCGCAGGGCCTTTTCAAGCACGGCGGGAAACGCCTTGTCGCCGGGCAGGTTATAGCCCGCGCTGAGGCTGTCGCCGAGCACCACCAGCACCAGCTCCCTTGACTGGGGCTGCTCGGCCGGCGACGGTTGCCCACCCGCCTGTGGCGGCTGTTCTGCCGCTGGCGGCGGACTGGCCTGCGGCGCGGCGCCTGTCGCGGGCGGCTGCGCTTGGGGCGCGGGCTGGGCGGGGGCAGCGGGCTGTTCCGGTTGTGCAGGAGTTACTGGCGCGGGCGATGGCGCCGCAACCGGGGCTTGCTGGACCGGGGTAGGCGGGGGAGACGTCGCAGGAGACGTTGCTTCCTGGGCGAAAACGATGCCCGTTGGCGTCAGCGCAGCCGCGACCAATGTCAGGGCGAACACCGCCGCCGCGAGCCGGCTTCCCGCCATCGTCCCGCAAGCGCTCACGCGGGCCCGTGCGGGCGTCGCGGCGCGTTGGCCAACGCTGGCCGGCGGAAACGTGGATGCGCTGGGGCGATGGGTGGGCCGTAACATTCAGCATATCTCCGTGGCGGGCAGGTGTGGCGGATGGCGGGCATTGCGGGCGCGAGGCGCGGAACCGACCGGCGCATCAGGGCTGGCGCCGGGACCGTAGCACCCCATATGAGGCTGATTGCGTCAGGCGCCAAAGCCCTTGCAGCAAAAGCCGCTTGCGTGGCGGCGTTGCCTGTAAGGGCCTCTTTTTATGTTTTGTCCCTGGAATTGCGGCAAATCTGAAGAGGCGCGGGACCCTTGCGTGGCCCTGCCAGGGCCAGACGTTACGGCAGCAGGATTGGACTGGAAGCATGGCGCAGGCCGCAGATCGCGAATCGACCCATGATATGGCGGTGGCGCTGACAGATTTACAACTGTCCCTGGGGGCCGGCGCGGCGCGGGTTCATATCCTGAAAGGCATTTCGCTCAACATCCGCCGGGGCGAAATCGTCAGCCTCGTTGGTCCTTCCGGTTCGGGAAAATCCACCCTGCTGATGACCCTGGCCGGGCTTGAGCGCCCCGACAGCGGCAGCGTCGTCGTCGCTGGCCAAGACCTCACCAGCTATGGCGAGGATCAGCTGGCGCGATTTCGTGGCCGTAATGTCGGCATCGTCTTCCAGTCTTTCCACCTCGTGCCGACAATGACGGCGCTGGAAAATGTCGCCCTGCCGCTGGAGCTGGCCGGCGCGGCCGACGCTTTCGCCCGCGCCGCAGCCGAACTGGCCGCCGTCGGCCTGGCTGACCGGGCCGGGCACTATCCTGCGCAATTGTCTGGCGGCGAGCAGCAGCGCGTGGCGGTGGCCCGCGCCATCGTCGCCAATCCGCCGCTGCTGGTGGCGGACGAACCGACCGGCAATCTCGATGAGGCCACCGGCGCCAGCATTATCGACCTGTTGTTCGCGTTGCGCCGCGAGCGCGGATCGACGCTGGTGATCGTGACCCACGACAACAATCTGGCGGCGCGATGTGACCGGGTGATCCGCATTCGCTCCGGGCGGATCGACGCGGCCGGGGCAGACGCTTCGGCGGAAGCCGCGGCATGAGCGACCGGGCCATGAGCGGCCGGCGGGCCATATTGCCGTTGACCCTGCGTCTGGCGCTACGCGAATTGCGCGGCGGCCTGCGCGGGTTCGGCGTGTTCCTTGGCTGCATCATTCTGGGCGTCGCCGCCATCGCCGGCGTCTCCAGCATCTCGCGCAGCCTGACCGAGGGCCTGGCGCGCGAGGGCCGGGCCATTCTCGGCGGCGACCTCGCCATCAGTTTCGTCCAGCGCGAGCCGGACGCCCGTGAAACGGCCTATATCAGGGGGTTGGGCGCCAACGCCGTCACGGCCAATCTGCGCGCCATGGCCCGGGTCGACGGACCTGCCGGCGACGCCGGCTCGGCCGCCATGGTCGAACTGAAGGCGATCGAAGACCCGTATCCGCTGGTCGGCAAGCTGGAGCTGGAGCCGGCCCTGCCGCTCGACGACGCGCTGGCCGTGCGCGACGGCGCGCCCGGCGCCGTGGCCGAACCGGCGCTGTTTGCCCGGCTTGGGGTAAAGGTCGGCGATCGCATCCTGATCGGCGACCGGCCGGTCGAACTGCGCGCCCGCCTGGTCAGCGAGCCGGACAAGCTCGGCGGCGGCTATGGCTTCGGCCCACGATTGATGGTGAGCACGCAGACCCTGCGGGAGAGCGGCCTGATCCAGCCAGGCAGCCTGGTGCGCTGGACCCGGCAGGTGGCGCTTCCGGCAGGCGCCAATGATGACGCGGCCCTGAAGGCGGTGCAGGCCAGGCTGGAGACGGACTGGGGCAAGGCCGGCTGGCAGGTGCGCTCCCGCCAGGCGGCGGCGCCCGAATTCGAGCGCAATATCGAGCGTTTCACCCAGTTTCTGTCGCTGGTGGGGTTGACGGCGCTGCTGGTGGGCGGCGTCGGCGTCGCCAACGCCACGCGCGGCTTCGTTGACCGGCAGCGGCGCAGCATCGCCACCATGAAGAGCCTTGGCGCTTCCGGCAGCCGCGTCGTCGCCATCTATCTGACCCAGGTGATGCTGGTGGCGCTGGCCGGCGTCATTATCGGCCTGATGGTCGGGGCGGTTGCGCCGTTCGCCGCCGTGGCGCTGGCTGGCGATCTGTTGCCGGTTCCCATTATTCCCACCCTGGCCTGGCGGGAACTGGGGCTGGCGGCGATCTATGGCCTGTTGACGGCGTTCGTCTTCGCCATCGGACCGCTGGGGCGGTCGCGCGACGTGCCGGTTTCCGGGCTGTTCCGCGACATGGCCGACGCGGACCGGCGCTGGCCGCGCCCTGCCTATCTGCTGGCCATGGCGGCGGGGCTCGCCATTCTGGTCACCGTCGCCATCGGCTTCTCCTATGACCGGCGCATCGCCATCGCCTTCGTCGTCGCCGCGTTCCTCACCTTCCTGATGCTGCGGCTGGTGGCGATGGGCGTCATGGCCGTGGCGCGCTGCTTGCCGCGACCGCGCCATGCCCCGGCCCGGCTGGCGCTGGCCAACATCCATCGGGCTGGCGCGCTGACGCCGTCGCTGGTGCTGTCGGTCGGCCTCGGCGTGACCCTGCTGGTCGCGCTGGCCCTGGTGCAGACCAATATCCGTGACCAGCTGACCCGGTCGGTTCCAGGCACGGCGCCGGATTTCTACTTCGTCGATATTCCCTCGGCTCAGGCTGACGCCTTCGCCGCCATGATCGACCGACTCGCTCCCGGCGGCCGTTTCGAGCGCGTGCCGATGATGCGTGGCCGCATCGTCTCCATCAACGGCGCGCCGGCGGAGAAGATCAATGCGCCGCAGGACGTGGCGTGGGTGCTGGACGGCGATCGCGGCGTCACCTTCTCCGAAAAGCCGCCAGAGGGATCGCGCATCGCATCGGGCGCCTGGTGGCCGGCGGACTACAGCGGCCCGCCGCTGGTGTCGCTGGACCAGCGCATCGCCAAAGGACTTGGCCTGGAGGTGGGCGGCGAGCTGGTGGTCAATGTGCTTGGCCGTGAGATCCGGGCGCGGGTCGCCAGCCTGCGGGCGATTGAATGGCGCTCGCTCGGCATCAATTTCGTCATGATCTTCTCGCCCAACACCTTTCGCGGCGCGCCGCACACGGCGCTGGCTACCTTGCGGATGGCCCCCGACGCGCCGCCCGGGGCTGCTGATCCGGTGGTGCGCGAAGCGGCGAAGGCGTTTCCGATGGTGGCGTCGCTGCGGGTGCGCGAGGCGCTCAACGCCATCGACGAGATCGTCGGCAAGCTGTCTTGGGCCATCGCCGGCGCCAGCCTGATCTCATTGGCTGCGAGCGTTCTGGTGCTGGCCGGGGCCCTGGCGGCCGGCCAGCGGGCGCGCCTCTACGACGCGGTGATCCTGAAAACCCTCGGCGCCACGCGCGGCCGGCTGCTGCTGGCCTATGCGCTGGAATATGGCGGGCTGGCGGTGGTGACCGGCGCCTTCGGCCTCGCCGCAGGCGCGGCGGCGGGCTGGTTCACCGTCACAAGGCCGATGCGCCTCGAGTTCCTGTTCAGCTGGCCGGAACCGTTGATGGCGATCGTCATCGCCATTGTCGTGACGGTGGCGCTGGGCCTCGCCGGCACGTGGCGGGTGCTCGGCCAGTCACCGGCGCAACGACTGCGGGCGAACTGACGGCGAAAGCTGGGGCGGGAGCGACCATGCGCCGGCTCCAGCGGGCGCATTAACATATGAACGGGTTTTCACTTGTATTATGCGCGCAGAGCAACCATGTTTTGCTCACGGTGCAACTGTCGGGCCGTGCTGGCTTGCGCATGCGCATCACGAGACGTTGTGAGGGTTTAATGTCAAACTGGAACCGCGGCGCCCCGGAACTGAACCAGGGGTATGCCCAGACCGGGACTGTAGAGCTCGATCAGGGCCTGCGGTCCTACATGCTCGGTGTCTACAACCACATGGTGGTCGGCCTGGCCATCACCGGCCTTGTCGCCTTGGGCACATATATGCTGTCGGTGACGACCGACGCGTCGCAGGCCGCGGCGCGCGCCGGCAACATCATGTTGACCAGCGTGGGCTACGCGCTGTTCGCCAGCCCGCTGAAGTGGGTGGTGATCTTCGCGCCGCTGGCCTTCGTCTTCTTCCTCAGCGCCCGCATGGAGCGCATGCAGGCGTCGACGGCCCGGGGCCTGTTCTACGCCTTCGCGGCGGTGATGGGCCTGTCGCTGTCGTCGATTTTCCTCGTCTACACGCACGCCTCGATCGCCCGGGTGTTCTTCATCACGGCGGCGACGTTCGGTGGTCTGAGCCTGTATGGCTACACGACGAAGCGTGACCTGTCGGCCTTCGGCACCTTCCTGGTGATGGGCCTGATCGGCGTGGTGATCGCCTCGATCGTCAACCTGTTCCTGCAGTCGTCGGCCTTCCAGTTCGCCATCTCACTGGTCGGCGTGCTGGTGTTCTCCGGCCTGACCGCCTGGGACACCCAGCGCATCAAGGAGATGTACTACGAGGCTGACGGCTACGAGACCGCCGCCAAGAAGTCGATCCTCGGCGCGCTGATGCTGTACCTCGACTTCATCAACCTGTTCACGATGCTGCTGCAGCTGTTCGGCTCGCGCAACGACTGACAACGGTTGTGAGGACAGGTCCAGCCCTGGACCGCAGTGTGAAAGGCCCCGTTCGCGGGGCCTTTTTCGTTTCCGCGCCCCTGCGAAGGGGCTGGAGCGGCCTGCGAAACGGCTTCAGCCGCGTATGAGGCGGAGCGGCCTGTCGATAACGGCGAGGACGCGGGAGAGGTCGTTGCCGCGTTTCAGAATGAGGCCCGCCGCGGAAACTACGCTCCAGGCGCCCTGCTTGCGCTCGAGGCGCGGCTGCTTCTCGATGCGGTACAGGGGCGCTTCCGACGTCCGCCGGAACACGGAGAAAATGGCCCGGTCCTTGTGGAAGTCGATGGCGTAGTCGCGCCATTCGCCCTCAGCGACGCGACGTCCATACAGGTTGAGCAACGTATTCAGTTCGCGCCGGTCAAAGCTGACGCGGGGCGGCGTAGGCGTGATGGGGACGGGCGTCGGGAGTGGGGCGGGAGCGGCGGCCGGGGGCGCCGGGGCGATCGTGGCGGCATTCGTGCGGGAAGGCCGGGCGCTGATGGCGACGATATCGCCAGGCGGCGCGTGCTGCGTCTGCTCATCTTCCGCGGGTTGCTCGGATGTCATCATGTCGGTCGCCATCCTCCTTGATGCAGGCCGCAAGACCGATGGGTTGCGCCGCCAGTCTGAAGCGGATTGGTCGTGAGGTAAATGGCGGCGGCGCCCATGGCGCGCAGCCAGCCGGATGCTGGCGGACCCGGCGATGCTGCTTTCTGTAGATACCGGCTATTGTCGATCCTGGCTTCTCTGGATGCGGGCTTCTGGCGCAGATATGGCGGCGGCTGTGCGTGTTCCGGGGAAATTGCCGCGCGGGTTGCATGTTTTCCCGCCGGCGCGCGGGCGACCTGATCCCGGAAATGTATTCTCATCGTATTGTTGGTGGATATTTCTTGTGCAGATAACGATGATTGTTTATGATTATTATACTGAGCGCTGTTCAAGAAATTGTTATTGAAAAAACACGATATCGACATGGCGACGCCTTGCGGTTGCCGCAAAGTCACGTCAATAATCCCTCGTTGTTCCGGCAGTCTAACGCTGTTTCGCCGGGTTTATCAGCCCCCCAGCCCCACCGGCGTGCGGCTGTCTGGACTGCCGGACAACATTGAAGAAACAGGGCCGGTCTGACCGGCCCTGTTTCTTTTTGCGTTCCATGGCGGCAATGCGGCTGGACGCGCAGCCGGCTGGACCGGCTGCGCCAGCAGACGGCTTCAGGAAAGGCGCTGCATCTCGGCGATGATGGCGTCGCCCATCTCGCTGGTGGAGACGGCGTTGGCGCCGGGGGCGGCGATGTCGCGGGTGCGCAGGCCGGCGCCCAGCACATTGGCGATGGCCAGATCCAGCTTGTCGGCCGCATCTCCAAGACCGAACGAATAGCGCAGCGCCATGCCCAGCGAGCCGATCATGGCGATCGGGTTGGCCATGCCCTTGCCGGCGATATCCGGCGCCGAGCCGTGCACCGGCTCATACAGCGCCTTGCGCTTGCCGGTGGCCGGGTCTTCCGCGCCCAGCGAGGCCGACGGCAGCATGCCCAGCGAGCCGGTGAGCATGGCGGCCACGTCGGAGAGGATATCGCCGAACAGGTTGTCGGTGACGATCACGTCGTACTGCTTGGGGTTGCGCACCAGCTGCATGGCGCAATTGTCGGCCAGCACATGCTCCAGCGCCGCGCCGGCGAACTCTTCGCGGTGCACGCGGCTCACCACCTCGTGCCACAGCACGCCGGTGCGCATGACGTTGCGCTTCTCGGCAGAGGCGACGCGGTTGTTGCGCTTCGCCGCCAGATCGAAGGCGACGCGGGCGATGCGCTCCACCTCATGGGTGGTGTAGAGCTGGGTGTCGACGGCGCGCTTCTCGCCGTTCTCCAGGGTGACGATTTCCTTCGGCTCGCCGAAATAGACGCCGCCGGTCAGCTCGCGCACGATCATGATGTCGAGGCCTTCGACCAGCTCGCGCTTCAGCGAGGAGGCCTCGGCGAGGGCCGGGTAGCAGATGGCGGGGCGCAGGTTGGCGAACAGGCCGAGATCCTTGCGCAGGCGCAGCAGGCCAGCTTCCGGGCGCACCTCGTAGGGCACCGAATCCCACTTGGGGCCGCCCACGGCGCCGAACAGCACCGCATCGGCGGCCTGTGCGCGCGCCATGGCTTCCTCGGTGATCGACACGCCATGGGCGTCATAGGCCGAGCCGCCGACCAGGTCTTTCTCGATTTCGAATTTCGCCACGCCAGCCTGGTCGAGCCAGCGCACAAGCTTTTCGACTTCGACGTTGACCTCGGGGCCGATGCCGTCGCCGGGGAGCAGGAGAAGATTGAAGGATGCCATGGACGCCTCACAGAAATTGTTCGCGACCGGGTTTAGGCGCGGCGGCGGCCCGGTGGCAAGTTCCCTGTGGGGTCAGCCGTGGTTGCGGAGCGCCGTCACTTCGATTTCGACCTTCATCTCCGGCTCAATGAGGCCGGCGACGATCAGCACCGTGGCGGCCGGGCGGATATCGGCCAGCACCGCGCCGCAGACGTCCAGCACGGCGCGGGCGTCTTCACGGCTGGTGACGTAATAGGTGGCCCGGACGATGTCCTCCAGGGCGAAGCCGCCTTCCCGCAGGATTTTCCCAATCGTCGCCCATGCGTTGCGCGCCTGGTCCACCGCGCTCTCCGGCAGAAGCATGGTCGCATAGTCATAGCCGGTGGTTCCGGCCACGAAAGCAAAAGGCCCGTCGACGACGAGCCTTGAATATCCCCATGCGTTTTCGAACGGCGAGCCAGTGGAGATGCGCCGGCGGGATCGGGCCCCGCCGGCATTGTCATTGTCGCGGCTCAGTTGCCGCCCTCGATCAGGCGGCGGGCGATGACCTGCGCCTGGATTTCCGCCGCGCCCTCGAAGATCGACAGGATGCGGGCGTCGCAGAGCAGGCGGCTCACGGTGTACTCAAGCGCGAAGCCGTTGCCGCCGTGGATCTGCAGGGCGTTGTCGGCGTTCGACCAGGCGATGCGGGCGGCCAGCAGCTTGGCCATGCCGGCCTCCAGGTCGCAGCGCTTGCCTTCGTCCTTGGCGCGGCCAGCGAAATAGGTGAGCTGGCGGGCGATCATCAGTTCCGCCGCCATCATCGCCAGCTTGTCGGAGACGCGCGGGAAGCTGATGATCGGCTTGGCGAACTGGATGCGCTCCTGGGCGTAGCGCAGGCCGACTTCCAGCGCCGCCTGGGCGACGCCGACGGCGCGCGCCGCCGTCTGGATGCGGGCCGCCTCGAAGGTCTGCATGAGCTGGCGGAAGCCTTCACCCTCGACGCCGCCGAGCAGGTTCTCGCCCTTCACCTGGAAGCCGTCGAACGCCAGTTCGTATTCCTTCATGCCGCGATAGCCGAGCACCTCGATCTCGCCGCCGGTCAGGCCCTCGACCGGGAACGGGTTGGCGTCGTCGCCGCGCGGCTTCTCCGCCAGCAGGATCGACAGGCCGCGATAACCCGCAACGTCCGGCCTGGTGCGGACCAGCATGGTCATGACGTCGGCGCGGACCGGGTGGGTGATCCAGGTCTTGTTGCCGTACACCTTCCACACAGCCGCGTCCCCCTCGCCTTCCTTCACGGCGCGGGTGCGCAGCGAGGCGAGGTCGGAGCCGGTGTTCGGCTCGGTGAACACGGCGGTCGGCAGGATCTCGCCCGAGGCGATCTTCGGCAGCCAGTGCTGCTTCTGCGCGTCGGTGCCGCCGCCCAGGATCAGCTCGGCGGCGATCTCGGAACGGGTGCCCAGCGAGCCGACGCCGATATAGGCGCGCGACAGTTCCTCGGAGACGACGCACATGGAGACCTTGGACAGGCCCATGCCGCCATATTCTTCCGGAATGGTCAGGCCGAACACGCCGAGCTGGGCCATGCCGGCGACCACGTCGAGCGGGATGTACTCATTCTTCAGGTGCCACTGATGGGCGTGGGGAACCACTTCGGCGTCGGCGAAGCGCTTCATTTCGGAGCGAATCGCTTCCAGCGTCTCATCAAGACCGGTGGCGCCGATGCTGGAGCCGCCGTCCATGTCCTTCATCAGTTCGACGAGGCGCAGGCGGGTGGCGGGGGTGTTGCCGACGGCGATCAGCTCCTCAACCGCCGCGGTGCGGTGGCTGGCGACGGTCGCCGCGTCGACGCCCAGGTCGCCGAGGCGGACCATCTCGTTCTGGCTGATCGGAATGCCGCCGAAAATCTGCGCCGTATATTCGCCGGCGGCGATGGCCAGCAGCAACTGCTCCACTTCGCCGAACCGGCCCTCATCGCTGAGGCGCTGCGCCCAGCCGGCGGCCTCGCGCACGCCGGTGACATAGGTGGCGAGCCAGGACAGGCCGTGGGCGGCGTGTTGCTCGGCGTCGATGCGCGCGGCGGAAACCTTGCCGTTCTCGGAAACGCGGGCGCGCACCGCGGAGGTGGCGGCGCTCTGCAACGCCTCCAGATCGCCGGAAACACGGCTGACCAGGGAGATGAGGTCGGAGGCGGCGGGAAGGGTGGCGGTCGCCACTTGGCTCATGACGCAGTTTCCTTGTTACGCGACGGCCACCGGGGGCGTCGCGGCGCTGTATTCCGGAGCCGGTTGCCCCGGCGGGCGTCGCAGGGCGATCCCGTCCGGCATGAAACCGTCTCGTTGCAAATCGGGGCCGGCGGGCCGGCCGTCAGGGCAAAAATCCACGCGCGCCGGCCCGGGAGTTTTGCCCCTGTCCTCCTGGCTGGACGCTTTCCCTGACGCAAGGCGAGATCGCCTTGCCGGAAAAACGCTCCCGATGTTCTGGACGCGTCGTTACGGCGCGGTCAGCCTGCCAGGCGCGATTGCGGCGTCACATTGCGCCGGATGGCGCGTCCGTGACAATCCGGCAAAAGTCACAACAGGACCGGTTGTTGGCGGCACAATAAACAAGCTGTCCGCGCAGGCAACGGCGTTGTGACGGCCAGAACCACGCAGATGGCGGCAGGCGTCATGCGGGCGGGGCTGGAACGGACGGCGCCGCGACCGGGCGGGGCGTGCGGTTGGCGAGCCAGACGCCGGCGACGGCGATGACCATGCCGAGAATCTGCACGGGCGTCAGCGTTTCGCCGAAAACCAGCCAGGTCATGGCCGCTGCGGCGACGGGAACCAGGTAGAACAGCGCCGACATGGCCGAAACCTGCATGCGCCGCAGCAGCCATAACATCAGCAGGATGCCGGCGGCCGAAGTTCCGAGCACAGACCAGGCCATGGCGACCCACAATTCGCCGGCGCCGTCGAAATGCAGGTCCTCCACCAGCAGCGCCAGCGGCGTCACCAGCACGAAGGCGGCCAGGAACTGGATGGTCACGTTGACCCTGAGGTCGCCGGTCTGGCCGGTCTTTTTCTGCCAAAGCGTCCCAACGGAAATGGCGACCAGACCACAGCCGGCGGCGAGGATGGCGGCCGGCGGCAGGGCGTCGTCGCCGGCAAGGCGCGGCGCCAGCACCATGCCGGCCCCAACCAGGCCCGCGCCCAGCCCCATCCAGGCGCGCACGGTGACGCGTTCGCCGAGGAACGGGCCGGCCAGCAGGCCGGTGAGCACTGGTTGCAGGGCAAGAATCAGGGCGCAGACGCCAGCCGGCAGGCCGTGACGGACGCTCCAGAACACGCCGCTGAGCATGACGCCCTGTAGCAGCGCCCCGGCGATGGCGATGTCGCGCCACTGCCGCATCGTCGTGGGCCACGGGGCGCGGGCCGCCACGGCGATTACCCCCATGACCAGAGCGGTGGCGGCGAACCGCACGGAAAGGAAGGTCAGCGGCTCGGCATGGGGCGCGACGTAGCGGGCGACGATGTAGCCGCTGGCGAGAATGATAACGAGGGCGACGCCGGCGAGGCGGACCGCCGGAGCGGAATGGGACATGGGAACGGCGTTTCCGGAAGCGGTCTCGCAGCAGCGGGGTAATCGCCGCATCGACATCGCAGCAATGCGCGCCAGAATTTCCACGCAACGCGCGGCGCCGTGAAAATTCTGGCGGCGTTGTTATTATGTGGCCTTCTGGAAACCGGAGATGATCGGGTTGAAAGGGCCCAGGGCCCTGATCAAACGCCGCGGGCTCCGGGCCCAGGCGCAACAGTGGTGGGATTTTTCGCGGTCAAAAGCAATCATCGCGGCGCATGAGGGCCATGATCCAGATGGGATAGCGCGGGCGCCTGCCGCCGGGGTTGCCTTTTGCGCCAGCCCGCGTTGTGCTCTGAACGGGGCAGAATCCGTTTGTCGTGAACCGGGATCTGGGCCGTTCATGGGGCCAGATGCGTTTCAGGGCGCGCTTTCCCGGCGCGCGACGGCTTCCGCTCCTGGCGAAGCGCGCAAGGCAAACCCGGGGGGGACGGGCCATCACAGTGATCTATCGGGTGTTCAGCGCCGCCATTAACCGTTTTCTCGAACATGACGGCTGGGCGCTCGCCAGCCATATCGCCATGTCGGCGCTGATGGCGCTGTTTCCGTTCATGATCGTCATCGCCTCGCTGGCGAGCATGATCGGCGCTTCCGATCTGGCCAACCGCGCCGCCACCCTGCTGTTCGAGATCTGGCCGGCGGACATCGCGGCGCCGCTGGCCAGCGAGATCCGCAAGGTGCTGACGGTGACGCGCGGCGACGCGCTGACGTTCGGCGCCCTGTTCGCTGTCTACTTCGCCTCCAATGGCATCGAGGCGCTGCGCATCGGGCTCAACCGCGCCTATGGGGCGGTGGAATGGCGCGCCTGGTACTGGACGCGGCTGGAATCCATCCTGTTCGTGCTGGTGAGCGCCGCGGCGTTGATGATCTTCGCCGTGCTGGTGGTGCTGTGGCCGGTGCTCTGGCAGACGGTGATGGCGTGGGCGCCGGCGCTGGAAGCGCAATTGCAGCCGCTGCGTTTCCTTGTTGGCGTGATCCGCTATGTGGTGACCGGCGCCGTGATGTTCGTGGTGCTGACGGCGGCGCACCTGCTGATCGCCGCCGGACGGCGCAGCTTCCGCCAGGTGATGCCGGGCGTGGCGCTGACGATTATCGCCTGGTTCGTGGGCGGGGCGATCTTTGGCGCCTATATCGCCGACTTCGGCCAGCGGGGCTATGTCACGACCTATGCGGGCCTCGCCTCGGTCGCCATCGCGCTGGTGTTTCTTTACGTGCTGGGCGCGCTTTTCCTGCTCGGCGGCGAGGTCAATGCGGCGCTGATCGACCATGCGGAGGAGAGCGACTGAAGAATCGTGGTTCGCTCATGCAAAAAAAAACCGGCCGCCATGGGCCGGTTTTTTGTGTCGGTTGACGCTCCGCGAAGGGGCGCGCGCAGGGGGGCGCAACGCATGCGCCCTGGCGGGAAGGACGCCGTCTGTCCTGTTCGCGGCGTACGTCAGGAGGGGGCTCAGCCGCCCTTGCTGGCCTCGATGACGTCGTCGAGGTTGCGCAGGCCGGCCCGGGGCGAGTTGACCAGCACGGCCATGTTGCCGGGCGCATGGCGGTTCTGCCACATCTTCATGTGCGCGTCGGGGATGTCATTCCACTGGAAGACCTCGGACATGCAGGGGTCGATGCGACGGTCGATGACGAACTGGTTCGCCGCCGACGCCTGCTTGAGATGGGCGAAGTGCGAGCCCTGGATGCGCTTCTGCCGCATCCAGACGTAACGGGCGTCGAAGGTGATGTTGAAGCCGGACGTGCCGGCGCAGAACACCACCATGCCGCCGCGCTTGGCCACCAGGGCGGAGACCGGGAAAGTCGCCTCGCCGGGATGCTCGAAGACGATGTCGACGTCCTTCTTGCCGGTGATGTCCCAGATCGCCTTGCCGAAGGCGCGGGCGTTCTTCGTCCAGGTGTTGAATTCCGGCGAGTTGACCTTGGGGAGCTGGCCCCAGCAGTCGAAGTCCTTGCGGTTGATGACGCCCTTGGCGCCGAGCTGCATGACGTAGTCGCGCTTCGATTCGTCCGAGATCACGCCAATGGCGTTGGCGCCGGAGGCGGCGCAGAGCTGCACGCCGAACACGCCCAGACCGCCCGAGGCGCCCCAGACCAGCACGTTGTCGCCGGGCTTGATGGTGTGCGGCGCATGGCCGAACAACATGCGGTAGGCGGTGGCCAGCGTCAGCGTGTAACAGGCGGCCTCCTCCCAGGTGAGGTGACGCGGCTTTTCCATGAGCTGGCGCGACTGCACGCGGCAGAACTGGGCGAAGGAGCCGTCCGGCGTCTCATAGCCCCAGATGCGCTGGGAGGACGAGAACATCGGGTCGCCGCCGTTGCACTCCTCATCGTCGCCGTCGTCCTGGTTGCAGTGCACCACGACCTCGTCGCCGACCTTCCAGCGCTTGACCTTGCTGCCAACGGCCCAGACAACGCCCGAAGCGTCGGAGCCGGCGATGTGATACGGCTGCTTGTGGGCGTCGAGCACGGAAATCGGCTCGCCAAGGGCGGCCCAGACGCCGTTATAGTTGACGCCGGCGGCCATCACATAGATCAGCACCTCGTCCTCGCCGACAGTCCAGGTCGGCACGGTTTCCAGCAGCATCGCGGTGTCCGGCGGGCCGTGGCGTTCCTTGCGCACCACCCATGCCGTCATGTTGGCGGGCACATGGCCGAGCGGCGGCACTTCGCCCATGCGGTACAGATCCTTCTGCGCTCCACTGGACGACTTCTGAACGGCGGTCATGATTATGTTCCACTCCATGGCCCGGACGGAAGGGCTATGATGACTGGCGGAAACATGACCGTTGGCCGGGCCATGCTCCGCCTTGCTGATCTGCCGCATTTTCCCTTGGCGAGGCGCGGGCGCCCCGCGTGAGGCAATGCTGTGGCGCGAAATCCGTGCGCCGGCGTCGGCCGGACATCCGGCGCGGCTGGCGGCCGGTCAGCGATCCCCGGAGCCGCGACAACGCCAGCCCCCGAGATATAGACACGCGAGAGGGCAGTCGGAAGTTGGCCAAAAGTTTGATGCGCTTCCGTTGCCTGTGCGGCAGACGTTTCGTCATCTTCGGGCTAGATTGGCGACTTGTGAAATGGCCCCGCGCGGGGCGCAGGTTTTTGTCCGCCGCCGGCGCTGAAGCACGGTGGGCCGGACCTTATGAGCGAGTGGCTTGATGAGCGCACAGGACAGCACCGCGGCAGGCGCCGACGCCGGCAAGACGGTTGCACGCGACAAACCCTGGATTTTCCGCACCTACGCCGGCCACTCCACGGCGGTTGAGTCCAACCGCCTGTACCGCAGCAATCTCGCCAGAGGTCAGACCGGCCTGTCGGTGGCCTTCGACCTGCCGACCCAGACCGGCTACGACCCGGATCACGAACTGGCGCGGGGCGAGGTCGGCAAGGTGGGCGTGCCCGTGTCGCACATCGGCGACATGCGGGCGCTGTTCGATGGCATTCCGCTGGCGACGATGAACACCTCGATGACCATCAACGCCACGGCCGCCTGGCTGCTGGCGCTGTACATCGCCGTGGCCGACGAGCAGGGCGCGCCGCGCTCTTCGCTCACCGGCACGACGCAGAATGACATCATCAAGGAATATCTGTCGCGCGGCACCTATGTGTTCCCGCCGGCGCCGTCCATGCGCCTGATCAAGGACGTGGCGCTGTTCACCACCCGTGAGGTTCCCAAGTGGAACCCGATGAACGTCTGCTCCTACCATCTGCAGGAGGCTGGGGCGACGCCGGTGCAGGAGCTGTCCTACGCCCTCGCCACGGCCATCGCCGTGCTCGACACGGTGAAGGCCTCCGGTGAGGTTGACGAGGCCGGCTTCGGCAAGGTGGTGGCGCGCATCTCGTTCTTCGTGAACGCCGGCCTGCGTTTCATCACCGAAATGTGCAAGATGCGGGCCTTCGTCGAACTGTGGGACGAGATCTGCACCCAGCGCTACGGCATCACCGACGCCCGCCAGAAACTGTTCCGCTACGGCGTGCAGGTGAACTCGCTGGGCCTGACCGAGCCGCAGCCCGAGAACAACGTTTACCGCATCCTCATCGAGATGCTGGCGGTGGTGCTGTCGAAGAACGCCCGCGCCCGCGCCGTGCAGCTGCCGGCGTGGAACGAGGCGCTTGGCCTGCCGCGCGCCTGGGACCAGCAATGGTCGATCCGCATGCAGCAGATCATGGCCTATGAGACAGACCTGCTTGACTATGGCGACATCTTCGACGGCTCCGTCGAGATCACCCGCAAGGTGGAGGAGCTGAAGGCGGCGGCCCGGGAAGAACTGGCCCGCATTGACGCCATGGGCGGCGCCATCGTCGCGGTCGAGAATGGCGTCATGAAGCGCGCCCTGGTGGAATCCAACGCCCGCCGGCTCGCCGCCATCGAGGACGGCTCGCTGGTGGTCGTCGGCGTCAACCGCTGGATGGAGAGCGAGCCATCGCCGCTGACCGCCGGCGAAGGCTCCATCCTGACCGTTCCCGAGACGGTGGAAATGGAGGCGGTGAGCAAGATCCGCGCCTGGCGCGCCGGCCGCGACCAGGCGGCGGTGGACGCGGCGCTCGCCGATCTCGCCGCTGCGGCGCGTGAAGGGCGCAATGTCATGGAGCCGTCGATCGCCTGCGCCCGCGTCGGCGTGACCACGGGCGAATGGGGCCAGACCCTGCGCGACATCTTCGGCGAGTACCGCGCGCCGACTGGCGTCAGCATCGAGACGAAGTCGCCGGAAATCGAGCGTGAAGTGCGGCTGCTGGTCGCCGATCTCGCCGATCGCATCGGCGCGGCCCCGCGCATTGTCGTCGGCAAGCCGGGCCTCGACGGCCACTCCAATGGCGCCGAACAGGTGGCGTTGCGCGCCCGCGACGTCGGCATGGATGTGACCTACGAAGGCATCCGCCAGACGCCGACCGAGATCGTGCGGCGGGCCCGCGAGACAAACGCCCACGTGATCGGCCTGTCGATCCTCTCCGGCTCGCATGTGCCGCTGGTGCGCGAGGTGAAGGCGAAGCTGCGCGCTGAGGGGCTCGATCACATTCCGGTGGTGGTCGGCGGTATCGTGCCGCCGGAGGATGAGCTGGTGCTGAAGAATATCGGCGTCGCCGCGGTCTACACGCCGAAGGACTATGCCCTCGACGAGGTGATGAAGGGCATCGTTCACGTGGTCCAGCGCTCGCTCGACAACCAGGACAAGGCCGGCGCCGCGGAGTGACGGCCACCGGCAGGCCTGCCGATCAGGGGCGGCGACGCGGGGCTGCAAAGTCATGTGCGCCGGAAGGCGTGAGCGTTGCAGGAAGGCCGGCGCGCCGGCGTTTTCGCGGCCCGGCCTGACCGGAAAGCAAGGCCGGCCGCCCCGATGGTCCACGGGGCTGCCAGTCAATAAAAAAGCGCCCTCCCGGGCGCTTTTTCGCATTCTGCACCGGCTGAAAATCAGGCCTTCAGCTTCTTGCCGCGCTCGACAGCCTCGGCGATGTAGCGCCGGGCTTCCTCAGCGTCGCCCCAGCCGCTCAGCTTGACCCATTTGCCGGCCTCGAGGTCCTTGTAGTGCAGGAAGAAGTGCTCGATCTGCTTCCAGGTGATCTCGGGCAGGTCGGTGTAGTTCTGCACGTTCTCGTAGCGGCGCGTCAGCTTGGTGGACGGCACGGCGATGATTTTCTCGTCGCCGCCGCCGTCGTCCTCCATCTTCAGCACGCCGATGGGGCGGCAGTTCATCATGGCGCCCGGCACGATCGGCCGGGTGTTGGCCACCAGCACGTCGATCGGATCGCCGTCCTCGGACAGGGTGTGGGGCACGAAGCCGTAGTTACCCGGATAACGCATCGGGGTGTACAGGAAGCGGTCCACGGTCAGGATCTGCGCATCCTTGTCCATTTCGTACTTGATCGGTTCGCCGCCGAGCGGAACCTCAATGATGACATTGATGTCGTGGGGCGGATTCTTGCCGATCGAAATTGCGTCAAGGCGCATGGGAAGTCTTCCGGTAAAAGCCGTGAATGGATTGCAGGACGGTTTGTCCCGTGAACGGCGTCTGTTTAGGTCCGATCGGCCGCAACAACAAGTGAGACAGAGGTTTTTTTCATCCGGAAGCGGGATGGCGGGGCTGGCCCGGATCAGGCGCGTCTAGCTGAAGGCCCAGGCGCTGGCGGGAAAGCTCACGCCGCCAATGCGGAACGCGGCGCGGGCTTGCGGCGCGCCGCCAAGGCCAGCGTAAAACTGGCTGCCGCGCGCGTTGGCGTCGAGGCACCAGATGACCGTGGAGCCGAGGGAGCGCCCCGCCAGATCCCGCCGCGCCGCCCGAAACAGCCGGCGGCCAAGGCCCAGCCCCTGGCAGACCGGGTCCAGATACAGGGCGTCGATCTCGCCGCGCTGCGGCAGGGAGAGCATGCGGTTTTGACCATAAATGACATAACCGCCCACCTGATCGCCGACTTCCAGAACCAGCATCTGGCGGCTGCCGGGCTCGTTGCCGCGCGCGGCGTTCTGCCGCCACCATTCAGGGCCGCGCCGGGCAATCATCCGCTCCAGGGCGACGCCGGGCAATACGCCCTGATACGCTTCCCGCCAGGCGGCATCGTGCACGATTGAAAGACCCTCGGCGTCGGAGAGTCTGGCGCGACGGATGCTGATGACAAGTTCACGCATAAGGAGAGCGTATGTAACAGCGCCGGGATCGACAAGCTGTGCTGTTCTGACGAAAGCGTGAGGCGTCAGCGTAAAGTATATTTGTGGCCGCCGCCCAGGTAAAACCGCCGGCGACATGGACCGCCAGCCAAAAGCGGCGGCGGCTTTGGATTGTTGCGACTGTCTGCTACACAGCGCGGCCCGATGGGCGGATGCGATTGATCAGGAAGGCAGATGGGGTTTGGTCGACCACTGAAGGACGAGGAGCGCTATGCGCGGCGCATGGCGCGGATCGCCCGCTGGGACAGGCCCGTCGGCGGCGCATGGGACCGCATGCGCGCGTGGACCAACATGTTGCTGGTGGACCACGGTGTGTTCCGCGTCGTTTACCTCAACCTGTTCCGGGTGACGCCCGGGTTCTGGCGCGCCGCCCAGCCGACGCCGACCCAGATTGGCCGGCTGGCGAAGCAGGGCCTGCGCACCATCGTCAATCTGCGTGGCGGCCGCGAATACGGCTCATGGCCGCTGGAGCGCGAGGCCTGCGAGCGCCACGGCGTGACGCTGACGGAGTTCGTGGTGCGCTCGCGGGAGGCGCCGGATCGCGAAACCATCCACGCGGCGAAGCGGTTTTTCGAGACGCTGGAATATCCGGTGCTGGTGCATTGCAAGTCCGGCGCCGACCGGGCCGGCATGATGTCGGCGCTGTACCTGATCCTGCACGAGAAGTTGCCGGTGCGGGAAGCCATGCGACAGCTGTCCTGGCGCTATGGCCACTTCCGTTTCGCCCGCACTGGCGTGCTCGACGCTTTCTTCGACGCCTATCTGCGTGAGGGCGAGGCGAAGGGCGTCGACTTCCTGACCTGGGTGGACAACATCTATGACCCGGAAGCGGTCAAGCGCGACTTCAGGCCGGGGCTGCTCTCGGATCTGGTGGTCGACCGCATCATCCGCCGCGAGTGAACGGATTTTTACAGCGGGGAGTCCGCTTACGGGAAGCGGATTTCGCCTGTCTTTCCGGCTGGCGGCTGTTTCGGCGACCGGCGCCGGGCGCAGCGGGACGCGTTTCGCTGGAAACGCCGGCGCCTCAGGCGACGCCGGGCGATGTGGCGACGGGGCTGTCGTCCACCAGCTGCATGCGGCTGAGGCGGGCGTAGACGCCGCCGGCTTCGACCAGGACGGCGTGGGTTCCTGTCTCGATGATCTGGCCCTGATCCATCACCACGATCTGGTTCGCTTCCCGCACGGTGGCGAGGCGGTGGGCGATGACGAGGGTGGTGCGTCCGCGCATCAGCCGGGCCAAAGCGGTCTGGACGATCTGCTCGCTTTCGGCGTCGAGGGCGCTGGTGGCCTCATCCAGCAGCAGGATCGGCGCGTCCTTGAGAATGGCGCGGGCCAGCGATATGCGCTGGCGCTCGCCGCCGGAGAGGCGCGAGCCGCCATGGCCGACGCGGGTGGCGTAGCCTTCCGGCAGGCGGCTGATGAAGCCGTGCGCCGCCGCTGCTTCCGCCGCCGCCTGGATTTCGGCGTCGGTGGCGTCGGGGCGGCCGAAGGCGATATTGGCGTGCACGGTGTCGTCGAACAGCACCACGTCCTGGCTGACCACGGCGATCTGGCGGCGCAATGATTGCAGCGTCACGGCGCGCACGTCGGCGCCGTCGATGCGCACCGCCCCGTCCGTCACGTCGTACAGGCGCGGAACCAGCGCCATCAGCGTCGACTTGCCGGAGCCGGAGCGGCCAACCAGCGCCGTCACAGCGCCGGCCGGAACGTTGAGGGTGACGTCGCGCAGCGCCGTCGCCCCGCTATGGTAGTGGAAGCTGACCCGGTCGAAGGCGATGGCGCCGGCGCTCACCTGCAGGTCCGCGGCGCCGGGCTGGTCGACGATGGTCGGGCTGCGGTCCATGATGGCGTAATAACGCTTCAGCGCCGCCATGGCCTCCTGGACGATGGCGTTGAGATTGCCGATGGAACGCATTGGCTGGGCGGCAAGCAGCAGCGCCGTGACGAAGCCGGTGAATTCGCCAACGGTGCTCTCGCCGCGCGAAATGCGCAGGCCGATGAGCACCAGCACGCCAGCCACGGCGACGCCGCCGCCGACTTCCAGCAGCGGATCGAGGCGGCCGCGCGCGTTGGCGGCCTTCATCTTCAGCTTGCGCACCTCGTCGAACGCCCGCCAGGCGCGCTGCTTGAGATAGCCTTCGAGGCTGAAGGTCTTGGCGACGCGGGCGCCGGAGAGACTTTCGGACACCAGACCAGCCATGGCGCCGATCTGCTCCTGGGTGGAGTTGGCGACCCGGCGGAGTTTCTTGCCGATGCGGCCGATGGGGATGGCGGCGAAAGGCACGACCAGGGCGGCGGCGATGGTCAGCACCGGGTCGATCCACAGCATGGCGCAGATGAGCGCGATGATCTGGGCAAGGTCGCGCAGGAACACGGTGGAGATCCGCGTCAGCGCCTCCTTGATGAAGGCGAAGTCGGTGGTGAAGCGCTGGGTGAGGGCGGCGGGACTTTCCTCGCCAAGCTGCGCCAGGTCGGCGTCGATAAGATGGCCATACAGGTCGGTCTGCATGTCCGCTTCGATCTGGGTCACCACCTTGTTGGTGAGCACGCTCTGCGCCAGCAGCGAGAAGCCGCGCACCGAGGTGACGGCGATGACGAACAGCGGCGCATAGAGAATGGCCTGCGTGTCCTTGTTGGTGAAGGCGTCGAAGGCGTGCTTGATCAGCACCGGATAGAGGCCGGTGGCGCCGGCGACCAGGCCGATGCACAGCAGCACCACGGCGAGCATGCGCCAGTGCGCCCGCATCTGGCTTTGCCAGAGGCGGCGGATGGTGGCGATGGTGTCGCCGCTCAGGTCGAGGGCGGCGCTGCGCTTCGGCTTGCTCATGCGGCGGTGGCTATCACGCGGGGGGACCGCCGGCAATTCGGCGCCGGGGCAACACGACGGGGCGGAATATTGCGAAACGGCCGGCCACCCAGGCGGCGATGGACCGCGCGGCGCGAAAAAATGGCCTCCCGGAAGGGATTCGAACCCCTGACCTACGGTTTAGGAAACCGTTGCTCTATCCTGCTGAGCTACCGGGAGTCCCGCATGGCCGCGGCAGGCGCGGGCATGTAAGATACGCGGATCATATAGCGCGGACGCGGGCCGCCGTCACGTACGCTCGCGGGTTTTTCCAGAATGCGGTGAACCTGGTGACCGGAGGGGAGATGGCGACTCATCGCGCGCCTGGCTGGCGGACCCTGGTAATGGCCATGTCCATGGGGCTCTGCGGCGTGACCGGACAGGTGATGGCCGGCGCTCCGGCCGGTGACGGCGCCCCTGCGTGCTGGTCCGCGCCCGATGACGCGCGGCTGGCGGTCATGGGCGTCACGAGGCAGGGGGCGTTGTTGCTGGCAGGCGGCGCGGTGGCGCGCCTCGCGTGGCTTGACACGCCGGAGCCTTGGTTGCCCGCGCGCAAGGCGGCGCTTGAACAGCTGCTTGGCGGCGCCGGAGGCCCCCCGTCGGAGATCCGGGCGCGCAATGGCGGCGCGCATGACCGCTGGGGCGGATTTGGCGTGGTCGCCGACGTCGCCGTGGCCAGGGGAGACGCGAAGGAGCAGTGCGTCAACGTCCAGGCCTGGTTGCTGGGGCAGGGGCTGGCGCGGCTGCGACCGGAATCCGCCAATGAGCCCGCGCCCGCCGGACTTCAGGCCTGGCGAAAGGCGGAGGCGGCCGCGCGGGCGGCCCGGCTTGCCTTGTGGGCCGATCCGGCCTATGCGCCGCTCCCGGCTGATTTACCGCAGGCCATCCTGCGGCGGGAGGGGCGTTTCGTGATCGTCGAGGGCGCGGTGACGAGTATTAACGAGCGACCGGGCCAGACCTGGCTGAATTTCGGCTCACGATGGTCTGAAGACATGACAGTCTCGGCGCCGGCGCGAATCTGGCGTATGGTTAAGAGGAGCGGGCTGACGGTTGCCCGGCTGCAGGGGCGCGTGGTCCGCGTCAGGGGTATTGTCGAGAGCAGGGGCGGTCCGATGATCGAGCTTGCTTCGCCCGCCGAGCTTGAAATCGCAGAAACGGGAAGTCGCCCTTGACGAGACGAGCGCTGTGTTTCCCCGGCATCACGCGACGCGTCGTGAGCATTCCGGCGGTCGCGCTGCTCCTTGCCGGGTGCGTGTCGGCGGACCCGGACGCCATCGCCAGCCTGAAGGTTCCGGAAAGCGCCCCCCGGGTCACGGGGGTGGAGCGCGCCGTGGAGCGTGAGCAGCAGCGGCTGGCGGCCTCGCTGGGCGGGCGCTATCGCTGGGCGCCGATGGACGGCCTGCTGAACCGGGTGGTGGAGCGTATCGCCAGGGTCACGGGCCGGCCGGCTAACGCCTACAGCGTCGAGATTCTGAATTCGCCCACCATCAATGCTTTCGCCCTGCCCAACGGCAAGGTTTACGTAACCCGTGGTCTGCTGGAGCTGGCGCGGGACGAGGGTGAGGTGGCGGCGGTTATCGCCCATGAAATCGCGCATGTGACGCTTGAGCACGCCCGGGCGCGCGCCGAACTGGCGCAGCGTTCGGCGCTGGTGACGCGCGTGGTGGCCGATGTGCTCAACGATCCCAACGCCAGCCGGGTGGCGAAAAGCGAGGGGCGAGTGACGCTGGCGCGCTTCTCGCGCGCCCAGGAGCTGGAGGCGGACAGGATCGGCGTCAACGTTATCGCCCGCGCCGGCTATGATCCCTACAGCGCGGCGCGCTTCCTGGTGGCGCTGGATCGCCACGCGAAGCTGCGCAGCGGCAATGGCGGCAAGAGCGCGGACTTTCTCTCGTCGCATCCCTCCACGCCGGAACGGGTGGCGGCGGCGATCTCGGTGGCGCGTGAAACTGGCGCCAGCGAAACCACCGCCGGCGCGGCGGAGGACTACGCCGGGGCGATCAACGGCATGCTCTATGGCGACGATCCGTCAGCGGGCGTGGTGCGCGGGCGGGTGTTCGCCAGTCCCCGCCTTGCGGTGACCTTCACGGCGCCGGAGGGCTATGCGCTGGAGGCATCGCCGGAGGCGGTTATTGGCCTGGCCCACGGCGGCTCCGCCGGCGCGTTGCGCTTCGACCATATCGCTGACGTCAGCGACAGCCTGGAGGCGTTCATCGCGTCGGGATGGATCGATGGCCTGGAAGCGCGGAACATTCACGCGCTTGACGGCGGCGCCGCGCCGATGGTTGTCGCCGAAGCCCAGGGGAGGGACTGGATGTTCCTGCTGGGCGCCGTTCGCATCGACAACATCACCTATCGCCTGCTGTACGCCACGCGCGCTCCAGGCGCCCAGGAGCGGGCCAGGTTTGAGGAAAGCCTGCGCAGCATCCGGAAGCTGACGGCGGAAGAAGCGCGCGCCGTGGCGCCGCTGCGCATCCGCATCGTGACCGCCAGGCCTGAGGACACCCAGCAAAGCCTGGCCGCCCGCATGCAGGGCGTCGACAATCCGCTGGCGCGCTTCGCCGCCATCAATGGATTGCGCGAGGGGGAAGCGCCCGTTCCCGGCTATTCCTACAAGATCGTCGACTGACGCCCTGCCGGCGGGCAATCGTCTTGACGGACAACGGACAGGCCGGACGCCAGGGCGTGGACGTCCGGCCGCTTCCGGCCCGGCAGGGCGGTGGGGCCGGTGGCCGGGCGGGCGTCAGGGCGTTGTGTCCGGGATATGGATGAAGGGCGTCAGCCTCCTGTGTGAGCCGGCGTCCCGCTGCCTTGCGGGCCGTCCGCGCCCGCTCGCAATCGCGCGCCCAAAAAGCAAACGCCTCCGGCTCATTGGAACCGGAGGCGTCAACAGGGCTTCTTTGGCAACGGCGTCGCCCGCCATCGCCGGAATGTCCCGTGGTTTGGGGCAGCTTTGATCGGCAGCCTGGATCAGGCGGCCTCTTCCTGAACCTCGTCGTCCTCGGAGGACGCAGCCGCCGCATCGGTCTTGCCGGCGCCGCGGGGGCTCTTGGCGAGGGCTTCCTCAACCAGCTTGCGCCCTTCAGTGTCGGTAATGCGGTTGACCGCGGCGAGCTCCGAAATCACCCGCTCCAGGGCAGCCTCGTAAAGCTGACGCTCGCTGTAGGACTGCTCCGGCTGGGCGTCGGAGCGGTGCAGGTCGCGCACGACTTCGGCGATGCTGACGAGATCGCCGGAGTTGATCTTCGCTTCGTATTCCTGCGCCCGGCGCGACCACATGGTGCGCTTGACGCGGGCGCGGCCGGTCAGGGTCACGAGCGCCTTCGACACCACCTCGCCGTCCGCCAGCTTGCGCATGCCGACGCTCGCTGCCTTTGAGGTCGGAACGCGGAGGGTCATCTTGTCCTTGTCAAAGCTGATCACAAACAGCTCCAGCTTGAAACCGGCGACCTCCTGCTCCTCGATGGCAAGGATGTGGCCAACCCCGTGAGAGGGGTAGACAATGGCCTCTCCAGTCTTGAAACCAAGCTTGTTAGCTGTTTTCTTTGCAGTCATGATTCGGAAAGCCTCCTGATCACGGTCCATTGGGACGTGGTCGTCGACGGTCAGGGCGGACAATCGCCATTGTCACGCGGGTGCAACACAAACGCTGCGCCTGCGCGCTACAAGGTGCTCGCAAAACATCTCCGCCTGCGACGCCAAACGGGTTGAAGCCACAAACAGAAACTCATTTGCCTGATGCCTGGATGGGCAATTGCGCCATGACTTATGGGGCAACGGCCATTCAGCACATTGCATATCACAAATTTGCAAAGAATCAAAGCGTTTGCCTGACGGCATACGCGCCGGGCGCATGTCTGCGTGCGGCCGCGAGGTCAGCCCTGCCGTTGGGACATGCGCGGCGTAGCGTGATTTCCCGGCCCTGACTGCCGTTACGTCCCGAAGGCGCTTTCACGCAGCCGGACCCCATCCGCTCCGGGGCCGCGCTTCCACCAGCGCGGGCCGGCGAACCGCTCCCCGGGGTAATCGTGAGGCGTTTGGGCGCAGGGGAGGCGGGATCAGTCGCCTTCGCCCGGCTCCTGCGACAGCAGGGGCAGCTTGCCCGGCTTGCCGTCCCACTCCTTCGCGTCTGGCGGCGCGTCACGCTTGCGGGTGATGTTGGGCCAGGAGACGGACAGGTCGGCATTCAGTTTCAGCCAGTCCTCAAGCCCCGGCTCGGTGTCGGGTTTGATGGCCTCGGCAGGGCATTCGGGTTCACAGACGCCGCAGTCAATACATTCGTCGGGATTGATGACGAGGAAATTTTCACCCTCGTAGAAGCAGTCAACGGGGCAGACCTCGACGCAGTCCGTATACTTGCACTTGATGCAGTTCTCAGTGACGACGTATGTCATCGCGACCTCGTATGAGCCCTGGCGGACGACGCCAGAGGCATTCCTGGAGCGTTTTCCACGCGGGGCTGCGAACCCCTGCCAGCGGATAACGCATCAATGGCGGAATGCCGGTCCGCCATGACCGGAGCTCCGCCTGACCGCCGCGCCTGAAGGCCGGCATTGCTCGCAAAGCGCGCCGGACCTGGCGGGACGCGCTTGCGGCGCAAACATCCCGCGCGCGGCGCATCCCTCGTGGCCCGGACGATGCTGAAATAATCCGCGACGACGCCATACTCAACCGGGAATGTTGATTAAGTTATTTCACATTTCCAGCGTGGTTGAATCGGCATTGTCCTCATCCGGGCCGCGTCCCGGCTTATTGTCCTCCGGTCCGGCGGCGCCCGTCAGGTCCAGCCAGCATTGCGCCGCTTCCGGCGCCGGGCCGCGCCGATGTGGCAGGCCAAGAATCCGCGCCACGCGCACGCCCTGCGGCAGGTTCAGTGTCAGGACGTCGCCGATCTTCACGCTCTTGCCCGGCGCGTCAACGCGGGCCCCATTAAGCCGGATCCTGCCGCCGGCGACCAGGGCGACCGCCAGCGACCGGGTGCGCGCCATGCGGGCAAACCAGAGCCATTTGTCGATGCGTCGCCGCTCCTGGGTTTCTGTCATCCGGTAAGACGTTCCTGCGCCTGGCGTCACGTCGGGAGAATCCCGCGCGCCGCTGGCGACGCGGCGCCTGGACGAAACGGTTTCCGGCCGCCGCGGGTTCCAGAACCGTTCCGTGGACGCCCCGGGCGCTCCAGGCCGGACTTTAGCCCGCGACGGGAACAGGTTGTTTGATGCAACGCAACCCCGGCGGCGAAGGGGGCTTTTGCAGCAGCACCGCCAGATCCTGTCACCGGGATCTGGCTGCCTGGAGCCGGCGCTGACGCGCGCCCTGCCCGCGAAATGGCGACCGTTTCGCGGGGATGCGCCCCGGGATCAGGATTTCTTGTCGCCGGACTGCATCCGCTCCTTCAGCGCCAACAGCTTGGCGAAGGGCGAATCCGGGTCAGGCTGCTTTTCCGCCCGCTGCGGCTTGCGATCGCCGCGCTGGTCGCCCCGGGCCTCGTGACGGTTGTCCTGACGCCCCTGGCCCTCATGTCGGGGACGCGGGCGCGTACCTTCCTGACCTGGCGTAAAGCCGCCGCGAAAGCCGCCCTTGCGCCTGTCGTCGCCACGGCGTCCGCCTTCACCGGCTTCCGCCTGGCCCTGGCCGCCCTGGCGCTGGCCGCCACGATAACCGCCGCCGCGCTCGCCATCCTGCTGATTGCCCGGGCCGCCACGTCCGCGTCCGCCGCGACCGGCGTTGTCACGGCCGCCGCGACCATGGCGATGGTGCTGGTGACGTTGCGGCCGCCAGATTTCGAGCAGGACCGGCCCGACCTCTTCCGCTGGGGCGGCGTCTTCCACCGCTGCTTCCGCGCCGGCTGTTTCGCCAGCGGGCCCGGCCGCCAGCGGTTCGACGGAGGCGTCCGGGGCTGGCGTGGAGGCTTCAGCCGCCGAATCGTCTGCTTCCGGCGCCGGCGTTGCCGTCGCTTCGGCGGCGGCTTCGGTTACCGCTGGGGCTTCCGCCGCCGGAGGGGCGGCCTCTTCCGGCGCAGCGCCGGCGTCAACCGGCCCGGCGCTTTCATCGGTCCCGGCCTGGTTCGCTTCGCCTTCTTCCTTCCCGTCCTCGCCCGGCGCGGCTTCCGCCGGCGCGGTCGCGGCGCGCGGGACCAGCGGCACGGTGATGGCCGGGCCTTCGCGCTGCTCCGGGGCGTAGTTCAGGGAGCGCAGGATCGAGGCGAAATCCTCGCCGGCGCACCCCACCAGTGAGGTCATGGCCACCGTGACGACAAAGCCGTCGCCATCGGCCGCGCCAGCCGGCGGCTCGCCCGGCGTCACGCCGGGGCGATAGGTCACGGCCGGGCGGATCAGGTCAGCCAGGCGCTCCAGGATGTCGACGCGCACGGCGCGGGCGCCGCAGACGCGGAAGCCGGCGGCCCGGTAAAGGTCGCGGCCGATTTCGGGATCGAGCACGATCGACGTGCGGCCGGAGGCGGCCAGATGCGGCAGTTCGTCCAGGCCCTTCGTCTCGGCGCCGCCATGCTTGAGCGCCCAGAGCTGCACGGCGAGCGCGCGCGGCGCCGGCTTCAGCAAGGCCGGAAGATAGATGTGGTAGGCGCCGAAGCGCAGGCCATATTTGCGCAATTGGGCGCGGCCGTTCTGGTCGAGGCTCTTGACGTCCTGCGCGACTTTCGACCGTTCCAGCACGCCCAGCGCTTCCACCACCTGGAAGGCGACGCCGCGGGCAAGACCTTCGATGTCGGCGGCCTCTTCCAGCGTGGTCAGCGCGCCAAGCAGTTTGGCGATGTGCGACTTCACCCAGAGATCGACGCGCGCCTGGGCTTTCTCGCGCGCTTCGCCCGCCAGCATGTCATCGGCCAGCAGGATGGCGCGCGGCTCGAGCAGTTTGTCGCCGGGGGCCAGCTTCGCGACGATGTCGCCCAGCCAGCGCAGGGAGGCGTCGTTGGACAGCACAAACGCCTCGTCCACCGCCATCGACACCCGCTCGGCCCGGGCTTCAAGCTCGGGGCCAAGCGATTTTTGCGCGGCGGCGCGCAAGGCGCGGGCTTCCGATCCATCCGCCTGCGGGTCAGGCACGAAATGAAGGCCGCGGAGATTGCCCACGTGCTGCCCTTCGACGCTGACTTCGCCCGTGGGCGTGACTACTGCTTCCATATGCGCGTTCTCTCTGAGGCGCCGCATGAGCACGCTTGTGCGCCGGTCCACGAAACGGCTGGCGAGCCGCTCGTGCAATGCATCCGAAAGTTTGTCCTCTACCTGACGGGCGCGCTCCTGCCAATGCTCAGGATCGGCCAGCCAGTCGGGGCGGTTGGCGACATAAGTCCAGGTTCGGACCTGGGCGATGCGCGCCGACAGGGCGTCAATGTCCCCGTCGGTGCGGTCAACAGCGGCTATTTGCCGGGCGAACCAGGTTTCATCAAGGCTGCCGTGGCGCATCAGAGCACGAAATATCGTGCTGACAAGGTCTGCATGGGCGTGTGGCGAGACTTTTCTGTAATCGGGCGTCTGGCAGACGTCCCACAGACGGGCGATATGCTGGGGGTGACGCACCAGGCTGGTCACCCCGACGTCGCCGGCCAGCGCCTCCAGCGCCGCCATGTCATCAGCGGTCTGGGCCCGCGTCAGGCCTTCTTCTCTCGGCGTGGCGGCCAGCGAGGCCAGCAGGCCCCGGATCGAGCGGAAATTCAGGTCGGGATTGCGCCATTGCAGCACGCGCACCGGATCGAAATGGTGTTCCTCGATGGCTTCGGCCAGTTCCGGCTCGAACGCGGGGCAACGTCCGGTCGTGCCAAACGTTCCGTCGCGCATGTAGCGCCCGGCGCGGCCGGCGATCTGGCCGAACTCGGACGGATTGAGACGGCGGAAGCCGAAACCGTCGAACTTGCGGTCGCTGGCGAAGGCGACGTGATGCAGGTCGAGGTTGAGGCCCATGCCGATGGCGTCGGTGGCGACCAGATAATCAACCTCGCCCGACTGGAACATCTCCACCTGGGCGTTGCGGGTGCGCGGCGACAGGGCACCCAGCACCACAGCCGCGCCGCCTTTCTGGCGGCGGATCAGTTCGGCGACCGCGTACACTTCCTCTACCGAGAAGGCGACGATGGCGGAGCGCGGCGGCAGGCGGGTAATTTTTTTGCCGCCAGCGAACATCAGCGTCGACAGGCGGGGACGGGTGACGATCTCCGCGCCCGGCAGCAGCTTCTGGATCAGCGGCTTCATGGTCAGGGAGCCGATGATCAGCGTCTCATCGCGGCCGCGCATGTTGAGCAGCCGGTCGGTGAAGACGTGGCCGCGGCCGAAATCCGCCGCCAGCTGGATTTCATCGATGGCGCAGAAGGCGACGGAGATGTCGCGCGGCATCGCCTCGATGGTGCAGATCCAGTAACGGGCGCGCGGCGGCTTGATCTTCTCCTCACCGGTGATCAGGGCGACATGGGCGGCGCCAACCTTCTCGACCACGCGCTGGTAGACCTCGCGCGCCAGCAAGCGCAGCGGCAGGCCGATCATGCCCTCGCCATGGGCCACGAGACGCTCGATGGCCAAATGGGTTTTGCCGGTGTTGGTGGGCCCGAGAATGGCGGTGACGCCGCGGGCGCGTTCGCCAGGAGCGAGGGAGCCGCGGGCGGAAAAGGTGTGTTTGCTCATCACATGGCCGGAGCGCCGGCGCCTTTACGGAAAGCGGAAGGCCGCTTCCCGGAAAGGCATTGGACCGGTTGGCCGGAGCGGACAGCGATTCTCCGGCATGGTCGGCGCCTTCTGGGTTGAGGGGGGGCGCTTCCAGGTGGAAGCCAGGTCTCGCCAGGTCCCCCTGGCAATCCTCTGGTCCGGTCGACAGGCCAGGTCATGGTCAGGTCATCCGGATGGTCCCTATATGGGCGCGCCGCAGCGGTTTGTCGCCACCCCACGCGCTTCAGGGGCGCCCGGACGCCCTGGCGCGTCCGTTGAGCTCCGGTAACGCTGTCCGGCCACGCTCGCCCGGTAACCCGGCCTCAGCCCTGGCGGGCGGCGATGGCGTCGGCCACGGCGACGACGCGCTTGCCCATTTCCGCGTGCAGGATCTCGACCATCTTGCCGTCCACCGACAGCACGCCCTTGCCGGCGTTCTCCGGCAGCTGGAAGGCGGCGATGATCTTGCGGGCCCACGCCACCTCGGCGGCTGGCGGCGCGAAAATCTCGTTGGCCGGCTCCACCTGAGTCGGGTGAATCAGGGTCTTGCCGTCAAAACCGAAATCGCGGCCCTGTTCGCACTCGGCGCGGAAGCCATCCATGTCGGAGATGTTGTTGTAGACGCCGTCGAGAATGTCGAGACCCTCGGCGCGGGCGGCGGTGAGGGCCAGCGACAGCCATGGCAACATGGGCGCGCGGCCAGGTACGAAGCGGGCGCGGGTTTCCTTGGCCAGGTCGTTGGTGCCCATGACGAAGCAGGCGAGGCGGGTGGACCTGTCGCGGGCCGCGGCGGAGATGCGGGCGATGTCGAGCATGGCGGCCGGGGTTTCGACCATGGCCCAGACGCGAATGTTGTCCGGCGCGCCGGCCAGCAGCTTGCCAACCTCCTGCAGGGTTTCGGGATTGGACACCTTGGGAATCAGGATGCCGTCGGGACGCGCTGCGGCGGCGGCGAGGATGTCATCGCGACCCCAGGGGGTGTCGAGGCCATTGGCGCGGATGATGACCTCGCGGGGGCCATAACCGCCGGCCTTCACGGCGCCGCACACCTGGTCACGGGCGCTGGCCTTGGCGTCAGGCGCCACCGCGTCTTCCAGGTCAAGAATCAGCGCGTCGGCCGGCAGGGTTTTCGCCTTCTCCAGCGCGCGGGCGTTCGAGCCCGGCATGTAAAGAACGCTGCGGCGGGGGCGAATGGCGGTCATCAGAAACTCCTGGCGTGTGTGGTCGCCGTCCTGTCTGGAACGGCGCGTGTTTCTGGAGGTGTTTGTGCCGGATTTCCGCAATTTCGCAAGCCTGGCGCCGGAGCCATTCAGCCAGGATGCCTCAGGGCTTCGCCATGGCGGCGACCCATGGCGTCAAGCCGCGCACGGCCGCAAACGTTCGGGGTCGCAGACGCGTGCGGACGCCGACGTCTGCTATTGCGCCGGCAAATTCCACATTTTTCAATGGTGCATAAAATGATTGCGTACAAGGCTTTACGGGCGCAAACGGTGTTGCAATCCGTCTGCGGGGCGCCGGTCGCGCGTGTTGCCAGGACGCGTCCTTTGTGGTGCGTCAGGGTCGCCGGCTGCGTGTCCCGGGACATCGTCACCACCCATGACATGGAGCGCCCATGGCCAGAGAAGCTGTCACCCCCGCATTTCCCAGCCGTTTGACGGAGGGGTACAAGGCATTCCTGAACGGGCGCTTTCCCAGCGAACGCAAGCGCTTCGAGGTTCTGGCCGAGCGCGGGCAGAGTCCCGAGACGCTGATTATCGGCTGCTGCGACAGCCGCGTGTCGCCGGAGGTGATTTTCGACGCCAGCCCTGGCGAACTGTTCGTGGTCCGCAACGTGTCCAATCTGGTGCCGCCGTTTGAAACCGGGGGTGATTTCCACGGCACGTCCGCGGCGCTCGAGTTCGCCGTGCAGGCCCTGAAGGTGAAGCACATCGTCGTGCTCGGCCACCAGATGTGCGGCGGCATCAAGGCGTTCGCCAATCATGCCGATCCCCTGTCGCCGGGTGATTTCATTGGCAAATGGATGGCGCAGATCCAGCCGGCGGCCGACGCGCTCGGTCCGCAGGCCCGCAACGCGGCCGATTACATCACCCGGCTGGAGTTCGCGGCCATCGAGCTGTCGCTCCGCAATCTCATGACTTTCCCCTGCGTCCGCATTCTGGCGGAGCGTAACCAGATCGCGCTGCACGGCGCCTATTTCGGCGTGGTCGACGGCGTGCTGCGGGTGCGCAACCCGGAAACCGGTGCATTCGAACCGGCGGTGGACGGTCTGGAGGCGTTGGGCCGGCTGGCGCCGCGCTGCGACTGAACCGCGGCGGCGCGCGTTGAAAACGGCGACGCCGCCCAAAGGGGCGGCGTCTTCAGTTCAGGAAGCCTTGTGTAATCAGGCCGCCTGCTTCTTTGGGGTCAGCAGCTTGCGGTTGATGAGCGCTTCCGCGATCTGCACGGCGTTGAGGGCCGCGCCCTTGCGCAGGTTGTCCGAAACCACCCACATGGCGAGGCCATTGTCGACGGTGGGGTCCTCACGGATGCGCGAGATATAGGTGGCGTCCTCACCGGCCGCCTCGTGCGGGGTAATGTAGCCGCCGGGTTCGCGCTTGTCGATGACGATGCAGCCCGGCGCATTGCGCAGGATGTCACGCGCCTCGTCAGCGGTGATCGGATTCTCGAACTCGATGTTCACCGATTCCGAATGGGAGATGAACACCGGCACGCGCACGGCGGTGGCGGTCAGCCTGATCTTCGGATCGAGGATCTTCTTGGTCTCAGCCACCATCTTCCACTCTTCCTTGGTGAAGCCGTCTTCCATGAAGACGTCGATCTGCGGAATGAGGTTGAAGGCGATGCGCTTCGGGAACTTGGTGGTTTTCAGTTCGCCGGCGGTGAAGATCGAGCGGGTCTGGTTGAACAGCTCGTCCATGGCGTCCTTGCCGGCGCCGGACACCGACTGGTAGGTCGAGACGACGACGCGCCGGATGGTCGCCCTGTCGTGCAGCGGCTTCAGCGCCACGACGAGCTGGGCGGTCGAGCAGTTCGGATTGGCGATGATGTTCTTCTTCGTGAAGCCACGCACCGCGTCGCCGTTCACTTCCGGCACGACCAGCGGCACGTCCGGGTCCATGCGGAAGGCTGACGAATTGTCGATGACGACGACGCCCTGGGCGCCCAGCTTCGGCGACCATTCCTTCGACACGTCGCCGCCGGCGGACATCAGGCAGATATCGACGTCGGAGAAGTCGTAGGTGGCGAGATCCTTCACCTTCAGGGTGCGATCACCGTAGGAGACTTCCTGACCGAGGCTGCGGCGCGAGGCCAGCGGCACGACCTCGTCCGCCGGGAAGGCCCGGTCGGCAAGGATTTGCAGCATCTCACGCCCGACGTTGCCGGTGGCGCCGGCGATGGCGACCTTGTAACCCATGGTGATGTTCCTTTCCGCCCCAGAGCCGGCTGGAAGACAGTCCCGTTCCAGGTTGCTGGCGTTCCGTCCGCGCATATGGGGAGTCTGCGCCGGACAAACCACGTTCAGGTCATTCCCGTTCACATGATGAAATCGCGGAAACGCCTGTATTCCTGATCTGAGGCAATTCCGGCGCAGGCCCTGTCGCCGCCGGATTGCCGTCACCCTCCGCGCCGGCCACGCCGGTCGTCAACACGCCGTCCTCACCCGTCGGAGGACGCGGGAGAGGGCGCGATTCAGGGTTTCGCCGTTTTTATCCGGAGAGTGGTGGACGGAATGATGGTGGATGCGGCGGCGGTCGCCGTCCCCAGCGATGCGCCATTCGCCAGATTTCCAGAGAACCTGAGCGGAAGCATGTCAAACGTCCTGCAAGCCGCACCTGTCGCGGCTGGCTTCCACAAGCACGGGACTGGCGCTGTTGTCAATATTTGCGTGAACAACGTGGGGAAGCCGGGGGCCTGCTGGCCATGTGAAGCGGACGTTAACCTGATCCGGCGCAAAGCTGGCGCTGGCGGCAGGTATGCCTCACGTTTTTCGCGTGATGCGGCCTTCCAGCAACGCGAGGACGCGCGGCGGCGACTGGCCGCGCCCTGAGGGTTTTGCATCCATGAAACGCATTGGAACGTTGGCGCGCGCAGGATTGACCGGACACAGGCTGGCCGCCGGCAAACCGACGCGACGCGCGCCAATGCAGGACATGCCCGCCCGCAAGGGCTCATGGCGCGGCGTGGCGGCGCTCTCGGCGCTGCTGCTCGGCGGTTTCGCCGCGTTCATGGCGATGTCCGGCGGCGACGATCCGGCGCCGGCTAGCGCGCCGCCCGGCGCGCCAGCCCGCGCCAGCGCTGAAGGCCCGGTCGCCCCGGAACGGCCGGCGGTTCAGATGGTCAATGGTCAGGACGCCGTGAAGTCTGGCGAGGCCGGCGCCCAGACAGCCGGGCAACCGGACAAATCGCCGGCGGCGGGTTGGGTGGCCGCGCGTGAGGAGCAGCCGGCGTTCCGCCTTGATCCCCTGCCGCAATTGCCGGGAACGGCGGCGCTCAGGGGACTGATGGCCATGACCGGAGCGGTCGAGGGGGTGCGCCACGCCTCCGGCGGCGGCCGTGACGACGCGCTGATCATTGGCGACGCTGGCCAGGCGGGACCGTTGCTGCGCCTTTCCCTGTACCGGCCTGGCTCCGAGCCGCAGCCTGGCGGCTCGTTCTTTGTCGATGTGGCGCGGCGGGCCGGCGAGGCCGGCATGTGGGTGGAGCGATTCGCGCCCCTGCCGTCCCTGGAAACCAGGCTCGGGCCGGTCGACGTCGCCCTGGCCCGTTTTGGCGGGCACGCCGGCGCGCGCAGTTGCGTGACGTTCAGGCAGGCGCGCGCCCAGCCGGATTTGCGCCTGAGCGGCTGGATTTGCCTCGACGGCGATGCGCCCCCCGCGCCTGAGGCCGCCGCCTGCGTTATCGATGCGGTTCGCTGGCAGCGCGATCAGGATGAGCCGCAGATTGCCGCCCTGTTCGCCGCCAATGCGTCGCCGACATCGGCCTGCGCCCAGCCGGCCGCCGGCGATCTGACCAGTTCGGTTCGTCCCGCCGGAGCCACACGGCGCTGAAATTATCCCACCGGGACCGGCCAGGCCCTTGCATGACACAGGGCGTGCGACAATCATCGGCCGGGAGGCGCGGTTGTATCCGCGGGAAATCGTCTGACGCACCTGTCATGGCGCGAACGGCCGCCTGCCGGAGCACGGTCTTCCGTCCGGGGCCGACCCGGCGTCTGATCTGGCCGCGCTTTCTCCCCGCGAAATGGCGTCCGTTTCGCACGACATCGTCCCGGACCTCCGGATTGCCGTGCCCCCTCTCCCCCGCGGGCGGGTGATGCGGCGCGGAGCCGGAGCTGCTTTTGCGCGAGGATTCATGGACAGGCGCACACTCCTGCTTGCATCAGTAGCCGCGGCGACCGCGGCTGGTCTGGCCGCGCCGGCGCGGGCAAAGCCTCCGCGCCGTCAGGCGGCGAAGCACGAGCCGCCAGCGCCGGCGGCGCCTGAGGCGGTGAATGAAGCGATGCGCGGTTTCGCCAGCCTGGACCTCGGAGCCGATGGCCGCGCCTCCTGCCTGATCGTCGCCGATGCGCGCGCTGGCGCAAACGCGCCAGCCAGCGGGTCACAGGCGGATAGTCAGGGGAGCCAGGGGGGCAAGGGGGGCAAGGAGCAGCCTGGCGGCCCGGAACCCAAAACGCTGTGGCGGGCGTCGCATGCGCCCGACGAGCCGCTGTTCGTTGGCAGCGCCATCAAAACCTTCATTCTGGCCGAATTTCTGCGCCAGCATGAGGCGGGCAAGGTTTCCCTCAATGCCCAGGCTCTCATTGATGATTCTGTGCGCTCGCTGTCGAGCCCGGTGTTCCTCAACCTGACCGGCCGCACGCCCCATGTCAGCGTGCTGGAGGCCATGATCACCCACAGCGACAACACCGCGACCGACGTCGCCCTGGCGGCTTCGGGGCCGGCCAACGTCCGGGCGCTGATCCAGAAAGCGGGACTGACGAAAACCCGCATACCGGATTCGACCCGGGCGCTCTTCGGCTGGCTCGCTGGCGGTGGCGTCGGCGTTGACCCGGGCTGGCAGGGGCTGCAGGCGATCGCCGCCGGATCCACGCCGCCAAACAGCCGCAGCCCTATGGCGGGCGACGGCCCAAGCATGCGAAGCACGGCGAGCGACCTGGTGGCCTGGCACCGCGCCGCCATGACCGGACGCTTCTTTGAGAAGCCTGAAACCTTGCAGCAGTACCGGCGCATCATGGCCATGGCCGACGCCTTGCCGCAGGTGGTTCCGCCAGACATCCTGGCCTGGGGCAAGGGCGGCAGCATTGACTGGGGCGACTTCCATTGCTTCAGCCTCGCGGGCCAGGTGCTGACCGCAGGCGGGCCGGCGACGTTCTGTTTCACCATTAACTGGCGCGGGCCGAACGCGGACACCCCGCGCATTTTCGCAGCCTACCGGGATGCGGTGCGCAAGGCGTTGACGGAGACATGCAACGCCAGGGCGTGAGCCGCCCCGTCAGGAAGGCGATGCGCCTCTGGGCTGCCGGCGCGCGGGCGCCGTCAGGGGCGCGGCGCTGGCGGCGCCATGGGGGGGCGTCGCGCTGGCGTCCGTTCTGGTCACGCCGCTCAGCCCCGGGCGATACTGGCGCAGGACAATTGCTGATTTCGGTAGCGAAGGCGCCGCCGGCGCCCTATCTGATGAAGCGGGACGGCCCCCGCGCGCCGCTGTTGCGCCGCCTGTGGCGGGCCGTACACAAAAACATCCAGGTTCATCGTCAGCCGGGTCCCCGGACCCGAATTCGGCGGAAAGGCAGGGAGAACGTCATGCGCGATTACACGAAGTTCTATATCGACGGAAAATGGGTTGAACCCGCCGCCGGCGCCAAAACCCTCGACGTGATCAATCCGGCTGACGAATCCGTTGCGGGTCGCATTTCGCTGGGCACGGCGGCGGACGTGGACGCCGCGGCAAAGGCGGCGCACCGGGCGTTCCAGACGTTCTCGCGCACCAGCCGTGAAGAGCGCATTGCCCTGCTTGAGCGCATCATCGCGGAATACAAGAAGCGCTTCGACGACATGGCCGCGGCCATCACCGAAGAAATGGGTGCCCCGACCGTTCTCGCCCAGCGCGCCCAGGCCCCGATGGGCGTTGGCCACCTGCAGACGGCGCTGAACGTTCTCAAGAATTACAAGTTCGAGGAAGAGCGCGGCGGCACCATCATCGTCAAGGAGCCGATCGGCGTCTGCGGCTTCATCACGCCCTGGAACTGGCCGGTGAACCAGATCGCCTGCAAGGTCGCGCCGGCGCTCGCCACCGGTTGCACCATGGTGCTGAAGCCGTCCGAGATCGCGCCGTTCTCGGGCCAGATCTTCGCCGAGATCATGGACGCCGCCGGCGTGCCGGCCGGCGTGTTCAACCTGGTCAATGGCGACGGCCCGACCGTGGGCGCCGCCATCAGCTCGCACCCGTTGATCGATATGGTGTCGTTCACCGGTTCGACCCGCGCCGGCATCGAGGTGGCGAAGAACGCCGCGCCGACCGTCAAGCGCGTGCACCAGGAGCTGGGCGGCAAGAGCCCGAACATCATTCTCGATGACGCTGACTTCGACCGCGCCGTCTCCGGCGGCGTGCGCAGCGTCATGAACAACTCGGGCCAGTCGTGCAACGCCCCGACCCGCATGCTGGTGCCGGCGGCCCGCATGGAAGAGGCCATCAACATCGCCCGCGCGGCGGCGGAAGCCACCGTGGTTGGCAAGCCCCAGGACAAGGTCACCATTGGCCCGGTGGTGTCCGAGACCCAGTTCAAGAAGATCCAGGGGCTGATCCAGAAGGGCGTCGACGAAGGCGCAACCCTGGTCGCCGGCGGTCCCGGCCGCCCGGAAGGTCTCGACAAGGGCTATTACGTCAAGCCGACCGTATTCGCAAACGTCACCAACGAGATGACCATCGCCAAGGAAGAGATCTTCGGCCCGGTGCTGTCGATCATCGGCTACAAGGACGTGGACGAGGCGGTGCGTATCGGCAATGACACCGAGTATGGCCTCGCCGCCTATGTCTCGGGGTCGGACCCGGCCAAGATACGTGAAGTGGCGTCGCGCCTGCGCGCTGGCCAGGTCATCCTCAACGGCGCCGCGCCGGACCTGATGGCGCCGTTCGGCGGCTACAAGATGTCCGGCAACGGCCGTGAGTGGGGCGATCACGCCTTTGGCGAGTTCCTCGAGATCAAGGCCGTTCTGGGCGCGCCCAAGCAGGCCGCCGAGTAAGGTCGGGACAGGCTGAAAGCATGAGGCCGGGCGAAAGCCCGGCCTTTTTCGTGCTGACGCTGGCTGGCGGCGTCAGGCCGCAGGACGCGGGGGCTCCGCCGGCTTCTCGTCCGCGGATTTCTGGGCCTTGATGAATTGCGGCCGCCAGCGGCGGTGCATCCACAGCCACTGTTCGGGATGCTCCAGCACCCAGTCCGCCACCACGTCGGTCATCGCCTGCATGGCCCCGGCCACGTCGATTTCACCGCCGGCGTCGCGGGGCAGTTCCAGCGGCGGCGTCAGTTCGATGCGGAAACGGGCGCCGTCAAGGCGGATGACGCGGGCGCCGTGCACCGGGCAATCGAAGCGGCGGGCGAATTTGCCCATGATCGGATTGGTGAGGCAGGGGCGGCCGAGGAACTGCGTGACCACGCCGCGGGTGAAATGCTGGTCGATCAGCATGCCAAGGTGGCCGCCGTTTTCCAGCGCCTCCACCATGGCGAAGGCGGCCCCGGGCCGCGCCGCCTCAAGGCCGCCCATGGTCTGGCTGCGAATTTCCTGCACCGCGCCGGCGATGGCCGGATCGTTGGGCGCCCGGAACACCGCTGTCACCGCAAGATCGTAACGGGCGGCGCAGATCGCCGGCAGCTCCCAGTTGGCCAGATGCGCCGAGAAGATGATGCCTGGCTTCTCGTCCTCGCGCAGGGCGATGAAGTGCTCGATGCCGGAAACCTGAATGCGGCCGTCCGGGTCGGGATTGTCGTAGTCGTAGTCGAAAATCTCCGCCAGATGCGGATACTCGCCGGCGGTGCGCCCCAGATTCTCCCACGATTTGCGGGCAATCGCCTTCAGCTCCGCGTCAGGCCTGTCCGGGAAGGCGGCCCGCAGATTGGCCATGGCGACGCGATTGACGCCCATGAGGGGCCCAATGGCGCGGGCCAGCGCGCCGCCGAGGGCGCTGGAGCGGTCCGGCCCGAGCAGGCGAAAGAAGCCAAAGATGGCGCGCACGGCGCCGAGCATGAGGACGCCGGCGACGCGGGAGCCGGTCTTGCGTATAACAGTCTGGAGGCGTGACACTTTTGATCCGGGGTGCGAATGCGCGCAGGTAAACCAGTTTGCGCGAAAAGGGGAGCCGGTTTTTGCGCGAAGACGCGGTGGCGCGGTGCCGCAGGCGGTTGCTTGCTGCAGCGCGCGGCTGAGCCTGCCAGATACGACAAGCCGTCCGCGACAGGTTAGGCGCGCGCCAGCGGTGATGGTAAGACCAGAGCCCGACAAGCCTGGCTGATCGGGTTCCGGTGAAGCCCGGGCGGCCTGGGCTTCACAGCGTCGCGGATGCCTTGGCGTCCGCGCGGCCAGGTTACAGGACGTTTTCCTGGAAGCCAGGTTTGATTGCAAGGAAATGTGGCCCGTGAGCAATGATTCATCCGCGCCGTTTCCCCCTCGCGCCGATCCGGCGGAAGTGGCGCATTTCGACGCCCTGGCGCGGCGGTGGTGGGACCCGGACGGTCCGATGAAGCCGCTGCACCGGTTGAACCCCGTGCGGCTCGCCTTTATCCGCGATGTGGTTTGCGAGCATTTTGGCCGCGATGCGCGGGAAGCCGCGCCATTCGCCGGTCTGACCGCCCTGGATGTCGGTTGCGGCGCCGGCATGTTGTGTGAGCCGCTGCGCCGCATGGGCGCCGCCGTCACCGGGCTGGATCCGGCGCCGGAAAACATCGCTGTCGCCCGGGCGCATGCGGAGGCCGGCGGTCTTGAGATCGCCTATCGCGGCGAACTGGTGGAAGACGTGGCGGCGGCTGGCGAGCGCTTTGACATCGTCACCGCCATGGAAGTGATCGAGCATGTGCCGGACCCGGCAGGCTTCGTCGCCGCCTGCTGCGCCGCGGTGAAGCCGGACGGGGTCCTGTTGATGGCGACGCTGAACCGCACCCGCAAGGCGTGGGCCCTGGCCATCGTCGGGGCCGAATATGTGCTGCGCTGGGTGCCGCGCGGCACCCATGACTGGAACCGCTTCGTCACGCCCGAGGAGCTTGCCGCCTTCATCGCCGGCGGCGGCATGACCGTGCAGCGCACCGAGGGCGTGGTTTACGAGCCCTGGCGCGACGTCTGGCGCCGCTCACCGGACACGGACGTCAATTACATGCTGTCGGCCAGACGGCTGGGCGGCCAGGGCGTTTCCTGATCAGCCAGAATCGGCGGATCGATCAGAAACCGCCCAAAATAAAGAAAGCTGGAGCATTTCCGGCCCAGGTTGACCGGAGATGCTCCAGCGCAAACGCCCTTCATCCGGGATCGGCCCCGGCGCGTCAGGCGGCCCGGCGGAACGCCTGCGTCGCCATGGCGATCATGGCGACGGAGAAGACCAGGGAGGCGAGGGCGCTGGCGAGATAGACGCCAAGCACATCGTTCCACAGCGCCAGCGCCAGCCAGCCGCCGCCGATGGCGATGACAAAACGGACGATCGACAGGATGAATGGCCGGCGGATATCGCCGAGGCCCTGGCAGGCGAAATAGGCGGCAAGCCCGGCGCCGAGGATCGGGAAGATCGGCGTCAGGCAATGCAGGTACAGTTCGCCATAGCGGGAAACCTGCGGATCTGAGGTGAAATGCGCCATCCAGCTGCCGGCGTTCCATGAAACGATGCTGAACGCCAGGCCGATGCCGGCGGCGATGGTCATGCCGGCAAAGGCCGCATGGCGGGCGCGGACAAGATCGCGCGCGCCAACGGCGGTAGCGACCATGGCG
>Ga0180216_1000218_pt1 | contig 66230 bp, 54 predicted proteins | sample eDN3rd37CBELigMG_FD_128879 | JGI IMG/M metagenome (GOLD analysis project Ga0180216, IMG submission 128879) | Enriched Miracle-Growth compost microbial communities from Emeryville, California, USA - eDNA 3rd pass 37_C BE-Lig MG (version 2)... ... | reverse complement strand
TCATGGTATTTCACTCCTTATCTCAAAGTCTTTGATAAAGAAGTAATTCGACATTAAGAGGGTCAATTCCTTTAAAATTTCAAAGTAGGGGCAATTTATTTTTCAGCTACCTAAGTAGTAACATAAAACTAATTACTTGGTGTATAATTACATATAGTTTTCTTAAACTTTCCAGAGGATAACACTGGTATACTATCGACAAACTCTATTTTAATATTTGCATCTTCCCCTAGAACATTACATAATGTTCTCACAAATTCCTCTTCTGAATAAATCCCTTTACCACCGCTAACTTTTAATACATAAGAGTTTTGACCTTCTTGTATGAACTGATATTGTTTTAACTTATCAAACTTCCACATATGCACACTCCACGCATGAGCTGTAATTCTATTACCTTTAGTATCATAGAATGTATCAACTCTTCTTCCTTGTACCGACTTGAATTTAACGATTTGTCCGTTATCAGATTTACCACAGTGAATAGCTAAATCACCTGTATCATATCTAATCATAGGTAAAGCATAATTATATAAATCTGTAATAACAATACGACCTAACTCGCCTTCATCGGCCTCTTCATCTGAGTCTAATTTCAATAACTCAACATAGTAGCTGGCAGTATTAACTAAAAATTCTTCAGATAAGTCCCCGGTCTGAGCAATAATACCATTCTCTTGATTTGAATAACGATCAATTATTTTACAGCCAATAACATCTTTAATGCGACGTTTTACCTTATAATCTAAAACTTCAGAACTTGTTACAAACAATTTAATATTAAACATTTCAGGTGTATCTCCACAATTTGAAAGATAATTGACAAGGTGCTCATAAGTTGATCCATATGCTAAAGCACTGTTTATTGAACTGTCTTTTTTTAATAAATCTCTTATATTCTCTAGCGATTCATCATCTAAACGTAAAATGTCAATTGGTACTAAATTTTGTTTGAATCGTTCAAACGCAGATTTTTTATTTTTATCAGTCCATACTCGGAAGAAAATATATTTATCTCCTAAATTTTGACCACAAATTTCATTAAAATAAATAATATCAGCTAAAGTTCTATTTCTCTTGTTTCTATTCTGATAGACAGTAAATGGGGTACCTGTAGAACCACTAGTAGACATTTTATGTAATTCTTGATTAGCAAATTCATCAGATAGAAATTCATTAAAGTTATCTGCAAAATTTCTTTTGGTTACAATTGGATACTCATTTATTTTCTTAGACTTTATATTCTTATAGAATGATGTTGTATTATTAGCATGCAACAATAATGCCTCTAATTGTTTTTCGAAATCACTATTTGAATTTTTCATTTTAGACTTTATATCGTTGTAATGTTTTTTTATTTCTCCACTATTTTTTAATGCATCATAAATCCAAAACACTTTATTTCTAATTAACTCACCAATCATAAAACTAACTCCCATCTTATTTTATATTTCCCCAAATTTTCACTTCACTATACTTCATCATATATATATCTTTATTATACTGACCAATCACATTATCATTTTCTTTTCCTAAACCATTATTTATAATCATCTGTGGAACATTAACCCCACTCTCATAAGCATGTGGATACCCACCACCAAACCTTGGGTTAACTTCCGAGATATAATAATCACCGTCTACCTTAAATAAATCAATATCTATTATTCCAATTGCACCTAGTTCTTTTGAGAATCGACTTACTAATTCAAAAAGAGCAGCATCTTTAATAGAAACTGACTTATCCGTTTCACCAGCTCTCATTTTGAGCTTCTCTTTTGTAAAAATTGCAACAGGCTCTTTCGATAACATATCTATATAAACATCAGCACCAAATTCAGACCCACTCATAAATTGTTGAATCATTAAGTTATCATACATTGAAAACAACTGTTCAATTTCTTGTTGGGAAGTTACCTTGCTAATATTAATACTTGCACTACCTCTGACTGGCTTGACGAATACGGGATAATCGATAAGACCTTTCTGTACATCCTCGTAAAACTCATTCTTGTTAATATAACTTCTAACTGTCTTATACCCATGTTCTATTAAAAATTGATACATTCTATACTTATCAAAACACATTTCAACTACATTAAAATCTGAAATAATTGGAGTTGTACCTATTTTAATAAAATCTTGCTTTCTTTCTGCTAGTAAACTTAACTCAGGATCTATTAAAGAAAATATGAGTTTAATATTATTATCCTTACAGATCGAGAGTATATGCTCTATATATCCTTCCTCGTCCATTCTTGGAACGATAAAGTATTGATCTGCTTCATATAATGCAGGAGCTAGCTCACTACAATCAGTTGCCAAAACCTTGCCTAACTGACCTAGCTCTTTCCTAAAATATTGCACGATTTTATTCCTTGTTCCGCAGCTTAATATTAATATATTTAGATCGTTACCCATGTATTAGTTCCTCCAACTTATCAAAAAACAATGGCGTCCCACCGGTATGAATAAATAGTATATTCTTCAATAAAATTTGATTCGCTTTGATATATTCTTTCATGCCCCAAAATGCTTTTCCAGTATAAACTGGATCTAAAGGAATGCCTTCATATCGTAATACATCGCGTATAGTTATTAGTATTCGTTCATCGTAAGAGCCATATCCTTGCAGAATATAATCATCTACAAAATTTACACTTTCAATGGTTACTTCTTTCTTATTGTTATTTTCTAAGTAACTATTAACACTATCTAAGACAACTTGACTACCGTATGGGTTTCTCCGTGCATTGCTTATTCCAATGATTTTTCTCTCATCATGATTCAGAATTTGACCACAGATAAGCCCTGCTTGAGTGGTCCCAGTACCCGAAGTATGAAAAATGTAATCAAAATGTAAACCAGTAGCCTTTTCATAATCTAAAATTTCTTGATATGCATCTACATATGCCTGGGTACCTAGGTCACCATGTCCTCCACCCTGAATAAAATATGGATGATAACCTTGACTTCTTAACTCGTTCATTTTATCTTCAATCGTCTTGCTTACTTCCGATATAGAACAATTAGTAACATATGCATTAAACAATTCTATAATTTTCTGATTAGTAGTTCTACTTCCTGTTTCGCTTGGCGAAATAATATGGCATACTATTCCTTTTGCAGCTGCAATATTGGCAATAATTCTACAGTGATTAGAACTGCTGCTTCCATAGGTAACTACACAATTAGCTTCCTGTTGTAACAGATCCTCGAAGAACAATTTTGCTTTTCTAACTTTATTCCCGCCAAAAGAGATTGGTAATAAATCATCTCGCTTGATATAGAATGTGTTTTGATTTAGATCTACATTCATTTTTTGTATGGGTGTCGGTTGAAGTTTTATTAATTCCAATTTACAACCCACCTACATTATTAATATACTGCTCGACGATTAATTGATATAAATACCTATCAACATACCTTCCGTTGTAAAACAATTCATTGCGTATCAATTTAATTTTCTCGAATTGATTTCTTTCAAAAAGCTTTTGTGCTGCTAAATTTTCTACTTCTGTAAAAAGATAGAGGCTTTTTAGCCCCAGCTTTTCATATGCTTCCTTAATTAATAGATCAGTTGCCTTACTAGCAATACCTTTACCTTTAGCTGTTTCTTCACCAAGACAAACATAATATTCTGCATCTAGCTTTTCTTTATTAATATTGAGTAGCCCAATCAATCCTACAGGTGCATTGTTATACAAAATAGTACAATCTATTCGATCAGTTCTGTTTTTTATAGAGTTAAACCATTGTGTCGTTTTATCTTCTCTTAGTGGCAAGTCATAATGTAGGTAGAGATTATTCCTTGTATCGTTAATCCATTTCACTTTAAGCGATATGTCTTCCTCTTGAAATTTTCTAATACTAATCATGTACTCACTCCCGGCATATCAATTCATACTTGAAGAGTTACTTTTTTCCTTAGCATTATTATGAGTATATATACTTTCACTTTTAAACAATTTTAGTATAGTTTTTATTAGTATTTTTATATCTAACCAAACATTGAATTGATCAATATATTTAACATCTATTGGAATTCTTTCATCCCATGAAACTGAATTTCTTACAGTCACTTGAGTAAGTCCTGTCATTCCTGGTCTCATTTCAAATCTGCGCTTTTGAAATTCGCTGTAATCCTCATACTTATATGGGTGATGAGGAACTGGAGGTCTCGGTCCTACTAAACTCATGTCTCCTATTACAACATTGATCAATTGTGGAAGTTCATCTAAACTAGTCGCTCTTAATATTTTCCCGATTCTAGTAATACGATCATCACTATCACTTTTTACAAATAAACCATTACCAATCTTTTCTGCATTTACTACCATTGTTCTAAATTTTATTATTTCAAAAACTTCACCATGTATGCCTAGCCTTTTTTGCTTAAAAAATACTGGACCTGTAGAAGTAAGTTTTATCACTAATGCTATTACTAACAATATTGGAGAGATAATTATTAATCCTATTCCTCCACCTATTAAATCAATTGATCGTTTAATAAATAGATTGATTTTCCTCATTCATGACCACAATCCTTTTATAATCTTAGTTACTCGCTCTAAATCCTCTTCAGTCATTTTCGTATCTGAAGGTAAGCATACCCCGTTAAGGAATAATTGCTCTGCTACATCTGTGCCGACATAATCGTATTTAGAGAAAAACGGCTGCATATGCATCGGCTTCCACACCGGTCTTGATTCGATATTGTCTTCCTCTAACGCTGTAATAACATCCAGTGGTCTAACTTTGCCCTTTAACTGAATACAGCTTAACCAGTAGTTTGGCTTGTCCCATTCATTATTCGGCATAAATTCAACACCCTCTAATGAAGAAAGCTCTTGAACATAATGCTGATAGATCTTCGTCTTCTGGGCCACTCTTTGTTCAAGCACTTTAAGCTGTCCACGTCCAATCCCTGCAACGACATTGCTCATGCGGTAGTTGAAGCCTAACTCCTTATGCTCATAATGACGTGCTGGTTCTCTTGATTGGGTCGCCCAAAATCTTGCCTTGGCAATCATCTCTTTATTGTGAGATACGAGCATGCCTCCGCCAGAAGTCGTAATAATTTTATTGCCGTTAAAAGAGAACACTCCGTAATCGCCAAATGTACCCGTTTGTTGTCCTTTATAATATGTACCAAGCGACTCAGCTGCATCTTCAATTAATGCTACATTATAGTGCTGACATAGCTCCTTAATACGATCGATATTCGCTGATAATCCATACAGATGCACAACGATAACCGCTTTGACGTTAGGATATTTCTTGAATGCTTCTTCCAGCGCATTCGGACACATATTCCATGTTGCATAATCACTATCTATAAATACCGGAATTGCATCTTGATAAATTATTGGATTTGCCGTTGCTGAAAACGTAAGTGATTGGCAAAATACGATATCACCAGCACCAACTCCTGCTGCTTTCAATGCTAGATGTATAGCTGCTGTACCAGATGTTAAGGCAGCCGCTGCTGGAATATTTACCATTGCAGCAAGCTCATTTTCAAATTCGTTAACATTGGTTCCAAGTGGAGCAATCCAGTTGGTATCGAATGCTTCTTGTACATATTGTCGCTCATATCCTTGCTCGCTCATATGTGGCGACGATAAAAATATTCTTGTTGATTGTGACATGTTTTTCTGCCCCCATAATTAAGATAAGAGAAGTAGAGTTGCCTCCACTTCTCCTCTATTAGCTACTTGGCACAAGTACCTTCTCGCTATTACGACCACCACTATAGGTAGGGACAATGCGAGATAATAGTTCTTGTATCATTTCTTTGTCTTGTCCAAGTATGCGTTCCAAGCGGCGAAGCTCTAGCTCTATGTCTTCTCGATCAAAATTCGCAGGCTTTCCAATAAAGATACGATTATGCTTCGTGTCGGTCATGCCTTCCTCGTTCATAAGCAGCTCTTCATATAGCTTCTCACCTGTACGTATTCCTGTATATTCGATCATAATGTCAACATTAGGCTCAAGCCCAGATAGCTTAATTAGATCATGAGCGAGGTCTGAAATTCGTACAGGCTCTCCCATATCTAGAATAAATATTTCTCCACCAGTCGCATAAGCTCCAGCTTGAAGCACAAGACGTGAAGCTTCAGGGATGGTCATAAAGTAACGGATCATCTCAGGATGAGTAACGGTTACTGGACCACCTTTAGCGATTTGCTCCTTAAACAACGGAATGACGCTGCCGCGACTGCCTAGTACATTACCGAAGCGCACTGCACTAAAGCTTGTCTTAGATTGCTTCGCTAAGCACTGTATGTACATCTCAGCAATACGTTTGGTTGTCCCCATAATGCTCGTTGGGTTTACCGCTTTGTCTGTTGAGACTAGTACAAACTTCTGTGCTTCGTAACGATCCGCAAGATCAGCTACATTACGTGTACCAAACACATTGTTTTTAATGGCTTCTGAAGGATTTTCTTCCATTAATGGGACATGCTTATGAGCCGCAGCGTGAAATACAACCTGAGGCTTAAACTTGCGGAATACATCCTCCATGCGTGTTCGATCCTGAACATCAGCGATAATCGGAACTAGCTTAATCCCTTTGGAACTAAGCTCACGATGAATTTGATAGATGCTATTCTCTCCATGACCGAGTAGCAATAGCTTCCCTGGTTTAAAGCTAATTAGCTGTCTGCATAGCTCTGAACCAATGGAACCTCCTGCTCCTGTTACAAGCACAACCTTATCCTCCACATATTCTCGAATACCATCACTCTCAAGAACGACAGGATCACGACCTAGTAAGTCCTCAACCTCTACATTACGTAGAGACTTCATCGAGATTTTCCCCTCGAGAAGATCGTTAATATGTGGAATGATCTTCATATTCGTATTGGTACGCTTGCAGATGGAGATAATTTCCGATATTTCTTTACGTGATACAGAAGGTAAGGCAATAATGATTTCAGTCACCTTATGCTTCGTAACGATTTCTTGGATATGCGAACGGTTGCCTAGTACAGGCAATCCTACTACTGATTGATGCAGTTTAAGTGGGTCGTCGTCAATAAAACCAATTGCCAGTAAATTAGAATTGACATTGGATTTCAACTCACGTGCAACGATAACACCACATTGACCTGCACCAATAATTAAAGTCTTCTTCAGCCCGTTCAGATCATGCTTTACTAAGTAGTCCTTGGCTAATCTCACTGCAAAGCGAGAAGCGCCAACACCGAGTAACACTAGAAGATAGCTATTCACAACGATAGCTAACGGGACATGAAGATTAGGCAATATTAGCGTAACGAGATAGGACAACGCCATACTAATCGTTACAGCCTTGAATATGAGCAGCATCTCGCCTACACTAGCATACTGCCAAACTCGTTTATATAATGAGCCCATAAAAAAGCTGCCAAAACCTAACACTAGACTAATCCCCATAAACGTTAGCGCTTGAGAGAAATCAATATCGCCCAGTCTTCCGTTAGTATTGAGAATATAAGATAGTGCTACTCCGTCAGCAATAATGAAAATATCAATGATTATAAGCAGATATATATATTTTCTAATCTTAAACATACTTGCCTCCCATTATCCTTCATCGTCAGTAACACATCTGCAATCGAAGGAATTTCGTAAGTTTAAGCTTAAGAAGAATTACTTTTCCTCATGTCCATAATAATAATAGTAGTAATCATCCTTCGCTTTACGCTTCGCATTATTAATGACAACACCGATAATTTTCGCTTTTACCATTTCTAGTCTTTCCTTAGCATCAATTAAAGCGCTACGTTTTACTTTTCCAGATTCAGCAACGAGCACAACTCCATCACTGTATGTGGAGACAAGCTGCGCATCCGTTAATGCTAGCACTGGCGGTGTATCAATAATGACTTGATCGAATTGCTCTCGTAATTGCTCGATCACTCGACCTAATGCTTTCGAACCAACAAGCTCGGAAGGATTGGGAGGAATCATTCCAGCTGTAATGGCGCTTAAATTCATAACTGCTGTATCTTGAATTACTTCATCAAGAGCTGCTTGCTTCGTCAATACATGGCTAATTCCTAAACGATTCGATAGCTTAAATGTTTTATGCACAGTAGGCTTACGTAAATCAAGCTCAACTAATACTGTTCGCTTATCGTTCTGTGCATAAGTGGCTGCTAAATTCGCTACTGTCGTTGACTTACCTTCACCTGGTCCAGCCGAGGTGACCATAATAACTTTTAACTCCTCATCTATCGCAGAAAAGCTTATGTTTGTACGCAATGTACGGTATGCTTCACTAATGGGAGACTTAGGATTGGTAACAGTGATAAGCTGTCTTACTCGACTACTTAGAGATTGTGACATTGCTCGCAACCTCCGTTCTTACGTTTTTGGCTGATCTTCTACCCTTGGTTAAATCTTCCTCTGTTACTGTTGGAATTACCATTAAGACTGGTAAGTCGATATATTGCTGCACATCTTGCTCATCCTTGATCGTATCATCAAGATATTCTAGTAATAGTGCAAGACCAATACCAAGCATTAATGCAACGATAATACTCAATGCAATATTCAATATTGGATTAGGAGCAACTGGCGAAGGATTATCTACTAATTTTGCTTCATTTAAAATGCTAACATTGTTTACTGTCATAATACTAGGAATTTCTTCTACGAATACTTTTGCTACTTCATTGACTACTGTTACTGTTGTCGGGTAGTCGCTGTATCTTGCAGATATATTCAATACTTGCGTATTACTAACAGAGGAAACGCTAATCATGCTAGATATCTGGTCTCCTGTTAATCCTAGTTCAGTATTGCGCTCCGCTACTTTATCGGTTATAGCTGCCGTTTTAATAATCTGTTTATACGTATCTACTAATCGTATATCAAGATTGACACTATTAAGGTCAATTGCTCTCGACATATCCTGAGAATTGTTAACAATCAAGCTAGTAGAAGATTGATAAACCGGCTTCATAAACCAATAACTAAAGATAGCTGTTATTATTGCAATGACAACAACTAACCACAGAATTAGCTTTATTCGTTTTGTTACAATTCTAAAGTAGTCTTTAAGCTCTAGTTCCATGGACTCTTATTACCTCCAAAACTATAATCTAACCGTAATCAGTCAGTAAGAGTTCTCATCTAGTCAATTAACTAGACAAAAACTCTTACTGATCTCACTAGGTTGCTATAGTTAGTTTATCTTGCATTGAAAATACTTGCAATAATAACTGCTACTTCTGCTCTAGATGCATTGCCTTTAGGATCGTAATTATCATTACCCTTACCTTGTACAATGCCATCGTTAGCCAATAGCGCTACATTTTCACGGTGTACAGATACAACTTTGTTTCCGTCATTAAATTTACTTAGAATTTCTTCGATATTTTCAGGTGCAACGTAGCCAAGAACAGCTTTTAATGCGTTTGCTGCTACTGTAGCCATTTCTTCACGAGAAATTGGTGCGTTAGGATCGAATTCCTCAGCACTACGTCCGTTGATGATGCCGTAAGTGAATGCTGCAGCAATTACATCATGGTACCACGCATTTTCAGGTACATCTTCGAAAGTAAGATCAGCGTCTACGCTCAAGTTAAGCGTACGAACGATCATCGCAGTAAACTCAGCACGTGTTACATTGCTTTGTGGATCGAATTGACCTTCACCTTTACCTTGAAGAATCCCTTTATCTGCTAGAAGCTGAATGGAATCCTTAGCCCAATCAAGATCAGCAGTATCGTTAAACTCTGTTTTATTCTCAACTACTACGAAATCACCAAGTACATTTGTGTAGAATGTAATTGTTTTTGTTTCAGGATCGTATTTACCTCCAACTAATGTTTGGCTTCCATCACCAAGCATTGCAACGGTAATATTGCTGCCATCACCAGTTACAGGAAGTGTAACACGATATTGTTGTTCGAAACCAAGAACGTCTTTACCGTTAGCATCTGTTACTGATAGTGAGTAAACATCTGATTTCGCACCTTCAACAGCAGCAGAAGATTTTTTAATACCAAGCTTAGCTGCGTTATCTAATTGATCAACAGCAGATTCAACAACAACATCACCAGTGCGTACAGCAACGTTTGCGATACCATTGCTTTCTAACGAATCGATCACTGCTTTGCTTAAGTTCACTTCTGCATTTAATGCTACGCCAACGTTAAATGTTAATGTTGGTGTTGCATTAATACTTGCATCTGCTGCTTCCAAAGCCGCTTTATTCGCATCTAATACTGCTTTCAATTGTTGTTGATAAATTACGTTTAGTTGTTCAGTCGTAAGGTTAAGTGTTGTTACACCATTCACTACAGTTGTTGCATTCGCAGCCGCAACTGTTAGTGCTTGACGTAGTGCCTCTTCCACTGTTTTCTTTAAGCCATATACTGCTGTATTGTTATCTAGCTCTGGATTTTCACTAATATAGTCGTTCACTTTAGTGGAAATCTCAGCTGCTTTTTGTTGATAGTCGCTTACTAGATTTAGTTCGCTTGGTGTTGTTGTAGTATCACCGTCGTTATTACTATAAGGAGCCTTCACTGTAATATCTTGGCTGAACAAATTAATTCCTTCAAAATCTTCTGGAATATCTATACCTGGAATAACGCCAGTAAATGATTTCAAGTCTGCAATTACAGTTACAGTAACAGAACCATATCCGCTAACAGTAAGTTTTAGCACCCCTGTTTCTTCTAATCTATTACCAATACTGTGTTGATTGCTATTCGTTGTCCAAGCTAGTGCAGTAAGTGGGAAGCCACTCAATCCAAGCAAGTTAGGCTGCAATTCGACTGTACGACCTGTGTAGCTAGCTGCTAATGGAGGATTTTTCTCCAAATAGTCTTGTGCATATGCGATTGCTAATGCAAGAGCACCATTTTTGTAAATTGACTTTTTAGCAGTATTAGCATCAAGCTCATCTTTAATGTTAGCCTTTAGCGTATCAATATCTGATTTCAAATTTTCAATAGTAGTATATGCAGCTTTAAGCACTGCTACAATACCGTTAACTTCTGTTGCTTCCCACTGCTCGTCAGCGAAATCAACAACCGCATCTAGCACTTCGTCTACTAGATTAACACTTGCAAGATCAAACTCTTCTGCTTCATCAAGCAATGCATCTTCAAGCGCTAGAAGAAACTTAGCTGCATCGTCAGTTGTAATAAAGTGATTATCTTTAATTAGTCCAGCAGCATCTAATGCATTGTTCAAATTTTCAAGCGCAGTTTCAAAGTCTTGTGAAACGTCACCTAGATTCGTAGATTCAACACCATAATCATCAATAGCTTGTTTAACGAATGCGATCAATGCGCTTTGAACAGCTCCAGAATTTCCAGCTAGTACGTCATGCAAATAAGGAAGATCTGATACAAATTCTAGTGTGCCTACATCAGTTTTCGCTACTGCTAACAATTCAGTGTAAGCTTCAGCTAGCGGCGCGTTAGCTTCAAGCTTAAGCTTTTCATATACGTCTTTTAATGTTTGCACAGCTTCAGCTTTATCTGTGTGGTCCTGTGGAGCTGCAGCATAAGCCTTATCAATTACTTTATAAGATACAGGTGCAAATGTCATTGCGCTCGCAGTTGCAAGAGCGATAGCAGCGGCTAAAATTGTTTTTTTCTTCATTTCTTTCTCTCCTTTAGCATTAATCTCTATTTGGATTTAATTAAGAAATTTTTGATACATAGCATCTTTTTTCGCTTCATACAATTCAAGGAACTTCTGACCATCCTCGCCAATCTCATAATCGTACTTCGTAAGCTCTGCATTCATCTTCTCAATGATTGCAGCAACTTCAACATCAGCGTCAGCTACAGCTTGCCAGCCTTGTGCAATATATTGCGCTCTTTCATCACTGCTGCTTGCATTTGCTATTTTCGTAGCTAGTGCAAAAGCTTTCGTAGACAATCTAGTTTCTAATTGCTTCAGTTCAGTCTCAGTAGCAGCAACGATTTCAGCTCTTGTCGGTGGAGTGACCTCGCCGTTTGAGCCTGATCCAGAATGTCCATCATTGCCAGTGGATCCATCTGGACTAGTCTGCTCGTTATTGCTGCGAGCATTCATAATGACACTCTTCGTAGCAGAGTTATATGTAATCTCATGTTGAATCGACTCTGCAAAGTAGCGTAGTGGAACATAAAGCGTTCCTTTGTGAATAAACGTAGTAACGTCATTCGGAATAGCTAGCTTTTTCCCAAAGAAATTGTAGCTTGCTACGTCAACCGAAGCGTAGATCGTCTCTTTCTTCCAAGCAGAAGCAGCTTTAGAAGTGTCAGCGTTAGACTTCAAGTATTGCGCTTTGTAGCCTTGCAATTGTTTCAATTGAGTAGCACTTGGCATCTTAATCGAAACGGTAGCAGTACTGTTATTCCAATCTACCCACTTCTCTAGCAAATAGCTTGCAAAGCGGATGGGTACATAGACGCGATTGTTATAAAGAAAACCTTGTGTTTCTTTAGGCGCGTGATACACCTTACCATCAACAATGAAATGGAAGTCAGCCTTATTGACAATTACATTCTGTTGTTTTCCTGCTGCGTAAGCTGCTGGCGTCGTTCCTACGCTAATTAACAATGTACAGATCATTGCTAACAGCATGAGTCTTACGCTGATCTTGCTTCCTTTCATAATTACGCCTCCTTTCTGTAATTCTACCAGAATATATATCTCCGCTTAACGGCTGGCATCTCGTCGATCATACTTTGACCTCGGATAAGCCGTTCAGCATTGAGCTGATAGTAATCAACAACTGCTTGTCCTAATTGCTTCCCTATCACTTCATAGCCTTGCTTCAAGTCAAATGGACGCATCTTGCTATGATGGGCATCTGAAGCGACAAAGTGAATTAGTCCTTTTTTACACATTTCGAGCGAAATCTTCTGCAGCTTTTTACCTTTAGCCCCAATGATCGATGAGCTGGTTAGTTGTGCAAGTGCACCTGCACCAACTAACTCTGATAGGTAGTCAATATTGTTAGCAAGCTCACTATTGCGCTCTGGATGTGCAATAACTGGTGTTATGCCAAGCAGCCTGAGCTCATGAAACAAATCCTCTACTTGACTAGGCACCTTGGAAGAAGGAAATTCAACAAGCAAATACGGACTGGATGCAATTGTAACCAATCGCCCAGTCTCCAAGTCTTCCAACAAATTGTCGTAGACGCGAACCTCTTGTCCAGCTAGCACTTCAAGCGGGATATTTTGCTTTTCTAGCTCTTCATTTAGCTTAGCAACCTCTTGCTTGATTTGCTCTGCTTCACTATAAAAACCCCTTGCATAATGATGAGGAGTAGCAACAACAGCAGTAATACCGTTTTGGGAGGCTTGCTGTGCTAACGCCAAAGATTCTTCTAATGAATCGGCTCCATCATCTAAACCTGGTAGTATATGCGTATGGATGTCTATCAAAATTGTAACCTCTCATTTCCAGAAAACAGCCTTTGTCATATCACACACTAATAAACTAACAATATTTACTAGTTAAGTCTGTAGTATATATCACAAAAACAAACTTAAATTCCTTAATAACTATTCACTATTATTTATTATCGACTATGTAAACGTGAAAAGAAATAGTAAATTCGTTCCATTTTACTGGATAAAAAAGCCAATGTTGACATTATGTTGATAGGTAATTGTACCTCTTTCACAATATACCCCCAAGCATATTACATTGTCTACCATTGGCTTACTTAAATATGGATCAATTTGGAATTTATCGGTTAAATTTTCAAAACATCTTCAAATCTCATGCAATAATTGAACGATATCACTAAATTTTACTATTGCTTTTAATTAATTGCAAGCCGAAGCGGACTGATTAATATTTTCTAATCTTTCTGCTACTTCTGCTTCACTCAGACCATGTTTTGCAACATAGAGATTTCGAGGATGTGCACTGCACTCAGGCGTACAACCGCCCATATGCACATGTTCATTTTCCTCAGAGCACAGGATCTGCTTATTGCATTCTGGATTTGCACAATTAATGTAACGTTCACAAGGCTCACCAGTAAAATGATCTTTACCGACGACGCTTGGATCTACTTGGTTAATAGGAACAACAAGGCGTTCATCAAATACGTAGCATTGTCCCTTCCATAACTGACCTTTCGCTACAGGGTCTTTGCCATACGTAACGATGCCACCATGCAATTGACCAACATCCTCAAAGCCCTCTCGTACCAGCCAACCTGAAAACTTCTCACAGCGTATTCCGCCTGTGCAATATGTTAAAATGCGCTTGCCTTCCAGCAGCTCACGATTTTCTTTAATCCATTGTGGAAGCTCACGGAATGATTCCACATCGGGACGAATGGCCCCTTCAAAATGACCTACATCGTACTCATAAGTATTACGAGCATCGATGACGATGGTGTCATCTTGTTGCATTTCTTCTAGAAACTGTGCTGGCTCAACATAGCGTCCAGTCATTACTCGAGGATCAATATCATCCTCAAGACTTAAATTTACGAGCTCTGGTCTAGGACGAACATGCATTTTCTTAAATGCGTGAACAGCAGACTCATCAATCTTAAATACCATACCTTGGAACAATGGATCAGCCTGCATCGCTTCCATGTAGGCATTTGTTTGCTCTACAGTTCCAGAAACCGTTCCATTAATTCCTTCATGGGCAACAAGTATGCGCCCCTTTAGCTCAAGTGAGCGACAAAATGCTAAGTGCTCCTTAGCAAATTCAGCTGGATCAGCAATCGTTGTGTAATGATAATACAATAAAATACGATAATCCACGTTTATACCACCTATCATTAATATTTACAGGATATTACCTGATAGCGTGATTCACATCTCAGTTAAATAATCAACAAAATGTTGAATCTCATCATTCTATTATAGCGAACTTTAATACCGGGAAGCAATGTACATATTTGTCATTAATATTGTAATTTGGCTCAAGTTTTTGTCATTGATCGCATCGCTAGCTAGTTCTGCTCCTTTGACTATGATCTGCAAGCTTCCACCTGCGCTCGTCTAGACAGCATGTAATCCGCTGCTGAGCAGGAATTCTCCCTAAGCTTTCACCGTCAACATGTGCAGCGACATCTGCTTGTAGCTCCAGCTCAAACTCACTCCCTTGCAGCAACGATACCTCCTTGAATCGTTCATGCTTGCCCCAAAATACGGTAAGAAAGACTGTGAGCAGCTTGATCCGCGATAGCTGATGCACGACCGTTAGCTCCAGCTTCTGATCACTTGTGCTTGAACGCGGGGAAATCTTCATTCCACCACCAAAATAAGGCTGGTTGCAAACCGCGATAAACCAAACCTCGCGAAACTCTAAAACTTTTCCTTCATTATATATGCGCGCAGAAAAGCGTTTATATGTGAATAACGCCCAGACGGTAAAGATGAGATAAGCCAGCTTGCCAAGCTTGATTGTATTAAGCAGCTTTTTTAGCTTAGAGCGATTAACGAGCTGAACAACATAGGCATCAAAGCCTACTCCTGTGTTGTTCACGAAGCTTGCTTTCTGGAACCCCCACTGCAATTGTCCAAGATCGTTCGTCGTATATGCTAGTGTCTCTTGCTCCACATAGAGCTCCAATTGCTCTATCGTTGAAAACACCGTATAGCCTCTTGCAAAATCATTGCCTGAGCCTGCCTTCATCGCTCCAACAATAATATGCTCGCTACCTGCGACTCCCTCGATTACTTCATGAATAGTACCATCTCCGCCTACTGCCACGACCAAATAACTGCTATCCTTCTCAGCGATACTTCGTTCTTTATAGCTTCTAGCGATTTCGATGGCATGTCCAGCATATTCCGTATTATGCTCAGTATATGGAATAGAGAGCTGTTGCTTGTACTTGCTCCACATTGCCGCAGCCTTGCCGCCACCAGCCTGCTCATTTACGATAAAAATAACGTTCACGGGCGAGATACTCCCTCCTGATTTCCTACTTATGTCCTCACTAAGCTTAACGAGTAGAAGGAGAGTTTGTCTAGGAAAACATTAAATAAGGGCCAATCTCAACATATGTTGTGAGATCGACCCTTACGTTAATTAATACTTCACATGGATAATCAATAATTACTTAACTGCAACAAGTGAAAGCTTTTCTGCTGCCGCTTTTACACGCTCTAAGCCTTCTGCAATGATTGCGTCTTTTTGTGCAGGTGCAGCATTATGTCCTTCAATAACAACCTCATCGATAATTTCCATACCGAATACGCCATTAACAACATTACGCATGTAATTTAAGGACATTTCCATTGGTGCTGCTTCTGGAGAAGAATAAATTCCACCACGAGCATTTAACAAAATCGTTTTTTTGCTCGTTAATAACTGAACTAGCTGACCTTGCTCATTGTATTTGAATGAAAAGCCTGCTTGATAAATATAATCAATAAATGTTTGCAGTGGCGCAGGAATAGTTAGGTTCCATAGCGGGAATGCAAATACAACGACATCAGCAGCTGTTACTGCGTCCATTGCTTTTTGTTTTGCTGCAAGTAGACGTTTATCTTCATCTGTCAACGTGCCTGCTTGTGCTCTGCCGAAAGCATCAAAAAAATCTTGTCCGAAATACGGCATATCTTCGGCGAATACATCAAATGTAGATACCTCTACCCCTTTAAGGTTTGCTGCAAATGTTTCATACATTGCACTTGAAACTGCATCAGAGGCTGGGCGATTGTTAGCTCTTACTAATAAAACTTTCATCTCTCATTCTCCTTTATGACTGAGCATTTTCTCTTTATTTTTTGTAGTTACTTTATAATCATAACGCATTTTATCGGAAAAATAAATAGCTACTATAAAAAAATAAGTTACATTTTTTTGATAAATGAATTTTAGGAGAACTTAGGCTGCTAAAACTTTTGCTTAATTTCTAGACTTAATGAGAATGAAATTGGTTTGGTGATGTAATAATATCAATATAAAAGCTTGTACAAAGCCTAGCCAAAGCCAAACTAAAAGAGGCACCGTTAAAATGCCTCTAATGTAAACTAATACTATGAATTTATGATCGCTTGCTCTACTGCATAATCGTCAAGATTAATGTCTGCTTCCATATTCATGGCTAGCTTAGCGATTTGCCCACCGAGGAAAGGCCCCATCGTTAAGCCTGATGATCCAAGCCCATTAGCGACAATCAGCTTATGCCAGCCCGCTACCCTTCCTAGTATGGGAAGGAAGTCTGCGGTAAAGGGGCGAAAGCCTACTCTAATTTCACTAAAACTGCAATTCGCAAGACCAGAAGCGACTGTTAGCCCCTTGTTTAGTATTTCTTGCATGCCACCTGCTGTTATAGATGTATTGGATATGACAGCACCATTTTCATGGGTTGCACCCGCTACAATTCGACCTTCGTCAAAGGCTAGCAAATACTGATCCGAAGGCGGCATAATAACAGGCCACTGTGCGGTATCATCCTCATCGTCCTGGTGCAGAAAATGCATAATTTGAGCCTTCTGAAAGCGTACATCGATCATAATGCCGAGCGGATGGAGTAATGCATTAGACCATGCACCTGCACATACAATGACCTCATCAGCAGCTAACCTTTGCGAATTTACATTAACCGCTGTGATTACTCCGTCACTATGCTCCAGCGTAGCATCACCCCTAATAAGCTTGGCACCATTAGATTGAGCTGCACCTAACAAAGCATCTCGCAGCTGGCGTCCATCAACCCTCGCTGCTCCCGCAACATGCAGCGCTGCATAGCCTTCCGTCAATAACGGAAACCTCTCCCTTGCTTCGCGCTCAGATAACAGCGTCAGCTCACCCATTTCAGGAGCATCAACCTTGCGTAGCTCAGCCCTTTCCTTTATCGCAGCTAATTTGCCATGATCCTGATGAATACAAAGCGCGCCTACCCTCGCATACCCTGTCTGAAACTGACCTGAGTGCTCCAGCTCCTCAATCAGCGAAGGATAAAAGCGTGCACCAGCTTTGGCAAGACTGTACCACTTTTTGTTACGACGCTGTGAAATCCACGGGCATATAATGCCAGCAGCGGCATCTGTTGCTTGTCCTACATCTCTACGATCGATGATCGTTACATCGGCACCGAGCTTAGTAAGCTGATAAGCCGTTGATGCTCCTAATATCCCTGCACCGATGACAATTACCTTTTTCATTTATGTTTACCTTCCTTATAAGCCAACTACACTTTTAAGCAACCGCGAAATCCTCTTGCACCATAATAGGAATCAGCGCCGTTATGATAGACAAATACTTGTCCATAACGGAAATCTCCAAAGATCGCCCCACCTAGTTCTCTTATCGAGGGAGGGGTAATTAACCAGCTAGAGGTTTTTGCGTCAAATTTGCCTAAGCTTTGCAGGTGGCGATATTGCTCCTCTGTTAGAAGCTCAATACCGATCTCAGCAGCAACATCGATTGCACTATTTTCAGGCTTATGCTGCTTTCTAGCATCTAGCGCTTTACGATCATAGCATAGACTTCTGCGTCCCTTCGGGCTTTCTGCTGAGCAATCATAGAAAAGATATTCACCTGTGATCTCATCGTAACCGACAACATCTGGCTCCCCGCCTGTTTCTTCCATCTGCTGAAGCGACCAGCATTTTTCAGGGATGCTCTCAAGCTTGGCTTGTACATCGGCCCATTCTATCCCAATGTGACGATCCATATTTTTATCAAAACGAGCTCGTAATACCTTTAGCAGCTCTTGCATTTGCTCTTGTGACAGCACTCTATTTTCCTTTGACATAACGACGCCTCCTTCTCATGTGAGAACAAAGTTTATGTATACGTACTAATCATACCTTTTTCTTAATATTGATTCAATTTTCATTCATCGTCTAAAAACGACAAATAGACCGCCCTAGGGAAGGAATCGGTCTACTTGCAAGCTTTCACAATCTACTCCATCACTTCTTCAATCTCAAATGTCAGCTGCTTCATTAACCCATCTAGCTCTTCCTTATCTAGCTGCTTGGACTGTAATTGCAGCTCCATATCCTCGACTAGCTCAATAATGGCATTGCTCTTCTGCTTTACCTCTTTCAAGCCTTTTCCTTTGAATAATCCAGGATCAAGCTCAGCCATCGTCTCAGCTTCAATTTTCATATCTGCTAGTACTGCAGCGAATTTATCTCGTTCAGTATCGATATCGATCACATATAGGCGATCATCCAGACGATCCAATTGCGTCATCTTAAGATCGATTTCCCTTACAAAATTAACAGTGGAACAGCCACTTAACAATATACATACCATTACACATATTAATCCGAGCATTAGCTTATTTTGTTTCTTTAACATATTCATTCCTCCAAATGATCTACTAATTTACGCAATGTCGCGTTTCGCAAACACTCCGCATGATATAACATGGAATACGATAAAATATATACATAGCATGATGATCGAGAAGCCTAGCGTCATACCTGGTAAAGGAGCGCCTCCGTTAAAATAAGGAGTCAAATCAATATTCGCAAACAGGATGAACTTTGCCCATTCGTATTTGCCCAGTAGCATCGTAATTGACTTTCCAAACATTAATAGCAGGATCGCCATCGTAATGGAGAGCGAGCTGCTGCGGAATACGGTAGACAGCATAAAGGCAAGCGTGACGATCATCAGTGTACCAATCGCCTCTGATAAATAGATTCGTAGCACATCTAGCACTACATAGCTTTCTTGGACCGCTCCATCCTTCATTACTAAATTCATAGCAGTGAAGCCGTCAAATCCGTGAGCAAATGCTCCGATAAGCATCGGGCAAATAAAGTTCAGTAAAAAGATAATTGCAGCAAATAGTAACATCGCAATATACTTAGACATTAGTATTTTAATGCGTGAGGCTGGTCGTATAAGCAGCAGCTTGGCTGTCCCCCAGCTAAATTCAGATGCAACAGCATCCGAAGCAATAATAACGATAAAGAATGTCCCGATTTGCAATAGGAATGACCATTCCATAACCACATTCCATAGTGAGCTCTCAGGTGCAATATTATGCTCTAGTCTGTAGTTATTGATTTCAATGCGACTGTTTATTTCTTGTATATCTTCTTCATTTAAGAACTGCTCACTTTCACTGAGCTCCATAGCATACATATTATTTTCCTCAACGATCGCTGCTCTCCAGTCAGTATCGTTATTAAATTGAACAAAAAACAGTGGTACAAAGATCGCAACAATCTGCAGCGCAATTAAGATCCAGGTGCGTGCTCTACGGTATATTTTCATATTTTCATTTCTAATTAGATTAATCATAAAATACCTCCCTCTGTCATCTCTAAGAACTTATCCTCTAATGACTTGTTTTGTTTTGCAATTCCATAGACTTTAATTCCAGCATCGACGAGTTTTTTATTCATAACGGCAGTCTGCTCATGATCTAGCGATACTAGGAAGCCTTGCTCCATTCGAGTGACTTCCGTCCCTTGCCTAGCAATAAAGGAAATTGCTTCATCAGGACGATCCACCTGAAACAGCACCTGCTGCTCATCCTCGCTAGTAACCTCGTAAATCTCTTGAATTTCGATTAATTCTCCATGCTGAATAATTGCTACCCGATCACACATTAGCTCCATCTCCGACAATAGGTGGCTAGAGACGATTACTGCAATTCCAGCCTCATGAGCTAGCTTCTTCAAATAATCTCGCAGCTCCTTAATACCAGCAGGATCAAGACCGTTCGTTGGCTCATCTAAAATCAGTACGGAAGGATTATGTAGCAGTGCCTGAGCAACTCCTAAACGCTGACGCATCCCTAATGAGTAAGTTTTCACCTTATCGTGAATTCGTGCTTGCAAACCAACTAATGCAACAACCTCGTTAATTCTCTCCTTCGTGATGCCGCTGTACATACGTGCAAAATGCACGAGATTTTGATACCCCGTTAAAAATTTGTACATCTCAGGATTTTCGACGATGGCACCGACATGACGCATCGCTTTACTTGTATGATGCTTCACGCTATGACCTTCGATAGTAATATCACCGCTCGTTATCGACATCAGCCCCACCATCATACGAATCGTTGTGGTTTTACCCGCTCCATTCGGCCCAAGAAAGCCAAAGATTTCACCTCCACGTACATCAAAGGTTAACCCTTTGACGAGGCTCTTGCCTTTGATCACTTTACTGACTCCATTAAGACTGAGCACAGGCTTATTACTACCATTTGTATTCATATCCTCTATAGTCTCCTTTTCGGCTTAAGTTTTACTTTTGCTCGTCACTCTCTCGTTGCTATATGTTTAATTTACAGTGAAAAAGTCATAGTGACGAAGTGACGTTCGTCTAGTATTCAGTCATATAGGACTATGACTTTTTGTTCTGAAAAGTCATGACTCCACACAAAAAAACCGTCCTTCTCTGTAAATGAAAGCTCCCTATCATTTACAAAAAGGACGGTTCTATTATTTAGTAATCTTTCTGGATAGAATCGGTACACTGCATATAAGGATTAAACCATTTTTTTTCGTGAGAATTTCTAGCGAGCCATTAATATTTTTCATGCGATCGGTCATTGCTCGCAGTCCGAAGCCTTTTTTCAGCTCACCTGTTATTCCCTTACCATTATCCTCAATTCTTAAACGCACTTCATCTTCCTTATAGGTAAGCTCAACCTTCACTTGATTGGCCTCTCCATGCTTTTTCGCATTCGTAAGCGATTCCTGCAGACATCGAATAAAGGTAATTCGAATTTGCTCCGATACAGGGTATTCCTCCCCTTCGGTCGCGATCAACACCTTCGTGCCGGTATAAAGCGAGAACTCATTGCCTATTTGCAACAGTGCAGCAACAAGTGATTGCTCTTCCTTATCAGGAGCAATTTGATGAATATGTCTTCTAACCTCATCCAAGCTGTTCCTCGTAATATGTAACAGTTCCTTCAAATTCGCCTTCGCATCACTTGGAGAGGCATCAATTAAGTAATAGACAGCATCCATCCCCATAATGGTAGAGGTAAAGGTATGACCGACGGTATCATGCAAATCTCTTGAAAGTCGATTTCTTTCCTCAAGCAAGGTCAGCTTTTCAACCTGCTTCGCATAAAGCTCAAGAGACTTATTTTGCTCTTGAATAACCTTGTACATACTATTAATTTTCTGGTAGGAGGATACAATCTTCTGGAAGCAGAAGCCAATAATAAATAGAATACAAATGTTAAATAACGTATCAACATACTGACCAATCGTTAACGGTGTAAAGCCATCGGAAAATAAATTTGGAAAAATGAGTAGCACAAGAAATGCCCAGCAGCCATGCCATCCCAAACTTAAATAACCGATTAGTAGTGCAGGTACTTGAAAAAAGCTAAAGTTGGTGAAATCCAACTCAGTAAGTACAAAAAAGTGATTCAAAAACAGAAACAAACTACAGGTTATTACGAGTTCGGCTACAATCGGCAGGTACCGAGGGGTCTTGTCCATTAAATAGATTAGAAATGGTACCGTACAAGAAACAATATAACCAATGAAACCTATCGCTATATAGATTGGTTCTACATCGGTAGCAAGAAGTCCACCGATACCTCCTATTCCCCATATGAGTCGGAGACAAATCATTAGATAGTCGATCCAATGCTTAGGCTTATGGAGCACAAACAAGAGAGGTCACAACCTTTACGCTGTATTTTTTAAAAGTATAAGCTATGACCCATTTTAAAATCTACTAGTTATTGGCTTGTGCTGGCGTAGATTTTTTCTCCATAAATAAAACGTCAAGCCCATATAGAATAATATTACGGCAATACTCATATCACCAAAGATATATTTCGCTGCTTCGGAATTGTTAACAATGAAATAACTCAACACTAACCACATTAAATTATGTGTCGTATGAATCATCGAGCTAGTCCACACACTTCCTGTACGTAGACGGATCTCTCCAATAACAGGAGCTAAAAACACAGTGCTAAGCACAGTAAATGGTAGAATTATCCATAATTTTGAATCTGCATGATAAACATCTGTATTAATAATTATCGGGAAATGCCACACACCATGAATGAGTCCATTAAACAGCATCGCCTTTTTTCTACCCATGCTATTGACCATTAAAGGCAATAAATAACCGCGCCAGCCTAACTCCTCACCCATCGATTGAGTCAATACTCCCTTAACGTAAACAAATATGATAACAGGTAGAAACATTGCCCAGCTAATTCCTTGAAAGTCCTTCTGAGGTTCGATAGAGGCTAACCCAGTTAACCAGACAAGTACAAAGCTTATGATTAATGGAATGCATGGTACGATAAAGGCAAAAAACCAAGCTTTTAAGCCGAGCTTATGCAGTCCAAGCATTTTCCAGCCTTCCTTCTTATAGCCATCACGAGTTACAAGCAGCATCATGATGAGTACCGCTAGCGTAGGCGTCATCATATAGATAAACGAATTCATACCTGGAATTAAACTGAATGTTATTGCAAGAAGCAATACTAATGCTGTAAAAATAATGACTTTGCTAGAATCTTTTAAGGATTGAAACATAAACATTGACCTCTTTTCTGTGATTTTCTTGCAGCACATCTGCTGCTTCTATACCTTACAAAAAATTAGTCATAGGTTCACAGTAGCATTTGAACAATAAAAAACTATAAAAAGTCACTATGCAACTATGACTTTTTTCGGGTATCTTAGAGTAGAGCTCTATTGAAAAAGGAGTGAGTAATCACATGCCAAACATTAAAGTAATGATCGTCGAGGACCAAGAAATCATTCGCAAAAGCTTGGGAATCGTACTTAATCTTAATGAAGATATTGATATTGTAGGAACAGCACAAAATGGAGCCGAGGCGGTTGAGCTTACGCCGCAGCTACAGCCTCAAATTATATTGATGGATGTGCAGATGCCAGTCATGGGCGGAGTAGAAGCAACAGAAAAAATAAAAAGAGCGTATCCCGATATTAAAATCATTATGCTCACGACGTTCCAAGATGAGGAAACGGTAATCGGTGCGCTTAATGCCGGAGCAGAAGGCTATATCCTTAAAGCGATTGATCCTGCTGATTTAGCAGCGGCGATCAGACTAGTCAACCGTGGGGAAACAATGATTTCGCAGGATGTCGCAAAAACGTTATTCGCTAGAACAATTTCTCGTCCTGCTGCTTCAAAGGAATCTGATTATGGACTGACCGAACGTGAAACACAAGTGCTGAAATGTATTGCAGAGGGCTTGTCCAACCGTGATATTTCTAGCAAGCTGTTCCTTTCTGAAGGCACCGTCAAAAACTATATTTCGAATATTTACTCTAAGCTCAATGTTCACAATCGCGCTACTGTTATGAAAAAGGCAATTGATGAGAAGCTATATTAAATTTGATTGTTTATATAAACAAGAAAGCCTATCCACATTGTCAGCTCAACAGCGGCTGACAATATGGATAGGCTTTTATACTTCAAGGGGAAGATGCGCTATATCATTTAATTAACCAAGAACAACCCATTCACCTTGGTTCTTAGCAGACTTCTCTTCAGCTTCAATAATTTGCAGCGTAATTAGTGCACTTTCAGGAGCACTAGTTTCGATTGTTTCATTCTTTTCAATCTTCTCTAGCATGTAAACTAGCTCACGATAATAGCCATCATCGCCAGGTAGCTCAGGAACAAAGCCAGCTCCGTCATTAGGGTTAACCTTTAGCTCACCATTTTTAAGAACGATGTTACCTTTTTCAAAGTTAACGCGGAACGTCATATCAAAGCCATGATCGCCCTCTAGTGTCCAGTCAGATTGAGCGTTAATTACTTTGCCATCTTCATAGAAGTAGTTTGTAGATACGATATCGAAGCCTCTGCCTTGCGAAACAACATTTTTACCAAGCGTCGATACTTTCTTAGGAGCACCAAACAGCCATTGAACCATATCCGTGTCATGGATGTGCATATCTAGCAAGTTACCACCGCTAAGCTCTGAGTTTAGGAACCAGCCCTTCGGAGCTTCTGAGCCACGGAAGAAATATCCGCCAAGCGCTTTGCCGAATCTATTGCTTTCAATCGTTTCCTTCACATACTCATATGCTGGCCAGAAGCGTAGACATTGGCCGATCAGCAGCTTTTTACCTGAGGCTTGCGCAGCATCAACCATACGTTGCACATCACTTGACGTTCTAGCTGCTGGCTTCTCGCAAATGACATGGTAGCCACGACCTAGCAAGTCACATGTTAGGTCTGCATGCAGCGGTGTAGGCAATGTAATGTCGATAAGATCTAGCTCTTCATTCGCTAGCATATCCTCAACTTGCTCATATAGATTGTAGTTGCTTAGATCATAGATTTCTTTACCTGTTGCCATATTGCCGTTTGCTTTAGCATTTTTCAATGTCTCAATTGCTAGGTCACAAACTGCAACTAGCTTCACTTGCTTGCCTTCATTCATTAGACGCTCATAGTTATCAAAGTGCATGCGTCCCATAAAACCAAATCCGATTAATCCTACTTTTAACATTGTCGTACCTCCGTCATTCCTCTATTATTTACGCAAAATTGCATCAATTGCTTTAGAAGCATTGTAAATGATTGTTTCACCGTGGTAAGTGTAGCCAGGAATCATCTCAGCTGTTACATAGTTGTTGTAGCCAATTTCCTCTAGCGCCTTCACTACAGCTGGATAGTTTACATCACCAGCAAGCAGATCAACAAAGCCATGCAAGCCGCCAGCTTGACGACGATAATCTTTAAAGTGAACCTTTTTAATTCTATGTCCTAAAATTTGAATCCAATGCTCTGGGTAGCCGTTATAAACAACGTTCCCTACGTCGAAATAAGAGCCAACAAACTCAGAATTCACTGAATCGATAAATTGCTTCATTTCAAGTGGAGATACTAGGAACTTGTTCCATACGTTCTCGATTGCGATGCTTACGCCATAGCTTTTTGCATCAACAGATAGCTCTTGAATCGCAGACAATGCACGCTCATAAGCTACCTCGTAGTTGATAACCTCGCTGTTAGGAATAAAGTCTACTCCTACCGCTCCTGGAATTACAAGGATTGCATCTACGCCTAGCATAGAAGCTAGCTCTAGCTGCTTTTTACATACATCCTTAGCCTTCTGTCTAATTTCTGCTGAATCGCTAGTCATCGGGTAATCCCAATAAAGTCCAGTAGCTAGTCCTGCAATCTCAAGCTGTGCATCCTCTAGACGTGCTTGAATCTCTTTAATATCCTTTTCAGTAGAATCAAGACCAAGCTCGCCCTCTCCGTTAAGTGACAGCTCGATCCCATCAAAACCAGCATCCTTAGCAATTTTTATACTGTCAGCAATGCTCGTACCTTCTGGAAATGACCAAATATTAATCCCTTTTTTCATTCTGCTCACCTCATATATTTATTGTAAAATTAATGTTCCAAATTTGACTGGTAAATGATATTGTATTGCTCCAGTTGGGCTCCACGCTTGAAATTCGCGGGTGCCATCCTCTTTCTCATCTATCCGATAAAAATTAACCTTCAAGCCTTTGCCTTGATTGAGCGGCTGTTGAAAGTTTTCAGCCGAAATCCCCACATAGTAGATGAGCGTATCATTCTCTTGGACGACATGAGTTTGCAGGTTAATCGCCTGCCATGCTAAATCAGTCGCTAATATGTTGCCGTCGCCATCATTGTAAATAATCGCATCAAACACAATATTGTTGGGACTTACCTCAAGCTCGATATAACGTTTTCCTGTACCTAACTCATCAATAAAAATTTCGATTACGTCCTGCTCATATAATGGGTCATCATGCTGAGTAAAGTCTGAAACCGCGTACTGATCTAAGCAGACAAACTGAAAGCAAAGCATGTCCTCCCACCAATAGGAGCGAACAATTGTTGTATCTGTACAGCTTTCGCCTGTTACAGTTTCCACCAGCTCTACCCCGGCAATTTGCTCCCAGGGGAAATCCATTATATTTGCCTTATGATATTGTTGTGGCAAATACGTACTACGATAAACCTTGCTCTCGTTCATTACCAACCACCTTTCTCTCGTCAGGTATGGTAAAATTATAATCAACTATTCGGTTATATTCTTTAGCTTCATCAGATATAAAGTGGACAATTCCGATATTTTTCAGTGAGGCGACAACATTATGGTGCAAATTACATTTAAACAATGGTCTCCGAGCATTCATTATGCACAAGCTCAAACGCTACAACGGCAAAAATTAAATAAGCGAAGATTATATGATTGTGAACTGCTTTATGTTAGTAAGGGACAAGCTGCCTCCACGCTGGATAATCATTACTATCTATTAAACGAAGGGGATCTAATCTTTTTTGCACCAGGCGTATATCATCAAAATGAAATTCTGTCTGAGCAGGCATCCTTTATTGGTATTCATTTCAGCTTTTTGGATAATATCGACATTGTTACGGAGGAGGATATGATCGTTAACGAGCAGGATGTGCAGGAGGATAAATTTACTGAGGAATTAACGCAGTCGCCCTTCACTCTGCTATCAGAGGACCCGATATATAAACCGACGACTGCTTGCGTGCAGCTGATAGAGGAGCTCGTTCACGAGTACAACAACCGTGCACCAGGCTATGAGCTGATCTGTAAAGGCTATATTCTGCAAATTCTAACGTTGTTACTGCGGAACCAATTTACGAAGCGCTTAGAGGATAAATCTGTTCATAGCATAGCGATACGCAAAATCATGCACGATATTCAGCATAATGCTGCATACCGCTGGAGTAATAAAGAGCTTGCCAAGCGAATGAATATTAACGAGGATTATATGGCGAAGCTTTTCAAGCAATTTGTTGGTGTAAAGCCTAGCGTATATATTGCCGAGACGCGCCATCACTTAGCAAGACAGCTGCTACGCGAAAGTAATCTTTCCATTGAAACGATCGGAGCAAAGGTTGGCTATGATGATGCGCACTACTTCAGCCGAATTTTCCGCAAATACGAAGGTATGTCACCTAGTGAATACCGCAAGCTGTCACGGATATTGTAGAAGCAGCCTTTCCCAACTCACTATGCTGCTTCTACTTCTACTTGCGCTTGCTTTCGTTCATTTGGAACGTATATATTTAGGACGAAAATGACTAGGCGCCATGCCTGTCCATCTGCGAAATTGACGTGAGAAGTGGCTAGCAGACTGAAACTGAAGCTCCTCTGCAATTTCTTCGATCGTTAGTGTTGAGTGAACGAGTAAATGCTTTGCTTGATTGAGCACAAGACTGCTTACATATTGCCTCGGTGACTGACCGAATACCTTCGTAAATATCGTCGTGCATCGTCCGCGCGTAATGCCAAGCTCCTTCGCAAGCTCATTAATTTTTATGTTAGGATTGTTTTTTAATTTCTCCTCGATGGCATGGGCGAGCTCTGTTTCAAGCATTGAACTGTTACTATTCATAAAATGGCTGTCGTCTATATCATCAATGCCATTCACTGCACCACTTATTACCCCACTGCGCTTGGCGGCTCTATTAAACGTGATCATTTCTTTAATAATCTCTAAGGTCACCGATTGTATCGTAAGCTGATTGATCGCCTGATCCAGCTTAGCGGTATTATGATTACTTCTGGTCTGGATAGCCTGTTCTAGCTTCATATAGTGTATATTCAGCTGTAACCGGTCAGCCTCTTCCCTATTCACGACGATATAATTACCTCTGCATAGTTCTTCGCGAATCAGCGAATCGTCCAAATCAAAATGGAGATTAAAAAACTGGTACTCACAATCCCCGACATTTTCTGTTGCATGCGAAATGCCTGATTTGATTAACAGCCAATCCCCAGAATGCAGATAGAAGCTATCCTCACCAACCGTCTGCTTAATTCTTCCTCTCTTGCAATATAGCAGTTCGAACAAATAATGATGATGCCATGGATACGACCAATGAGGCTCCGTTTCGCCAATATGACAGCCGATAATTTGCAATGTGCTTGTTACATTAGGTAAAGAGTAATGAATTTCCACCTTCGATCACCTCCGCTAGTCGATTTCCTTAACCGTTGTATATAGAATACTAGCATCCGTGCAAATGGTCAATTTTTCGTATCATTTGTCCATTTGTTTAATATCCCTTCCCCCATACAATAGTGTTAAATATGACGCTAACTATGCTAGAGGAGGATTACCATGGCAAACTTAAGTTTTCAAGGCAATCAATTTATGTTAGATGAAACACCCATTCGTATCATATCTGGTGCGATCCATTACTTCCGAGTTGTTCCTCAATATTGGGAGGATAGACTGCTTAAGCTAAAAGCATGCGGATTTAATACGGTTGAAACGTATATTCCTTGGAATTTGCATGAGCCGAAGCAGGGGCAATTTAATTTTTCAGGGATTGCTGACGTTGAACGATTTATTACGTTAGCAGGCGAAATCGGACTGCATGTCATCGTTAGACCAAGCCCTTACATTTGCGCGGAATGGGAGTTTGGCGGTTTGCCTGCATGGCTGCTTGCCGATCGCAATATTCAGCTGCGCTGCTATAATGAAACCTATCTTGGGCATATCGATGCCTATTTCGATGAGCTGCTTCCTCGTCTTAAGCCTCTTCAATCGACTAATGGCGGGCCTATTATTGCGATGCAAATTGAGAATGAGTATGGCAGCTACGGCAATGATACGACTTATCTGCAATATATCGAACAAGCGATGATCAAGCGTGGCGTTGATGTGCTGCTGTTTACTTCGGATGGTCCGGAGCATCATATGCTGCAAGGCGGTATGGTGCCAGGCGTTCTAGAAACGGTAAACTTTGGATCACGTGCAACAGAAGCCTTCGAGATGCTAGAAAAGTATCAACCGAATGCCCCTTATATGTGTATGGAGTTCTGGAATGGCTGGTTTGACCATTGGGGTGAGGAGCATCATGTCAGAGATGGTGTTGAGGTTGCTGAAGTATTTGAGGAAATGCTAGCGGCTGGTGCATCGGTGAATTTTTATATGTTCCATGGCGGGACAAACTTTGGCTTTACAAGCGGGGCTAATGGACTTGAGCGACATCACTATGAGCCAACCGTTACAAGCTATGACTACAATGCTCCATTAAATGAATCTGGCGACCCAACAGAGAAATACTTTGCTGTACGTCAAATTATCTCTAAATATGCAACGTTACCCGAAATGGAGGTCCCTCCTGCACTGCCGAAAAAAGCTTACGGCACCATTACAGCAACTGCACAAGCGGGATTGTTCCAGCAGCTGACTCAGTTAAGCGAGCCAAGAAAGGTTGTCGCTCCTGAGCCTATGGAGGTATACGGTCAAAGCAACGGCCTTATTATTTACGAGACTTTTATTACAGGTCCTCGTCTTGAAACAGAGCTCTTCATTCAAGAATGTCATGATCGCGCACAGGTATTTGTTGATGGTGTATTCCAAGGTATCGTTGAGCGTTGGGATTCTTCTAAGAAAGTTAAATTCGCTGTACCTGAACAAGGTGCTAAGCTAACGATCGTCGTTGAAAATATGGGACGCATTAACTACGGACCTTATCTCATGGATCGCAAAGGAATTACCGAAGGGGTACGTCATGGCAATCAATTTCTATATGGCTGGACCGTATGGACGCTGCCACTAGATAACCTTGATGGACTAAACTATGCTGCTGTAGAAGGGGCTGCAGCTGGTGAGTTGACGTTCTATAAGGCTAATCTAGCCATTGATGAACAGCCAGCGGATACATTTATTAAGCTGTCTGGTTGGTCCAAGGGAATCATCTGGGTAAACGGCTTTAATATCGGGCGCTACTGGAAGGTCGGCCCACAGCAGACTCTATACATTCCAGCTCCTCTGCTGCGCCAAGGTGATAATGAGATTGTGGTGTTTGATATTGATGGTACGGAGAGCCTGGAGCTAGAGTTTGTGGATGAGCCAGTTTTGGGCGCTTAGGAAAAATTAAGCTTCGAAAGCAATGTAGGTGATTGCTGCGCTTCGGAGAATGATAGCTTTCGTAGCGCTCAGGTGCTAATAGCTCTTTCAGCGCTTCGGAGCTAGTAGCTCTTTCAGATCGCGTTTAAAACGGATGCGTCTGTTTTATTTAATGGTTCGCATCCGTCTTAAAGGCGACGCACTTCGTTTTCCAGAGCTACTAGCTCCTACGCTGTAGCGTTTCTTTTCGCTGTAGCTTCTCCTTCGCTGTAGCTTCTCAGGTTAGTAAATCAAGATGCACTTCTTCGCTTGTTATTCCTTCGCTTGAGAGGAAGTTTAATTGTGATGCTTCGCAGCACTATGTGCTGCATCGCTTCGGAGATAGCTAGCTCTTTCTGCGCTCCGGAGCTAGTAGCTCTTTCGGCGCTTCGGAGCTAGTAGCTCTTTCTGCGCTTCGGAACTAGTAGCTCTTTCAGATCGCGTTTAAAACGGATGCGACTGTTTTATTTAATGGTTCGCATCCGTCTTAAAGGCGACGCACTTCGTTTTCCAGAGCTACTAGCTCCTACGCTGTAGCTTCTCCTTCGCTGTAGCTTCTCAGGTTAGTAAATCAAGATTTACTTCTTCGCTTGTTATTCCTTCGCTTGAGGATATTTTGAATGATATGCTTCGATGCTTCCACTCACCTTCGAAGCTTAACTAGCTCAAAGCCACTCCCGCGGAGGAGCAATGCTCTCTGAAAGAGAAGCGTGCCACTTTTGAACGCTGCTGCTTCCTTTCATTTTCCATAGAAGACAGCAGTGTTTAAAAAGCAAGCCGAAATTACACATTGCTCCGGAGCACTTCAATCCGCTTATTCACCTTTTGTCTTAGAGAAAAAAGGTATTCACTGCTATGTGGGTAGCTAGAGAAGGTGATCGTCTCAGCAACATCCTCATGGATTAGAGCGATGACTTCCTCTCTCCCTACTAATCCTTCTAGTAGTTGTAACGCACGTAAATCATACAATGCCTCTTGGAAGACAACCCCGCGAATTGACTCGTTGGCTGTACCGTCTGGTGCAGGATAAACTAAAAATGCATCTCCTGATGGGAATGCCTCTCCAGCATCAGTAACCTGATACGGATTAATTGCTTTTAATGAGAATTGATTGTTATAGAAGTTAAATCCCCAATGCAAGAAACCTTTAATATCATATAAGTACAATTGCACTCCGATTATTCGATTACGATATGACGGCATAGACATGAAGCGATTACTTACGTCTAAGCATTGGGATGTGCAGTAATAAGCCCATAGCTGCTCAACCTGTGCATCAATGAATGGCTGAATATGGTCAATCGCGACAACAGGATTGTCAACGATGCCCTCCTGATAAAATTCAAAGCTGCTCAGTGCGTCAACGATATTACAGCCAGTAAGCAATGGCTCGACAATTCTTTTGGCCGCCTGATAGCTTTCCTTCTGATTCACATTCGGCTCATCGGAAATATGAAACCATGTTTGCTCAAGTACACCAAGCTCTTTCAGCTTAGTTTTTAATGCAGGAATAAACTGATGTAAAAACGCTGTATATTCAACTCCTGTAGCTTCTGTAAACCAACCAAATAGCTGCTTTTCATTTCCTTCTACAGTAGCCATAATTTTTGGCGCGTGCTTCGCTCCCCATTGTGTAAATAGATGAGATATTTCAATATACGTAATGTTGTTCCTATTACACAAGTCAATCCAACGCTCAAGCTTTTCGAAGTTAAAGTAATACTGATTATTCTCCTCAATAACGTCAACAAGCTGAACCGTTAATCGCTCACCGCCTATTGCTGTATCTAGTGGAGGTGTAAAGACAGGTGTTAATAGCATGTTGACACCATGCTTATTAGCAGATGCCATAAATGAGTCGATGATGCGCCAATGCTCTTCGCTGAACACGTCAATGTTATAGTAATTAGCTAAGCAATCGACATGAAACCATTCCGTATGAATAATTGTTTGCTCAGGAAATGAATATGGAAGCACCTGTATAGGTAGCTCGAAGCTAGCTAACTGCTCCTGCTCCTGCTCCAACGATTCACAGCTTACGCTCACAAGTAAATTAGTGTCCAACCTATCTACTAGCTGCTTAGTGAGCTTGATATCAATCCATAATGCTCTCCACTGGCTTGGAACGGCTCTTATCGCCTCGTCGTTTACATAAGGCACAAGTAAATCAGGTAGCATGCCTGGTGTTGTCGTTAAATAATGCTCGTCAAAGGTAGCATGAGCAGAGTACGCAGAAGGTACAAGCTCAACCCTTCTTATTGAAGCATATGGAGCAATGGAAGATTCTAATGCCACTTTGAAGTAGTAATCATTATTACAATCATCAGATTGTCCAAAATATGCGATCTGAAAGGAAAGAGTTTCGCCAATTAAGCCAGTTAACGGAGGACAAGCCTCAAAATCAGCTGCAGTATAATGAGGTAGCACCTTTTGCAAGCTATGGGTAAGCTTGAATTGAACCGAAGTTGCCATATTTATGCCTCCAATATTTTCGTATATTTCTGTATAAAAAACTGCACCTCCAATGGTTAGTTCGAACTAACGATTAGGGTACAGTTTTTAATGTGACTGAAGCAATGAAATTTAAGTGTTTTTATAAATTACTCAATACCTTCTGCCTTAGCTTGCTCATTGACCTCTTGAATCATTTTGTCTAGACCTTTTGCTTTATAGCCTTCAACAATCTCATTCCAAGTTTCAGCAGCAGGCTTATTAGAATGAATTATTTTTACTAGATCGTCGTGATCAAACACAGTAAAGCTGTCCTTTGTTGGAGTTGACATATACGTCAAACGAATATCATACTCTGGCACTGTAGAGTTTTCTAATACGTTATTAATAAAGTCGATACCAACCTTGCGAAGCTTCTCATCAAGAATATTTGGATTATCCATATTATACGTATCTGCTGTTTCATAGGCTACTAGATCTTTAAGGAATGCAACAACAGGGTATTTAGCATAAAGAGGCTCGTCGTTAAGTGCTACCTTTTGATCTCCCTCTACCTTATAATCCTCACCTTCAATACCATAAGTAAGAAGTGTTTTACCTTCATCAGAAAGAATGTAATCATATAGCGCTAGAATACGTTGAAGCTTCTCATCACTAATTCCACCATTAAAGTAGCTTTCAGACCAATATGTTTTGAATACTGCATGCGTACGCTCGCCATCTGGTCCAATCAACGGATTCAGGAACTTTACATTATCAACAAATTCTTTATCTGGATAAGATTGAACCCAACGTTTTTCATATAGATTATTATTTACACCAACAAAACCGTTACCTACAATGATTGCCGCTGCTTTACCAGAAGCAAATTTATCATAAGCGTTATCAGGGCTTGTCAATGCAATATCAGGATCGATTAAGCCATTATCGTACATGGCTTTCATGTTCTCTACTGCTGGTAAAGCTTTTTTAGAGAATACAGCTGGAACGAATTGACCGTCTTCTTTAATCCATTTGAAATCTACACCACTACCATCACTTGTTGCAATAGCATTGCCGTATGTCCAGAACAAACCACCGATCATTTTAACTGTTGAAGAGGTAATACCTGTAATATTTTTGTTCTCAGGGTCATTTTTAACGATTGCTTCAAGCAAAGCATTAAATTCTTCCCATGTCTCAGGCTCCTTAGTAATACCTGCAGCTTGTGCTAGATCCCAACGGTAAGCAACCACACGATCAAGTGCACTCCAATCCACACTTGGGAACATACGTCTAGGAATTGTATACTGTACACCATCTACTGCAAGTCCTTGAATATCTGGCGCTGAGAAATACTCCTCTAGATTCGGATAAGCAGATAGATCTGTTGGCAATGCTGCTACAACATCCTGCTCAATCCATTTTCGTTGATATTGAGTACCGATTGCATCAATCGCGAAAATATCAGGTAATTGACCAGAAGCTGCCCACATTTGAATTTTTTGCGTGTAGTCATCCCATGTTGTGTTGACTGGTTTAATTGAAATGTTAAACTTGTCTAAAATACTTTGATAGATCGCATCATTTTCAGCCGCAGCCAATGTTGCATCAATATCCCACATCGCAATAGAAATATCTAAATGCTTTGCGTAAGGATTGTCGGAATCAACTGCTGTTGAAGCATTCGATCCTGCGTTGTTGCTGGTATTGCCATTATTATCACTGCCACAAGCCGAGATAATACCAGCAAGCATTGTTAAGCTAACCATCACTGTTGAAATCTTCATAAACTTCTTCATCATATTTCCCCCTTATAAAGTTTAATGCATAAGACTAAATACATCTATGTTGTATTTCCTAGCCTTTAATAGAACCTACCAAAATTCCTTTAGCGAAATGCTTCTGTAGAAACGGATATACTGCAATAATTGGAACACAGGTAATCACAATTGTAGCCATTTGAAGAGCTGGTGCATAAACCTTAGTCATGTTCTTCTGAGCCATTTGAGCTGCCATCGTATTTAGCATGGAATTGCTCGTAATTAATGTTTCACGCAAATAAATTTGCAATGGCACCTTGGATGAATCGCTGATAAAAATCATCGCATACCACCATTCATTCCAGCGCTCTACCGCATAGAACAATCCGAAGGTTGCAATAAATGGAGCAGAGATTGGCAGGATAATTCTTACTAGAATGTAAAGATCATTCGCTCCGTCAAGCTTTGCAGATTCCTCCAAAGCCTCTGGAAGCGTACCAAAATAGTTTTTCATAATGATTAAGTAAAATGTATTTAACGCTGCGGGTATAATCATTACAAGGATATTATTGACCAAGCCTAGTTCTTTAACGACTAGGTAGAATGGAATAAGACCACCATTAAAGAACATTGTGAAAATAATCAGCGTTAAAAATGCGTTTCGACCAGGCATCCCCTTTTTTGAAAGAGCATAAGCACCAGACACTGAGATGAACATACTTATCGTAACGCCCGCGATCGTAACGATAATTGAATTTACGGCAGATGACCAAAACTTACCATCGTTCATAATGACGGAATATGCTGATAAATCGAATGAAAGTGGCAATAAATATAGATTGTGCTGACTAATGACATCGAACTTCGCAATCGAAATAATGATTACATTGTAAAACGGAAAAAACGTAATAAGTGTTAGAATCCCTAGCAAAATAGCTGCTACAATATCAAATGGACTCCATTTTGGTTTTAGCTTTGATTTTGACATATGCTTCTCCTCCAATCTTCAATTAATACAAGCCTTCTTCGCCCATACGCTTCACAATTGTATTCGCTGCAACAAGCAACACTAGGCTAATTACGGATTTTACTAGGCCAACCGCAGTCGTATACCCAAAATCCGCACCTACTGTAAACGAAGTACGATATACATAGGTATCAATAACATCCGCAACTTCATAAACAGGTGAGCTGTATAAATTAAAGATTTGATCGAAGCTTGCCCCATTCGTAAGCAGCTGTCCGACATTTAGAATCAACAGAATAGCCACTGTACTTTTAATCCCTGGCCATGCGATATTAACTAGTCTTTGGAAGCGATTAGCTCCATCTACCTCTGCTGCTTCATATAGCTCTGGGTTAATCCCAGCTAACGCTGCTAAATAAATGATGGAGTCCCAACCAATCTCACGCCAAATATGTGTCATATAAAGCATTGGTCGGAATGAATCTGCATCCGTTAATGGAGAAATCGTTTCCCAGCCTAATGCTAGGAACGATTGATTCACAACCCCGTCACGGCTAAAGATAGTAGTTAAAATACCAGCAAGCACTACCCATGAGATAAAGTGCGGGAAAGTTAATACCGTCTGAAAGAATCGTTTTGCAGTATTTCTCGAAAATTCATTCAGAATAATCGCTAAGATGATCGGTGCTGGAAAGCCAATTAGTAATTTCATAAAGCTTATTATGATTGTATTTTTAAAAGCCGTCTGAAAATCCGCATCGGTTAATAGCGTCCTAAAGTGCTCTAATCCAATCCATGGGCTTCCAAGAATCCCATCTCTGTAGCTAAAGGATTTAAAGGCGAGCGTGATGCCGTACATTGGTGCGTAACTAAAAAACGCATACCAGGCTAGCACAGGAAGAACCATCAAATAAAAATATTTGTATTGTAGCATCGTTTTCCCTAGCCTAAGAAGAGCTGAGCTAGATTTTGAAGAACTGTTCATTGTAAGTTCCCTCCTGACTGAAAATTTCGTAACCAAAACTAGTAAGCCTCAAAACTACTTTTTAAGTATACGTTTTCTTTTTTTATGAATGTATGGAGAGAACTATGCTTCACTGTGTACATCTTTTAGATAAAAGCGATTACAAAACGAAAACCATATATTTGTATATAGCAAGCTTAAAATTGTCCATATGAGCTAAGGCGGTCGATGATTAGCAGCGTAGGAGACGTAAGGCAGTTGGGCGACGCTTACATATTAATGAGCGAAGAGGGAGGCATTGGACGAGGCGTGCTTCGCCATCTAAAGTAAAGGATGAGAGCTTGGTTGAGGCTTTCTCCCTCTCCTGCTAATGAATAAATGAGTGGGTTAAGCCCTTTTTGCTTTTCTACGAAGGATTGTCCATAACAAGCTACCAGCGTAGAATTAGTAAGCTCTGGATAGCGAAGCGCGTTGCCTTTAAAGATGATGCCAACAATCAAATAAATAAAAGGCATCATCTTTAAAAAGCAACAGTAAGAGCTTACTAATTCGTAGCGATGAGCTTACGATGACAAAACACAAAGATGCCCAGCACATTAGCCTTTAGCCTAACATGCCGAGCATCCCCTCAATTAAATTCCCATCATCACAGATGGCGAAGCAATCTGATGCCACTGTGCCGTACTAATTAACTTCGTGCTCTTATCTTCTCTACCATCAAAGGTCAACAAGCTTTGCTCCAGCTCCTCCAGCTCTTGTATCTCATCTGTTAAATATTGATTTAAGCGGAATATTGCCGTATTAATCCGCTGCAGTAGTGCACCTATACGAATATCAATAACATCTAAACCAAATACTTTATTTTCCTGCAGCCATTGCTTACGATAGACTTCACTAAAATGCTGTACTCTTAGCTTGAGCTCAGGTAATATTTCTCTTGCATAGGAGCCTAAAGTGTCTCGATCCCCACTCTTATAAGCATGACGCAGTTCAATACCAGCAGCTGCTTTTAGTTCTAGCACAGAGCATAGCGCACTTTGCGTAGCAAAAATTTGCGACCAAGTCCCATTTCTCTCACTTGCTTCTTGCAGTAAAGCCGCACTTTGACGATAGTGGTTAACATAGCTATCCTTCGTAATATGCTCATCAAATAAGCCGTATAGTACATCCTGATACAATACATATTTACTTGGGTTAACCTGATTACCCATGGATAAGCCTGGTGCTTCGTTATCTGGTACTAGATTCGCTAGATCTAATTGCATAAAATCATCAAAATTACCACCCGTGCATGTTGCAAAGCGTTCACGCAGCAATACCGTTTCACTGCTGTCCTTATAGCAAAGCTCTGCCCATTGCTGCAAGGCCGGAAGAATATTGAAGATTGAGCTTTCTCCCCCATCATCTCCCCACGCTGTTATCAATACCTCTTCAATGCCATTGTTTTTACAGCTTTCATGTGCTAGAACGCTAATATGATTGCTAAAGTGATTGTTAGGAGCAAATCCCATCCATTTCCATGCCCCGCCTGCAAAAATAATTCGATCATTAAGCTGCTTATGCTTTTTCATCATACCGTCGTAGATGTTTTGATCTTGGCTATAATAATCCCAATAGACGAGTGAAACATCCTCTGGAATTAGATCAATAATTTCCTGTCTAATTGGACTATTAACATCATAATACTCACCACCGCTCGCCAATCGGAAAAACATATCTGACCACATCATAGGCTTATAGCCATAAGTACGAGCTATCTCTACGACCTTGTTAAAATGCTTAAGCATTAAGCTGGAGCGATCCTGATAGCCATGCTTATCTAAATATTTCCCAAGTCCCATCATATGCGCTTCATCCATACCAATATTGATTTTTCTACTCTTCACATTGCTGGACATTGTTCGAAACATGGCATCAATCAGCTCATATACTTGGGGCTCATCAATTAATAAGATGTCATTAACATCCCTTAGATGCTCTGAAGCCTTCCATTTCAATAATGCACCAAGATGAGCTAATGTTTGGATACATGGAACGAGCTCAATTCCAAGATTAGCAGCGTATTGATCCATCGCTTGCATCTGCTCTGCTGTATAGCGTCCTCGAAGATAACCAAAGTATGGCATACTCTCTATTTCAAATGTATCCTCGGTATATAGCTGGACTGATGTATATCCCATCAATGCCAAGCTTTTCAACACTCTCTTATAGCCATCCATATGCAACACAGCATTACGTGAACAATCGATCATAATACTTAATTGTTCATATTGAGGTTGTTCCATCAACTTGAAAGGCTTACCCTTTCGCAAGCCTTCTACAGCAAGCCCTAAAGCGCGAATAAAACGTGACTCTCCTCCATATTGAATCATTGTAGAATTTCCATCGTATTCGATATTGATTCCACTATATACCGCTGTGCATGTTATTGTATGTCCACCTTCACCAATTTGAATATTTAATATATCGGAAACCTCTTTAGCTGCAAGCAATTGTTCATCAGATAAGCCTAACAATGTAATTTTCATTGTGACTGCCTCCCATAGTAGTTTCTTAATAAATATAACCATTATATATAAGTGTGTTTATGATAAATATGGAGAATAGTGATAAAATAAGGTGTGTTTTTTAGATTTTCGTAAGCGATTTCGACTATCATAGTTTTGTCCATATTTTAAATAGTTTTATCTATACGATAAAACATGTAGGAATTATACGATTGCTGTTAAGGAGGAGGGCTGCCAATGTTCACAGTACTTATCGTTGATGATGAACGATGGATAATTGAAGGTATTAAAGCTGGAGTCAACTGGGAGAAGTATGGTTTTAACGTCATAGGAACAGCTGAAAATGGTCAAGATGCCCTTATGTTAATTCAGCAATTCAAACCTGATTTTGTACTAACTGATATTAAAATGCCCATTATGAACGGGCTAGAGCTTATCAAGGAAGGTAAAAAAATCTCGCCACAGACTTGCTTTGCAGTCCTTAGTGGACATGCAGAATTTGCCTATGCACAAAAAGCATTAAATTACGGCACGATGTTCTATTGCTTAAAACCCTTTGAGATTGAGGAAGTTGAAGCAATACTAGAAAAGGTCGCTTCTGCTCTAAAAGAACGTGCACCTCAGACTTCTGTTAATGAATTAAACTCATTTTACGAAGCGATATGCAGTGAAAATATTGATTGGATTCAAACCATTCTTACTGACAATAATATGCCAGTTTCCGAATTGAAAAGTATTACTTTATTAGTGATGTCAAGTCATCACTCTATGCAGTTGTTAGCTCCATACGATAATATGATCCAATTTCGTATCAGTAAACGTAGAATCGGCGTATTAATCTATTCGCATTTACTTGATGAATACCTACAGACTCTTCATAAAAATATCGATTACAGTATCGGTATTAGTGAACCTGTGACTGCAACCAATGAATTTCAACATGCGTTAGAAGAAGCTTCAATCGCATCGTATAGCTTTTTCGCTACGGGCAAGCATGACATTTATTACGTTAGAGCTGGAAATCCAGACCATATTAACGATATATTACTTGAGCTTACTCAATCCCTATCACACAAGGATCGTGTCGTTTTTTCAAGTGCTATTGATAAATGTAAGCACTTTTTTGATCAGCATCTCTTTTCTATTAAAGACGCCTATTTAATTTTTAATATAGTGATGTATCTGTTCACGAAAGAAAATGCTAAATCAAGCATTCGTTTTCTCGATGGCTATGAGCAGCTATTACATGAATATGGCTCCGCAGCATCAATGCTTGATTATTTAAGCCAACACACGATCAATTATTTCTCAGAAGAGATTTCTGCGAAATTAAATAATATCGCTAATTCACGGATTAAAGAAATATTAATGTACATTCATGCGAATTTACATCAGGATATTTCAATTAAAGGGTTATCTGAGCAGTTTTATTTAAGTCCGACTTATTTATCACAATTATTCAAAAAAGAGGTTGGGGAAAATTTTGTTGAATATGTATCGCAGCATCGCATTGAATTAGCATGTAAGCTGTTGCTTGAAACAAACTTATCCGTCAGTCAAATAAGTGAAAAAAGTGGTTTTAATGACTACTTTTACTTCACACGTATATTTAAAAGGTTTACAAACATGACACCCACGCAATATAGGGGGAAATCATGATTACCTTTAAAAAGCTATCGATTGGAACGCAACTGTTTTTAGTAGGTTTTGTGTTAATAACCGTAATCCCAGTTATTATAATTAACATCTATCAAAAAGCAAGCGATGTCATCATTAAACAAAGCACGCAAAATAATATTGAGCTTGTATCGAACATTCAACAAAATATTACTTCTAACTATACACAAATATCCAATACGTTAATGAATCTTGGATACGATACAACTGTTCAAGAATTTCTACTGCAATCCGATCGTCAAAAAACCTACGAAATGTCAAAAAAGGTGCAAAGCTTAATGAGCCTTGTAAAGAACGCTAACCCGGACATTATTGATATCGTTATCATTAATGCTGCTGATAAACCACTGTCTTTACTAGGTGGTAATATTAATATTGCAAAAAATATGAAGAACAGCTTAGAACAAAAAAAGGGGATTGTTTATTACGGTGGATATACTGAAGATCATATCTCACAAGCACAGAATTCTTTCTTATACGGCTTAAATCTGTTTTCTTCATTAAATACTTCGCGATACGGTGAAAATGTCGGCTTTATAGCTGTCATTCTTGATGCTAATTCGATTAATAAATATATCGAGCGGACACCTGGAATTATAGAAACAAATTTCTACTTTTGGTCTAATAACGAGCTCGTCTATACTTCAAAGAATGATGAGGACACGGTGATCGACTGGGAGACACTTCAGAAGTACAAATATACGAATAACGATATCATTTATGAACATATGAAAAATAACTCGTATGTTATTCAAAGCTTTCAAATTCCTGAGCTTAAAGGCGGTATTATTTCCGTTGCCTCCACCAACCATATCATTAAAGATCTTGTGAGCTTGAAGAAGACAAGCTATATTATTTTCTTTGTTACGATGTCAATTGTCGCAATAATCTACACTTTACTTTTAATGAATATATTACGACCTCATCGTAAACTAATTGAGTTTTTGAATGGAAATAAACATAAGCCACTAGAGGTTCTTCAATCTAAAATTGAGTTAGTCGGTTATGCTGAGATTGAGGTGATTTCAGCTCAATTTAACACCATGCTCGTTCGAATTAACGAGCTAACACATCAATTATTAGAAGCTAACGCTCAATTGTTTTTAGCTGATATTGAACGTCAAAAAGCCGAGATGTCCTTTTTGCAGAGTCAAATTAAACCTCATTTTCTAAGCAATACGCTCGACACCATTAAAGGCATGGCTATTGTTAACGGAAATAAAGAAATTTTCAATATGGCATCTGCATTAAGTCGGATGCTACGATACAGCATCAAAGGATCGAATGAAGTGACCTTAAAAGAGGAGCTAGTTATTGTAGAGTCCTATATCACGATTCATCAAGGACGCTTTCCCGGTCGAATTACGTATGAATGTCATTGCCCAGATCATCTTCTGACAACCGTAATACCTAAGATGCTCCTTCAGCCATTGGTTGAGAATGCTTTAACACATGGCATAGAGCCACATCCTGAAGGCGGTCATCTAATCATAGAAGTCAGTGCTTTAGATTCCGGCAATATTGAGATTACTGTTGCCGATAATGGGGTTGGCATTGATGCAGATAGGCTTGCTTATTTGCAGAGCTTTTTGGAAGTAGAGGATTACTCGCTCACTAAGCATATCGGAATTAAAAATGTTCATACCCGTCTTCAACTGCGATATGGTAAGCAATATGGATTGACGCTTAAGAGCGAGATCAATAACGGAACAATTATTAAGATAACTTTACCGATGTAAACAGCGCTTTGTGAAAACATATCCGTATAGCTGCGCTTCGCTCTTTCTTCGCATCGGAGCAGTAAGCTCTTTCTGCGCTTCGGAGCTAGTAGCTCTTCCTGCGCTCCGGAGCTAGTAAGCTCTTCCTGCGCTCCGGAGCTAGTAAGCTCTTTCTGCGCTTCGGAGCTAGTAGCTCTTTCAGATCGCGTTTAAAACGGATGCTTACGATCAGAAATATTAATGTAAGCATCCGTCTTAAAGGCGACGCACTTCGTTTTCCAGAGCTACTAGCTCCTACGCTGTAGCGTTTCTCTTCGCTGTAGCTTCTCAGGTTAGTATATCAATATGTACTTCTTCGCTTGTTATTCCTTCGCTTGGGAGGAAGTTTGTATGTAATGCTTCGAAGTAAAACTTCAACACCTCGATAGCACTACTCACACCCTTTCAGCGGAGGAGCAATGCGCTCTGAAAAGCGAAGCGTGCCACTTTTGAACGCTGCAGCTTCCTTTCATTTTCCATAGAAAAGCAGCAGCGTTTAAACCGTGTGCTAGAAGAGCGCATTACTCCGGAGCCCTAAACCGTGTGCTAGAAGAGCGCATTACTCCGGAGCCTAAACCGCGTGCTAGAAGAGCGCATTACTCCGGAGCAATAAAAGGTGCCCAGATTGTCAGTTGCCTGACTTTCTGAGCACCTTCTTTACATTGTTCCGAAGCTTTTAGCTCTCATACTCCTTAATCAGCTCAAGCAACTCATCGTATGCTTGCTCTGGTGTTGAACGATCGAACATGATTTTCTCTACGATCATGCGGTAGTCTTGCTTGAAGTTACCGAAGCCTTGCGGATCGATTTTGAATGGTTGAGAATCAGCCGATACTTGATTGATAAATTCAACTGATGTTTTATCTGAATCGCTGAAGTCAGACTCGATAGCTGCAACGACTTTTTCGTTGATTGGAATACCACGAGTTAAACCAAGAATTTTCCCTGCTTCTTCATCGTTTACAAACCAATCTACGAATTTCTTCGCTTCTTCTTGATGATCAGATTGACCATTCACGGTCCAGAACATACCAGGCTTCAACCAGCCGCCCGCTTCTACTCCTTTAGGGAAGGAAGCAAATTCAATAGCGTCAGGTTTTAGTGAAGTGATTGATCCCACTTGGTTAGAGAAGATATGACGAGCTACAGCATTACCAACGATTACGCTATCTGCACTCGGATCAAGCTCTTTATCTGTTAGTGTAATTTCTGTAGGTGTTAGAATTCCTTTGTCACGAAGTTCATCTTGCTTCGTCATAAACTCGATCCAAGTATCACGGTCAATATTTACCTTACCATCGTCTGTATAGATTTGTCCTTTGCCTTGGCTTAGCTGGTATGCTGTGTAATCTACTAAATCCCAGCTTTGATCGACAAATACGTACTTATCTGGACCGATTTTCTCTTTTACAGCTTCACCAAATGCATAGTAGTCATCCCATGTCCAACCGAAGGAAGGAGCTTCAACACCAAGCTTTTCAACAACTGACTTATCATATGCCATGCCTAGCGCTGCACTTCCAAGCGGTACAGCATACAATGAACCGTTGATCGTACCGGACTCTAGCAAATTAGCATCAATATTGTCCTTAGTAAGGCTATTTAGATCAGCAAGCAAGCCGTTAGCCACATACTCATTTAGATAAGCTGCGTCCATCTGAATAATGTCTGGAGCATTTTTAGCAGAGAATTGTACGCCTAGCTTGTCAAAGTAACCATCCCAACCAGAAAACTCATGTTCAAATGTGACATGCGGATTAAGAGCGGTATAAGCTTCAAGCGCTTTCAAAGTTGCCTCATGACGTGCCTCTGATCCCCACCATGTAATTCTTAGTTTTACTGGTTCATTGCTTTCAGCCGTCGGAGCAGTTGTAGCATTGTTTGTTGGTGATTTGGTAGCTTCTGGTGTATTGTTGCTGTTTCCACTATTACTACCACAAGCCCCTAATACTAATGTAGCGGCCAGTGTAAGCAATACAGTTTTCATCATTTTTTTACTGCTTTTCATATGAATTGACCCCTTTCAATTGGTGATGTTTTGTACAAGTTAATCGTATCACCCACCTCAAAACCCGTACATGATACAATCGAACACACTTCTTTCACAATAGCTCAATCTGTATTGGAGGGTTTGATCAATTCACTTGGGTTTACACCACAATGCTTTTTAAACAACGTGCTAAAGTATGGAACATTCTGATAACCTACCATTTCAGAAATTTCATACACGAGATGCTTGCCTTCTAATAGCAAGGCTTTCGCCTTTTGCATACGTACGGAGATCACATAGTTCATAAAGGTGTCGCCCGTTACCTTCTTAAAAATTTGATTTAAATAATTTTTAGAGATATATAGCTGACTAGCCAGCTCTTCAAGTGTAATATCACGATGATAATTTTCATGAATATACTCAATCATAAAGTCAACCGCTTGCTTATGCTTGGCATGGATCGGTGTACTTCTAGATGTGCAGTAGAGCTTCACTTTGCTCTCCATCCACTGTTCGAGCTGCTCCCAGCTATTAATGCTGTTATATTCGTTCATGCTTGTCCGATCCAGCTCTCCCAACACAACTGCTCCAGATTGGTATAACGAGTAATGAAACAACGCCCAAATTTCCGCTGCAAAAACACGGTAAAAGGTTTCCGGCAAGTGACCATTGACCTCTTCTAGCGATTGAAAATATGTACGAATTTCATTCATTATTTTCTGTTCATCGAACATCGCCATAGCGCTCGACAATCGTTGATAGAAATGAAAAGAATTCGGCAGAGCTGAGGATAATTCGGTATTACTTTGTCCTTGCGCTACTGCTGGCTGAGCTAGCTTTGCTTTCATCGCATTGTAGAAGTAAATATTATTATCCGCTTCGTGCTTACGATATTGACCGAGCAGCAACGCTTGGAATGCCTCATCAGTAGATTGATAGACTTTGTTCCAGTGCTGCTTCTCACTACCTATCCCGATCCTCACATTCACATTCAAATATTGAGACAATGCATGAATAACAGACTCTGCCAAATTAGTTTGCTTGCGAGATAATTCTGCCCCCTCCTCATACCGATGATAATGCAATAAAATAGCGAAATGATAGCCAGAAAGCTGAATGTAATGTGAATCTTGCCAGTGTACAGCTAGTAGCTCCTTCGTTACATTAGCAACAGCGAACTTAAACAAATTAAGATCGCTAGAGGATACACCCTGAATACGTTCATTATGAATTAATTCCATTACGAAGACAGTATGATTTTTCTCAGACCATTCCTGTTCCAGACGACTGCTATCTACCAAGGCACCTGAACGCTCATTTCTAGTGTTGCTAATTACACAATGTAACCACTCCTGTAGCAACATATCCTCGTAAGCAGCTAGTGATTTTTTAAGATTGCTATTTTCAATTCGTTCAAGAAAGCTCTCTTCCATACGTTGGATGACCGCCTTCAACACATCACGAATTTGCCAGATCGTAATAGGCTTGGAAATATAGTCGCTAACATTCAAGCGTAACGCCTTGCGTGCATATTCAAAGTCGGAATATCCGCTTAATATGATAATACTGCCTTCATAGCCTTGATCTCGTAGCTGTTCAATCATTTCGATTCCATTCATGCCAGGCATATAAAGGTCTGTAATGACGATGTCAGGCTGCACTTGCTGAATTAGCTCAAGTCCTAGCTCTCCAGAGATCGCTTCTCCAGCAAAAACTGCTCCAAGCTCTTCCCACGGAATGACCTTTTTTAAGCCTCTTAACACTTGAAAATCATCATCGACAATCGCAATTTTCCAGCCTTCTTCTCTAGTTGCTTCTGTCATCACTAATGTCCTCCTTCTTCGTAATTGGCAAAATAATAGTTACGAGTACACCAGCACCTTCGGGGTTAGGATCGAGACTAAAACCATACTGTTCACCGAATAACGCATCAATTCGTTCCGATACATTATTCATTCCATGTCCACCTTGTCCACCTGATGGTTTGTCTACCTTTGACTTTAAGCCGTTGCCATTATCAGCAATATAGATAAGCAATTGTTCATCGTTTCGCGTCACCTTAACTTTCAATTCAGCGTGACTTTTGCCATGAAACCCATGTACAAAAGCGTTTTCAATAAACGGCTGTAATATAAACTTAGGCATATATAGCTCTCGGCAATGCATCTCTACATCTATTGTGTAGCTCAAGCGATTTTCCCAGCGTATCACTTGAAATTCCAAATACGCTTCAATATGAGCAAGCTCGTCAGCAACCGTCACAAAGCTGTTGGTATTTTTTAAGGTCATACGGAACATTTGCGCCAAATGAGAGAGCATGCTGCTTATTTCGTGCTGATCTCGTTCGATGGCGACCCAGTTAATTTGATCAAGCGTATTGTATAAAAAATGTGGATTAATCATTGTTTGCAAGCTTCTTATTTCTGCAGCCGTTTTCCGTTTATGATTTTCTTCTAGCGAAACATATAATTCTTCAATACGAGTGACAAGCTTCTGAAACCCTTGAAACAAACCGCCAAATTCATTGCGATAGTCCTCGGGAATATCAGAATGACCCTTTAAGGAAAATTGGTTCATCGCTCTAAGCAGAACGGAAATGGGCTTCGTAAACTGCCTTGAGACAAATAACACGACAATTAAGCCAGCAACTAGAAGTGCAATTCCTGCTAAAATTAGCAGCTTCGTTAAATAAATACTGCCTTCTGTTAAATCACGCCAGGAAGTTGTTTCGATTAGCGTCCAATTCGAATCTGCGGAAGTCGACCAGACGATAAAATCATCCCCTTGCCTTGAAACGCCTTCCTTGGACTTAGCTAATGTACCTTTAGTAAATGATTCCAGCTTATCTGTATCATCTTCTCCTACTATAATGATTGGATTGCCAGTCCCGTCTAGCAAAACTAATGAGGATTGAATATTTTCCGTAGCGAGCATGGAATGAAAGCTGGATACCTTCACATTCATCACAATTAGCGCATAATATTTACCGCTTCTGCTGTACGCCTTAAGAGCGAAGCTAATAACAGGAACTGGGCCTTGGTTAGAATCAATAAGATGCTCGCCAATCCAGGCACTGTCTACATTTTCAATCCGTTCATACCACGACTGCTGCTTCACCTGCTCCATCGTATGAAACTTAACCGATTCGTGAACTTGTATTTGATAAGGATAATCTGAATATAAATCAATCGATTGTAAGATCGGCGTACTAAATACAAAATTGCTTAGCTGTGTGCGTATTTCATCATGCATCTTTTTCTGATCATACAAGTCACCGTTGACACTATCAAAGAGCGTTTCCGTATTTTTAGCAGCAGTGATTGCTGTACGCTCGATATATACGAGATTCGTATTAATTTTCTTATTCAGCTCACTAAGTAGCCTTTGTTGATAATAGGAAACCTTCGTCGAGATCTCTACCGTACTTTCACGATACGAAATATACGTCATTAAACCAATTAATAATGCGATAATAACAGCAAAGCTGAAAAAGAACACCGAATTGATACGGTACACCTTAAAAGGATTAAATCTCACATGATGAACCTCCCTTTTCTAGCTTGCTAACCACTCGTGAAGTGCAATAAGCTGCGGACAAATGCCGCAGCTAATAAGTAAACTATGGGGTTAAGCTTAGCCTTTTACAGCACCTGAAGCAACGCCCTCGACAAACTGCTTTTGGGCAAGGAAGAAGATTGTTACCGCAGGTAAAATCGACACTAGTGACATAGCCAGCAATTGTCCCCACGGGATGCTTCCTTGTGAATCGATAAAAAGCTTCAGCGCTAAATTTATTGTATACTTATCTACCGTATTAATATAGATGAGCTGACCAAAAAAGTCGTCCCATGTCCAAAGGAAGCAATAAATCGCTACCGTTACAAGCGCTGGCTTAGTAAGCGGAAGTACAATTCGCCAGTAGATACCAAACCAAGAGCAGCCATCGATTTTTGCCGCTTCATCCAAATCACGAGGCAACCCGCGAATAAATTGGATAATTAAATATATAAAAAACGGACCGCCTACCCCTGCTGCTAAAATATGAGGAATGTAGAAAGGTAAATACGTGTTAACCCAATTTAGTTTATTAAACATCACATATTGCGGTACAATCGTGACCTGCTGCGGAAGCATTAGCGTGACCATCAATATACCAAACCAAAGTTTACGAAGCGGAAAGTCCAATCTAGCAAAAGCAAAGGCAACTAAGCTAGTTGAAATTACTGTAGTAAATAGCACCCCTGCAATTAATGTAAAGGTATTACCATAGAAATGTGTGAAGCTAAAATTCGGAACAGAGTTCCATCCGTCGGTAAAGTTTGACCAGAGCCATGTTTTAGGAAATATTCCTGGCGAGCTCATTTCCTCATTAGATTTGAATGCAGCGCCAATCCACCAAAACACAGGGTAGATCATGATTATGCTTGCTAGGAGCAAGAACAGATGATTTAAGCTATTTTTGTAAGATCGCATCTCTATTTACCTCCCTCTGACTCATAATGCACCCATAATCTAGATGTCGAAAATATTATTGCTGTAGCGATGCCAATAATGACGAGCAGCACCCAAGCCAGAGCCGAAGCATAGCCCATATCAAAGCGAGCAAATCCTCGTTCATACAAGTACATGACATACACATAGGTCGAGTGAATCGGACCACCCTTCGTAATAACAAATGATTGCGTGAACATTTGGAAGGAGTTGATGGTTTGCAAGACAAGATTGAACAAAATAATTGGAGAAAGCATTGGTAATGTAATCGTGAAAAATTGTCTAACCTTACCTGCTCCGTCTACGGATGAAGCCTCATATAAATCTTTAGGAAGCTGCTTTAATCCAGCAAGGAAAATAATCATCGAAGAACCAAATTGCCATACAACAAGTAAGATGAGTGTTCCAAGTGCAGTACTAGGATCGGTTAGCCACGCTCGTCCTTCAATGCCCACTAAGCCAAGCAGCTGATTAATAAATCCGTCCTTACTAAAAATGTTTTTCCACAGTATGGCAACAGCGATGCTTGTACCGATTAACGATGGAAAGTATATCATCGTCCGATAAAACGACATCCCTTTAATATCTCGATTAAGCAGCATTGCCACAAGTAACGCAGTAACGAGCTTTAACGGCACAGAAACAACAACAAAGAGGAGTGTGACACATAGTGACGTTCTAAATAAGCTGTCCTTAAACAATATTTTGTTGTAATTGTCTAGTCCTGCCCACTCTGGCGCTTTAAGCAAGCTATAATCTGTAAACGAATAATAAAGCGACATCATCATTGGCCAGAACGTTAGCAATAAAAAACCGATCAGCCAAGGCGATAAAAAGAGATATCCTGCGAGCGGAGAGTCCCATCTTTTCCAAAAGTTACTTCGTTTCTTTTTCGTGACAGTATCCATACGTCTCATCCTTTCAAGTTGCATCTACAATTGCTATGGTTTCATTATAGGAGCAATTGTTAATACCATGAATGAGAGTAATGAATGATATTCTTTCACTATTTATCACATGTAAAATGCGGGATAACTGGATCAGCAAATCTCAGTTATCCCGCACTCGTAGATGAGTTACTATAATTTAATTAATTTAATATAATCGATCCCGAGATCATAATTGGAGCTACTAGAGTTTTTACCTGTAACCTGATATCGGAATTGCTTGTTGCCAGCGCTGCCAAAATTGACTGTCACGGCTTGCTCTTTGAAGGTCGCAGAGGAGGCGTACATATCAATTGTTGAACCGTGGTTGGTGCCATTGATTGACAGCTGTGCTGTGCCTCGCGTTGGTCCACTGCGATATCCAGTCACGACCTGATATTGACCGCTCGATGGTACATTGGCTGTAAACTCAACATAATCGCCTACTGCCGTAGATAATACTTTGACCCAACCGCCACCGCTTGCTCCATCATTCCATGTTTGCTTCGTTACGCCAGAAGATAATACAGTAGTCAGGTTTTCAGCTTGATGCAGCACTTCTGGATTCACTTTTACAAGTTTAATATAATCGATGCCAAGCTCATAATTAGAGCTGCTTGAGTTTTTCCCTGTCACCCGATATCTAAACTGCTTATTCCCTGAACTGCCGAAATTAACGGTCACTGCTTGTTCTTTGAAGGTCGCGGAGGAAGCATACATATCTATTGGTGAGCCGTGATTGGTTCCATTGATTGAGAGCTGCGCTGTGCCTCGCGTTGAACCGCTGCGATATCCCGTAATCACTTGATATTGACCGCTAGACGGAACATTAGCAGTAAACTCGACATAATCGCCTACTGCTTGAGATAATACTTTGACCCAACCGCCACCGCTTGCTCCATCATTCCATGTTTGCTTCGTTACGCCTGAGGATAACGTTGTCGATAGACTTTCTGCTTGATGAATCGTAGTGTCCGCCCATTCGGGCTTTTGATATGCTCTAAAATAATCAATTTCAAATTCTGCTGGATAAGTTGGCGAAGAATCTCCACCCCATGTATTTACATAGAGAGACAAGTAAACAAACATCGGCTTATCCACGATATTCGTTGAACTCACTTGCTTAACCAATTGATTATCCACATAATACTTTACAAACTCTGGAGACCATTCCACTGCATAAATATGGAACTCAGAGGAGAAATCAAATTGATACGTTCCTCCACCAGTATTACCGATTCCATGATTGGCAGGGTTATATAAGTTAAATCTGTATTGATTTCTTTTAAAATTTTCAAATCCGTCAATTTCTAAATGCTGAGTCGTATTGCGTGTAGCTTGCTGGTAAATGCTCGGATCATCCGTATTAAACCAAAATGCCGAATGTCCTGAACGGTCAGCCTGACCTTTGGCACGGATCTCAAAATAACCATATTTTTGCGAAAACTTGGATACATACGGCTCGTTGTGGTTTTTCGTATAGCTAGCTTGATGAAAATCACCCTGCGCTGTTTGGATGCTCGACACCTTCATCGCATCCCCGCTGCTGTAATAGGTAGGCATGCTTTCCGTTACGCGTAGCACAAGGCTTCCATTTTTGAAATAATAATCCGCATTGCCGCGATCCTGAGATGTTCTGAAGCCCAAATATCTCGGAATCCACAAGCTTTCATCCAATGTTGTTCCATTAAACTCATCATTTCTTGTAAGCACCCAGCCTGGCTTCTCTAGCGGATTCGGTGGTGTGTCAGCCGCCTCCACCTTCAGCTCCCCCGCAAAAGTAAATGCCCCAAAAAACATAATGACCGTCATACAAAGCACAAACAATTTCTTCATACTTCCAACAGCTCCTTTAGAATTATTTGTTGCGCTTTGATTATACGGGCAGTAATCGTCTAGTTAAATATGGGAATTGAACTAAAATATTTCACTATAAGCGAAAATAAGCAGCTTGGTGCTCGGAGAAGCGAGAAGGAGCACATTACATAGCATGAAAGTGTAGCAACGCTCCGGATTAGTATGCTCTTCCTGCGCTTCGGAGTAGTTAGCTCTTTCAGATCGCCTTTAAACCGGATGCTTACTTTTAGGTTTTTATGTAAGCATCCGGCTTAAAGACGACGCACTTCGTTATACAGAGCTTACTAAACCTGCGCTGTAGCTTAATCTGATAGCATGCTTTTGCTGATTGGTGTGACTAAGATGTCTGATATTAATAAATAAGGAGCCATTCAAGGTAAGTTTAATCTCACCTAGAATGACTCCATTTGTTTATAGCAAGCCTAGCTCAATTAGATCACTTTATTTGTTAGCTATAAATTCGTCAAGCTGACGTTGGTATTCAGCAACATATTCATCAATACCTGCTTTTTTCAAGGCGCTAATAGCAGCCTCATATCCTTTATCGAAATCTAGGAAGCCTGTACGAAGTGCAGCAATCTCTTTACCTGCAACCTCAATTAATGCAGTTTCGATTTGCTTCACATTTTCATTGTTAAACGCAAAACCTAGGGAGTCAGATACGATTGCATTGTTATCCCAGTTTTGATATTGATCAATTGCTTCTTGCTCTACATTAGGAGCAAACACTTGATAGTTTTGGTTTCTAAACATCCACTCATAGAAGAAGTCATTAGCGGCGATTTTATTAATGCGACCATCTACGATTTCATAGTCTTTACCTTCTACACCATACAGTGCGAATAGATAGTTTTCTTGAGATTCGTATAGCCAGTTAAGGAATTTCATAGCACCTGTAGGATTTTTAGCTGTATAAGGAATGACCATAATTTCACCACCAGTAGCAGTGATGTAACGAGGCTTCTCATCAGCCAGTAGGTAAGATTTCAGTTCAGCATCAGGAGCAGCTGCTTTAACAGTATTATAGATTTCCATTTCTTTACCAATAGAACCCTCTACCCATAAGTATAGACCTGTTTGCATACGAGTATCACGTTCATTATACTTAATCGTTAAATCCTCTGTGTATAGTTTTTCTGCATACATTTTGTTGCCAAACTTAATAAGCTCTTGGAAAGCTTCTGTTTCGTAATAGCTATATGCCTTTTTAGATTCTTCTCCAAAAACAACTAATTCCTCTGGACCAATAAAATTATATTGCTCCTCAGCAAAATAACGAGTAATTGGTTTAATGACTGGATCCGCTGCACCTTTCATTTCAGGGAATTGCTGAGCAGCTCGTTTAGAGAACTCGTACAAATCATCTGTTGTTTTAATCTCCGTCATACCAACTGCTTCAAGAATATCTTGACGTACAGTTACCATTTGGAACATTGCGGATGATGGTGCGTAAGCAGAGGGAATCGCATATATTTGACCATCTACTTTCCCCCCCTCAAATTGAGATTCTGGCAATACTTTTAATAGATTTTGTCCATATTCTGCTAGCAAATCATCCAATGGTTGAGCTTGCTTTTTATTTACGATTTGAGAAAGGTAAGGAATTCCATCCCAGTAAAGATCAATGGGCTCAGAAGCAGCAAGCATAATATCTTTGTTTTCCCAATATTGAGACCATGGTACATACGTAAGCTTGACATCTAGGTTCAGGTCGGCTGCCATTTTCTCAGCAAACTCGTTTTCCAAAAACTCTGTCATTCTTTCACTTGCATCACCAGGATACAAAATATTAAGTGTTTCTAGCTTTCCTGATTTTGAACTGGAGCTGGAGCTTCCAGCACTACTATCTGCGTTATTATTGTTTCCGCAGCCAGCAAGCAATGACATCGATAGTGCTGCAACAGCTAGTACATTTAACGTTTTCTTCATTTTGATTCCTCCACCTTTTCATTTTTTTATATTAATCCATTATGGATTAACAAACTTTCAACACTACTCTTTTACTGCACCCGCCATAACACCCTGTACGAAATATTTCTGCACAAACGGATATAGGAACATAATTGGACCAATTGTTATCATCGTGACTGCCATTTTTACTGTTTCAGCAGGTAATGTAATACTTGCGGCAGCACCAGTTGGTATACGTCCTGAACTAATCGCGTTAACATTAGAAAGGATGTTAAAGAGATAGTATTGTAATGGGTATAAATCTTTATCATTGATAAAAATAAGTGCATGCCACCAGTCGTTCCAGTAGGTCAACGCGTACATTAAACCAACTGTTAGCATTCCTGTTTTACACAATGGCAAAGCAATTCTCCAATAAATCGTGAAGTAATTTGCACCATCGATTTCAGCTGCTTCAAACAACGAAGCTGATATATTGGCGAAATAAGTTCTCAATAAGAACATATTCCAAACGCTAAACATCATCGGTAGGATCAAAGCTCCAAGTGTATTCTTGATTCCGAATACGTTAACGCAAACGATATACCAAGGGATCAAACCGGCTGAAAAAATGATTGTAAAGTTACTAATAAACGCGATATGGTTACGATATTTGAGGCTTTTAATTGAAAGAGCAAATGCCATCATACTCGTTACCAATAGTGACCCTATCGTACCGAAAACGGTAATAAAGATCGTTACCCCATAGGAACGTAGAATGCTAGTTCCACTTTGAATGAAAATGTAGCGATACGTATCAAGCGTAAATACTTTAGGAATAATTGAATAACCATTTCTTGCAACTTCATGCTCTGCAGTTAAGGAAACACTTACTACAAGCAGCAAGGGATAAAGACAAGCCAGAGCGAATAGTCCTATGAAAATATAGGCTACCCATGTTACAGCTCGATCTCCGAATGGTTGCTTTTGTGCATGTATCATTAGAATAGCCCCTCTCCATCATTAAATTTCTTCGCTGCTCTGTTGGCTATTATAATTAGAATTAATCCCATTACTGATTGGAAAAGACCTACTGCTGTTGCATAAGAGAAGCCCAATGTACGCATGGATTGATACACATAGGTGTCAATGACAGATACATCCTCAATTAATACAGGGTTATTACCAATCAATCCGTAAATCATTCCGAAATCCCCGTAGAAGATACGACCAACATTCAGCAATACCAATACGACAATGGTTGGCTTCAGCATCGGAATTGTTAAACGTATAATTTGCTGAAATTTGCTAGCTCCATCCACTTTCGCAGCTTCATATAAGCTTGAATCAAAGTTTGACATTGCCGCCATATAGATAATGGAATTATATCCACTCCATTTCCAAATGTTAGAGATGATGACGATCCATTTCCAATATTGTGGCTCTGAATACCATCTAATCGGATCAAGCCCTAATGATTCAAGTAATGAGTTAACAATCCCTACATCAGAGGAGAAGAAACCATAAAGGATTGCACCTACAACAACCCATGAAATAAAGTAAGGAAAAAACATCATACTTTGTGTAATGCTTTTATATTTCTTACTCCCGATTTCATATAAAAAGATTGAAATTGTAACCGGAATAATGACCCCTAAAATAATACTGAATACATTAATAAATAGCGTATTGTAGATGACCTTCCAGCCCATACTACTGTTAAAGAAGAACTCGAAATGCTCTAATCCTACAAATTCACTTCCAAAAATCCCATCCACAACATTAAAATCTGTAAAAGCCATCCATATCCCACCGAAAGGGATATAACAGAACATGACTAGCAATACCAAAGCAGGGATGCACATAAGGTATAGTAAGCTATGCTTTTTCATTTCATATATAAAGCCTTTTTTCAAAATAGGAGTATCGGCTGTTTTTAGTAGTGAGCTCATAGTTTCCCCTCCTCTCGGCCTATGCCTTACTGTGTATACTTTCTAGTAACTCGGCCTTTAATTGATCGATATCAATAATTTTTCCTGTTACTCTAGCGTGCTCTGCAGCATACGCCATAATATGACTTTCTACTGATTGATTGATAGAAGAGCGGCTATCACTCGCTTCTGAATTCGTAATATTTGCTAGGAAATCATTCATCAAGCCTGTATCTCCACCGTTATGTCCACCGACAACTGTTTGTGGATGGATGACACGCTGCTCGTATTGCTGTTCACTATTAGATATAAACTTCGTTACTTCGATAATATTTAAGCTATCATCACCGCGAATCTCGCCATGCTCACACATAATTTTAATTGTGCGATTCATTTTGTTCGTAAAGGCACTAAGATTAAAGGTTACTTTTACGCCGTTTTTAAATTCAATTATGGATACTTGATGATCACATACATCGTTGCCAGCACGGTAGACGCAACGACCGTATTGATTGTGAGACAACGCCTCAAGCAAGCCTTCCTCTGATTGATCGACCGATACTGCTGCAGCCGGCCAATTTCCTCGAATTGGCAAGTACATTTTTCTCACATCAAATCGACAGCTATCAGCAACCTTACAATCAAGACATCTTTCTGCACTTCCTTCTGGAGCATTTTCCTCCTTAAAGTAAGTTAAATCACCGTAAGATGCGATACGTTTAGTTTCACTATCAACCAGCCATGCTAAAATATCCATGTCATGGCATGACTTCTGCATGATGATCGGACTAGACAATTCCTTTTTGCCCCAGTTACCACGTACAAAGGAGTGTGCCATGTGATAGTTTCCGATATTTTCGTTATGCTGAATGTTAATAACTTTGCCAAGCTCATTACTATCAATAATTTTTTTAATTTCCGCAAAAAAGGTCGTATAGCGTAACACATGACATACGATAACTTTTCTTCCTAGCTTATTAGCCTTTTCTTGAATCGCTAGACATTCCTCTGGGCTTGGAGAAATCGGTTTCTCCAATAGAATGTCATATCCAAGATCCAATGCCTTCATTGTTTGCTCGTAGTGATCTAGGTCCATTGAAGAAATAATAAGCGCATCACTTAATTTACCTTGGCTGAAAAAATCATCCACGTTGGTAAACACTTTGTCCTCTGATACATTTAGCTTTTCAACAGCTTCTTTTCTTCTTCCTTCATGCGGTTCTACAATCGCTGCAATCTCAATGCTTTTCGCCGCATGAGTTGCGTAAATCATTCCTCGTTGTCCTGCTCCAATTAACGATATTTTCACAATATCCCCTCCATCTATGGTGTTTAAAAGATTAGTTCGCTACATGCTTGTCAGGATAAAGTAATGTTTCAGCAAATAAATCTGACGTAAAAAGACAGCACTTGACTAATCAAAATTTCAAATATTAATAAGTTCAAATGGTATTTTTTCTATCTTTCAGAGATGAGTATCTACTACCCTTTCGAAATGCTTAATATCCTCATCTGTAATGTAAGGCTTCTCACCGATCAGCTGCACTTCATCTCTCAGAAAGACCATACTTAACGTATTAAAGCGCCCCCCCTGCTTCATATACTCCACTGCAGCTCTTTGCAAGGAAGTAGAGATTTCCACATTATCATTTAAAGGATCCGCTGTTCTGCTACCAAATAGCTCATATCGAAGCATCTGATCTCCATCATTGGTCGGGTATATAAAAAATTGACGCTGCACCTTTACAATGTTGCTGTTTTTGTTATCTAGCACTAAGGATAGGCGAGTATCATAAAGCCAGCTTGCACTCCAAAAGCCTTTAAAGTTCATCTCAGGATAGTATTTATCGAAAAATTGTAATGCAAGTGACATTGATGATTTCAAGCGTTCCGGTGTGTAACCTGGTCCTGCCGGAATATGCAGTGCTAAAAGAAGATTCCCTTGTTGTAAGGCAGGCTTCCACTCTTTAGCGTCAATTGAAGTCGATTGTTGTTCAACAAATCCCATTGGATTTATTTTATGAGCTGTAATCGTATCAGCTTGCTCTACCCATGTTGTTGTAAATGCAAATTGATCGACAACATCATTTATTCCATTCTGCTGGCCATCTCTACGATACTGCACCCCAGCGTGCTTGAGCGCAATCACTCTATGTGAAACTTGATTGCGATACATTGTGAAGGAATCTTCAAATTTATGAGGAATAAATAAAAAACGATCTAATAAAAATATCGAACATGTATAAAAATTCAAATCCCAAGGGAAATCCGATACAATAGGATCATTATTGATTACTAATTTTTCAAACTGCATTTTAAGAGGCTTATGAGGAATTGCTTCGTAATAAGATTGAGGTATTCCACGAAGCTTTACTTGATCTAAACTCGGTTTAATACAAGCGATTAGAACAATAAACGAGTATAAATCACCGTATTGCTTCATACAATTCGGGGTCATATTATTGTAAGGAACCGGATCAAAGCTGTTGCGTGCTTTCATGAGTTGTTTTACAAGAAATCTCGTAAAAAGAAACAACTGCTCATCCTGCTCAATCTCTTTAATTGCATTAGTAAGATTAATTCTGACTAATTCAGGAATTTGGTATTGATCAAAAAGCTCATCTAGAAACTTTCTACAAACTAATTCCTCAGAAGGTTCATCGATATATTTTTCATATTTTAGATGCAAACCTACAGGGATATAGTCAAAATCACAATAATCTATAAGGCTATTAAACTTAAGCGTATGTGCATTCATATTGATTCCCCTTTGTTACGAAATTTCTTACATACAAGAACATCTTTTTCCACCATACTTAGTGACTTCTAACACTGTTTACATTTTGTTTCGTTTTTGTTTCATTGTTAGTTTAGTAAAATCATAATGTGATTATACGTAACATTTTCTCACATCACAATTAACTAAACGTCTAATTATTTGCACTTTTGCGTAAGTTGCATTTATTTAATTATCTGTTAATATAAAAAGTAACGCGATTTGTTACGTTGATTTTTTTTCAACCAGAAGCCTTTAAGAAGGTAAACTACTTACGTAACAGTAATTTATTTTATATTAGCTCATAAATTCAGGAGGCTTAATTATGAGTACCATAAGAGATGTTGCTAAACTAGCAAATGTATCGATAGCTACTGTTTCACGTGTGTTAAATAACGATACTCAATATAAAATTACTGAAGAAACACGTAACAGAGTTTGGCAAGCGGTAACACAATTGAATTATTCTATTAATACGAATTTAAAACGACAGCCTAAACGATCAGAGCATCCATCTCCAAAGCATTCTAGCAAAATTGGCTGTGTATTAAGTGTGACTAAAAACAAATATAATGATCCCTATTTTATGTCCATTTTAACTGGTGTTGAAGAAAGACTAACTAGTAAAGGATATAGTTTGTCGTTCATTCGTACCGGTCCAGAGCTTGAGGATCGACAAATGTTAAACAATACATTTAGCGAGCAAGTTGATGGGTTAATAATGATGGATACGCTCAATACAAATGTCTTCAATTTTATTAAATCTAAGGTTCCTTATATTATCGGAATTGATACGGATAGCTTAGAAATTGATAATGTAGGGTATGACCATCATCGTGTTTCTTCATTGGCAGTTAATCATTTAATCGAAAAGGGCCACACGAAAATTGGTTATATTGGCGGCAGGGGAAAAAAGAATTCTATTAAGGAAAGCAGTCGTTATCATGGCTATATCTCGACACTGCATGAGGCCGGGCTCGAGGTAAATTGCGATTGGATTGTTGATTGTCAGTGGGATGAAAAAATATGTATTGAGATGGTTACTGCACTTTGCAAAAGTAAAAATCTTCCATCAGCATTTTATGTTGCTAGCGATTTAATGGCTATTGCTACTTTAAACGCTTTGTATAGTAACGGCTTAAAGGTTCCTGATGATATCGCCGTTATCGGGATGTCTAATATTGAGATGTCCAGCTATTCTAATCCTCCTTTAACGACGATTGATGTACCTACGCATCAAATTGGTATGGTAGCAGCGGATCTTTTGATTGATCGAATTTCAGGAAATACGCTTCTTCCTAAAAAGGTTATATTGCCAACGCAGCTAGTGCTACGAAGCTCAACTTAATATTCACTTCTTCACACCTCGATTCGATCTTTATAAACAAAAGTGGGTGCTTCGGGTCAGTAAACTACTACTCTGAACTTCACACCCATTTCTTGCTTTCTCCCACATGATACCTCTAATGAATTTCTAATAAGCTATAGCGTAAACACAGCACAGCGTTTTGTGAAACAGGCTTCGCTTCGAAGCCTACTCCCTCCAAAACCTGCTCCAGCGAAGAAGCAATGTGATCTGGAGAGCGAAGTGTGCTTGCCTTTAAACGCTGCTGCTACCTAATAAAATCCAAAGAAGCAGCAGCGTTTAAAAAGCAAGCCGTAGGATCACATTGCTTCTGAGCACTTAAACCTCGGCTGGAAGAGCGCATTGCTTCGAAGCGCTGACTAGACCAACTGCTTCGAAGCCTACTCCCTCCAAAACCTGCTCCAGCGAAGGAGCAATGTGATCTGGAGAACGAAGTGTGCTTGCCTTTAAACGCTGCTGCTACCTAATTAAATCAAAAGAAGCAGCAGCGTTTAAAAAGCAAGCCGTAAGATCACATTGCTCCTGAGCGCTGCGAGTTAATAATTTGTTAATATATTCGTTAGAAATCTTCAACATTGATTGTCTATACTTAATCTATGCAAGAGCAACCTAATTACATAGAGGAGTGGAGAGTTTATGAAACTTACCTTCAGAACCAAGACGCTGATCGCATTCGGTATTGGAGCCAGCTTATTTCTAACAACTGCGTTTGCCGATATGCTGCTTAGCTCAGGTTATGACAGATTAAAAGCAACAGCAAAATACACGGCACAGCAGCTATCCAGTGGTGTCGATAGCTTTACATTGGAAGGACTATTTCAAGTCAAGGTTGATGGTGTAAGTATGACGTATGATTACTCCAAGGAAAAATATGATTTTATCAACCTTAAGCATGAAACTCATTCGATCAACGAATCCATCTCAAGCCAATATGAGCACTATAACTATCGTGACAATACACAATCGGTATGGAAAAATTTCGATGAAAACAAGCTATACGTAAATCCATATGACGAGGATCATTTTGAACGATATCCTCATGATGTCATCCACTTCGACAATCTGTTTCAAGAGGATGGAGCTAGCGAGCTAGAGAGGGTCGTCGATGCCGTAGTCGGCAATCTCCAGGATCTTGTTCTTGTTGAGCATACAGAGAGCGGTGGATATCAGTTTAATGGCTCCTTAAATGAAGCTCAGGTTCCTGCACTCATTAATGCCGTCTCCTCCTATCTCATTAAAAATGAGTATAACAGCCAACGCAGATATCAAAATGCTACTCATCTTCCTGTGCTAGCTTCAGACCTATCTATCCAATCAGTTTCAGGTCAAGTGCTAGAAAATGAACAGGGTCTTATTACAAATATTAATGCAGAGCTTATACTAAGCGGCAAGGATGATCAAGGAGAAGTGCATACCATTGAAGCTAGCTTTGATATCACGATTACAGATGTCAATGCTACTGTCATCGAAACGCCCGACCTAAGTGATGCAGTAATTAACAAGGATGCATTTAGCTATGACAATGGGATTGCTAAAGAAAGCAACGTTGGAACGTACAGCAACAACATTGTTATTGAGCAGGACGGACAAATCATAAAAATCGGTGAGCGTATACTGCAAATCGATATGGTTTCTAATGATAACATTGTTGGAAGTCTTAAAGAGATTGTATACGAGGGCTATGAGGATGAGTATGATCCCATTCAATTAACGTTCACTGGAATTGAAGTGGTTGGCCACATTTCGGTTATTCATTATACAGATGCTGAAGGAAAGAATAACACTGCCGTTACCTATATGGATCAACTAGATTCAATCACATTTGAGCCAGAGGTTATTGTTCAAACCTTTGATGATGGTGGCTATAGCTATTCTTCAACACCTCTACAGCATTTTAACTCTAGCTTTAATAAAGTATTTGAATAAGCCCAACAAGGTAGACTAGTCATCAGGACTGGTCTACCTTAGTCACGATATAGGAGGAGCTTCTACACAATGAATGAGGCAATTCAATTTACCAATCTAACCAAGCTGTATAATAATGGCCGTGGCATAGATGATCTTAACCTAACCGTAAAGCAGGGTGAAATTTTTGGATTTCTCGGGCCTAATGGCGCGGGCAAAACGACGGTTATGAAGCTTATGACAGGCTTAGTCCAGCCTACCCTCGGTGATGTGCTTATTTTTGGCGCAAGCGTTCAACATCAGTTTGTGCAAGCGATGTCCCATGTAGGCTGCTTAATAGAGACAGCAGAATCATTTCAATATTTAAGCGCATATGAGAATTTAAGCCTGTCCGCTTCTTTCTATGAGCATGTCGACGCCCAGCGTATTCATGAATGCTTGGAGCTAACAGGCTTGAGCCAATACGCACACGAAAAAACTAAAAAGTTTTCTTTAGGCATGAAGCAACGGCTTGGTATTGCTAACGCTCTACTATCTAATCCTAAGCTGCTCATTTTGGATGAACCGTTAAATGGGTTAGATGTGCAAGGGATGCTCGATATGCGTTATCTCATTAAAAAGCTTTCCGAGGAGCATGGAACGACCTTTTTTATTAGCAGTCATCTCATTCATGATGTTGAGCTGACCTGCAATCGAATTGGGATTGTTCTAAATTCCAGATTAGTAAGTGCAGATACGACAGATGATATATTAAAAAACTTTTCTTCTTTAGAACAATACTTTATCAATGAGGTGGAACGTAATGGTCGGATTACAAGCCAATTATCGGAATGAGCTGTATAAAATTCGCAAAAAGAAAAAATTAGCTGCCGGCAGCATTCTATCCATTCTAGCTGTTCTAATTGGTCAAGTATCAGCTACACTTATTAATCAAAATCTTGGTCTATTGCTTGTTAACAGCACCGAGCTACCGTTAATGATATTAGGCGTAATGATGTATAGCATTTTCCCGTTATTTATAACGTTCTTGACGATTGATATGTTTAACAACGAATACAATAGCAATACGATGAAGCTGATTCTAACTCGGCCTACGTCTCGCTTTAGTATTTTTACAGGAAAGCTGCTTGCATTATTTACAGTGTTAATGATTAATATCGCGAGCGTGATGATATTATCGCTAATTATCGGTATAATATTCAACTTTAGCAGCGTTACCTTAATAGGCATTACAAGAAGCATCATCGCGTATCTTGTCAGTCTATTGCCGCTTATAACCTTTACGCTGTTCGTCGTTATTCTAGCTAATCTCGTAAAAAGCGGAAACTCCGTTTTCTTTCTAACGATCCTTTCTTTTATTGGGATGTATGTGCTAGGAATTATATTTCATCAGGCTTCAAGCTTCCTATTTATCTCTATGTTCGACTGGTATCGTTTATGGATCAGTGAGTCCATTCAATGGCTTAAGCTTTTACGAATGAGCTTAAGTATGATAGGATTTAGCATAATGCTATATTGCATTGGCTATCTATTATTTGAACGTAAGGTGGTTTAATTGAAGCTCACAAAACAAATTTTTCAATATCAGCTTTTCTCAGTCATCATTGCCCTTAGCATTGGCGCGATTGTCTATAGTGTAACGATGTCCATCCTTACGCATTTTTTAGTTAAACCCGTATCCTCTGGTATGATTACGCAAAGTGTTCAGCGTCAGCAGCTATTAAATGAGCTAGCTATTCAATTAGACCAGCATAGCCTTGAAGCTATTAACAATGTAATGTTTCTTGATGCGGTTACAAGCAATCTCCGTCAGGTGGATGGTGAATATGTGCTGCTGCAATTCGGAGCCCCAATCGCTTCTTCTATCGAATTATCACGCTCTGAGCTGAATACAGTCGAGCGGTTAATGAAACGAGATGATGCGAGCTTTAAGCTAGGTAAACAGAAGTATACGCTCGACTCCTTTCAGATTGCCAAATCCCAAGCTACATTCGTCATGCTGCTTCCAGTGGAAGATGTTTCGATCGTGACATGGCTACCTATTACGCTTACGCTTCTATCATTCCTACTTGTCTATTTATTAATTAGCAGCTGGATCGCGCGCACCGTCTCACGTGAAATCGTTAAGCCAATCGAGCAGCTACGACAATCCGCATTACAAATTAGCGAAGGCCAACTTGATTCTATTATTGTTGAAGAAGGAACTGGTGAATTGCTAGAGTTATGTAGAGCATTAGAGCAAATGCGAGTTAAGCTCAAGGAATCTGTTTATTTACAGCAGAAATTTGACGATAATCGCAGTTTTCTTATTTCTAGTATCTCACATGATCTTCGGACGCCAGTCACATCGATTAAAGGCTATATCGAAGGGATTATTGATGGAGTAGCCAATACAGAGGAAAAGCAAAAGCAGTATCTATTAACGGCACATCGCAAAACGGAGCTAATGAATAGTATGATCGATGATTTACTGTTATTTTCCAAGCTAGATATGAAGCAGCTTCCGTTTCATCTGCGAGAGATCAATGTTATAGCGTATATTGAGGATTGTATGACTGAGCATGAGACGTTGTTTCAAGAGCGAGGTGTTAAAACCTCATTACAGCTTGAACAGATTAATGTGCGGACCGTTCAGATCGATCCCGAACGCTTTATGCGTGTGCTGCAAAATATTATCGATAACGCGCTGCTTTACAATGATAAGGAACAGCCGTGTATTGATTTTATGCTGCGTGAAACGTACTCCTCTATCGTTCTAGAAATTAAAGACAATGGCAACGGGATGAAAGAGGATGACGCTCAGCATATCTTTGATCGCTTCTATCGAACAGATCCTGCCCGTAAGGTAGAATCAGGAAGTGGTTTAGGGCTGGCTATTGCTAAGCAAATTGTTGAAGCGCATCACGGATTTATATGGGCCAAAAGCAAGCTTGGAATCGGGACAAGTATATTTATATCACTGCCTAAGCAACGAAAGGTGAAGAAGGATGACTAAGCATATATTAATTGTAGAGGATGATCCAGCAATTGCCGAATTGCAGAAGGACTACCTGCAGCTCAATGATTTCGCAGTTTCCATCGTAGATAACGGAAGTGCCTGTGTTGAGCTGATAAGTGAGCAAGCCTTTGATCTTATTCTATTAGATATTATGCTGCCAGGGATTGATGGCTTTGAGGTGCTGACGCATATTCGTGCCACTAGCGATATTCCTGTACTGCTCATTAGTGCACGTGCTGAGGATCTTTATAAAGTAAAGGGATTAGGGCTTGGCGCAGATGATTATATTACAAAGCCTTTTAGCCCAGCAGAGCTTGTCGCAAGAGTTAAGGCGCATATTAGTAAATATGAAAGACTAGCAGATCGCTTCTCTCATCAAGCGAAGGATACTGCTGCTCTAAAACGCAATGTTATTCAGGTGAGAGGCTTAACGATTGATATGGATGCCCGTCTCGTTTATGTAAATGGACAAGAGGTAACTCTTGCAAACAAAGAGTATGATCTGTTGTTGTTTCTTGTGCAGAATGGGAATCGAGTATTTAACAAGGAAGAGCTGTTTGAACGGATATGGGGATTCGATGCTATTGGTGACGTCACCACCGTTACTGTACATATTGCGCGTATTCGCGAAAAGATCGAAGCTTCACCTGGCAAGCCCGAATATATTACGACGGTATGGGGAGCAGGGTATCGCTTTATTATGTAAATAAGAAAACAAGAGGCTGCCAGCGAGGCTGCCTCTTGTTTTTGTAATCACGACTTCGAAGCAAAGCAAGCACTTCAAAGTACAACCCGCAATCCATTCAGCGTAGGAGCAATGTGCTCTGAAAAGCGAAGCGGGCCGACTTTAAACGATGCTGCTTCCTTTAGATTCAATTCCAGCAGCATCGTTTAAACCTCGGCTGCAAGAGGGCATTGCTCCGCAGCGCTGAGCGAGCGTGCTTCTTCCGTGCACATGCAATCATGCACTTCGAAACACCACCCGCACAAAATGCTGCAAGCGAAGGAGCAATGTGCTCTGAAAAGCGAAGCGGGCCGACTTTAATCGATGCTGCTTCCTTTAAACTTAATATTAGCAGCATCGTTTAAACCTCGGCTGCAAGAGCACATTGCTTCGCAGCGCTGAGCGAGCGTGCTTCTTCCGTGCACATGCAATCATGCACTTCGAAGCACCACCCGCACAAAATGCTGCAAGCGAAGGAGCAATGTGCTCTGAAAAGCGTAGCGGGCCGACTTTA
>Ga0180216_1000217_pt1 | contig 66515 bp, 54 predicted proteins | sample eDN3rd37CBELigMG_FD_128879 | JGI IMG/M metagenome (GOLD analysis project Ga0180216, IMG submission 128879) | Enriched Miracle-Growth compost microbial communities from Emeryville, California, USA - eDNA 3rd pass 37_C BE-Lig MG (version 2)... ... | reverse complement strand
CTCAACCAGCTCCTCGTCGAGATGGACGGCTTCGAGGCGAACGACGGGGTGATCCTGCTCGCCGCGACGAACCGTCCGGACGTGCTCGATCCCGCGCTGCTGCGGCCGGGCCGCTTCGACCGCCAGGTGGTGGTCGACCTCCCCGACCTGCGTGGGCGCGAGGAGATACTGAAGGTGCACCTGCGCCGGGTCCCGGTCGCCCCGGACGTCGACGTGAGCGTGATCGCGCGCGGTACGCCGGGGATGTCGGGCGCGGACCTGGCGAACCTGGTCAACGAGGCGGCGCTGCTGGCCGCCCGCCAGAACCTCGACAAGGTCGACCTCGCCACGATCGAGGCGGCGAAGGACAAGGTGATGCTGGGAGCCGAGCGGAAGTCGATGGTGATGCGCGAGGAGGAGCGGCGCAACACCGCGTACCACGAGGCGGGCCACGCGGTCTGCGCGCTCAAGACGCCGGGGTGTGACCCGCTGCACAAGGTCACGATCGTCCCGCGCGGCCGTGCTCTGGGGCTCGCCTTCACCCTCCCCGAGGAGGACCGCTATTCGGTGACGCGGCAGCAGATCGAGGCGAACCTGGTGATGACGTACGGCGGCCGGGTCGCCGAGGAGCTGGTCTTCGGCCGGGACCGGGTGACTACCGGCGCCGCGAGCGACATCCAGAAGGCGACGTCGCTCGCCCGACGCTACGTCTCCCAGTGGGGACTCTCGGATGCGATCGGCCCGATCCTGATCGGGGACAACGAGCAGGAGGTCTTCCTGGGCCGCGAGCTCGCCCACCGGCGTGAGGTCTCGGAGAAGACGGCGCAGCTCGTGGACGCCGAGGTGAAGCGTATCCTCGACGAGGCGTACGAACGGGCGCGTAAGACGCTGACGGAGAATATGGATCTCCTGCACGCGATCGCCGAGGCGCTGCTGGAGCGCGAGACGCTGGACAGTGAGGATCTGCGGCTCCTCGTGGCGGGCCAGCCGCTCCCGGCGCGGCAGGAGCGCCCCGCGACCACGGCGAATGGTGCGGCCGCGGAGGGGGCGGCGGAACCTGCGGCCGAGGCGGCCGGGGTGGTGGCGGACGGCGGGGTGGGGCAGGGCGCCGCCGAGGCGGAGGATGCGTGGTCAACGGCGGCGCCGGCGCAGCGCCCCGGTGACGAGGGTGAGCCCGACCCGGTCCACTGATACCACTCCGATGTACGACCGACCGCTGGTCTGGGCTACCGCGCGCGGGGGGGTGACCCTCGACCGCCCGCGCGTCATGGGGATAGTCAACGTCACCCCCGACTCGTTCTGGTACGGCGGTCGTCACACAGGTTTCGACGCCGCGTTGGCGGCGGCGGAGCGGCACCTGGAGGAGGGGGCGGACCTGATCGACCTCGGCGGCGAGTCGACACGGCCCGGGGCGGTCAGGATCCCGGTCGAGGAGGAGCTCGGCCGGGTCGTGCCTGTGCTCCGGGAGTTCGTGCGGCGGTGGCCGGAGCTGTTGATCTCCGTGGATACGACGCGGGCGGAGGTGGCGGCGGTGGTGCTGGAGGAGGGGGCGGCCGCGATCAACGACGTCGGCGGGCTGCGGCTCGACCCGCGCCTCGGCGAGGTGGTGGCGGAGGCGGGGGCGGGGATCATCCTGATGCACTCGCGCGGCGGCGTCGAGGAGATGGCGAGCTACGAGTTGGCTCGGTACGGCGCCGATCCGGTGGGGGAGGTGATCGAGGAGCTGCGGGGGGCGTTGGCGCGCGCGCACCGCGCGGGGATTGGGGACGACGCCGTCGTCCTCGACCCAGGGTTGGGGTTCTCCAAACGTACCGAACACAGCATCGCGGTGCTGGCGCAGCTCGACAGATTGATGGATCTGGGGTACCCCGTCCTGATCGGGCCTTCCCGGAAGCGCTTCATCGGCGAGGTCGCCGGGGGGCTGCCCCCCGAAGAGCGGCTGGAGGGGACGATCGCGGCCTGCGTGACGGCTTATCTGAGTGGTGCGTCGATCTTCCGGGTTCATGATGTACAGGCCGTCCGCCGAGCCCTGGCGGTGGCCGAAGCGGTGGCGAGCGCATAGTGAACGGAGCGATCAGTCAATTGGAACGCTTCACCTTCCTACTCCCGGGCCTGACCGATCTGGTCCAGATCGTGATCGTGGCGGTCGGGATCTACTATGTGCTGCGTCTCCTGGCGCGGACCCGCGCGATCCAGATGCTCTTCGGCCTGGTCCTGCTCCTGGCGATCTATTTCCTGGCGCGTCTCCTCGATCTCAACCTCATCAGCTATCTGATGGGGAAGCTCTTCGAATACGGCGCCATAGCGGCGTTGATAGTCTTCCAGCCCGAGCTGCGGAGCGCATTGGCGCGGCTGGGGCAGAGCCGGATGCTGCGGCTCTTCCACCAGATGGAGCAGGGCGAGGTGGTGGAGGAGCTGGTGGACGCGGTCGAGCGTCTCGCGCGGGCGAAGATCGGCGCGATCATAGCGCTCGAGCGCGAGGTCGGTTTGGACGAATACGCGGCGGAGCAGGGGACGCGCATCAACGCCCGGGTCTCGGCGGAGCTGCTGCTCAGCATCTTCTCGCCCTACGGCCCGCTGCACGACGGCGCGACGCTGATCAGCGGAGACACCATCCTGGCGGCCGGGGTGATCCTGCCTCTGACGCAGTTCCCGGTCTCGGACAAGAGTCTCGGGACGCGGCATCGCGCGGCGCTAGGTCTCTCGGAGGAGACCGACGCGCTGGTGGTGGTGGTGAGCGAGGAGACGCAGCAGATCTCGCTGGCGCACCGCGGGCGCCTGGAGCGCGGGGTAGACTCGGCGCGACTGAGGGAAGTCCTCGCCGGGACGGCGAAGGTCACAGAGACGCGTGCCGAAGGAGTCACTCGTTGACAGACGCAAATCTCGACGATACATTCAGCAGATAAACGCATCTTCCATCTCTCCATGGGTTGACCAGGACCCCCAAGCCTCTAGGAGCTACTCTTGGACGGGAATAAGTACAGCCTGCTCAAGCTATTCGCGGATGGCGGAGTCTTCATGTATCCGCTGGTGCTCTGCTCGCTGTTGGCGCTGGGCGTGATCATCGCCAAGGCCTTCACGCTCCTGGCGGCGCACCGGAAGTCACGGATGCTCCTCAAGATGGTGGGCGAACTCGGGACTGAGGGGAAGCTGGACGAAGCGATCAAGGTCGCGCAGGAGACACCGGGGCCGGTGGCCGCCATCCTCTATTCCGGGCTGCGGCGGGCGCGGGAACAAACATCGGCCACGAAAGATATCGAAAAAGCGATCAAGACGACGGGTGTGATCGAGCTCGGGTTCTTGGAGCGCGGGTTGGTCTTGCTGGCCACGGTCTCGAGCGTGGCTCCGCTGCTCGGGTTCCTGGGGACCGTCGCCGGGATGATCTCGGCGTTCGGCGCGATCGCGGAGGCGGGCCAGGTCGAGGCGACGCTGGTCGCAGGGGGGATCAAGGTCGCGCTGATCACGACGGCGGCCGGGTTGGTGATCGCGATTCCGGTCAACGTGGCGTACAACTTCTTCGTGACGCGGATCGACAAGTTGATCGCGGACATGGAGGAGGGTGCGTCGGCTGTGCTGGAGTTGGTTTGGCAGCGTGAACAGGCGCGTGCGGGCGTAGCCTCCACCGGGAACTGAGGGAACGATCATGGCGTTGATGAAGAAGAAGTCGCGAGTCTCCGGGGCGATCCCGACCTCCTCGATGGCCGACATCGCCTTCCTGCTCCTGGTGTTCTTCCTGGTCACCACGGTATTCGAGGAGGCGAAGGGGCTGCCGATCGTGCTCCCGGAGAAGTCGGATGGCGAGGTCGCCGTGGCGCAGAAGAACGTGCTGCACCTCGTGATCCGGCCGGACGGGATCGTGGAGGTGAAGCGAGGCGAGAGCCCTTCGGTCCAGCAGGTCCGCCCCAATGAGATCGGCGCGATCTGGCGCATCGAGGTGCAGAAGAACGACAAGTTGATCGCCGCGGTGAAGACCCATCCGTTGGCACCGTACAAGCACATGATCGCGGTACTCGATCAGCTGCAGGGTGCTGGTGCCGAACGTATCTCGCTGCAACTGTTGGAGGAGTGACCATGATCGGAGGCGGCACTGGCGGTTTCAAGAGGAAGAGCAAGGTCGCGAGCGACATCCCGGATTCGTCGCTGGCGGACATGGCTTTCCTGCTGCTGATCTTCTTCATGGTCAGCACCACCTTCCCGAAGGAGCGGCCGATCAAGCTGGACTTCCCGGAGGCGGAGGCGACGAAGAAGCTGGACACGAAGCGGAAGGACATCCTGCACATCTATCTGGAGAAGGATGGCCGGATCTTCATCAACGACAAGCTGACGCCGGTCGAACAGGTGGCTGCTGTCGTCCAGCCGATCTATTACGAGACGCAGCAGCGTCTGGTGACGATTCTGAAGGGCGATCGTGAGGTCCCGTACCAGTACGTGAACGCGATCCAGGAAGAGCTGTCTCGGGCGGGTGCGGTGAGGGTCACCTTCTACACGAACCTGGCGCAACGAGTCAGACGGGAGAGGAGGTAGCGATGAGCACGACTACGATGACCCTTCCGGGAGCCGGGATCGTCAGCGAGACGGCGAACGATCGTTTCAAGCGGGGGTTCAGCTCGTGGTTCTGGGGGAGCACGTTCGTTGCAACGCTGTTCCACTTCGCGGCCTTCGCGTACTGGCCGGAGTTCAAGGCGAAGGGCGACTACGGCGTCAAGACCGTCGATTTCGTAGTGATGGATGCGCCGCCGCCGGAGGTGAAGATCCCGTCGGCGCCGCCGGCGATCCAGCGGCCGGCGACGCCGGTGATCACGACGGCGGATATTCCGCAAGAGATCACGATCGCGCCGACGACCTTCGAGGCCAATCCGGTCGACCAGGTGGCGCCACCGGCGCCGGTCGCGGCCTCTGGCGGTGATGTGACCAGTGATTTCGTGGCGTTCACGCCGTCGATGATCCGCCCGGAGATCAAGAACCGGGACGAGGTGCAGCGGGCGCTGGAGCGGTACTATCCGCCGCACCTGCGGGATGCGGGGATCGGCGGTACGGTGCACGTGAACTTCTGGATCGACGAGACCGGGCGCGTGGTCAAGTACGAGATCACGCAGTCGAGCGGTTACGAGGCGTTCGACCAGGCGGCCGGCCGGGTCGCGGATCTGATGAGGTTCTCGCCGGCGATGAACCGCAACCAGCCGGTCCGCGTGGTGGTCACCTTCCCGATCACCTTCCGGGTGAACTGATCCGGCGCGGCGACCGGTACAGAGAGTGGTGAAGCGAGGGGGGACCGGCGGGAGCCGGTCCCCTCTTTTCATGTGGCGCGGGGGATCGGTTGCCGATTTCCCGTGTGGCGGGTACAATTCGGGGCTATGATGGGAGTGACTGAGATTCAGGTGCGGTTGTCGGAGATCCGGGAGCGTATCGAGCGGGCGCGGGAGCGCGCGGGCTCGGCGCGTGAAGTCGGGATCGTGGCGGTGACGAAGACGCAGCCGGTGCCGGTGTTGGAGGCGGCGTTGGCGGCGGGGTTGAAGGATCTGGGCGAGAACCGGGTGCAGGAGCTGGAGACGAAGGTCGAGGCGCTGGGCCGGGACCGGTGTTCGTGGCACCTGATCGGGCATCTGCAGCGGAACAAGGTGCGGCAGGCGGTCCCGCTCTTCGATCTGATCCATTCGATAGACTCTCTGCGGCTGGCGGAGGCGCTGTCGGCGGAGGCGGTGCGGGCGGGGCGCGTGGTGGAGGGGTTGGTCCAGGTCAACACATCCGGTGAGGAGAGCAAGTACGGGCTGGCGCCGGAGGAGGTGGTGGATGTGGTGGGGGAGATGGCGGAGCTGCCGGGGTTGCGTCTCGTCGGTGTGATGACGATGGCGCCGTTCACCTCGGACGAGTCGGTGCTGCGTCGTACCTTCGCGGGCGCGCGGGAGCTGTTCGAACGGTGCGGCCGGGAGGTGAGTGGGTTCGAGGCGCGACATCTCTCGATGGGGATGTCGAACGATTACGAGGTGGCGGTCGAGGAGGGGAGCACGCTGGTTCGTCTGGGGACGGTACTATTCGGGGAGCGCAATCGATGATCGATCTGACGCCGATCGAGATCCGGAAGAAGAAGGGGGATTTTCCCCGTTCGCTCCGGGGATACGATGCCGAGGAGGTGGATCTCTTCCTGGACCTCGCCGCCGACCGGTTGGAGGAGGTGGTGACGCGTGTCCGGGAGCTGGAGGCGCGAGTGCACCAGCTGGAGGAGGAGCTGGCTGAGTACCGCACCCGGGAGCGTGCGTTGACGGAGGCGCTGGTCAGCGCGGAGTCGTTGCGGGCGGAGGTGCGTCGCCAGGCGGAGGAGGAAGCGGCGTTGATCCGCCGGTCGGCGGAGGTGGCGGCCGAGGAGCTGCGAGGCGAGGCGCTGCAGGCGGTGGCGCGGGAGGAGGAGTTGGTGCGTCGACTGCGGGCGCGCCGGGCGCATGCGCTCCGTTCCTGGCGGGCGTTCCTGGAGCGGGAGCTGGCCGAGCTCGCGGTCTATGTGGAAGCCATGGACGGGGGTGCGTCCGAGGGGTCGGACGGCGTAGGTAAGGACCAGGTCGTAGAGCGCTGATCCTCGGGGTGGAGGATCGGCGCTTCGTACATCCATTGCACGAATACCATATGAGATTTCCGGAATATCCCGGCAGTACGACGGCGCTGGAGCAGGAGGTGCTGCGGCTCTGGCAGGAGGAGGATCTCTTCCGGCGGACGCTGGAGGCGACGGCCGGTGGGGAGGAGTTCGTCTTTTACGAGGGGCCGCCGACGGCGAACGGCAAGCCCGGGATCCACCATGTGATCAGCAGGACGATCAAGGATCTGGTCTGCCGCTACCAGACGATGCGGGGGCGGCACGTAACGCGGATTGCGGGGTGGGACACGCATGGTCTCCCGGTCGAGATCGAAGCGGAGAAGCGACTCGGGATCAGCGGGAAGCGCGAGATCGAGGCGATCGGCGTCGCGCGGTTCAACGAGGTCTGCCGGGAGAGCGTCTTCACGTACAAGGAGGACTGGGAGCGTTTCTCGGAGCGGATCGGGTACTGGCTGGACTATTCGCGTCCGTACGTGACGTACGCGCCGGAGTACGTCGAGAGTATCTGGTGGATCCTGAAGCAGCTCTCGGAGCGGGGGCTGCTCTATCGTGGGCACAAGGCGGTGCCGTACTGTCCTCGCTGCGGCACCGCGCTCAGCTCGCACGAGGTGGCGCAGGGATACGAGGAGGTCCTCGACCCGTCGCTCTACTTCATAGCGCCGTGGGTGACGGAGACGGGCGAGCCCGATCCCGAGGGGCGTTCGTTCCTGGTCTGGACGACGACGCCGTGGACGCTCCCGTCGAACGTGGCGCTCGCGGTGCACCCCGACCTCGTCTACGTGGAGGTGGTGCACGAGGGGCGTCGGCTGGTGCTGGCGGAGTCGCGGGTGGCGGCGCTCTTCGGGGAGGGGGCGGAGGTGGTGCGGCGCTACCCGGCGTCGGAGCTGATCGGGCAGAGGTATCGGCGTCCCTTCGACCTGGTGGGTGGGCGCGGCGGTGAGCTGGCGGAGCTGGAGGCGAACGCCTGGCGGGTGGTCGCCGAGGAGTTCGTGAGCGCCGAGGACGGTACCGGGCTGGTCCATCTGGCGCCGGCGTTCGGCGCGGACGACTACGCGGCCGGGCAGCGTCACGGCCTTCCTATGTACACCCCGCTCGATGATGCCGGTAAGTTCGCGGAGGGGATCGAGCTGGTCGGCGGGCTCTTCGCGAAGGCGGCGGACCCGGTGCTGGTCGCGGACCTGGAGGCGCGGGGGTTGGTCTTCCGCCACACGCTGGAGTCGCACTCGTACCCGCACTGCTGGCGGTGCTCGAGCCCGCTGCTCTACATGGCGCGGGCGTCGTGGTACGCGCGGACAACGGCGCTGAAGGATACGATGCTCGCGAACAACCGCCAGGTCGCCTGGCACCCGCCGGAGGTCGGGGCGGGGCGGTTCGGCGAGTGGCTGGAAGGGAACGTCGACTGGGCGCTCTCGCGTGACCGGTATTGGGGCACGCCGCTCCCGATCTGGGTCTGTGATCGGGAGCCGAGCCATACCGAGGTGATCGGGTCGTTCGCGGAGCTGGCCGAACGGGTCGGCGGGCTGCCGGAAGGGTTCGACCCGCACAAGCCGTGGATCGACGAGTATCGTTGGCCGTGCCGGAGCTGCGGCGGGACGATGCAGCGCACGCCGGAGGTGATCGACGTCTGGTTCGATTCCGGGGCGATGCCGTACGCCCAGTGGCACTACCCGTTCGAGAACGAGGAGATCTGGCGGAAGCACTTCCCGGCGGACTTCATCTGCGAGGGGGTGGACCAGACCCGCGGTTGGTTCTACTCGCTGATGGCGATCTCGAGCATGCTCGGGTACGGCCCCGCATATCGGCACGTGGTGGTCAACGACCTGATCCTCGACAAGCACGGCCAGAAGATGTCGAAGTCGAGGGGGAACGTGGTCAACCCGTGGGAGGCGATCGAGAGCTTCGGCGCGGATGCGATCCGTTGGTACCTGGTGACGGTGAGCCAGCCGTGGGTACCGAAGCGTTTCGATCCCGACGCGCTGGCGGACGCCGCGCGCCGGACCTTCGATACGCTGGCCAACACGTACCGGTTCTTCGCGCTCTACGCGAACCTGGAGGGGTGGACGCCGGAGTCGGAGGGCGACGTCGCCTACTCGGTCCTCGATCGCTGGATCCTCTCGCGGCTCGACGCGCTGGTCGCGGAGGTGGGCGCGGGGATGGAGGCGTACGAGTTGACGCGGGCGGCACGGCTGATCGCCGACTTCGTGGTCGACGACCTCTCCAATTGGTACGTACGGCGGAGCCGCGACCGGTTCTGGGGGAGCGGAGACACCGCCGACGCGCGTGCTGCGTTCACGACGCTGCACGGGACGTTGGTGACGTTGGCGCGGCTGCTGGCGCCGATAGTGCCGTTTCTCTCCGATTGGCTGCACCGCGCGCTGGAAGGTGGTGCGAGCGTGCACCTGGCACGGTATCCGGAGGTCGTGCCGGGGCGGCGCGATGAGAAGCTGGAGGCGGGGATGGAGGCGGTCCGGACGCTGTCGCGGCTCGGGCGCGCGGCGCGGGAGCGGGTGAAGATCCGGGTGCGCCAGCCGCTGGGGGCGCTCTACAGCGTGATCCCCGCGGGGATCGAGCTGGACGAGGAGTTGCTGGAGCTGGTCCGGGACGAGCTGAACGTGAAGGAGGTTCGGTTCCTGCAGGCGGCCGAGGAGTTGGTCGAGTTGCGGGCGCGTCCGAACTTCCGGGTGCTCGGCCCGCGGTTCGGCCCCCGGACGGCGGCCGCGGCCGATGCGATCCGCGCGCTGACGACGGAGGAGCTGCAGCGCTTCCGCCGGGGCGAGCCGCTGGTGATCGTGCTCGAGGGTGAGGGGTACGAGATCGGAGCCGAGGAGTTCGAGCTGCGCGAAGAGTCGCGGGGGAACCTGGTCGTGGAGGCGGACGGCGGGTACGTCGTCGCCCTCGACCCCACGGTGACCGAGGAGCTGCGGCTGGAGGGGCTGGCGCGCGAGCTGGTCAACCGGGTGCAGCGGCTGCGGCGTGAGGAGGGGTTCGAGGTGAGCGACCGGATCCGGCTCGGGATCTTCGGGGACGACGAGATCGTCCGGGCGGCCGAATCGTTCCGGTCGTTCATCGCCGGCGAGACGCTGGCGCTCGAATACGAGACGGGGCCGGATCCGGACGCGGCGGGGTACGCGGCGGTCCGTGAGGTGGATGTGGACGGCGCGACGGTCCGGATTGGATTGAGTGTGCTGACGCGGACGGGGGGTGGTGAGCAGTGATCACGAGAGAGACGAGTTGATGGATAAGACTAACGAGACGGCGGTATCGGTCGCGAGCAGTGGGGAACGGAGCTGGGGGGGCGGGAAGGCCACGCTCTTCACGTTCACGATCTTGACGGTCGTCCTGATCGATTTCGTGACGAAGTGGCTGGTCCAGCAACGGTTCCACCTGCACGAGCGGGTGCCGGTGATCGGCGACTACCTGCGGTTGACGTTCATCTACAACCCGGGCGCCGCGTTCGGTATCCATCTCGGCGATTACTCGCGGCAGATCTTCCTGGTGCTCTCGATCATCGCGCTGATCGCGTTGACGGTGATGTACTGGTCGACGCCGTTGCGGGACCGGGTGCGGTTGGTGGCGATCTCGTTGATCTGCGCGGGGGCGATCGGGAATCTGGTGGACCGCATCCGTTCGCACCGCGGGGTCGTCGACTTCCTGGACATCGGGATCGGCGACCTGCGGTGGCCGGTGTTCAACGTAGCCGATATCGCGGTGACGACGGGCGCGATCTTCCTGGCGCTCTCGCTCTGGCGCGAGGAGCGGCGGGATGACGGGCTCGAAGGCTAGCGTTCCGACCCGGCTGAGGTTGGTGGTGGGAGAGCTTCCGGGGCCGGTCCGGCTGGATGTCTATCTGGCGGACCGGGTCCCGGAGCTCTCGCGTTCGCGGGCGGCGTCGCTCCTGGAAGAGGGGCGGGTCGTGTTGAACGGGCGGGTCCCGCGCAAGAGCGAGAGGCCGGCGGTAGGGGATGTGATCGAGGTCGAGCTCCCGGCGCCCGAGCCGATCGGGCTGGAGGCGGAGCCGATCCCGCTGGAGATCGTCTACCAGGACCGGGACCTGGCGGTGGTGGACAAGCCGGCCGGGTTGGTGGTGCACCCCGCGCCTGGCCATTACACCGGGACCCTGGTGCACGCGCTGCTGCACCACCTCACGGACCTCTCGGGGATCGGCGGCGAGCTCCGACCGGGGATCGTGCACCGGCTCGACCGGGACACGAGTGGGTTGCTCCTGGTGGCGAAGAACGATGAGGCGCATCGTCGTCTGTCGGTGGCGTTGAAGCGCCGCGAGATCGATCGGCGGTATCTGGTGGCGTGCTGGGGGCACCTCAAGGGGGATGAGGAGGTCGTCTCGGCGCCGATCGGCCGGTCCCCGACGGACCGGAAGAAGATGGCGGTGGTGGCGGACGGCCGGCCGGCGCGGACGCATTTCAAGAGGTTGGAGCGCTGGGTCGGCGCCGACCTGCTCAGCGCGAAGCTCGAGACCGGGCGGACGCACCAGATCCGGGTGCATCTCATGTCGATCGGGCACCCCGTGGTGGGCGACGAGGTCTACGGCGGGGGCGCCAGCCGCGGGATGAGCGGGGTGGTGCGGGGGTGGGCGCGGGAGTTCGAGCGGCGAGTCCCGCGGCAGTTCCTGCACGCCGCGGAGCTGGGGTTCCGCCACCCCCGCAGCGGTGAATGGATGCAGTTCGAGAGTCCACTCCCTCCGGATCTGAGCGCCGCCGCGGAGTGGGCGCGAAGTACCAGCGCCGCTAGTTGACGGGCCTATCGGACCGCGATATCTTGCCGGCAACACCCCAGGCGTTCCCATCCAAGAAATTCGTCGAACAGTGGCGTCGAATCCTGCCCCTATCCAATCCGACGGCCCTCCGCAGCGCACGTCGCCGGAGTGGCTGATCGTCGTTTGTAGCGGTGAGCGGTATGCCGTCCCCCTGCTCCAGGTACAGGAGATCCTGGTCCCGCAGCCGTTCACGCGGCTCCCCGGTTGTGGTCCGGAGGTCTGTGGGCTGATCGGGTTGCGGGGGCGGATCGTGACGGTTTTCGACATCGGTGCGATCATGGGGCGGCGACCCGCGCGGCAGGTGGCAAGTCATCGGCTGCTCCTGCTCGAGGTGGGGGGGGGATCGGTGGCCGGCGCGGTGGACGAGGTCGTCGCCGTGGAGCCGACGGCGACCGCACGTATTCTGGACCTGGCCGAAGTGGTGGGCCGGCTGGTGGCTTGACCGAGGGACTACCTGTCGAAGAACGGAGTTGGCACAACATGGCGAGAACGGTCTTGATCTGTGACGATGCGATCTTCATGCGCGCGATGATCGGCGATATCCTGCGGCAGGCGGGTTTCGAGGTCGTCGGCGAGGCGGAGACGGGGTTGCAGGCGGTGGAGAAGTATCGTGAGTTGCGGCCGGACCTGGTGACGATGGACATCGTGATGCCCGACATGGGCGGGATCGATGCGGTGCGCGCGATCATCTCGGAGTTCCCGGACGCGCAGATCCTGATGTGCAGTGCGATGGGGCAGCAGGCGCTGGTCGTGGAGGCGATCCAGGCGGGCGCGCGTGATTTCGTGGTGAAGCCGTTCCAACCGTCCCGGGTGCTGGAGGCGGTGCGCCGGGTCCTCGGCTAGGCGCGGCCCGCGTCCGGGTGCGGGGTGATGGATCTCGAGGGATATCTAGACCTCTACCTCCTGGAGTCCCAGGAGAACCTGCGGCGTCTGAGCCAGGCGCTGCTGGAGCTGGAGCGTACGGGGGGCGGCTCCGGTACGCTGGACGAGGCCTTCCGCGCGGCGCACACGATCAAGGGCGCCGCGGCGATGATGGGGTTTGGCGAGGTCTCCGAGCTCGCGCATACCTTGGAGGATCGCCTGGACGAGCTGCGCCGGTCGGGCCGGGAGGTGACCGGCGCGGTGATCGACGAGCTCTTCTCGCTGGTCGACAGGCTCGAGGCGCGCAACGAGGAGGTGGCGACTACCCGGAAGCAGAAGGACCAGAACGCGCTGCTCTTGCGGGTCGAGTTCGCCGAGGACTGCCTGTTGAAGGCTGCCCGCGCGGCGGTGGTCGTCCAGAACGTGCGCAAACTGGCGCAAGTACTCGGTACGATCCCGGCCTCGCCGACCGAGGAGTTCGATGGGAGCTTCCAGATCTATGTAGCCCTACCGGCCGACCGGGGGGAGCTGGAGGAGGCGGTACGGGCGGCCGGCGAGGTGGCGGCGGTCGGCTTCGAGGAGGTGCTCGGGGTCGACCTGGCGGCGGTGCTCGAGGAGACGAGCTCGGCGCGGCGGGAGGAGAAGGCGGCGGCGCCTGCCGTGCCGGAGCAGGGTGCGGCGCGGGTCGAAGCGGGCGCGGGGCGTCGTCTGATCCGGATCGCGGCGGAGCATCTGGACGAGTTGGCGGATGGGATCGCCGACCTGGGGATCCTCTGTGGCCGGCTCGAGCGTCTCGATGTGGTCCGCGAAGGGGGGGGGCTGGGCGATCTGGTGCACGCGATCCGGCGCAGGGTGGCGGACCTGGAGCATACCGCGCAGGCGGCGCGTCTGGTGCCGGTGGGCGAGGTCTTCCATCGCTTTCCGCGTCTGGTGCGCGACACCGCGAGCGCGTTGGGGAAGCAGGTCGATTTCCGGCTGGAGGGTGAGGGGATCGAGGGGGACCGGCGGGTGCTCGAGGAGGTGGTCGAGCCGCTGGTGCACATGCTGAGGAACGCGGTCGACCACGGTATCGAGAGCGCGGCGGAGCGGGAGGCGGCGGGGAAGCCGGCGCGGGGGCGGCTGGTCCTGCGGGCGGTACGCGGCCGTTCGGGGTTGCGGATCGAGCTGGAGGACGATGGCCGTGGCGTGGCGCGCGAGCGGGTGGTGGCGCGGGCGCGGGAGTTGGGTTTGGTCGTCGGGGCGGAGACGGTGAGCGACGACGAGCTGCTGCGTCTCCTGAGCCACCCGGGGCTGAGTACGGCGGGGTCGGTGACCGGGGTGTCGGGGCGGGGCGTGGGGTTGGATGCGGTGGTGAACCGGATCCGCGCGCTCGGCGGTGCGATCTCGATGAGGACCGTATCGGGGCAGGGTACGACCTTCACGCTGCAGCTCCCCGCCAGCCTGACGTTGACGCAGTCGCTGCGGGTCAGGGTGGGGGGCGAGGATTACGCTATCCCGCTGACGCACGTCAGGGAGGTCGCGGAGCTGCCGAGGGAGGTGGCGATCGGGGGGGAGCGGTTCGAGTTGCGGGGCGAGGAGCTGCCGCTGTACTGGTTGGGGTCGATCCTGGAGGTGGAGGCGCCCGGTGGCGGGGCGGCGGTCGTGGTGGTGGAGGTGGGGGAGCGGGGGTTCGGTCTAGTCGTGGACGAGCTGGTGGGAAGAGAGCAGATCGTGGTCAAGGGGTTCACTGCCGCGGTCGGGGCCCTCCCGATCTTCAGTGGTGCAACCCTCTTGTCGGATGGACGTCCGGCGCTGGTCCTCGATCCGGTCAGTGTCCTTAGATGAGGAGTGCAGATGATTCGAGATGTTCGTGACCTGGGGGTGCTGCAGCTCGATGCGCTGAGGGAGGTGGCCAACATCGGAGCGGGTCATGCGGCCACGGCGCTCTCGCAGCTGACGAACCGGCGTATCTGGGTCGATGTTCCGGAGATCCGGATCGCGCCGCTGGAGCAGGTGCCGGAGCTGCTCGGCCGTGCCGACGAGGTGGTGGCGACGGTGGTGATGCTGGTGCTGGGCGACCTGGCCGGGCGGACGATCCAGATCTTCCCGGCGGCGACCGCGACTCGCCTGATCTCGATCCTCCTCGGCCGTGAGGTGACGGGGTTCCCGGATGAGCTGGGCGAGATGGAGCTCTCGGCGCTGAAGGAGGCGGGGAACATCCTGGCGTCGGCGTATCTGACGGCGCTCTCGGACTTCCTGGGGCTGATCCTGTTGACCTCGATCCCGTCGCTGGCGCTGGACGACGCCTCGTCGACCCTGACGGGTGGGTTGCTCGATCAGGCGGAGAGCATGGAATATGTCTTCTGCATCGACACGCGCTTCCGCATGAACGAGCAGGACCCGCCGGTCTCGGGGCACTTCCTGCTCGTCCCGGAAGCCGATTCGTTGCCGTTGATCCTGCGAGCGATCCGCCTCGCGTGATCGATAGTGCGATGCGACCTGCCGTGGTGGTAGCCGAAGGTGGAGGTGGCCAGGAGCCCGGGATGCCGACTTGGCTGCCGGCGGAGTCTGCGGTGCTGGCCACGGGGGGCACCGGGGGGGGGGTGCCGCGTTCGGCGCGTGATCATGAGATCCTGCGTTCGCTGGCGCGCCGGATCAACCCGCGGGACGCGGGTGCGCACAACAATCTCGGTGTAGTCTTCTACCAGAAGGGGCTGATCGAGGAGGCGATCGCCGCCTTCGAGCGTGCGTTGGAGCTCGACCCCACGATGCAGGTCGCCGAGCGGAACCTGCAGATCGCCTACTTCCATACTGGATATTTCGATCGGCTAGTTACGGAGCTGCGCGACCGTCTCGCGCGTAACGCGGGGGACCGCGGGGCGCGCGATCGGCTGGCGCGGGCGTATCTCCACACCGGCGACATCGGCGCCGCGGCGACCGAGTGGCGCTGGCTCTACGACCATGGCGCCGTAGATCTCGAACTCTATCTGAAGCTCGCTGCCTGCGAGTACCGACGTGGCCGGCCGGAGGCGGCGCTCGGCTACCTGGAGCAGGCGCAAGCCGAGGCGCCGGACGATCCGTGGGTGCAGCTGCGCCGGGGCGAGATCTTCTACCGGCAGGGGCGCAACGACGAGGCGAAGAGTGCGTTGGAGCGCGCGGTCGAGCTCGATCCCGAGCTGGCCGAGGCGTACCATCTCCTGGCATTCGTCTACGGCGACCTGGGCGATTCCGAGTCGGCGGCGCGAGCGGCCGGCCGGGCGGCGGAGCTGAACCCTAGCCTCGAGAAGGCGGAAGAGAACCTCTCGCTGGATCGTTACAGCGCCGCGCGCTACGACGAGTTGATCGGCGCGCGTGGTGCGCAGCCGGTCCCGGCGGAGGGGATGCTGGCGCACTACAACCTCGGGCTGACCTTCCGGCAGAAGGGGTTGTACGACGAGGCGTGGCGTGAGTTCACGCTGGCATTGGAGCGAGGGGAGGACCGGCTCCTGGTCGGCCAGGCCCGGGCGGAGCTGCAGCTCTTGCGGGGGAAGGCGGCGGAGGCGGAGTCGATCCTGGCGGAGCTGGTCGAGCTCGAACCGGAGAGCCCCAAGCTCTGGAACGAGCGCGGGGTGGCGGCACATCTGCGCGGTGAGTTGCGCGCGGCGGCGGATCATTACGCTCGCTCTCTGTCGTACGATCCCACGTACGTGCTCGCGCGCAACAACCTGGGGGTGTTGCAATACCACCTCGGCGACGCGGCGGCCGAGTCGACGCTGCGACTCGCGCTCTCCGGCGGCCGTGGGCTGGTAGAGATCTGGCGCAACCTCGGGTTGTTGCTGGCGCGGCAGGGGCGGCGGGCGGAGGCGGTGACGGCGTATCGTCGTGCGCTGGAGATCGATCCAGGTTCCGCCGCGGCTTGGACGGGGATCGGCGCGGTCCTGCTCGAAGGGGGTCGGCTGAACGAGGCGCGGGCGGCGTTCGTGCGCGCGGTCGACCTCGACCCGAAGCTGGCGGAGGCGCGGTATCAGCTGGCGTTCGCGCTCTCGGCGGCCGGGGACTACCGCGGCGCGCTGCGGGAGACGCGGCGGGCGCTCGAGCTGGATCCCTACGTGCCGACGCCGCGGTTCCGGTTGCTGATCGATCTGCAGTTCGAGGAGGCGACGCTGCTCGCCCCGGAGCTCGACGTGGCGGAAGGGGTCCGGTCCGGCGAGGAGGTAGATGGGTTCGACTTCCGGTCGGAGGAGCTGGACGTGCTCTTCGCCGAGCTGGCGGGGGGCGTGGTGGGCGGTGGGGAGCCGATACCGATACGGTCTGGCGCCGCGGATCTGGCGCGGATCCGGGAGGAGCTCGCGCGCGGCCAGCTGGAGTTGGCGGCGTCGCTAGCGCAGGAGGCGTTGCAGGCGGGAGGGGACCGGGCGGAGCTGCTCGTCGTGTTGGGCGAGACCTTCCTGCGGCGGCAGCTGGCGGGTGAGGCGCTGGAGCGGTTCCGGGGGGCGCTGGCGGAGTTGGACGAAGCGGGCGAGGCGGAGTCGGTGCCGCTCCGGCGCGAGGCGATGCAGGGTGCGACGCGCGCGCTCTTGCTGCTCGGGAGGGTGGCGGAGGCGCGGGAACTGGCGGAGGCGTTGGCCGAGCTCGTTCCTGAGGATGCGTCGGTGCTCCATCTCCTGGGGCAGACGCTGTCGCGAGGGGGGGAGTACGACCGGGCGGCGGAGGTGCTGGAGCGGGCGCTCGAGTTGGCCGGGACGGACCACGAGATCGCGACCGATCTAGGGGTCGTGTACTTGGAGGCGGGTGAGCTGGCGCGCGGGGAGGCGGTGCTGCGCGAGGTGTTGGAGCGCGACCCGCTGGCGATCGCGGCACGTTCGGCGTTGGGCCGGGTCCTCGAGGGGCTGGGCCGGGAGGAGGAGGCGGCGACCGAGTACCGGCGGGTGCTGGAGATCTTGCCGAGCTACGGCGAGGTGGTGCTCGCGCTTGGTGAGTTGGAGTGCCGGCGGGGCAGGTACGACGCAGCCATCGACGTCCAGGTCGAGCTCCTCAGTCTCGATCCGTATCACCTGGATGTTCTCTGCCAGCTCGGGCGGGTGCTGCAGGCGGCGGGGCGGATAGATGACGCGGAGTTCGCGTTCCGCCGGGTGCTGCGTCTCGACCCGGACCACGAGGGAGCGCGGCGGGGGTTGGAGTCCGTCATGGCGGTGGCAGTGGAGTAGGTCGATGGCGATCGAGGGTTCGCTACGAGAGTTCGGGCTCCAGGACGTCTTGCAGCTGCTGGACCTGGCGCGCAAGACCGGGGTGCTCCACGTGCGGTCGGAGCGGCACAACGACGAGGCGGTGATCCACTTCGACCAGGGGCAGATCGTGGGGGCGACGCACCGTTGGTCGCTGCGTCGTCTTGGTCAGCAGCTGTTGCGGGCGGGGAAGCTGACGGAGCGTGAGTTGGAGCGTGCGCTCGAGGTACAGCGCTCCGCGCCCGGTCAGAAGTTAGGTTGGATCCTCCTGGAGATGGGTAGCGTCACGGAGGCGGAGCTCCGTCGTCAGCTGATCTTCCAGCTCGAGGAGTCGATCTATGACCTGATGGAGTGGGACGAGGGCCAGTTCCGGTTCGAGGAGCGGGAGCCCGAGGCGCGGTCGGGGGGGGCGGTCGAGGTCCGGGTCAGGGTCGATTCGTTGTTGATGGAGGGGGCGCGGCGGATCGACGAGTGGTCGCGCCTGGAGTCGAAGATCCCGGATGCGAGCCGGATCCCGGTCCTGGTCTCGCCCGAGGAGATGGGGAGCACGCCGCTGGACCTGCGGCCCGGGGAGTGGGAGGTCCTGGCGGAGATCGACGGGGTCCGCGACCTCCGCCAGCTGGCCGCCGACCTGGGGCGGAGCAGCTTCGATCTGGCCAAGATAGTCTATGGGCTGATCGGGCTCGGCGTAGTCTACCTGGCGGACCGGGCGGTCCCACTCTCGGAGCGGGACATCGAGGCCGCGCTGGCCGAGGCGCGAGCGCTGTACGAGGCTGGCGAGTACGAGGCCGTGGTCGAGCGGCTGCAGGAGCTGCAGCTCGCGGAGCCCGGGCGCGCCGACCTGATCGTCTTGGAGGGGCGTGCGCTGGTGGCGCAGGGTCGTTTCCGCGCGGCGACGGAGGCGTTCGCGCGCGCTGTCGAGCTGGATCCACTTTCGGCCGAGGCGCATCATCTTTTGGGGCTGTCGGCGGCGCGGATCGGCGAATTCGAGCGCGCGGCGCGCGCCTGGGACGCGCTGCTGCGGCTCTCGACCGACCCCGAGCGCCGCGCTCTGGCCCAGCGGGGGTTGGCGGCGGCGCGGTTGATGGATCAGCTCCTCAGTCATGGGTTCGATTGATTTGCGTCGTGGAATGTGCATCGCCCGGGGCGAGATGGTGGGCGGGGCGTATGATGACGGGCGGTGTGGTATCGTTGGGATGTAGGTCGTAGCGCTGTGACGAATTCGGGTCGTAGTCGGCCGAAATCGAGCTTCGGAATCTGGTGAGATGATGAGCAACCGGCAGTTCGCGGAGCTGCAGCAGTGGAGCCGGGAGGTGGCGCGCGATCCGGCGGCTCCCGCCTTCCTCCCCCTGGCGCGGTGGTACCGGCGCGAGGGGCGGTTGGAGGCGGCGATACAGCTGTGCGTGCGGGCCCTGGCCCGCAACCCCGCTCACCTGGAGGGGCATGCTTTGCTGGCGCAGCTCTATCTGGAATCCGGCGATCGGGAGCGGGCCGGCGATGAGTGGTCGATAGTGCTGCACCTGGACCCGGATCATTTCGAGGCGCAGCGCGGCCTCGGCTTTCTGTGGCTGGAGCGGGGCGAGTACGCCTCGGCGCGACGGCACCTGGAGCGGGCGGAGTCGTTGCGTCCGGGGGACCCGGCGGTCCGCGGGGCGCTGGAGCTCCTCGCCGAGCGCGTTGGGGGTGCGCCCACCGAGCCGGTGGGGCGGGCGGCGCCGAAGGGGGAGGTACGGCCATCGGCGGGGGTGAGGGAGGTGGTCCCTGGTCGGATCTTCGAGCCGCTCCTCTCGGATCCTGCCTGCCGGGGTGTGCTCGTGCTGGATGCGGCGGGGGTGGTGCTGGCGGGTGGTTTGGGGAGCGACGGTCACGGCAGTGCTGAGCTCCTCGCGGTCCGGTTGGGCGGGGTCGTCGCGGAGGCCACGCGGGCGCTGGAGCTGCTCGGCGCCAGACCGTACCGGGGGCTCAGGGTGGAGACGGAGGAAGCGATCATCCAGCTCCTCCCCTGTGGCGATGAGCTCTTCGTGCTGCTCGTAGTCGATCCAGCCGCGCCGATGGCGGCGTCGCGGCGGCTGGCGGAGACGGCGCTCGAGCTGGTGGGCGAGGTGCGGGAGGGAGGTGCGGCATGAAGGAGCTATTACGGCAGACGCTGGCGCAGCTGCGCGAGGTGCCGGGGGTACGGGCCGCGTTCTTCGTCGACGCGGAGGCGGGGTTGCCGGTGGCGATCGACGCGGTGGGCGAGGTCGACGCGAGGCGGGTCGCGGCGCTGGCGGCGGCGTTGCGCGGGCGGCTGGCCCGGGCGGCGGTGGGGGCCGGGTTCGGGGCGGTCTCGGTGGTGGAGGTGGAGGGGGGTGGGGGGCGGCTACTGGTCGGGGGGGATGGCGAGCTGCTCGTCGTCGTGGTAGCCGATCCCGTCGCGGCGACGGAGGTGCTGCGACAGGAGATGAAAGGGATCATGGAGGTGCTCCGATGATTCGTGGGGACCTGAGGGTGGTGACCCGCGCGTTGGGTGAACCGATCCGCACCTTCGCCCGCGCTGCGCGGGTCCGGCTGGTCCTGCTCTTGGACCGCAGCGGCCAGGTCTTGGCGCAGCAGGGGTTCACGCGGGACTACGAGATCTCGGCGGTCGCGTCGCTGGCGGCGGCTGCGCACAGCTCGGCGCAGGCGCTGGCGGGGTTGACCGGGACGACGGGGTGGACGCACCTCCACCACGCTGGCCGGGAGCGCCAGCTCTTCCTGGCGCCGTTCCGGACGCCGGGGTCGGAGCTGATCCTGGTGGCGATCTTCGATCGTGATTCGACGCTGGGGTTGGTCCAGCACTATTTCGAGGAGTTTGCCGGGGTGGTGGCCTCGCTGCCGCAGCTGGCGACGGAGAAGGGGGAGGGGAGTGCGGAGACCTTCGAGGCGGATCTCGAAGCCGGGCTCCGTGCTATCGCTCCGCCGGATTGGTTGAGGTGAGTCGATGCCTCTGATCAACTATGCCAGCCGGGAGATCACCTGCAAGATAGTCTATTATGGGCCGGGCCGATCCGGTAAGACGACGAATCTGCTGCAGATCCATTCCCGTATCCCCGCGGGCCGGAAGGGAGAGCTCGTTTCGTTGGCGACGGAGACCGACCGGACCCTCTTCTTCGACTTCCTGCCGATCGACCTGGGCACGCTTTCCGGGTTCCGTACGCGGCTCCAACTTTACACGGTGCCCGGCCAGGTTTATTACGATGCTACACGCAAGCTCGTACTGCGTGGCGCCGACGGGGTGGTGTTCGTGGCCGATTCGCAGCGAGGCCAGTTCGAGGAGAACGTGGCGAGCATGTTGAATCTGCGGCAGAATCTGCAGGCGCATGGTGTCGACCCGGACGAGATCCCGCTGGCGCTGCAGTACAACAAGCGTGACCTGCCGGACGTCGTCCCGGTCGCGCTGCTGGAGCGGGTGCTGAACCCCCGGCACGTGCCGTCGTTCGAGGCGGCGGCGGCGGCGGGGACGGGTGTCTTCGAGACATTGCGTGGGATCAGCGAATCGGTATTGCGCAGCGTCTCCGCACGCTTGGGTGCGGAGGGGGCGGCGCAGGTGAGCAAACGGAGTGCGCCGTGAGCACGACCCAGCTCGATCCGAGGTTCACCTTCGACAACTTCGTGATCGGCGCCGGCAACCGTCTGGCCGCCGCGGCGGCGCGGCGCGTGGCGGAGTCGCCGGGCACGACATACAATCCCTTGTTCATCTACAGTGCATCGGGGCTCGGCAAGACGCACCTGGTGACGGCGATCGGGCATCACACCCGCCGGCTACAACCTGGCGCCCAGCTCGCGTACGCCACGCTCGAGGCGTTCATGGACGACGTCATGCGGGCGATCGAGGCCGGGGAACGCGAGTCGTTCCGGTCGCGGCTGGGCTCGATGGGGCTGCTCATCCTCGACGATGTGCAGTTCCTCGCCGGGCGGCACCGTACGCAGGAGGAGCTGCTCCGGGTCTGGGACATCGTCTCGGCGAACGGCGGGCAGGTCGTCCTGACGAGCGATCGGCCGCCGCAGGAGATCGATGGGCTCGACGAGCGGCTCCTCTCGCGCTTCTCCGGGGGGCTGATCGTCGACATCGGCGCTCCCGACTACGAGACCAGGGTCGCGATCGCGCGGCGGAAGGCGGAGGAGCGGGGGCAGAAGCTGCAGTCGGGGGTGGCCGAGACGCTGGCGCGGATCGCCTTCGGCAACGTGCGGGAGCTGCAGGGCGCGCTCAACCGGCTGCTGGCGGTCCAGGAGCTGGAAGGCCGGCCGGTCGAGGCGGACGAGGTAGCGCGGATCCTGGGGCGGGTGGCGAGCGCGGCGCAGCTCGACGAGTTCGGATCGTTCCTGGCCGAGGTGACCGGTACGCTCGAGGAGGTGGTCACGGAGCTGCCGGGCGAGGTCAAGATAGGCAGGGCGATCGAACGGTGGCGGGGCGAGGGGTACCGGACCCGGCGGTTGGAGTCGGCGCTCACCACGCCCGATGCGCTCGCCGCGGTCGACGACCTGATCGGCGAGTACGAGGCGGCGATCGGGCGGCTGCGGGAGATAGCGAGCGAGATCGCCGCCTTGGATCCGACCGCGCCGGAGCTGGAACGCCGGGAGGTGCTCAACGACCCCGACCGGGTGCAGGAGGCGGAGTCCCTCCTGGAGAGCGTGCGGACGCGGTGCCGGCCGCTCCCGCCGCCGCCGGCCGAGCACACCTTCGAGAGGTTGCAGCTGGCGGCGGATCTGTTCGAGTATCGGATCGCGTTGGCGGTCGCGGAGGAGCCGGGCTCGCAGTACAACCCGCTCTTCATCCACGGCCCGGCGGGCTCCGGGAAGACCGCGCTCCTCGCGGCGATCGGGAACCGGAGCCTCGAGCTCGGGAGGGCCTCGGAGGTGGCGTTCGTCGAGGGGGAGGCGTTCGCGGCGGAGCTGATCGAGGCGTTGGAGCACAACCGTGTCGAGAGCTGGCGTGCCCGTTACCGCCGGGCGGAGCTCTTCCTGCTCGACGACATCGACGTGCTCGGGGAGACGGAGCGAGCGCAGGAGGAGCTCTTCCACCTCTTCGACGCGCTGCAGCGGGCGGGTGCGCAGCTGGTCTTCACCGCCTCGGCCGCGCCGGAGGCGTTGACGGGGTTCGCGGAGCGGCTGCGTACGCGGCTGGAGAGCGGGCTCGTCATCTCGCTGGAGGAGGAGACGTCGTCGGCCGCACCGTCCACGGCGCCGGCGGCCGCCGCGGCAGCTACGTCAGGCGACGAGGTCGCGGCGGGCTCCGTCGTCGTACCCCCCGGTGTCGATCTGGCCGAGTCCGGGCGCTCGAGCCGGCCGGACCCGTGGTTCCAGGATCCGGAGAAGGTGATCCTGGTCTGGCCGTATCTGGACGATCTGATCGTCGAGGAGTGGGAGTAGAGCGATGGCGATCAAGGGGAGTCTGAAGGAGGCGAGCCTGGCGGATGTCTGCCAGCTCCTGGCGCTCGGCCAGAAGACCGGGTGCCTCTCGGTCACGGACCGGTCCCGTTTCGGCCGGATCTACTTCGACCGGGGCCGTATCACCCACGCCGCCATCGTCAACCGCCGCGACCGGCTGGGCGACCTCCTGGTGCGCGACGGGATCCTCAGCCCGATGCAGGTGCGGGAGGTGCTGGAGCAGCAGGACCGTGATCCCGAGCGCCGCTTCGGCGAGATCTTGTTGGAGCGGGGGTGGATCACCGAAGATCAGTTCGCGCAGTACCTACGGCTCCAGACGGAGGAGGCGGTCTACACCCTCTTCACCTGGTCGCAGGGGAGCTTCTTCTTCGAGGTCGACGAGGCGCCGCCGGAACAGGAGCTGAAGCTGTCGCTGAACCCGGAGAGCCTCCTGCTGGAGGGGGCGCGGCGGGTCGACGAGTGGAGCCTGATCGAGAAGAAGATCCCGAGCTTCGACCTCCTCTTCGAGGTAGAGCGCGAGCGGCTCGACCAGGCCGAGGTCGAGCTGACGCCGGAGCAGGAGCAGATCCTCCCGCTCCTGGACGGGACGCATACGGTACAGGAGCTGGTCGACCAGACGGGGCTGGGCGAGTTCGAGATCGGGAAGGCGCTCTACGGGTTGATCCAGGCGGGGTTCGCGCACCGGGTCGGCCAGCGGTTGGCGGAGGAACCCGACCGAGCGCGGCAGGCCAGGATCCCGGAGTATCGCAACCTCGGCTTCGCCTTCTACCGCACCGGGCTCCTGGAGGAGGCGACGCGCGAGTTCCGGCGGGTGCTCGACCTCGCCCCCGACGACCGGGTCGCCCGCTTCTACCTGGCGCTGATAGCGATCCGCGAGGGGAGGGATCGCGAGGCGCTGCGCGCGTTCAAAGGGTTGATCGACGACTACGGCCCGAGCTACGCGGCGTTCACCAACCTGGCGTACGTGCTGCGGCGGTTGGGCCGGCGCGACGACGCCCTGCTGGCGCTGGAACAGGCCGAGGCGATGCGGCGCGGTGGGGTGGCGGCGCTGCTGCGGGCATCGATCCAGCTCGAGGCCGGCCAGCTAGACGGCGTGGGTGAGGCACTCGACGATTACGTTGCCGGTCTGGCCGCCGATGCGGTGCCGGCGGCGAGCTATTTCCACCTCTCGGCGCTGATCGCCGCGTTGGGTGGCGATCTGGATGGCGCGGTGGAGCGGGTCCGCGAGGGGTTGGAGGCGCACCCGACGTCGGCGCCACTGCTGGTGCTGGCCGGGGTGATCGCCGAACGGCGGGGCGACTTCGCGGAGGCGGAACGGAACTACCGGCAGGCCGCCGAAGAGGATCCGGCGCTCCCCCAAACGCAGAAGAATCTGGGCGACCTCGCCTATCGCCGTGGCGCGTACGACGATGCGCTCGAGCACTACAGCCGTACGATCCAGCTCGCCCCCGAGCTCGGCGACGATGTCTACACCCGGCTCGGCAACCTGCATTACCGCCGGATGGAGCGGGAGCGGGCGCTGGAATACTGGCAGACGGCGTTGCGCATCAACCCGGACAACCGGGTGGTGCGCAACAACCTGGTGGTTAGCGGACATGCACCGGCGGGTTGACGATGCGCTCAGACTCGCCCTCGGAGACCTGAGCGCGGCGGACGAGAGGGAGCTGCAGGAGCTCAAGGCGCAGATAAACGCCGACGTCGGCTTCTGCTGCGGGGGCTACAAGGAGCGGTGCCTCCGGCGCCGGCTCGCGGTGCGGATGCGGGCGCTGGGGATCCACCGCTACGGGGATTACGGCGCCCGTTTACGGAGCGACCCGCAGGAGTATGAGCGGCTCCTCTCGGTGCTGACGATCAACGTCAGCAAGTTCTTCCGCAACTACGAGGTCTGGCAGATCGTCGCGGAGCAGGTGGTCCCGGCGCTCTTCGAGCTCGATGTGCCCAAGGTCCGGATCTGGAGCGCCGGGTCGGCGGGAGGGGAGGAGGCGTATACTATCGCGATCTTGCTGCGGGAACACGCCGAGCGGCACCGGCTCGAGCGGCGGCTCGGCAGGTTCGAGATCGTGGGGAGCGACATCGACCGGGAGATCCTGGAGCGGGCTAGGCGGGCGGAGTACACGGAGCTGGCGTTCGGCGAGATCCCGAGCGACCTGCGGGAGCGGTGGTTCACGGGTCCCAGGAAGAACCGGCTGCGGGATGAGATCCGGGGGATGGTCGAGTTCGGTGAGTTGGACCTGTTGAAGGACCCTCTGCCGAGCCGGCAGCACCTGGTCTTCTGTCGCAACGTGACGATCTATTTCGAGCGGGAGGCGCAGGAGGGGTTCATGAAACGGCTCCGTGGCACCCTGGCGCCTGGTGGTTATCTGGTGTTGGGGAAGGTGGAAACGCTGTTGGGTCCCCTGGCCGGGGAGTTTCGGGCGATCTCGCAACGGGAGCGTATCTATCAGTGTCTCTGACGGAATTGAGGACGTTCGTCCCTGCAGGGTCGATCGTCGTGACCTCTGGTACGGAAACGTTGATGACGGTGGGGCTGGGGTCGTGTGTGGCGGTGGTGCTGGATGATCCGGCAGCGCGGGTCGGCGGGGTGGCGCACGTGGTGCTCCCCGGCGGTACGCGCGGGGACCGGCCGGGGCAGCCGGGGCGTTATGCCACGAGCGCGATCCCGCTGCTGGTGGAGCGGGTGGTGGCCGCTGGGGGGCGGCGGGCGCGGCTGCGCGCGCGGCTGATCGGCGGTGCCACGATGTTCCCCGAGCTCCTGGCGCCGGGCGCGGTCTCGCTGGGCACCCGTAACCTCGCGGCGGTGCGCTCGCTCCTCGAGGAATACCGAATCCCGGTAGTCGGCGAGGACACCGGCGGGAACCATGGGCGGTCGGTGGCGTTCCGCCCCGCGGATGGCAGGGTAGTGGTCCGGTCGGTCCGGGGGGCAGAGGTCGAGGTCTGATGTCCGGTCGAGCCGGTGCGCGCCGGGTCGCGCGGGTGTTGGTGGTCGAAGACAACCTCCTCATGCGCGCGATGATAGTGAACTTCATCGGTACGCTCCCGGATTTCCGGGTCGTCGCCGAGGCGGGGACCGGTTACGAGGCGATCCGGCTGGTGCACGAGTTGGATCCGGACCTGGTCACGCTCGACCTGGAGATGCCGGATCTCGGCGGGCTCGACACGCTCGGGTATATCATGAGCGAGGTGCCGCGCCCCGTCGTCATCTTCTCGGCACAGGGCGGGGCCGGCGCGGAGCAGGCGATGCGCGCGCTGGAGTACGGCGCGGTCGATTTCGTCCCGAAGCCGAGCGGTTCGGATCCGAACCATCTATTTGGGTGGCGGGAGCGGTTGCAGCGCGCGCTAGAGGCGGCGGTCCAGGCACAGCTCTCCAATCTCCCGCTCCGGCTCCCCGAGCGGATGTCGAGGCGATCGGCGTCGGCGCGGCTGGCTGCTGCTCCCGATCGAGCGACGGTCGTGGTGGCGATCGCCGCGTCGACCGGTGGGCCGCGGGCGCTCGCGGATCTAGTGGCGCGCTTGCCGGCGACGCTCCCCGCCGCGGTCCTGATCGTCCAGCACATGCCCCCCGGGTTCACCCGCTCCTTCGCCGAGCGGCTGGATGGGCTGGGCCCGCTCGATGCGCACGAGGCGGTCGCGGACGAGCCGATCGTCCCGGGGCGGGTCTATGTGGCACCTGGCGGGTATCACATGGTGGTGCGGCGCGGCGAGGCAGGACCGGTGCTGGAGCTGACCGAGGAAGCGCCGCTCTGGGGGGTGCGCCCGGCTGCCGATCCCCTGTTCGCGTCGGTGGCGAGCCATTTCGGGCCGCGAAGCGTGGGGGTCGTGCTGACCGGGATGGGGCGCGACGGCGCCGAAGGGCTCCGCGCGATCAAGGCGGTCGGCGGCCAGACGGTGGTGCAGGACGCGGAGACCGCGGTGATCTTCGGGATGCCCAGGGCCGCCGCCCCTTACGCGGACGAGATCCTGCCGCTGGGTCGGATCGCCGATGCGATCGCCGCGCGCGCCGAGGCGATCGCACAGCGGGTCCACCATTGATACGGAAGTGATACCGAATACGGTTGTTTCGTGCCTGGAGCGTAGGTACGGGATTCGAGATTCGGCATTCGGGATTCAGGGTGGTGCTGTGCTGGAACGATGTCTGAATAGCCGAACTTGGTATAATCCTGACAGCACTCTTCTTCATCCTGTCATTGGCATTCGTCTTACCCGGGCGGGCGGAGCTCCAGGACGGAGTTCGTGTCCTACGGGTAGGCGACGACGCCTCGGCGAGCCCCCTCTTGATTCACTACTGGCCGGGCGGGGAGGGGGTGGCGCGGAAGTTGGCGGAAGAGGCCGCGCGGCTCCCGCCGCTCCCCGCGCTCCCGCGGGATGCACTCCGCCGCGGCGGCCCAGTCACCATCTACCTTGCCCCCGATCCAGATAAATTCGATGAGCTGGCCGGCGGACACCCCCCGGAGTGGAGCGCCGGCGTGGCGATCCCCGCCAAGCGGGTCATAGTGCTGCCAGGGTTCCTTTCCAAGCGGGCGGAGCCGTACCGGTTGGGGCGAATCCTCCAGCACGAACTGGCGCACGTGGCGCTGCACGACTACCTTGCACCGGCACAACTCCCTCGCTGGTTCGATGAGGGGTACGCGCAATGGGCGGCGGGGGAGTGGGGGTGGGAGGGGGCGTGGCAGCTCTGGCTGGCGTTCGTCACGGAACGCGCGCCCCCTCTCGATTCGATCTCACTCGACTGGCCGTATGCCGACTCCGATGCCCGGGTCGCCTACCTCCTCGCCGTCTCGGCGGTCGGGTACCTCGTCGAGCACGGTGGGGGAGAGGAGGGGCTGCGGATCTTCCTGGAGCGCTGGCGCGAGGGCGGCGCGCTGGAACCGGCGCTCCGGCAGACCTACGGGCGGACCCTCGCGCAGTTCGAGCACGACTGGCTGAAGGAGGTGGAGCGGCGGTACGGCTGGGGGCTGATCCTCACGCAGTCGTTCCTGCTCTGGCTGCCGTTCTTGGCGCTGGTACTGATCCTCACCATCCGTAGACGACGTCGCATGCTCGCGCGCCTCGAGGCACTACGCGCCGACGAGATCCCCGACTCGCCCGCGTACTGGTTGGGCGAGGACGTGGGCACCGAGGAGGGCGACGAGGGTACCAATACCGCCGGGGGTTGATACCCTGGGTGAATTCGCTAGATTATGAGGCTATGCGTACGAGCAGGAAGTCGCAGACAGAGAACGAGGGTGGTTCGCTCCGGTTTTCGGCCGTCAACTTCGCCTTCATACTGGCGGGGATCGCGGCTATAGCGGTGGGCTACACCCTGCTGGCGAGTGGCTCTACGGTCGCGGCGCCGCTGCTGCTGGTGCTGGGCTATGTGGCTCTGATCCCGATAGGAATCGTACTCTAGCAGGTCGAGGGCGCTTAGCTCAGCCGGTCCAGAGCACCTGCCTTACAAGCAGGGGGTCGGGGGTTCGAATCCCTCAGCGCCCACTAGTCGAAGAGCGAGCCCGGTCGCACGATGGCGACCGGGCTTTTTGTCATCCCTGGCTTACCGCCTTCCTCACCGCGGGCGCGACCACGGTGCCGAGGAGCTCGATGGCGCGGAGCACCTTGTGGTGCGGCATGGTGCCGACGGTGAGCTGGATGAGGAAGCGTTGGTTGTGGAAGAGCTCGTACTCGAAGAGGATCTTGTCGATCACCTCCTGCGGGTCGCCGACGAGGAGGGCGCCGCGAGGGGAGCGTTCGGCGTCGAACTGGTAGCGTGTGATCGGTGGCCAGCCGCGCTCGCGGCCGATACGACCCATGACGTCGAGATAGGGTGGTAGCGCCTCGGCCGCGGCCTGCGCGGAGTCGTCGGCGATCCACCCGTGGGAGTTGATGCTGACCGGGAGCTTGTCGGGGTCGTGCCCGGCGCGGCGCGCGCTCTCGCGGTAGAGGTCGATCAGGGGGGCGAAGCGCTCGGGGGCACCGCCGATGATAGCCAGGGCGATCGGCAGCCCCAGCGTCGCGGCGCGGACCACGGAGTGCGGGGTACCGCCGACGGCGATCCAGACCGGGATCCGCTCCTGCAGTGGGCGCGGGTACACCCCTTGGCCGCGAATGGGTGGGCGGTGCTTCCCTGACCAGGTGATGTGCTCCTCTTCGCGGAGCTTCAGGAGTAGATCCAGCTTCTCGACGAAGAGGGAGTCGTAATCTTCGAGGTCGTAGCCGAAGAGGGGGAAGCTCTCGATGAATGAGCCCCGGCCGGCCATGATCTCGACGCGTCCGCCGGAGATGAGGTCGATGGTAGCGAAGTCCTGGAAGACGCGGACCGGGTCGTCGGAGCTGAGGACGGTGACCGCGCTGGTCAACTTGATCCGGCTGGTCCGTGCCGCCGCGGCGGCGAGCACGACCGCGGGGGAGGAGACCAGGTAGTCCGGGCGATGGTGCTCGCCGACGCCGAAGACGTCGAGGCCCACCTGATCGGCGACCTCTATCTCCTCCAGAAGGTTACGCAACCGCTCCTGGGGGGTGATCATGCGACCGGTGGTCGCCTCGCGGGTCAGCTCGCCGAAGGAATATATACCGATCTCCATTGCACACCATCAGTTCGAGTGATCGCACAGCCGAACGCATGCACGGCGCCGATCGTGCCAACGCGCTGGCGACAAGGTATCGCGCCCGGATCGGTCGGGCCACCCCGGGGAGGGGGCGGCCGCCACCTCGGGAAGAGGTGGCGGTGATGCAGGGGAGGGTGCACGAAGGTGATGACTGCCGTTCCCCATGGAGTTGCCGGTACTGGCTGGGGTGTCACCGGCCGGTGGGAGGAACACCACTTGCGGTGCCGTCTTCGTCTGAACGGAGTGCTCGGCGTATCCGTCCCCGGAAGCAGGATGAAGTGCGATGTCCGAAATAGATACGGTGGATGGGAGGCATTTCTCGGAAGCAGGAGCGACCGTCCGGCGCGGGGGGGCGCCGGTGGTGGGGGTGGTTGGAGGGGTGGAGGGGGCGGCGGGGTTGGCGGATCGGTACCTCGGGGTCCGGCGATTCACCGAGCGGCTAACCTCCGGGCTCGCGCCCGAGGACATGGTGGTGCAGTCGATAACGGATGTCTCCCCGACGAAGTGGCATCTCGCGCACACCAGCTGGTTCTTCGAGCAGTTCGTCCTGCTTCCGCACCTGAGGGGCTACACGCCCTACAACCCTACATATCTCTACCTGTTCAACTCCTATTACTATCAGGCGGGCGAGCGCCATTGCCGGGACAAGCGCGGGTTCATCTCGCGCCCCACGGTCGCGGAGGTGATCCGGTACCGGCGGCAGGTCGACCTGGCGACCTTGGACCTGCTGGCCGGCCTCGACGAGGAGCTGTACCAGACGGTCGAGCCGCTGATCACGCTGGGGTTACATCACGAGCAGCAGCACCAGGAGCTCCTCCTCACCGACATCAAGCACGTCTTCTCGGTCAACCCGCTCCGCCCCGCGTATCGCGAGGTGCCCGACGGCGGTTCGGGTGAGCGGAGCGGTGAGGTCCCTACGCTCAATTGGGTCGAGTTCGCGGGTGGGGTGCGCGAGATCGGGCACGGGGGCGTAGGTTTCGCCTACGACAACGAGGGGCCGCGCCACCTGCAGTACGTCGCGCCGTTCGAGATCGCGGACCGGTTGGTCACCAACGGCGAGTACCTAGAGTTCATGGAGGATGGCGGCTACCGCCGACCGGAGCTCTGGCTCTCGTTGGGGTGGGCGGAGGTCGAGCGGCACGGCTGGACCGCCCCCTTCTACTGGGAGCGTTCAGACGACGGCTGGGTCGTATTCACCCTCGCCGGCCCGCGCCCGCTCGACCCGGCCGAGCCGGTCTGTCACCTGACCTACTTCGAGGCCGACGCATACGCACGCTGGGCCGGGGCACGGCTGCCGACGGAGGCCGAGTGGGAGGTGGCGGCGTCGTCGCTGCCGATCGAGGGCAACTTCGTGGAGTCGGGGCGCTTCCACCCCGCACCGTTGGCGGGGACGACGACGTCGCCCCGGCCAGCGTCGTCCGACACCCCTATCCACCTCGGCGGGGTAGCCGCGCTGGGGGCGGCCGAGCCGGCCGCGCTCCTCTCGCTCGGCGGGGTGGGCCAGGTGCTCCCCGACGGCGGGACCGTCCAGCGCGACGCCTCGCCGGTGGAGCCGGTCCGGTTGAAGCAGTTCTACGGCGATGTCTGGGAGTGGACCGCCAGCCCGTACGTGCCGTACCCCGGGTTCCGGCCGGCGCCGGGGGCGTTGGGAGAGTACAACGGTAAGTTCATGTGCAACCAGTACGTCCTGCGGGGTGGCAGCTGCGCGACGTCGCGCAGTCATATCCGACCGACCTACCGCAACTTCTTCCCGCCGGACGCGAGCTGGCAGTTCACCGGGGTGCGGCTGGCGCGGGACCCGAGCCGGAGCTAGGGTCCCGCGCCGCCGGGGAGGGTTAGATCAGGGGGCCGAAGAAGAGGGCGTTGAGGAAGAGCCGGTTGGTACCGTACCAGTACCCCCGGTGGTTGGGGTTGTCGATCAGGAGGACGACGGACCCGCGCCCGAACTTGTCGGCCAAGACCGAGGGCGACCCACGCAGCTTCTCCAGGTTCTGGGCGGAGATGTAGCCGCTCAGGTGCGGATCGTTCGTGAGCCGGGCCACCGTCCCGAAGGGGTTGCGGCTGAGCGGGAAGAAGAGGTTGTGATCCCGCCAGACCGGGAGGCGGCGGCTATGGTAGCCGAAGCCGATCGGGTGCGTGATGTCGAGGTCGATCTCCCAGATCGAGCCGCCGATCCGCTGTGCGCCGAGCCGGGCACGGGAGTCGGCGTAGTTCCACCGCGGCTGCTCGGCGCCCTTGGCCGCGGCCTGGCCGCCGGCAGCGCCCTGCTGCGGCTGGTCGATGTTCGGCGTCAGCCCATTGCGCGCCGCCCAGGCCGCGGCGGTGCGGAGCGCGATCAGGGTGCCACCGTTCCGGACCCACCGCTTGAGATCCTCGAGCCGGGCCGCATCGATGAACGAATAATCGCCCGACGGCAGGATGATGACGTTGTAGCGGTCGAGATCGGCCCTGGGGAAGGTGGTCGGGTCGAGCTTGGTGACCGGGAAGGCCACCCGGATATCGAGTAGGTGCCAGAGCTGGCCCGCCTCGGCCGCGGCGATACCGTCGCCGACGAGGAGCGCGGCGCGCGGCGTGGGGACTGGACGGAACCGATTGCTCCCGAGGTCGATCCCCTGCAGGGAGTACCCGGTGCTCACGCTCTGGAAGCGGACCCCGGCGTCGCGCTCGGCCTCGAGGATGAGACGGTGCAGGGTGGCGTCGTCTACATCCTGGGACTGCACGGGGATGGAGATCGTGCCGTACCCGTAGCTCTTCACGCCCTCGTTGGTCTGGGCGGTGAAGGGGGCGAAGGCGACGGCGGCCCGGATCCCGCGCGAGAGGAGGTAGTAGAGGGCGCGAGGCGCCGCGTAGTCACGCCAGTCGAGGAGATAGGCGTAGCTGCTCCGCGGGACGGTGCCGAGCCCGACCGGCGCCGGGACCGTGGTCACACGGGGACCGAGCGCCGGACGGGTGCGCAGCTCGGCGTCGGGGAGCCCGTAGGCGAGGCTCGTAGTCCAGGTCGACGCGTCGTAGAAGACACTGTCGGCGTAGGTGTTCGTGCGCTCGAAGAGCGAACGGACCAGCCGGTACTGCGGCTGGGCGGTGGGGACGACCCAGGCGGAGCCGGGTTGGAAGGTGTGCCCGTTGGCCTGGAGGGTGGCCGGGAGCTCGTAGACCTCGATCCGGTGACGGAGGAGGAGGTCGAGGAAGGCGCGGTTACGGCTGGCGTCGTACGGATCGCCGAAGACGTAGGCCTTGACGGGGAAGCGCTCCGCCTCGCGCAGGGCCGAAGCGAAGAATTCGCGCTGGTACTCCTGCAGCTTGATGCGGTGATCGACCGCGCCGCGGATCACGCCGAGCGAGGTCCGGACCTGGTTGCGGATCGCGAAGGCGAAGGTCAACGTACCACGGCGGGTGCTCTCCTGGAGGACGCCGCGCGAGCTCGCCTGCTCGAAGGTGATCGCGTAGCCGCCCAGGAACTTCGGGTAGGTCGAGCCGTACCCGGGGTAGCTGTTGTCGAACTGCTCCTTGGTGAAGTACAGCGACCCGATTTCATCGAGGGCCTTGGCGTAGTACCGCGCGAAGTCCTCGGTGATCTCGGTGTAGAGCCGTTCCGGGATGAGCGGGTTCCAGGACGCGCGCGGCTCGGAGGGCTCGAAGTAGTAGGTGGCGTTGGTCCCCATCTCGTGGTAGTCGGTCACGACGTTGGGGTGCCAGTTCTGGTGGAACTCGATCCGTGCCCGGCTCTCGGGGTTGACGAGCGGGAGCCAGTCACGGTTCAGGTCGAACCAGTAGTGATTGGTGCGGCCGCGGGGCCACCCTTCGTTGTGCTCGCGGTCGAAGGGGTCGGCCACGAGGGCGGCGGCCTTGTAGCTGTTCGCCCACTGGGTGTGGCGGTCGCGGCCGTCGGGGTTGAGGGTCGGCTCGATGTGGAAGATCCCCTCGGCGAGCAAGCGCTCGTGCTCGGGGCCCTGCCGGGCGACGAGCCAGTAGGCGATCAGGAGCGCCGCCTCGCTCGAGGAGGTCTCGTTCCCATGGACGCCGTAGCCGAGGTGGACGATGACCGGGAGCTCACCCGGGCGGGCGGGCTCGACCGAGGGGGCGGCTACGGTCGGGAGGTCGCTCCTACCCCCCTGCGCGATCGGCGCCGGGGTGTGCGCGCCCGGGTAGATCCCGCGGATGTGGCGGAGCCGGATCGTCTCGAGGGCGGCCTGGTTCTCGGGGGAGGTCACGGTGAGCACCACCAGCGGGCGGTGCTCGAAGGTCCGGCCGATCACCTGGAACGACGCCCGGTCGGAGAGCCGGTCCAGCTCTTTGAGGTAGGCAACGATCTGGTCGTGGCGGGTGTGGTGCGAGCCGATCTCGTAGCCCAGGAACTCGGCCGGGGTGGGGATCCTGGGGTCGAAGGTGTCGCCTTCGCCGAAGAAGTACTGCGTCTGTGCGTGGGCCACCCGGACGCTCCCGCCCAGGAGGGCGATAGCAAGCAGGGAGCGCGACAGTGTCTTCCTCAATTTCATCGATTCATCTCCTCGAAGTCGTCAGGGCTGCACGTACGCCGGGTTGATCGGGTCGGCGTGCTGCAGGTCCAGGTTCGGGTTGGTGTTGAGCTCGCTCTGCGCGATCGGGAAGCAGAGCCGGATCCGGTCGCTCATGTCGTCCGTGGCGCCGGGGACGCCCTCGGCGATCCACCGCCTGTGGTCGCCCAGACGACGACCCTCGAGCCAGAGCTCGATCCCGCGCTCCTGCTTGAGGTAGGTCCACGCCTCCTCGAGGCTCGAGGGGACCGGATACTGGACGATGGGATTGCCGGTGTGATCGCTGACGATGGTCGACCGTAAGCTGTTCAGTATGGCGACGGCGCCCGGGCCGTCCCCCTGGCGCAGGAGCGCCTCGGCCTCGATCAGCCGGAGCTCGCGGCCGGTGACGAGGTTGATGTCGTCCTCACGGCTGCGGTACTTGAGCTGGAAGAGCCAGGGTACCGAGGCGATCTCGGCGGTGGGTACCTCGGGGTCCTGACCCCACGCGACGCGCGGGTCGCCGGTCTGCTGGTAGTAGTCCTCGTAGAAGGTCCCCACCACGCTGTGCGTGCGGAAGGGCTGGTTCGCGTTGGACCAGTAGATCTGGTTGTACTGTTCCAGCTCGGTGGAGTGATACTCCGCCTGGAAGACGAAGTCGAGCGGAACGGCCCCAGCGTCGGCGATGGCGCCGGTCCAGTCGCCGAGGTGGACGCGGACGGTGGCGCGCCCGGCGAGCGCGGCGTGGACGAGGTCCTGGCGCCCCGCCGCCGTGGCGATGGCGAGCGCCTCGGTGAAGAACTGCTCGGCGCGCTCGAAGTAGACGCTCCCCGGCTGGGCCGGGCCGCCATCGATCACTGCTTCGCAGAAGTTCTCGCCCAGCAAGCGGTTGGCGAAGCCGGCCCAGATCAGCGCCTCGGCGGCCACGGGGGAGGTATTGAAGTCGCTGAGGTTGGCGCGGAAGCGGCGTACCACGTCCTCGGCGACCCAGCGGGCGCGGACCGAGTAGTCCCAGAAGGCGGACGCGATCGACTCACGCGTGAGCTGGCCCGGGATGCTGGGGAGCTTCGTGGTGAAGATCCGGCCGCCCTGGACGTACTCGCGGGCGACCTCGGCGCCGACGAAGGTCACGCGCCAGAGCGCCGAGGAGAACGCCGCGCGCGCGCTGGTCACGAGCGGCACCGTAGCGGCCGGGTCGTCGAGGTCGGCGTCCCGCAGCGGGCCGGGGTTGGCGACGGAGAAGTCGCAACCCGGGAGGAGCACCAGGGCACCGAGGAGCAGGAGCCGGGGGGCGAGGTGGGCTCGCCCGGCGTCGTCCGAAAAGATCAGGTTCGACATATCTATATCACTCCACACTTTAGAACACGACCCGGAGCGACGCCGTGAAGCGCGCGGGGGCCGGTGCATGTTCGGTGATCCCGGTGGTCAGCGCGCGGGTGTTCTCGCGGCTGGCGACCATCTCGGGGTCGAAGGCCAGGAAGTCGCTGTTGGTCCAGCGGAACGCGTTGCGGAGCGAGAGGCTCAGCGTAGCGTTCTTCACGGACGGGATGAAGCGTCCGACCGGGGCGCTGAGGGTCAGCTCGCGGACCTTGAAGAAGTCCGCGGGATAGATCCAGAGCCCGGAGCGGAGGTTCTGCTTGTAGCAGCGGGCGCGTTCGAGCGCGGTGACCTTGCCGAGGTCCCCGTTCGGGTAAGCGTCGAAGGGGACGTACTGGTATGCCCGGTCGCAGCCAGGGGCGCCGGCGCCGCGGTCGACCATGAACTCCGAGGCGGAGTCGTTGATGTAATGGCCACCCTGATACTCGCCGCGGGCAGTGAAGCGGAGCCCGTAGGGGAGCTGCAGCTCGGTGTTCACGCCGACCTGCAGGGTGGGCTGGTTCGGACCGAAGAAGTGGTCGAGCTCGAGGATCGGGTCCTCGTACTCGTGGGCGTTGCGGACGAGCGTACCGCGAACCACCGGGGCGGGCTGGCCGACCTGGATGCTGTAGGCGGTCGTGTTGCCGACCTCGAGGACCTCGCTACGATTGGTGGAGATGCTCGTGCCGAGCGACCAGATCAGGTCGCGGCTCTGGTAGACGGTGCCCTGGAGCGAGAGCTCGATCCCGCTGTTGGTCAGCCGCCCGACGTTCTCGAGCTGGCTCGAGGTGAAGCCGAGGCTCGGGATCTGGGCGACGGGGAAGAGCGCGTCCGAGGTGACCTGGTCGTACCAGGTGAAGTCGGCGCGGAGACGGCCGTCGAACCAACTGGCGTCGAAGCCGAGCTCGATCTCGCGGGTCCGCTCCGGCCCGAGGTTCGGGTTGCCGACGTTGCCAGGCGCGAAGGCGGAGGAGCCGCCGAAGGAAAGGGGGTTCCAGGTCCGGACGGCGTCGAAAGCACCCGGTGCGCGGCCGGCGTACCCGACCGCGGCGCGGAGCTTGACCTCGCCCCACCCGTCGCGCCAGAACGACTCGTCGGAGAGGACGTAGGAGGCGCTGAGCTTGGGGTAGAACTGGAGCCCGAGCTCCTCACCGAAGGTGCTGCTGCCGTCGATGCGGGCGCCGGCGGTCAGGAAGATCCGGTCGCGGTAGCCGATCAGGTTGTGGAAGAAGAGCCCACCGGTCACGATCCGCGACTCGGAGGAGAAGACGTAGCGGGTCGCGGTGCTGCTGATGGTGTGCTTCCCGGGGCCGGGGAAGCCGTTCCCGAAGGCGTCGACCTTGCTCTCCTCGGTCGTGGTGCTCTGCGCACCCCAGGAGAGGGTCGAGGAGACGACGTCGCCACGGAGCCACCTCAGGTTGCCGACGTAGTCGACCGTGATAGTGCTGCTCTGCCAGCGGATGTCGCTGATCGAGCCCAGCGGGTCGAGCTTGAAGCCGAGCGGCCGGTACTGCGTGCCACGGCTGTTGATCCGGTCGAGACCGACGGTGATTCGCTGGGTGAGTGGCTCCCACGGGGTCCAGCTAGCGGTCAGCCCCGCGGTGAAGCGCTGGTTGTCCTGCCCGATCTCGGCGTCGAGGAGGGTGCTCAGCAGCTTCGGGTCGCTCGAGCCGAAGCTGTTGTTCGGCTGGCGGAAGGCGTTGAAGGGGAGCGCCATCCCGCTGTTCCCGGTGTGGGTGATCGAGAGCTCGTGCGACGTGTACGACGAGTTGAGCTGGAGCGCCAGATCCGGGCGCGCCTGTAGGTCCAGGTTGAGACGGACCGAGACGCGGTCCTCGCTGTCGTTGGGGAGGACGCCCTCGCCGGTGTCGTAGCCGGCCGAGGCAAAGTAGCGGAAGTCGGGGGTACCGCCGCTCACCGAGAGGGTGTTGCGGGTGCCGTAGGCAGTTTTCAGCCACGGGTCGAGGTTGATGTAGGGGCGCTGCTCCGAGCCGAACGGCTTGACCCAGTCGAGGCTGTGATCGCTCTGCAGAGTCCAGGTCGCAGCGCCCGTCCGACCCTTGCGGGTGAAGATATGGATCACGCCGGCCGACGCCTCGGAACCGTAGAGCGTCGTAGCGGCCGCGCCCTTGACGATCTCGATCCGCTCGATGTCGTTGGGGTTGATGTCGTTGAGCGGGCTCATGACGGCGCCGGGGCCGTAGTGCGGGAAGCTCGCCTGGCTGGCGTTGAGCGGGTAAGACTCGGCGGACTGACGGACCCCATCGACGAAGATCAGCGGCTGGTTGCTGAGCGAGAGGCTGACGTTGCCGCGGAGCCGGATCGCCGCGCCGGAGCCGAAGGAGGCGCCGGCGGAGGTGACGCTGGTCGAGGTGCTACGCCCCTGGAGGAGCTGGTCGACCGTGGCGATCGGCTCGTCGACGCGGGCGAGGTCGACCTGGGTGATCGAGTTGCCGACCTCGCGGCGCCGGGCCTGGCCGGCGGTCCCGGTGACTACGATACCGTCGAGGGCGAGGGCCTCTTCGGTGAGGGAGAAGTCGACGACGAGGTTGCCGGAGCCGGGGTGGGTCACGCGCCGGGTCGCCTTGGCGTAGCCGATGAACTCCGCCTGGACTACGATGTCGCCCGCCGGCACGCCGGTCAGGGTGTAGCGGCCGGCGTTGTTCGTGACCGCGGCGATCTCGGTCCCGACGATGTGCACTCGCACGCCGGTGAGGGGCTGGCCGGTGACCGCGGCGTTGACCTGGCCGCCGATGGTACGGGGCTGCGCGGTCGTGGCCGCTTGGCTCTGGGTCTGGCGCGCCAGCGCCGGGAGCGCACTCGCCAGCACGAAGAGGGCGGCGAGTACGGTTCGGTGTGCTGCCCGGCTCCTGCCAGGCTCGGTGTGGATCATCCTGTGCTCTCCTGATTCTTCAGGGCGGCTTCACGCCGCCGTAATCGGTAGTTTCGTCATCCCTCCCGGCGGGAGGGGGATGAAATAAGCCCGGTCATCTCGTCGGAGAGGACCGGGCCGGGCGCCGAAAACCAACTACTTCGGCTCATGCGTGCTCGCTCATGGCGCACGCCGACCAGCCTGCCTCTCCGTGGCGGGGGCAGCAACAGATGCACATGCACATCTGCATTCGGGCGCGGTCGGCGCGGCCGTACGAATTTCTCGGGTTCGAGGTCATCACGCTCTGAGCAGTTCGTTGGGGTTCGCCACAGTCGTCAGGTTTCGACCGACGCCGTCGCGGCGACCGGGGCAGTGACGTTGACCACCGGGACGCCACGGAGGGTGTCCTTGACCGGGCAGACGCGCTGGGCGTGCTCGAGCAGGCGGTCGATGTTCTCCCGGGGCGAGGCCGAGACGAGGTCGATCCGGTAGCGGATCTCCTGGAAGCCGTAGGGGACCGGCGCGCGCTCGAAGAAGCCGTCGGGGTCGAGGTCGCCTTCGACCGTGGTCGTAACCGACTCGAGCTCCACGCCGTGCTTCGGTGCGAAGGCGGAGATGAGTACGTTGAGGCAGCCGCCGAGGCCGGCCAGGATCAGCTCGACCGGGTTGGGACCCTGATCGTCCCCGCCGAGCGAGGGGGGCTCGTCGATCACGACCTGGTGCTTGCCGCTCTTGGCGACCGACTTCACACCGCTCCCAGTCCATTCGACGCGGGAACGAAAGATCTCTTTGGCCATCTCGGTCCTCTCCTCAACGCATTGGTGTATTGAACTCGCGCCGCCACGCGGCGATGCGCACAAAAAAGCCCGGCCCTCTCACGGGAGAGGGCCGGGCGCCGAACTATTACTTCTTCGGCTCAACCGCACATGCCACCCGCACGCGCGGACCCGTCCGCCTCTCCCGGGGGAGGGCAGCAGCAACACATGCACATGCACATGCAGCCGATATGGCGCTGGGTCAGGATCGCGTGCGTGGTCATCTTTCGCTTCGTTTCAGTCGCTGGCGTTTCCAGCCAACAAAAAAAGGCCTCCGGGCGATACCGCCCGAGACCTCTGGGGCGGTTTAGCAGTTGGTAACGCGGATGCAATCGCCACAAATCGCCGCGGTGCGTAAGCACGAGCAAAACGGTAATGGGTGGCGGCCGGGTTGTCAAGGGGGAGTGAGTCGGACCGGGTGAGAGCGCACAGGGGTAGACCGTGACGGCAGCGGTAGGGATATGATCTTCGGGGCGGCTCCGTTAGAATCCAAGGTTTGCCTATGCGAACGAAGATCGGGCGCGGTGGCGAGGGTTGAGGGAAGTGGTCCCGATGCGAGCGAACACGATCGAGATAGATGACGGACAACCTGACTAGTCGACTGGCGAGCGAAGTGAAGCGACGGCGGACCTTCGCCATCATCAGCCACCCGGACGCGGGGAAGACCACGCTCACGGAGAAGCTGCTCCTCTACGGCGGCGCGATCCACCTGGCCGGTTCGGTCAAGGCCCGCCGCGCCGCGCGCCACGCTACCTCGGACTGGATGAAGCTCGAGCAGGAGCGTGGGATCTCGGTGACGAGCAGCGTGATGGGGTTCACCTACGAAGGGTACCAGCTGAACCTACTGGACACCCCCGGCCACGCCGACTTCTCGGAGGACACCTACCGCACGTTGATCGCGGCGGACAGCGTGGTCATGCTCCTGGACAACCGTCGCGGGGTCGAGGAGCGAACACGCCAGCTGTACGAGGTCTGTCATAGACGACGTACTCCGATCTTCACCTTCATCAACAAGTGCGACCGCCCCGGCGGGACCGATCCGCTGGCGTTGCTCGACGGGGTCGAGCGCGATCTCGGGCTGCACTGCTACCCGATCACCTGGCCGATCTCCGACGGGAATCGGTTCCTCGGGGTCTACGACCGCTTGGCCGGGTTGGTCCATATCTTCGAACGGGGCGACGACCACGGCCAGAAGAAGGCGGCTGTCACGGTCGGCGCGCTCGACGACCCCGAGATCCAGGCGCTGCTGGGGGAGGCGGCGCGGGCGCGGCTCGACGAGGAGATCGAGCTGCTGGAGCTCGCCGGGTCGGAGTTCGATCACGACGCCTTCCTGGCAGGCAAGGTCTCCCCGACCTTCTTCGGGAGCGCGCTCATGAACTTCGGGGTCGAGCCGTTCCTGCGGAAGTTCCTGGAGCTGGCGCCGCCGCCGATGGCGCGCCCGACGACGACGGGGGCCGTCGATCCGCTAGACGAACGGTTCAGCGGCTTCGTCTTCAAGATCCAGGCGAACATGGACCCGAAACACCGGGACCGGATCGCCTTCCTGCGGGTCTGCTCGGGGCGCTACGAGGCGGGGATGACGGTCAAGCACCTGCGGACCGGTCGGCCGTTCCGGCTGGCGCCGCCGACGCAGTTCCTGGCGCGGGAACGGACGCAGATCGAGGAGGCCTGGCCGGGGGACGTCGTCGGGATCCACGACCGCGGCACCCTCCGCGTCGGCGACTCCCTCGCCGCGCACGACGAGCTGGAGTTCGGTGACATACCGCGTTTCAGCCCGGAACACTTCGCGCGGATCATCATCACCGACCCGCTACGGCGCAAACAGCTAGACGAGGGGCTGCGGCAGCTCTCGGAAGAGGGTGCGGCGCAGGTCTTCTACACCGACTCGGTCGCGGGGCCGGCGCCGATCGTGGGTGCGGTCGGGATCCTGCAGTTCGACGTGCTCCTCCACCGCCTCGAGCACGAATACGGGGTACGCGCCCGCCTCGAGCCGATGGCCTACCGCTGCGCGCGCTGGGTCGTCGGGGAACGGCGCTTGATCGACGCGGTCGCGAGCACGGGGTACGGCCGGACCCTCGTCCACGACTCCAAGGGCCAGCCGCTCATCCTCTTCGACAACGAGTGGACGATGAAGACGACGATCGAGCGGGAGAAGGGGCTGGAGTTCCATGAGGTGGCTCCGTAGGCAGGGATCGGGATTCAGGGGTCGGGGGTCAGGGGGTTGGGATTCGGGGGTCGGGGGGGCAGCGACTGGAGAGATTTCTGGCTGGGGGATTAGGAATAAGGGGGCTCGGGGAGCGATTAAGGGAGGTACGCGGGCTAGGGCGTTGTAATTATATGGGGTAGCCGGGGTGGCGTTGGGGGCGTTGCGGTGGTGGGGGGAACGATTAAGTTGGCGGGGGTGAGAGGGAGGGTGGGGGAGTGGGCGACGAGATCGGTGCGAGGTGATGGGTATGTCGGATGTGGTGCAGGCACTGCGGGCCAGTGAGTACGGTCGGCTGGATGCGAGCGGGCAGGTCTATCTGGATCATACGGGGAGCACGCTCTACCCGGAGTCGCTGGTCCGCGCGCACGCTGACTGGCTCTGCCGCTCCGTGTTGGGTAACCCGCACTCGCGCAACCCGGCGTCGCGGGCGGCGACGGAGGTGGTCGAGCGGGCACGGCGCCGGATCCTGGAGTTCTTCCGCGCGGATCCGGGGGAGTACGAGGTCGTCTTCGCCCTCAACGCGAGCGGGGCGCTCAAGGTGGTGGGGGAGGCGTACCCGTTCTCGGAGCGTTCCGCTTTCCGGCTGACGGCAGACAACCACAACTCGGTCAACGGGATCCGCGAATTCGCGAGCGCGCACGGCGCGGAGGTCCGCTACCTCAAATTGAGCAACGATCTCCGGATCCACGACATCGAGGAGCAGCTCGCGGGGATCGACCGGAGCGTCCCCAACCTCTTCGCCTACCCGGCGCAATCCAACTTCTCCGGGGTGAAGCACCCGCTCGAGTGGATAGAGCTCGCGCACGGCTTGGGGTACGACGTACTCCTGGACGCGGCGGCGTACGTCCCCACGAGCCGGCTGGACCTCAGCGTCTACTCCCCCGATTACGTCACGATCTCCTTCTACAAGATGTTCGGCTTCCCGACCGGGGTCGGCGCGCTCCTTGCCCGCAGGAGCGCGTTGGCTCGCCTGCACCGGCCGTGGTTCGGCGGGGGGACGGTCCGTTTCGTCTCGGCGCAGAACCAGGTGCGGATCCTCTACACGAACGCCGCGGCCTTCGAGGACGGGACGCTCAATTTCCTGAGCATACAGGCGGTGACCGACGGCCTCGACTTCCTCGACCGGGTCGGGATGGATAACGTCAACGCCCACGTCATGCGGCTCACCGCCGAACTGCTGGAGCGGCTGAAGGGGCTGCGGCACAGCAACGGGATGCCGCTGGTGCGGATCTACGGACCTGCGGACACGGTGATGCGCGGGGGGACGGTCGCCTTCAACCTCCTCGACCGGGAAGGGACCACGATCGACTGTCGTTTGGTCGAAGAGGCGGCCTCGGCGGCGCGGATCGCGCTCCGGACGGGGTACTTCTGCAACCCCGGCGCGGCCGAGACGTCGTTCGAGCTCCCCGAGGACGAGGCGCGCCGCTGCTACCAGGAGCTAGCCGGTGACACCTTCACCCTCAAGCAGTTCTCGGTCTGCCTGCAGGACCGCCCGGTAGGCGCGGTGCGGGTTTCGCTCGGCATCGCCAACAACTCCGCGGACCTCGATCGCCTCGTCGAAGTCCTGGCGACGTTCCGCGACCAGCTCGTCCCGCTAGGAGCGGCGGGCGCGCAGCAGCCGCTGGCGGGGTGAGCGGCGCGGCTCGCGTCACCCCGCCGTAGGCGACGTCGGCGCCAACCCCGCCGCCGCGGTTGCCGCCCGAGGACCGGGCTCGCCCGCGGTGGCGCTGCGGACCCGGTATCCCAGGAGCCGGAGCCCCACCAGGACGACGAAGATCGTGCCACCCTCGTGGGCGATCACGCCCGCCGGGAGCGGGACACCGCCGAAGAGCGCCAGGATCCCGACCACGACTATGATCCCGAGCGCGAAGCTCAGATTGAAACGGATCGTCCGGGCGGTCGCGCGGGCGAGGTCGTAGGCGCCGGCGAGGCGGCCGAGATCGTTCTTCATGAGGACGACGTCGGCGCTCTCCAGCGAGACATCCGAGCCGGCCCCCATCGCGACCCCGACATCTGCGGCGATCAGGGCGGGGGCATCGTTGACGCCGTCCCCGACCATCGCGACGCGCCCCTCGCGTTGCAGATCTCGTATGGCCGCCATCTTCTCCTCGGGGAGGAGCTCGGCCCTGACCTCGTCGATCCCGAGGTCCCGGGCGATGCTCCGAGCGACCGCGGCGCGGTCCCCGGTCAGTAGGACGATCTTGTGGCCACGGGCCCGGAGCGCGGCGAGAGCGGCGCGCGCTTCGTGTCGCGGGGTGTCGGCCACGCCGAAGATCGCGGCCACCTCCGAGCCGACGCCGAGGAGGACGGTGGTGTACCCGGCAGACTCCCAGGCCGAGAGCTCGCGCTCCACGTCGTCATCCAAGATTGCGCCCTCGGCGGCGGCCAGACTCCGGCGTCCGGCCCAGACGCGCTCGCCGGTCTCCAGCTCGCCGACGATCCCCTGGCCGGCGATCGCTCGGACGTCCCCGACCGGGACCGGCTCCCCTTCGTGCGCCGCGACGATCGCACGCGCGATAGGGTGCTCGCTGTGACGCTCGAGCCCGGCGGCGAGGGCGAGGGTGCGGGCGTCGTCGTCTAGTAAAGAACGGTGGCGGACCAGCCGCATCTCGCCATGGGTCAGGGTGCCGGTCTTGTCGAAGGCGAAGATGCGGGCCCCCGCGAAGGCCTCGAGCGCGGCGCCGCTCTTGAAGAGGGTGCCGGCCCGCGCACCGGCGGCCATCGCCGAGAGGACGGCGGCCGGGGTGCTGATCACCACGGCGCAAGGGGAGGCGACGACCAGGAAGGTCATCGCGCGGTACCAGGCGGTCGCGGGATCGAAGTCGAGGAGGAGGAGCGCGCCGAAGACGACCGGGACCGAGAGCAGGACGGCGATCGTGTACGGGCCCTCCAAACGCGCGGCGAACTCCTCCGTCGGGCTCTTCTCCGCCTGCGCGGCCTCGACCAGCCGGACCAGCCGGGCCAGCGCGCTCTCGCCTGCGTTCCGCATGACCCGAACCTGCAGCACCCCCTCGCCGTTCAGGGTGCCGCCATAGACCGGCGCACCGGGCGACTTCTCCACCGGGACCGATTCGCCGGTCAGCGTGCTCTCGTCGACGCTGCTGTACCCGCTCTCCACGACGGCGTCGGCGGGGAAGCGCTCGCCGGGGCGGACCAGCACCAGGTCGCCGGTGGTGAGCGACGTCGCCCGCACGACACGCTCCTCGCCTTCCGGCCCGATCACCGTGGCCGTCTCCGGGTTGAGCGCCATGAGCGACTGCACCGCTTGCCGCGTGCGACCCAACGCCCAATCCTGCAGGGTATTCGAGAGACTGAAGAGGAAGAGGAGGATCGCGCCGTCACCAGCTTCGCCGACCGTCGCCGCGCCGAGCGCCGCTACCACCATCAGCAGGTCGACGTCGAGCTTGCGCTCGGCCTTCAGCGTCCGCCACGCGGTTCGCGCCGCCGGGATCCCACCCGCCAGGAACGCAATGGCCCAACCCGACCAGGCCATATCCCCGCTCCCGCGCGAGGAGACCGCAAACCCGACGACCACACCGAGGAGGGTGATACCGGTCAGGACGAAACCACGCCGCACCGAGTCGGCCAGCACTCTCCCCAGCCACGTCTCGCCCCCGCCTCGCCTCGCGCTCAACGCCATCTCAGCCATCACTCGCTCCGTAGGCCTGGGTGATACAACAAATCAATAATAAATATTGTTAGCATGGAGCGTTCGCGCAATAGCGATGTGGGGCGAGGCGAACGAAAGGGTTGCGGAGTGAGGGTAAGGTGCATAAAGATATGCGAGATAGGGCTGTATTGCAGGAGTGGACGTGAGAGCTCCGCGGAGGTGCCATGGCTCGTAGTACTGGGGAGTCGGCTCGTGAGCATACGGGTGGCGGTGCGGCGCGCGAGAAGGTCGTCCTGCTGACGGGGGGTACCTCGGGGATCGGTCGTGCGGCAGCCGAGCAGCTGGCGGCGGCGGGGGTGCGGGTGGTGCTGCTCTGTCGCGACCGTGGCCGAGGCGAGGCTGCCGTGCGGGAGATCGAGCGGGCGACGGGGAACTCCCGGGTCGACCTCCTGGTGGCGGACCTCGGGTCGCAACGCGAGATCCGCGCGGCGGCCGCGGAGTTCCTCGACCGGTATGACCGGCTGGACGTCCTGATCCACAACGCGGCGGTCCTCCCCCGGGAGAGGCGGGTGAGCGCCGACGGACTCGAGCTGCAGTTCGCGGTCAATCACCTCGCCCCCTTTCTGCTGACGGAGCTCCTGCTCGAGCGATTGCGGGCTAGCGCGCCGGCGCGGATCGTGGTGGTCGGCTCCGAGGCGCACCGCCAGGGGCGGATAGACTTCGACGACCTCCAGTCCGAGCGCTCGTACCACCGGTTGCGTGCCTATCGGCAATCCAAGCTGGCCAACCTGCTCTTCACCCGGGAGCTGTCGCGTCGGTTGCAGGGGAGCGGCGTGACGGTGAACGCAGTGCACCCGGGGGTGGTGATCACGGGGCTGCTCTTCAGCGGGTGGAGGATAGCGCGGTTGGCGCGCCCGTTCCTGCGGACGCCGGCCGAAGGGGCGAAGGAGCTGGTCTACCTGGCGCTCTCCCCGGAGGTGGCGGGGGTGAGCGGCGGTTATTTCGTGAACCAGCGTCCGCGCGAGCCGGCGCCGCGGGCCACCGACCCAGAGGTCGCGAAGCGGCTCTGGGCGGTCAGCGAGGAGCTTACCCGGGGCCGTACCTGACTCACGACTCGCGCGGACGGCGCCGGGCTCAAGCCGAGCGGGGGCCGAGCGAGCCCTTCCTGATCGCGCCCGAAGAGGTGCCGCGCGCGGTTCCGCCCGTTTCCGCGATCGTGCGAGGGCGTCGGCCGGTGCCCCCGGTCTCGCCGTTGTGCCGGCCGCGTCCGCTCGGCCGGCGCGCAGTCGTCGCCTCGCCCGGATCTTTGGGTTCCCAGCGGTCGTGGAAGGCATCGAGCGCGGCGTTGACCTCGAGTTGGATCTCATCGATCCGTTCATGGATGAGGGGGACGACGAGGCAGGGGGTGCCGGTGCTGACCCCGGCCCCCAGCGTCCGGATCTCGCCGACCGTCGCGCCGGTATGGATCGGGCCGTGCACGACCAGATCCCCGCCCTCGCCCGCGATGAAGTGATCGAGATCGGTAATGTCGGTATAGCCGACCGCGACGTGCTCGAAGTGCCGAGTCCGCTCGTGATCGGGTCGAGGGCCGAGCTCATCACCGCCGCCGCGATCCTGTTGTAGTTCCGCCATGTTACCTCACCCTGTGAAGTGTCGTGCCGAGTGGGTGAAGTGCAAAAAGTGAACCTCCATCGATCATTTCTACCTTGAAGTACCGCCCTCCCCGCGCCATATTTGACCGCTTTCGCGGTGGTTTCGAATCCTACGGCAGTATCCCGAGGCATGACAGAGACGGTCAGGTCCGCTCCTTATCTCTACGATCTCAACCCTGAACAACGTAGCGCGGCGCTGCACACCGAGGGGCCGCTCCTCATCCTGGCGGGGGCGGGGTCGGGGAAGACGAAGACGCTGGTCCACCGAATAGTGCATCTCCTGCGCGGGCGGTCGGTGCCGCCGAACAAGATCGTCGTCGTCACCTTCACGAACCGCGCGGCGGAGGAGATGCGGGAGCGTGTGCAGTCGTACGCGGGGCGGGAGGCGCGCGGGGTGACGATCAGCACCTTCCACGCGCTCGGCGTCCAGATCCTGCGCGCTCACGGAACCCGTCTCGGGCTGCCGGAGGGGTTCGCGATCTACAGCGTCTCGGACCAGCTGGCGGCGCTCAAGACCGCGGCGAGCGAGATATCCATCGCGGACGACCGCTTCGACCTCAAGCGTGTGCTGCGCCGGATCTCGGATTGGAAATCGCGGCGCGTCTCGCCGGAGGGGGCGGCGCGGGAGGTGCGCGAAGCGAAGCTGCTCGGGAACCGGTACGACGATTACGCCGTCCTCTCGGCGGGGATCTACCCCCGCTATGAAGAGGTCCTGCGCGCCTCGGGCGCCGTCGACTTCGACGACCTCCTGCTCCTGCCGGTCAAGTTGCTGGAGGAAGACGAGGAGGTCCGGCTCGATCTCTGGCGCCGGTGGCATTACCTGATGATCGACGAGTACCAGGACACGAACCTGGTCCAGCTGGAGCTGGCCCGGCTCTTGGCCGGCCCACGCCGCAACCTCTGCGTGGTGGGCGACGACGATCAGTCGATCTACGCCTTCCGCGGCGCCCATCTCGGCAACATCCTCGAGTTCGAGCGCCACTTCCCGGGCGCGAAGGTGATCAAGCTGGAGCAGAACTATCGCTCCACGCGCCGTATCCTCGCGGCGGCGAACGCGGTGATCGCGGCCAACCCACACCGTCACGCCAAGGTCCTGCGCACCGAGAACGAGATCGGCCCGCCCATAGACTACTACGAGCACGAGAACGAGGAGGCGGAGGCGGAGGTCATAGCCAAGGAGATCTCGATCCGCCGCTTCACGCAGAACGCCCGTTGGGGGGACTTTGCGGTCCTCTACCGCACCAACACGCAGGCGCGGCCGCTGGAGGAGGCGCTGCGGAACCACAACGTGCCATACCGGGTGATCGGCGGGACCTCCTTCTTCGAGCGCAAAGAGGTCGCCGACGCCCTCGCCTACCTGCGCGCCGTGGCCAACCCCCAGGACGAGATCGCGGTGCGCCGGATCATCAATTATCCGACCCGTGGGATCGGCCGCACCACCGTCCTCAGGATCGCCGAGCTGGCGCAGGCCGAGGGGCGCTCCTTCTGCGACCTCCTCGCCGAGATCGCGGCGCAGAGCGCCGATGGAGGGGCGGCAGCGAGTGCGATCGGTACGGCGCCAGCACGCGCGATCAGCGAGTTCGTGGCGCTGCTCGACCGCGCGCGGGAAGCGCTGGCGGAGGCCGAGAAGGAGGCTGCGGAGGCGCCTCCGGACAACACCGGCCACCCGCCGATCGCGCGGTGGGTGCAGAACTTCTTCCGCGAGGTCGGTATCGAGGAGGCGATCCGGGCCGACAAACGGAACGAACGGAGCGCGGACCAGCGAGTCGACAATCTGCGCGACCTCGTCGGTGCGATCGCGCGTTACGAGCGCAGGGTATGGAGCGCGGCGCTTCGAGGCGAGGACGAGAGCGAGAACGATGATGAGAGTTGGACGCCCCCGACGCTGACGGAGGCGCTCTCCCGGATAGCGCTCGCGGAGATGGAGGACTCCGAGGACGACGACCGGGAAGACACCGCGACCGTCGCGCTCATGACGCTGCACTCGGCGAAGGGGCTCGAGTTCGACGACGTCTTCATCGTCGGGCTGGAGGAGGAGATACTGCCGCATGCCCGTTCGCTGGCCGACGCCGAGTCCGCCGACGCCTCGACGCATGGCGTCGACCCGCTCGCGGAGGAGCGGCGCCTCTTCTATGTCGGGATCACCCGCGCCCGGAAGCGGTTGACCCTCTCGCTCTGCCGCAACCGCGGCAAAGGGACGTCGGCCACGCCTACGACGCGGTCGCGCTTCCTGGACGACATCCCGAACGATCTGTTGCAGATCAAGACGGAAGGGAAGATCCTGACCGCCGAGGAATCGGCGCAGCTCAAGAAGAACTTCTTCGCGGAGATGCGCGCGCTCCTCGCGGCCGAGGCCGACTAGCGTATAGGCGTCGGATATCCTACCATCAGGCAAGGAGAAAACGTGTGTGTTCACACCCGGCTAGATCGCCGTGCCGCCGCGAGTTCCGGTGATCGCGGGTATCGGACCACCGGCGCCAACGGTCGTCGACCTGTATGTGTCCGCAAAAGACTTGCGACCGCATATCGGCCGCGGTATTTTCTCCCCCGGCAAAAATCCCCGCATGATGTCCAATTCGCCACATATCTGGTCGGTCCGCGGGTCGGCTGGCGTGAACATTATTCCCATGCGCGGGTTAGGATGCTTTCGGAACCCTGTGGCCGCTGGCGACGGCCAAATGCAGAGCCCACTATATGGAGATTGTGGAGATGGCGTATCAGCTCGCAGCTCGACGTGTTGCCTTCAGCCTGCTGACAGTGGTGGCCACGGTCGGTGTGTCGATGGTCGGGCCAGCGCACGCGCAGGAGCCGGGTGGGAGGTTCCGGGTCCTCGTCACTACCCCGGCGGTCGAGGGGGGCGTGAAGGAGAGCTTCGCCAAGAAGGTCGCGGACGAGACCAGGAAGCTCATCGACGGGATGGTCACGCACCGCTCGGTGGAGAAGAAGGACCTGAACGAGCTCCTCAAGAAGTTCAAGCTCAAGGAAAAGGATCTCACCTGCGTCACGAGCCAGCAGCTCGCGGTTCAGGGCGGGTACGAGCTGGTGCTCTGTGCTACCCTCCGGCCTGAGGCGGACAAGGTCGGTGTGGAGGCGACGTTCATCACTCGTGACCAGACGCGCTTCGAGGTCCCGCCGACGAGTGGCAGCGACCCGGTCGTATTGGCGCGCCATATCTTCACCTCCTTCGAGACCTTCGTGAACCAGCTCCGTCTGGTGCAGTTCTGCAACGAGGATCTCGGCAGCTCGCAGTGGGAGCCGGCGCTGGACAAGTGCAGCCAGGCGCTGGTGCTGAACCCGACGTCGCAGGCGGCGCTCTACGGGAAGGGGTACGCGCTGATGCAGCTCGAGCGTTACGAGGAGGCGCTCGGCGCGTTGCAGGAGCTGATCGCGCTCAACCCGATCCACTCCGAGGCGCTGCAGGCCGCCGGCATCGTGACCGCCAAGCTCGGTCGCATGGAAGAGTCCCGTAAGTACTTCAACCAGTTCCTGGAGCTCAACCCCGGCAACGCGCACATCCGGCTGACCATCGCGCTCGATGCTATGCGGGCCGGTGACCCCGAGGGCGCCCTGGAGATCGCCGAAAAGGGGTTGAGCGCTGGCGCTGACGATCTGCAACTCATCGAGTATGCGGGGTACTTCGCGGCAGCGGCGGCCTTGCGCAAGGCGGACGAGAGGGGCAACAACGGCGCCGCCAACAAGGAGGAGGCCGCCAGGCTCTACGAAAAGGCGCTCCAGTACTTCGGCAGCGTGTACGAGAAGAAGGGGGCCGAGGTCAACGCCGAGGTCTTGGCCCAGATGATCAATGCGTACACCCAGCTCGGCCGGACGCAGGAGGCGATCGATCTCGCCGGCAAGGCGGTCACGACCAAGTCCGGGGAGGCGTCGATCTGGCGCGCGTACGCGGCTGCGTTGAAGAACGCCGATCGCATACTCGACGCCGTCTCCGCTCTCGACTCGGTGTTGGCCTACGACCCGAACGCGCAGACGATCCGGGCGCAGCAGGCCCAGTGGCTCTTGCAGGATGGCAAGCTCGCCGAGGCCGGGGCGGCCTTCCGCCGCGCGGTCGACGCCAATGAGATCGAGTCCGAAGCGGCGGGGATGACGATCTTCGCGATCGGCGTGAACGACAAGTTCCAGAAGGGGAAGCAACTCGAGGCCATCCCCTATTTCGAGCTGGCCAAGCAGTTCGTGACTAAGCCGTACTCCAAGGCACTGGTCAACTTCTTCCACGGCCTGGTGCTCTACTACCGCGGGATGGAGGTCGGCAAGCCGGAGACGCTGGCTTCGGCCCGGGAGTCGCTCCCGATCTTCCAGAAGGCGCTCGAGCTCTTCAAGCAGAGCGGCGCCTACGGGGAGGCCTCGCCCAACAACGCCAAGTCCTTGCAGGACCATCTGAGCGCCACGCAGACCTATATCGAGATCCAGGAAGCGATCATCAAGCGCGGTCGCTGACGTCTCGGACAGATACCTCCGACACGAGCGAACGGGGTGCCTTCGGGCACCCCGTTTTCGTTTGCGGCTCGCGCCATGGTCGAGCGGGACGCGGGCATAGGAATACCGTTCCGGCGGGTCGTTGCCGCCATGATCTCCGCCGATCGCCGTCTCCTCGGTCGCCGTAGCGGGGGCGCTCCCGGAGCCGCGCCAGCACCGCTCGTTTCCCAGGAGCAGGGTCCCGTCGCGCGGGGCGCCATACCCTATCGCCGGAACGAAGAAGACACTTGACTCAGGTGGTGTCACGCGCATAGCTTGGGGGGACAGGTGGGGGAAAGTGGGGAAGAGTGGGAAGGCGGTCGGAGCGGCACGTGCACGAGGCCCGATGGCGGGAGACGAGGCCCCGAGGAGAGGGGTCGTGAGGTATCTGGGGAGCTACACTTACCAGCTCGACGACAAGGGGCGGGTGAGTCTGCCTGCCGCGTTCAGGAGGGACGCGCGGGACCAGCGCTTCGTATTGGTACAGGCGTATCCGCCGGCGCTGGCGCTCTACCCGGAAGCCGAGTGGGCCGGCGTGGAGGAGCGGCTGCGGGAGTTGTTGCGGCTACAGCCGGCGTCCCGTCCTTATGTCCTTTCGGTGATGGCGGGTGCGGTGGAGGTGGTCCCCGATGCGCAGGGTCGGATCCTGATCCCGCAGCGGTTGCAGGAGGCCGCGTCACTGAAGGGTCAGGTGTTGTTGGTGGGTGCGATCGACAAGATCGAGATCTGGAATCCGGCAGATTTCGAGGTTGCATTGCAGGGGGCGAGCGACTTCGCGGCTTATGCGCCGCAGATCTTCCGGTGATGGATTGGCGCGAACGGGTCCGGCACCGTCCGGTGCTGGTGCGCGAAGTCCTGGAGTATCTCTCGCCCGAGCGAGGTGGTCTCTTCTTCGATGGTACGTTAGGCGACGGCGGTCATAGCGAAGCGATTCTGGACGCGGGCGCTGGGGCCCGCGTGATCGGCGTGGACCAGGATCCGGAGGCACTCGAGGTGGCGGCAGGTCGGCTGGCCCGGTTCGGGGACCGAGTGAGGTTGGTGCAGTCGAACTTCGCCGAAGCGGCGCTCGAGGTCGAGGAGCCGCTGAGCGGCGCGCTCCTGGATCTGGGGCTTTCTTCGCGCCATCTGGACGAGCGCGCGCGGGGCTTCTCCTTCCGTCCCGGCACCCCTCTCGACATGCGGATGGCAGGTTCCGGCTCGACGTTGCCGACGGCGGCCGATCTGCTGAACGAACTCCCCGAGTCGGAGCTGGCCGATCTCTTCTATCGGTACGGCGAGGAGCGTCGTTCGCGGCGGTTGGCGGCGGCGGTGGTGGCGCGGCGGCGGGAGAAGCCGTTCGATACGAGCGACGACCTGCTCGCGGTCATCGAGGGTGTCCTCGGTCCCCGTCTCGACAACCAGGACCGTGCTCGTCTCTTCCAGGCGTTGCGGATAGCGGTCAACGACGAGCTCGGCGTCCTGGAGCGGGTCCTGCCCGCGTTGCGGGACCGGCTCGCGCCGGGCGGGGTGCTGGTGGTCATCTCGTACCATTCGCTCGAGGACCGGTTGGTGAAGGATGCCTTCCGGGACTGGAGCCGCTCGTGCATCTGTCCCCCCGAGCTCCCGGTCTGTAGGTGCCGGGGCGAGCCGTTGGGCGAGGCGTTGACTCGGCGGCCGGTCTTCCCGTCGGAGGAAGAGGTGGCGTCGAACCCGCGGGCGCGGAGCGCGCGGCTGCGGGCGTGGCGGAAGGCGGCGTGATGCGTGCGCAGCCCGGACTTATCCGACTCGCGCTCTCGTTCGCGCTCCTGCTCGCATCGCTGGGGCTGGTGGTCTGGCGCCAGAGTCGCGCGTTGGAGGCGTTGCGCCAGCTCGATGCGGTACGCCAGGAGCGGGCGATGTTGGAGACGGAGCGGTCGGTGCTGCTGGGGCGGATCCAGCGGTTGGAGAGCCGGGGGCGGATCGTGGCCGCGGCTTCGCGTCTCGGGCTGCGGATCCCGGCGGGGGGCGAGATAGTGGTCCTGCCTCTAGGTGGCGAGGAGGTGGCGCGGTGAGCGGGGGCGCGGGGTCGGGAGGCGGCCGGAAGGCGCATCACGAGACGCGTCGTCGTCTATTGCTCTTGGGGATACTTCTGGCGGTGCTGCTGGTGATCGGCCGGAGTTTCCTCCTGCAGGTGGTGGAAGGGGAGCGGTGGAGCGCGCGTGCGGTCGAGCAGCAGCGCAAGCAGGTGGCGCTCCCGGCGCCGCGGGGTACGATCTACGACCGGAACGGTGTCCCGCTGGCGGCGAGCCAGATCACGTACCGGATCTCGGTTGCGCCGCGGGAGCTGCGGGACCGGGCGGCGGTGTCACGTAAGTTGCGCGCGGAGCTGGGGCTCTCCGAGGCGGAGGCGCGGCGCGCGGTGGACCGTGAGCGGCGCTGGGTGGTGCTGCCGGGGCGGTACGACGCGGCTGTCCGGAAGCGGCTGGAGGGGGAGCGGGGGATCTACTTCGAGCGGGTCGCGGAGCGTTTCTACCCCCACGGTCCGGTCGGGTTGGAGTTGTTGGGCCGGGTCGGGGCCGACGGCAAGCCGCTCGGCGGGTTGGAGCTGGCGTTCGACTCGTTGTTGAGCGGCCGGCCGGGCGTGGCGGTGGAGCGGCGCGATGCGCGGGGCGAGGTGATACCGGGGTCGCTGTTGGTGGTGACGGAGCCGGTCGCGGGGCACGACGTCTATCTGACGATCGATCTGGGGTTGCAGGAGATCGCGCACGAGGCGCTGCGCGAGGCGATCGCGCAGACCGGTAGCGCCGGTGGCGACCTCCTCCTGGTGGACCGGCGGACCGGCGAGATCCTGGCGGCGGTCAGCCAGCGGGCCGGCGGCGAGGCCGGTGACTGGCGTGGGGTGTTGGATCCCTACGAGCCCGGGTCGACGTTGAAGCCGTTCTTCGTTGCGTCGCTCCTGATGACCGGGGCCGGCTCGATGAACGACAGCGTCTATGCCGAGGAGGGGCGCTATACGCACCGCGGGCGGACGGTGAGCGATGTCAAGCCGCACGGGTGGTTGACGGTCGGCGAGGCGCTCAGCGTTTCGTCGAACGTGGCGATGGTGAAGCTCTCCGAGCGGATCGCGCCGGCGGCGCAATACGAGTTCCTGCGCGACTTCGGGTTCGGCACGCCGACCGGGGTCACGTATCCCTCCGAGGCGTCGGGGTTGCTGCGGCGGCCGAAGCAGTGGTCGGCGTACTCGCAGGGGAGTCTGGCGATCGGTTACGAGATCGGGGTGACGCCGCTGCAGATGGTGATGGCGTACGCGGCGCTGGCCAACGATGGCGTCCTCCTGGAGCCGCGGCTGGTGCGCGAGGTCCGTGCCCGTGATGGTCGTGTGATCCGCCGGCACGAGCCGCGGGTGGTGCGGCGGGTGGTGTCGGCGGAGGTGGCGCGGGCGGTGGGGGCGGCGCTGCGGGACGTGGTCGAGACGGGGAGCGGCCGGGAGGCGCGGCTCGGGACCTTCCCGGTGGCGGGGAAGACGGGGACGGCGCGGCGGTTCGTCGACGGACGGTATGGGCAGGGGGGGCACACGGCGTCGTTCGCGGGGTTCTTCCCGGCCTCCGACCCGCAGCTCGCGTTCCTGGTGAAGCTGGACCGGCCGCAGGGCGCGTACTACGGCGGGATGGCGGCGGCCCCGGTGACGCGGGCGACGCTCGCGGCGGCGCTGGCCGCGCGGAGCAACGCGCTGGACCGCAGGAGCGTGGCGACGACGATCCCCGACCAGGCGGCGCGATCGACCAACGACGCGGTCGGGCGGGTAGATGGCGATACGCAGTACGCGGCCACCGGCCCCTTCATCTTCACCCTCGGTGCGCCTACGGAGCAGCCGTACCGGTCGGCGGGGGACGCGAAGCTGCGGGTCGTGCCGGATGTGGCGGGGCTGGCGTTGCGAGACGCGGTCCGGAGGCTGCACGGGCAGGGGTTCCGGGTAGAGGTGACGGGTAACGGAGTAGTCAGGTCGACAGCGCCGGTGGCTGGGCGCGCCCTGGAGGTGGGCGCCGTGGTCCGGGTGCTGGCCGAGGATGCGAGGTGAGCGTGGCGACGGAGCGGGAGACGCGGTGGCGTCGTCTGAGTGAAGTGGTCGAGCGGCTACGTGACGCGGAGCTTCTGGTCGCCGCACCGGGCGAGGACCCGGTGCTGGGTGGGATCACGGCCGACAGCCGTAGGGTAGGTGCCGGCGATCTCTTCTGTGCCTGGCGGGGGACGGCGGTGGACAGCCACGCCTACGTCGCCGGGGCGGCGGCGGCCGGGGCGGCGGCGGCGCTGGTCGAGCGGCCGGTGCCCGACGCCGAGATCGTGCAGGTGGTGGTCAAGGACGGGAGGCGGGCCGCGGCGGTCGCGGCGGCGGTGGTCCACGGCGACCCCGTAGACGACCTCGTCGTGGTCGGGGTGACGGGGACGAATGGGAAGACGACGACGGTCTGGCTTCTCCGGCACCTCCTCGGCGGGCGCTACCGCACGGCCGGGCTCGGGACGCTCGGCGTGGTCCGCCCGGGGGAGGAGTGGCGGCCCGGGGGCGAGAGTCTGACGACCCCGGGGCCGATCGAGCTCTCGGCGCTGCTCCGCACCCTGGTGGACGAGGGGGTGGGCGCGGTCGCGATGGAGGTCTCGTCGCATGCGCTGGAACAGGGGCGGGTCCACGGGCTCCGCTTCGACGCCGCGGTCTTCACGAACCTGACGCGCGACCACCTCGACTATCACGGCACCCTCGAGGCGTACCTCGCCGCGAAGCGTTCGCTGGTCGGGCTGCTCCGTCCCGAGGGCGCGGCCGTCGTCAACCGTGACGATCCGGCCTGGTCGGGGCTGAAAGAGGCTGCGCCGCACGGGGTCGAGTTCTCGCTCGGGCCGGGGGGGGATGTCTGGGCAGACGACGTCGTCTACGGCTCCTTCGGCGCCCGCTTCCGGCTCGTCACCCCCGAGGGCGCGCTCCCGGTCGAGCTCCCGCTGGTCGGTGCGTACAATGTGCAGAACGCGCTCGGCGCGGCCGCGGCGGCGTTGGCGCTCGGGATCCCGCTCGAGGAGGTGGCCGCTCGGCTGGCAACGGTACCGCAGGTCCCGGGTCGCTTGGAGAAGCTGGTGGAGACCCCCTGTCCGGTCCTGCGCGACTACGCGCACACCCCGGACGCGCTCGAGCGGGTCCTCACCGCTTTGCGGCCGCTGGTCTCCGGCCGGCTGATCGTGGTCTTCGGCGCCGGCGGCGACCGCGACCCCGGGAAGCGGCCGTTGATGGGTGAGATCGCGGAGCGGCTGGCGGATCTGCCGATCGTGACGTCGGACAACCCGCGGACCGAGGATCCGGATGCGATCGTGGACGCGATCGTGGCGGGGATGAGGCGTGGGACCTACCGGCGGGTGGTGAACCGGCGCGAGGCGATCGCGCTGGCGCTGCGCGAGGCGGCCCCCGGCGACCTGATCCTGCTCGCGGGGAAGGGGCACGAGACCTACCAGATCGTCGGGCGGGAGAAGCTCCCCTTCGACGAGCTGGAGATCGTGCGGGAGCTGGCGCAGGGCGGCGCCTCGGAGGTGCGGGCATGAGCCGGTTCTGGACCGATGCCGCGGTGCGGGAGGCGCTCGGGGGGGCGCGGGCCGCAGGGAGCGCGCCGGCGGCGGAGTACACGGGGGTCACGACCGATACCCGTTCTCTGGGCGCGGGAGCGCTCTTCGTGGCGCTGCGTGGCGAGCGGTTCGACGCGCACGACTTCCTGGGCGCGGCCGCGGCGGCGGGTGCGGCGGGGGCGGTGGTGGAGCGGATCCCGGCCGGCGCGCCGTCGGAGCTGACCTACTACGTCGTCCAGGACACGCTCGTGGCGCTCGGGCAGCTGGCCCGTCACTACCGCAGGCACCTCGAGGCGCGGGTCGTGGCGGTAGTGGGGAGCAACGGCAAGACGACGACGAAGGAGCTGACGCGCGCGGCTCTCGGAGTACGTTTCCGGGTCCACGCGACGAAGGGGAATCTAAACAACCTGGTCGGCGTTCCGTTGACGCTGTTGGCCGCCCCCGCCGACGCCGAGGCGCTGGTGATCGAGGCCGGGACGAACGCGCCGGGCGAGGTCGCGCGGTTGGGCGAGATCATCGAGCCGGACGCGGTGATCGTCACCAGCATCGCCGAGGAGCACCTGGAGGGGCTGGGCGACCTCGAGGGGGTGCTCCGCGAGGAGACCTCGATCCTGGAGTCCTTGCCGCCGGATGGGGTGGCGCTGGTGGTCGAGGAGCCGGCGTCTCTCCCGGAGCGGGCGCGTCAGCTCGCGCCGCGGGTCAGGGTGGTGGGGTACGGGGCCGGCGCGGATCCTGATCTGTGCCCGGCCGAGATCGGTGTAGACGACGAGGGGCGCGCCCGGTTCCGCTGGCGGGGCCAGGAGGTTCATCTCGCGCTACGGGGCCGGATCAACGTCTTGAACGCGCTCCTGGCGCTCGGGCTGGCCGAGGAGTGGGGGGTCCCGGTCGCCGATGCGGTGGCCGGGGTGACGCAGGTGAAGGCGTCGTCGATGCGGGGTGAGGTCCTGCAGTACGGCGACCTGATCGTGATCGCCGACTGTTACAACGCGAACCCGGCGAGTCTGGAGGCGGCGGTCGAGCTGCTGGTCTCGCTGCCGCGGCGGGGTGGCCGCGTAGCGGTACTCGGGACGATGCGGGAGTTGGGGCCGGCGAGCGAGGAGTTGCACCGGCGGGTCGCCGGGGTGGTGGCCGGGCAGGAGTTGGACCTGATCGTGGCCACCGGCGAGTTCGCGGCGGCGTTCGAGGAATGGGCCGATGGTTTGGGGGACCGGCTGATCCGGTCGGAGGATCCCGTGGCGGCGTACGAGCCGCTCAGCCGGCGTCTGCGGGGTGGTGAGGTGATACTACTGAAGGGCTCGCGGGGCGAGGCGCTGGAGCGTCTCCTCCCGCATTTCGAGAGGGATTTCGGCGGCGTGGCGGGGAGTGCCGACGCCGCCCGTGCGGTCGGCGTCGTTGCCGAACAGATCGCTGGAGAGTGAAGGGTGCTCTACCATCTCCTATCGCCACTGGCTGGCCACCACATTTTGTTCAACCTGTTCCGGTACATCACGTTCCGGGCGGCGGGCGCGATGGTGACCGCGCTGGTCATCTCGTTCCTGTTCGGGCCGGCGGTGATCCGCTGGCTGCGGCGGCTGCGGGTGGGGCAGGTGGTGCGCAACGATGGTCCCGAGACGCACCTGGGGAAGGCCGGCACCCCCACGATGGGTGGGGTGCTGATCCTGATCTCGACGTCGCTCTCCACGCTCCTCTGGGCGGAGCTGACCAACCCGTACACGATCATCGCGCTGGTCGTGCTGATCTGGATGGGGTTGATCGGGTTCCTGGACGACTACCTGAAGATCGTGCACCGCCGTCCGGATGGGTTGGGCGGCCGTTACAAGCTCCTCGGCCAGGGGGCGCTGGGGTTGTTCGTCGGGTTGTATCTCTGGCGCTTCCCGATCAGCCCGCTCCCGGCGAACTGGACGGGGTTGCCGTTCCTGTCGGACCACTTCCTGGTCATCTGGGAGCTCTTCTTCATCCCCTGGGTGATGCTGGTCCTGGCGGGGAGCTCGAACGCGGTCAACCTGACCGACGGGTTGGACGGGCTGGCGGCGGGGCTCTCGGCGATCGCGGCCGCTACCTTCGGGGTCTTCGCGTATCTGATCGGCCGGATCGACACCTCGCAATACCTGGGTCTCTTCTACCTCCCGGGTTCGGGTGAGCTGGCGGTCTTCTGCGTCGCCCTGACCGGTGCGGCGCTCGGGTTCCTCTGGTTCAACGCGCACCCGGCCGAGGTCTTCATGGGCGATACCGGCTCGCTCGCGATCGGCGGTGCGATCGGCGCGGTGGCGATCCTGCTCAAGTCGGAGTTCCTGCTGGTGATCGTGGGTGGCGTCTTCGTGATCGAAGCGCTCTCGGTGATCCTGCAGGTCGGGTACTTCAAGTACACGTCGCGCCGGTACGGTACGGGTAAGCGCATCTTCCGGATGGCGCCGCTCCATCACCACTTCGAGAAGGCGGGGTGGATGGAGAGCAAGGTCATCATCCGGTTCTGGATATTGGGGATCCTCTTCACGCTCCTGGCTTTCGGGTCACTGAAGATCAGATGACGGATTCGCGGCGGATCGGGGTAGTGGGGCTGGGCCGCAGCGGCCGTGCCGCGGCGTTGCTGGCGCTGTCGACCGGGGCGAGCGTCTACGCCACGGACGGCGGTGACACCCCGGCGCTGCGTGCGGCGGCCGCGGAGGTGCGGGAACGGGGCGGGGAGGTGGAGCTCGGGGGGTACAGCGTCGAGGCGCTCTCGCGCTGCGATCTGCTGGTGGTCAGCCCCGGGATCCCGCCGACCGCGCCGGTCCTGGTGGAGCCGAGGTTGCAGGGGATCCCGCAGGTCTCGGAGCTGGAGTTCGCCTTCGGCCACCTGCGGGCGCCGGTCGTGGCGATCACGGGGACGAACGGCAAGACGACGACGACGGCGCTGACCGCCCACCTCCTCACCGAGTCCGGCCTGCGTGCCCGGGCGGCGGGGAACATCGGTACCGCCCTCTCCGAGGTGGCGCTACAGGGAGAGGAGCTGGACTGGGTGGTGGTGGAGGCGAGTTCGTTCCAGCTCGCGGGGACGCGTGACTTCGCGCCGCGGGTCGGGGTGTTGACCAACCTCTCGCCGGACCACCTCGACCGGTATCCGACGCTCGAGGCCTACTACGCCGACAAGGCGCGGCTCTTCGCGCGGGCGGACGGATCGAGCCGGTGGGTGCTGAACGGCGAGGACCCGGCGGTCCTCGCGATGGCGGAGGGGGTGGCGGGGGAGCATTACCACTTCCGCGTCCGGAGCGAGTTGGGGGCGGGGGAGCTGGGGGGCTACATCACCGAGGACGGAATGCTCCGGGTCCGGCTGGCCGAAGGCGAGCACGACCTGATCCTCGCCGCCGAGTTCCCGCTCCTCGGGGCGCACAACCGGGCGAACGCGTTGGCCGCATCGCTGGCGGCGCTGCTGGCGGGTGCGGAGGTGGAGGGGGTGCGGCGGGGGCTGCGCGGGTTCCGGGCGCTGCCGCATCGGATGGAACCGGTGGTGGAGGGGGGCGACGTCGTCTGGATCAACGATTCGAAGGCGACCAACATCTCGTCGACGCGGGTGGCGCTCGAGGGGATGACGCGTCCGACGGTGCTACTCCTCGGCGGGCGGCATAAGGGCGAGCCGTATACGGAGCTGCTCCCGGCGTTGGAGGGGCGGGTCCGGGTCGTCGTCGCATACGGCGAGGCGGGTGAGCTGGTGGCGGCGGATCTGGGGGGGCGTCTCCCGGTGGAGTTGGTCGAGGGTCCGTTCGAGGCGGTGGTGGCGCGGGCGGCCGAGCTGGCGCGGCCGGGGGACGCGGTCCTCCTCTCGCCGGCCTGCTCGAGCTACGACATGTTCAAGAACTACGAGGAGCGGGGCGATCGGTTCCGCGCCCTGGCGGTGGAGTTGGCCGGCGCGCGTGAGGGCGCCGTTGCGGAGGAGCGGGGAGGGGAGCGATGAGCGTGGCGCGTACCGGCTCTCGTTGGCTCTCACGCCCGCGGTTGCGCCGTGGGGGGGCGGAGGGGGTGCGGGGTAGGGCGGCGGCTCCGATCAGCGTCGGGGTCGAGCGTCGGGTGGCGACCGATTGGGAGGGGCCGATCCTCTTCACGCTGACGATCGTGCTGGTCTCGTTCGGGTTGGTCACCCTCTACAGCGCGAGCGCGGTGATGGCGCAGACGGCGGGGTTGGCGGACTACCACTTCGTGGTCCGGCAGGCGGCGGGCGCCGCGGTCGGGCTGGTGGTGCTGGCGCTGCTCGCGCGCCTCGACTACCGCTGGCTGCGCCAGGTGGCGGGGCCGCTGGTGATCGCGACGATCCTGGTCATGTTGGTCGTGGTGATGCCTGGGACGGAGGCGATCGCGCCGCGGATCAACGGTGCGCGCCGGTGGCTGATCTTCGGTCCGATCGCGCTGCAGCCGTCGGAGTTCGCCAAGTTCGCGCTGATCGTCTGGACGGCGGCGATGGCGGTGAAGAAGCAGGAGCGGCTGCCGAGTCTGAGCCGGGGGTTGCTGCCGTTCCTGGTGGTCTGGGGCGCGGTGATCGGGTTGATCATGCTGCAGCCGAACCTCTCGGCGGCGGTGATCGTCGGGTTGCTGGCGACGCTGGTCGTCTTCGCCGGCGGGGCGCGGATCGGTCACTTCATCCTGCTCGGCGTGGTCGGGCTTCCGATCCTCTGGGGCCAGGTCGAATCGGTGGCGTATCGGATGCGGCGGGTCCTGGCGTTCCTCGACCCGACGCAGGACCAGGCGGGGATCAGCTACCAGATCAACCAGGCGTTGATAGCTTTCGGGAGCGGCGAGCTCTTCGGGCGCGGGGTCGGCCGGGGCGGCCAGAAGTTCGGGTTCCTCCCGGAGCTGCACAACGACTTCATCTTCGCGGTCGTCGGGGAGGAGTGGGGTTTCGTGGGGACGTTGGTGGTGGTCCTCCTCTTCGCCGGGGTGGCGCTCTTCGGCTACCGGGTGGCGCGGCGGGCGCCGGACCTCTTCGGGATGCTCCTCGCGGTCGGTCTCACGAACCTGATCGTGGTACAGGCGCTCCTGCACATGGCGGTGAACACGGCGCTCGTCCCGACTACCGGGGTGACGCTGCCGTTCTTCTCGTACGGCCGCTCCAGCCTGTTGGTCTGCATGGCGGCGATCGGGGTGCTGATCAGCATCTCGCGGGCGGGGGCGAATAGCGTGTCGGCCGTGCTCGACCGGAACGACCGGGTGGGGGTGGGGCGATGAGCCGGGTCCTCTTCGCCGGCGGTGGCACGGGCGGTCACCTCTATCCGGCGTTGGCGTTGGCTGCGGCGCTCGAGGAGGCGCGGCCGGGGACCGAGACGTACTTCGTGGGGGCCCGGCGCGGGATCGAGGCGCGGGTCCTCCCGGCGCGCGGGGTGCCGCACACGCTTCTCCCGCTGGAGCCGCTGCGGCGGAGCCGGGTCTGGGAGAACTGGCGGCTGATCCCGGCGACGCTCGGCTCGCTCGCCGGGTTGCGGCGGATCTTCCGTGAGTTCCGCCCGTCTCTCGTGGTGGGGACGGGGGGGTACGCGAGTGGGTTGGTCTGTGCGTACGCGCTCTGGCGGCGGGTGCCGCTCGCGATCCACGAGCAGAACTCGTATCCGGGGCTGACGACGCGGATCCTCGCGCGCTGGGCGCGGCAGATCCACCTCGGCTTCCCGGAGGCCGCTCGTCACCTCGAGCCGGGTCGGCATACCGAGGTGCTGGTGACGGGGAACGCGATCCGGCCGCCCGATCCGGGGCTGGACCGGGGCGCGGCCCGCCGGGCGTTCGGGCTCGACCCCGAGGGGGTGGTGGCGCTGGTGGTGGGGGGGAGCCAGGGTGCGCGCGCGATCAACGAGGCGCTGGCGGGCGCGCTCGAGCGGGTCGCCGCGGGGGCGCTCCCGCCGCCGCCGCCAGGGTTCCAGCTCCTCTGGTCGACCGGGCCGGCGCATCACGCCGGGCTCGTCCGACGGCTGGAGCCGCTCGGCCTCTCGAAGTGGGTCCGGCTGGAGAGCTACATCGAGTCGATGCCGACGGCCCTCGCCGCGGCCGACCTGGCACTCTCCCGGGCCGGTGCGATGGCGACGGCCGAGCTCCTCGCCTGGGGGGTCCCCGCGATACTGGTGCCCCTCCCGACCTCGGCGGCCGACCACCAGGCGCACAACGCCCGGGCCCTCGCCGAGGCGGGCGCCGCGGTGATGGTGCCGGAGTCCGAGCTGACGCCCGAGCGGCTCTGGCGGGAGCTGACCGATCTGGCCGGGTCGGAGGGTCGGCGCCGGGAGCTGGCGCAGCGGGCGCGGGAGCGGGCTCGGCCGGATGCGGCACGAGAGATGGCGGCGAAGCTGCTCGAGCTGGTGGGGAGGAATTGATGGCCGAGTATCCGACCCGAGCGATGACCGGTGACGATAAGTCCGTGGACCTGCGCGCCCTCGCGCGGACCGGCGCGGTGCACTTCATGGGGATCAGCGGCGCGGGGATGTCGGCGCTGGCCGAACTGGTCCTCCGCGCCGGCGGGCGGGTGACGGGTTGCGACCTCCGCCCCGGGGAGGTCGGGGACGCATTGTGTCGTCTGGGGGCAACGATCGTGGAGGGCCACGACCCGGCGCATGTAGACGACGCAGTCGCGGTCGTGACGACGGCGGCGGTCCCCGCCGACCATCCTGAGCTGGTAGCGGCGCGGGCGCGGGGGATCCCGGTCCTGAAGCGGGCGCAGGCGCTCGGTGCGCTGGTCAACCGCGGCCGGGTGGTGGCGATAGCGGGGACGCACGGGAAGACGACTACCACCGCGCTGACGACGTCGATCCTGGCGGAGGCGGGGCTCGACCCGACCGGCTTCGTGGGGGGCCACGTCCCCGGATGGGTCGGGGGGCTGCGCCCGGGCTCCGACGAGCTCTTCGTGGTCGAGGCGGACGAGTACGACCGTTCGTTCCTGACGCTGCGGCCGGCGGTGGCGGTGGTGACCGCGATCGACGCCGATCACCTCGACATCTACGGCTCGCTCGCCGAGATCGAGGCGGCGTTCCGCGAGTTCCTGGCGCCGGTACCGGAGTCGGGGTTGATCGCGGCGTGCGTGGACGAGCCGGGGGCGCTGCGGGTGTTGCGGGAGGTGGCAGGCGGGCGTGGCGTCGGCTACGGCCTCGGTGAGGAGGCGGAGCTGCGGGCGGTCGAGGTCGCCACGCGGGGGCGGGGTACGCGGTTCACGGTGGAGGAGCGAGGGCGGCGGCTGCTGGAGGTGGAGCTGGCGGTGCCTGGGGTGCACAACGTCCGCAACGCACTGGCCGCGGTCGCGGTCGGGCGCCACCTAGGGGTCGACCTGGGCGCGATCGAACGGGGGCTGCGGGGGTTCAAGGGGGTCGCCCGGCGGTTCGAGGATTTGGGTGAGGCGGCCGGCGTGCAGGTGGTGGACGATTATGCGCACCACCCTGCCGAAATCGTGGCTACGATCGCGGCGGCGCGGGGCGCGCACCCGGACCGGCGGTTGGTCGTCGTCTTCCAGCCGCATCTTTACACCCGCACGCGCGACTTTGCCGCGGAGTTCGGCGCGGCGCTGGCGGCGGCGGACCTGGTCTGCGTGACCGATGTCTACCCGGCACGGGAGGCGCCGATCCCGGGGGTGACGGGGGCCTTGGTAGCCGACGCGGCGCGTGAGGCTGGGGCGCGCGAGGTCCATTACTTCCCGGACTTCGCCACGCTCCCGGACGAGGTGGCCGGGCTGCTGCGCAGCGGCGACCTGCTGGTGACGATGGGCGCGGGGAGTATCACGACGGTGGGGCGGGCGGTCCTCTCGCGGCTGCGCGGGGAGGGGTGAGATGTCGGCCGGGGAGCTGACTGCTGGAATCGGTGCCATAGAGGAGGAGCGTGGGCTGCGCGGCGCGGTCCGGACGACGCTCATCCGCTGGGGGATCGCGACGGTCGTTGCCCTGGCTCTCCTCGTTGCGCTGGTGACGTTGACGCCGCGGCTGCTGCGGCGGCTAGAGCTCTTCCGAGTCGAGCGTGTCGAGGTGATCGGGACGCGGTACCTGGCGCCGCACCAGGTCTTGGCGGCGAGCGGTATCACGGAGAGTTCGAGTGTCTTCGACGATCCCGAGCCATGGCGCGCCGCGCTCCTGGCCGAGCCGTTGGTGGCGGACGTGACGATCGAACGGGAGCTGCCGAGCACTCTGGTGGTGCGGGTCGTCGAGGTCGAGCCGGTCGCGCTGGTCGCGACGCCGGTGCTGCGCCCGGTCTCCGCGGCGGGACTGGTCCTCCCGATCGAGCCAGGGGCGGGCGAGCTCGATCTCCCGGTCGTGGCGATCGGGTCGGGGGTGGACGAGGAGGGGCGGCTCACCGATCAGGTTGCGTTGGAGCTGGTCGACGCTCTGGCACGGTTGCAGAGGATGGCGCCGTCGATGCTCGCCCGGGTCTCGACGATCTCGCCGCTCGAGGGTGGAAAAGGGTACCGGCTCCTCCTGCGTACCCCCGCGCGGGGCGAGGTTTGGCTCCCCACCGATTTCGGCGCCTTGGGGATCGAGCAGTTGCGCTTGACGCTGGCGGATCTGGACGCGAAGCGGGAGCTGCCGCGGGTGCGTCGGATCGATGTACGATATCGAGACCAGGTGGTGGTCTCACTGACTTCGAGCTGATCAGGATTATGAGATCCAACATCGTGGTTGGGCTGGACATAGGATCGACCAAGACCTGCGCCGTCATCCTGAGCGTGGATGGCGAACAGCAGCGGCTGCCGACCTACCGGGTGCTGGGCGTCGGCCAGGCCCGGGCCGGCGCGATCCGCCGAGAGGTGATGACCGACCTCGAGGAGGTGACCGAATCGGTGCGCCAGGCCATGAAGGATGCGGAGTTGATGGCCGGCGTCACCGTGGACCGTGTCTATACGGGGGTCGCGGGGGAGCACATCCACGGCAAGCTCTCGACCGGCGTGGTCGCGGTCGCGCGGGGCGAGGTCGACTCGGGGGATGTCCGGCGGGTCCACGAGGTCGCACGGGCGGTGGCGGTCCCGGCCGACCGCGAGGTGATCCACGTCCTGCCGCAGGGCTACGTGATCGACGACCGTGGCGGGATCCGCGACCCGATCGGGATGGTGGGTACTCGGCTCGAAGCGTCGGTCTACATCATCACTGGCGCGACGCTGTCGCTGCAGAACCGGACCAAGGCGATCAACCGCGCGGGCTACAAGATCGCGGGGCTGGTCCACGAGCCGCTCGCCTCGGGGCGCGCGGTCCTGGTCGAAGATGAGCGCGACGTGGGCGTAGCGCTGGTCGATCTCGGCGGGGCGACGACGGAGCTCGCGATCTTCCGCGACGGCCGGATGCGCCACCAGGCGACGATCCCCTGGGGCGGGGTGACGGTGACGAACGACCTGGCCAAGGGTCTCTCGATCACCTACGCCGAGGCGGAGCGCACCAAAGAGCGGTACGGAATGGCGTCGGCGCAGCTGGTGGATCCGCGGGAGCTGGTCGAGATCCCGGGCCCGGGGCCGGGCACGATGCGTCAGGTCCCGCGGGAGTTGATCGCGCACATCATCGAACAGCGTTTCGACGAGATCCTGGGGTTGGTCGCCCGGGAGGTAGAGAGCAGCGGCGAGATGGACAAGCTGGGCGCGGGCGTAGTCCTGACCGGCGGTGGCGCCGCCTTAGCCGGGGTCGCGGAGCTGGCCCAGCACGTATTCGGTCTTCCGGTCCGTATCGGATTCCCGGGCGAGAGCCTCTCCGGTCTGACCGATGCCGTACGCGGGAGCAAGTTCGCGACCGCAACCGGCCTGGCCCTATACGGCGCCGAGCAGGAGCTCGAGGCGGGCGGCCTCTCCGGCGGCTTCGCCGAAGGAGCGGTCGGGAAGGTGATGGCCTGGCTGAAAGATTTCTTTTAGTCGGGGCCAGGGGTTAGGGGCCAGGGGTCAGGGATCGGTTGGGGATTCGGGGGCTGGGATTTGGGATTCGGGGGCCAGGGGTCAGGATCCAGGGGTTAGGGGGAATCGGGGGACAGGGGATTTCGGAGATCTCGGGGACGCCCACCCCCCGACCCTCGACCCCTGACCCCCGACCCCCGAATCCCAAACAAAAACGATGGAAGTAAAGCAGCACTTTTGTTAGATTTTGTCTTTTCCACGCCCGGGGTCAGGTCACGGTGCCGCCCCGGCAACCCGAAGGGGGGACGGTCATGATGAT
>Ga0180216_1000216_pt1 | contig 66560 bp, 74 predicted proteins | sample eDN3rd37CBELigMG_FD_128879 | JGI IMG/M metagenome (GOLD analysis project Ga0180216, IMG submission 128879) | Enriched Miracle-Growth compost microbial communities from Emeryville, California, USA - eDNA 3rd pass 37_C BE-Lig MG (version 2)... ... | reverse complement strand
GGAGGACCTTCCGTTCCAACAAGCAGCCTCTTTAGGTCGCCCGCCGATCACCCCAGACGCCCCCTTGCGGGGAAGGGATGGGAGGGGCGGTATCCCCGCCTATCCACAGCCTCTTATAGGCCCCATGGTCAGCCGCGGAGGCGAAGCCGAGCCTCAGCTAGTGCGCGCCAAGGCAAATTCCCCTGTCCAAGTGATTGAAAGCGGTGAACGCGGCCCTACGACGGGCTTCAGCGACCATTGTGCAATCATGCCTATGAGACCCGCGGAAACGAAATTCCAAATGTCCAGCCTTTCCGCTCTCGTCTACGGACGATACATATGCATACTACACAGCCATTTCCCTATATATATCAATAGAATACAGTTCACATAGGCGTATGTAAATTGTATATGCTGATCGACAGATCGAAATGGCCGCTTTTATGGGCATTCCACTCCGCTGAATTCTAGGTTTCTGTGGGCATTCCCCCTGCAACGATATGAGGCAACGCGTGGATAACTGCCCTACCCGTATTGACATGGACCTACCGTTGATACATTTCAACCAAACGGAACTTATGGAGAACAATCCATGACGGACAAATTATCGGAGCAGACTTACACTCTAAAACTGAACGGGCACGGCATTGCCGTCGACACGGCGATAGACAGCCTCAAGGCTCGTCACATCCTGAATCTCATTCTCTCGGATACAGGTGACCTGCAAGCACCCTCACGCACTCCTACAGCATCGAAAGGTTCGGAACGCGCGCTTTCGTTGCGCGAATATCTGGACCAGCGGGAGGCTACAAGCAAACCGAACCAAATAGTGGCCATTGCCAACTATCTTGTTGAGGTGGAAAAGCTCGACGACGTCGGCCGAGATGAAATCAAATCGCGGTTTGCTACGGCGCGCGAGCCATTGCCTGCTAACTTTCCTCGGGACTTTACTACAACGCTTCGGAACGGCTGGCTGGCGGAAGTGCACGGCAAACCCGACCGGTACTACGTAACACAGTCGGGAACACAGGCCTTGGCTTCCAATTTCAAAACTCCTCCACGACGGACGACTTCTAAACGACGCACATCTGCAAAAGATGAGTAATTGTGGAGAAAGCGAATGAGAGATGCTGTGGAGCGCAGCCTCCAGGGTAAGCTAGATGCAACTATCGTCAGCGATCTCTTGGATGCATACGAAAAGTTGGTGGCCGAAGCCCATTTAGCTGACCATGCATCAGCTCTAATGCACGCAGGACGCTTTGTAGAGCACTCGCTACGAGCGATAGAATTCATTCGAAGCGGGAAGGTGCCTACGGAAATAAAGTCCGTGTCCGCGGAGATTCGTAAATTTGAGAACGACGTTAGTTTAAACGATTCCCTTAGGTACCTGATTCCTAGAGCGGCTTACGGAATGATCTATGATATCAGGAGCAAGCGAAATGCCGTGCACGTCAACGAGATTGATCCGTCGAGCATAGATGCGGCGCTAGCGATAGCCACAGCCGGGTGGATTCTTTCTGAGTTTCTCCGCTTGTATCACAACGCTCCTGAAAAGGAGATCAAGCAGCTTCTGGCGACGTTGTCGCGCGGTCGCGTTCCGCTGATCGAAGTCATAGAAGACGAGGCCCTTGTCACCTCAAAGGTGCCAGTAAACGTGGAACTTTTGCTTCTTCTCACCCATGCAAGTCCGAAGGGTCTAACGAGAACGGACCTAGGTCGGCTTGCCAAGTGCAGTGCGTCATCCGTCACACGGGGATTACGATCGCTCACAGACGAACGCCTGGTACACCTATCGCGCGAGAACCGACATATTGCGACAGGTGCCGGAGAGGCATACTTGGCCGAGTGGCTATCGACGAATGTTTAGTGCACTGGCGTAACTATAACTTTCTATGAGGCTCCCACGATGATCCGCGTGAAAATACAAGCTGGCTCCATGAGCATTGAAGTTGAGGGTGAACCGGAGCCAGTAGAGCGCGTTCTTGAGCGGTATTGGCCAGACCCCGGTTTGTCCGTACCAGCCCCCCTTGGCGACCCTGGCATAGAAGCAAAGAGTACGACCGATGCAAAGGGAATGTCGCGGGTTAAGCGTAAGGCAACTGGAAATTCCAATGGAGAGCGGGTTCCATCACTCGACCCTCAACTGCTCTCTAACACAATTAAAGGAACATTCGCTATTTCCGAATATTAAGTTAAAAATATTGGATGTCCGCGCTGACTGGATCAACAAGTGTCGTTTAGTTGCTATGATCGCAGGCATGCCAATTACCTCTGGAGACGTTCAAAGGACCATGGCGGCGCTTCGGATCAAAACTGATCTATCCACACTGTCCAAAACACTCAGCAACAACTCATCTGATTTTCTAACTCACGGCAGCAATCCGGTAAAATATACGTTTACAGGGAACGCCGAAGAAGCGTTTCTGCGATGGCTGGCAGAATCTGTATGAAGACTACGCCCTCCCTCTGGGCTCTGCCCCTGAGCGCTTCTGCTTCTCGCAGTATGACTATCTCCGTTTCGCCGTCGGAGACCCTCCGGCACCCCGATCACATCACCCACCCCCCGCAACCACCCCACACCCCACCCGTTCTCCGATCATCCCAACATCGGAGGACCGACCATGTCCCACCACACGCACGACCACGACAAGGTCTGGGAGCTTGCCGACGACATCGGCATCTGCTTGTTCATTACCCATGATGGCGGGCGCCATCGGGCGCGGCCGATGGCCGTCTATGTGCGCCCGGACGAGCATGCGATCTGGTTCCTCCCCCTTCGCGCCGTCCCGTAGGGCAAATCGCTCCAGTGGAGCGATTTGAGGGAAGAAGGCCTTGAGGGCTATGCCCGAAAGGCCCAGAGAGCGCCAAGGCGCACCAGACGGAGCACGACCATGCCGTCACCCTCGCCTTCGCCGACAAGGGCAAGAACGAGTATCTGACGGTTTCCGGCCCGGCGAGCGTCAGCAATGACCGCGAAAAGATTCGCGATCTCTTCAACGCCGTCGCCAAGGCCTGGTGGACTCCGCAGCGTGCCCCGCAGGGGTAAAATCGCTCCAGTGGAGCGATTTTAGCGGAGGAGGCCATGAGAGCTACGCTCGAATGGCAGCCGCCGTCCATCCGCCTGATCAAGATCACCCCCGAGGAAACCGAATACTGGGAGGCACCCAACGGCCCCGTCGCCACCGTCAGGATGCTCGCCTCCGCCGCCACCGGCCACCGCCCCGACATGGGCGACAACGCCAAGGTGAACCTCTGAAGGCCGGTGGCTGTCACAAGGCCCCCTCACCCTACCCTCTCCCCCAAGGGAGAGGGGACGCGGTGGCGGGCACTGCGCGAAGCCGATGCACCGGATCACCTCTCCCTTTGGGGGAGAGGTCGGGGCGAAGCCCCGGGTGAGGGGGCCTCCCCAAGCGCCGCAGGCGCACCATCCCCTTGTGGGAGGGAAGCTGAGCAGGACTTAGCGTCAGCTAAGTCCGTCGCGAAGCAGGTGGGGGGTACGCCGAACCATCGGCTTTGAACGACACTCCGTTCACCCCCCTCCTGGCCTCCCCATCAAGGGGGAGGTGGCATCGGGGCTCTCTCGCCCCCCACCCCGGAACCACCACCCTTCAGCCCGCATTCATCCGCACTCTGCCACTATGCGCCAAAGCCCCGTGCCGGAGCCTTCAGATGAAACCCGCAATCGCCCTCGCCGCCCTTATCCTCGCCGTCACCCCTGCCCTCGCGCAGCAGCCGACAGCCCGCGTCAGCGGCGGCGATATTGCCGTGCGCACTGGCCCGGGCCATGGCTATCGCACCATCGGCCGCATTCCCGACGGCACGCAGGTCTCCCTCGACTATTGCACCCGCGATGATGGCGGAGCGTTCTCAGGCAACGGCTTTCCGGGTCGCGATCGCGGCCCGGTCAAATGGTGCTTCGTCACCGATACCGGCTGGGTCGATGCCACCTATCTCGTCGGCTCGGCCGCAAAACTGCGCGTCACGCCCTTCGAATTTCTCGTCAATCCCTTCGAGGATGACGAAGACGATTTCTGGAACTGATAGCCGCCCCCCGCGGCCATGGGTACGAACGCGACAAGCTGGCGTGACCCTACTCTCCATGCCGTCGCGGTGTTCAGAGCTGGATCCTGGCCTTGCGCCAGGATAACACGCAGTGATTGTAGCGCCATCTGTGCCCATGCCCCACTTGCAGACGCTCTGAACGACAGCCGCATCGGCGGCCCCATTCCTCACCACCCACCGCTCGTGATCCCGGCGAAGGCCGGGACCCATCCCGAGATACCTCCACAGCCGCAAGCTGGTGGTGCTGGCCACGCTTTCGTGCCCGCACGACACCCCCGGGAGCGCCGCGTCAGCGCCCGTCGATCCACCCGCTCAGCTCTCGCCGCACCACGTTTTCGAGCATGCCCATGCCGCCATCGCTATCGTTCAGGCACGCGATATAGGCGAACTTCTCGCCCCCGGCCGACAGGAACGTCTCGCGGCCGCCGATGGCGATTTCCTCCAGCGTTTCGATGCAGTCTGCCGAGAATGCCGGTGCCAGGATCGCGATTTTCCTGATGCCCTTGCCCGGCAGCGCCGCCAGCGTATCGGCCGTATAGGGCTGCAGCCACTCGGCCCGGCCGAACCGGCTCTGAAACGTCACCATCAGCCGGTCCGCGGGCCAGCCGAGCTTCTCGCGCACCAGCCGCGTCGTTTCCAGGCACTGATGATAATAGGGGTCCCCCTTCTCGCGATAGTCGACCGGCATGCCGTGATAGCTTGTCAGCACCACGTCCGGCTCGAAGTCCAACGCTGCGACCCCCTCGCTTATGCTCGCCGCCAGCGTCTCCACATAAACCGGGTCATTGTAATAAGGCGGCAATGTGCGCACCGCCGGCTGCCAGCGCATTTGCTTGAGCACATCGAACGCCTTGTCGTTCGCCGTTGCCGTCGTCGTCGCAGAATATTGCGGATAGAGCGGCGCCAGCAATATCCTGCGGCACCCGGCGGCCACCATTCGCTCCAGCACGCTCTGCGTCGAAGGATTGCCGTAGCGCATGGCATAGTCGACCATCACGCCATCGTCCGCGAACCGCTCGGCCAGTTTCTCGGCCTGCGCCCTGGTGATCACCCGTAACGGGCTCTCATCGCGCTCCTTGTCCCAGATCTGCGCATAGGCATGCCCGCTCTTTTGCGGCCTGAACGACAGGATCGCCAGGTTGAGGATTGGCCACCAGACCAGCCTGTTGGTCTCGATCACCCGCCGGTCGGAGAGGAATTCCCTCAGATATCGCCGCACGCTCCAGTAGTCGGTGGCGTCGGGCGTTCCCAGGTTGAGCAGCAGCACCCCGATCTTTTCGGCAGCAGAAGATGCGTTCGGGGCGCTGGACATGGTTGCTCTTTGGAAGATTTCTAAACGGCGGGCACATTACCCAACCGGCGCCGAACCGCAAGGCGGCTATGGGTCGCGGAACCTATAAACTTGCGGCAAGCAGCAATAGACCGAACGCCAGCACCAGCATCGCCCCGGCAAGTTCCACCCACCAGACCACCGTTCCCGTCACCGGGTTGTCGGCACCGCCGATGGCTACCGCCATACCTTTGACGCTAACCGCCAGCGTCGCCAACACCGCGACGGTAATCCCCGTTCCCAGCGCCATCAGAAACGTTGCCGCTATTCCCGCCGCCAACACCCCTTGCGAAAGCGCAAACACCAGCACGATGAGCGCCCCCGAACAGGGCCGCAATCCCACAGCGAAAACCACACCGAATTGCTCGCGCCAGGCTTTGCCGGCGGCCTGCGGCGTCACGATATGCCGGTGCTCATGATGATGATTTTCGTGGCCGTGCAGATGTTTATGCGCCTTCTCTTCCAGGTCCGCGCTGTGGCTGCGGCTATGGCCCCAGCCGAACACCTTTCGCCCCACTAGCCACACCCCCAACCCCACCACCAACCCGTAAGAAACCAAGCTAATCCAATAGGTTGCGTCTCCCATCGCCATGCTGGTCATACCGAGCAGCCCCGCCGCGAGCAGTACGAAGACAACCGCCACCAGCGCCTGCAGCATCGCCGAGACAAAGCTCAGCGCTATGCCCCGCCGCGCCTGTTCCTCGTTTGCCAGCACATAGGACGAGATCACCACCTTTCCATGCCCCGGCCCCGCCGCATGGAACACGCCATAGAGAAAACTCAGCCCGCCCAGCACCCAGAAGGCGTTGAAATCCGTGCGCAGCGCCCCCAGCGCCTCCGTCAACCCTGCATAAAACGCACGCTGCTCTGCCTGCAGCCAACCGAAGAACCCCGTCTGCGGCAAGGCGAGCCCGGGCTCCGGTGGGGGACCGCCAAACGGCGCCGGCCGCGCCCGCGCAACCTGCGTCACCGCCTCGAGCGCCGTCGCGGCTTCGCCACCGGGACAGGTCACCAGCACCATCCCCTGAGTACCGCGCATCGCTGCTGCAAGTTCCGCCGGAAGCTCCAGCACTTCGGGGCCAAGCGCATAAAGCTGCGCCTCGACATCGGGCGACATCGGCTGCGGCTCGCGCAGCTCGACCATGCAACCGTCCGGCGCATTCTCCAGGATCACGTCAGACGCATCCGCAACCGTGATGGCAACATAGTATTCGGGATCGTTGACGGCCAATTCCAGAGTGCCGTTCACCATCAGCGGCTCGGTCGGCATCAGGCTGTAGCGCAGTGTCGTGTGCTCGCCTTCATACGTCATCACCTGGTCGCCGGCCGCCTCAAAGGCAATATCGCGCTCGCCGAGAGCCGCATAGGTATAGAACTGATAGGCCGCAAGCCCCACCATGTTTTCGTCGGCCAATTCCTGCAGTTCGGCGCTGCTCACCACACCATCGGCATTGGTATCGAGCCCCTGAACACTCCAGGCGGAGAAATACGGGTCGAAAGCCCATTCGTGTTGGAGCCGCTCGATTGTGCCGGCATCGTCGAAAACAAGCTTGACGGTTGCATCGACGAATATGTGGGGGTGCGCCGCCGCGGGCACCACAGCCGCCAGGCTCAGCATCAGCCAGGCCGCCATTCCCGCAACGAGATATCGAACGTTCAGAATTGCCTCCGCCAACCCCTAGCTTACCGGATGCGTGCCAAACCAATCGACCAGATGATCGATCAGCGCCCGCACCTTTCCGGCAAGGTGCCGACGATGCGGATAAACCGCCTGCAGCGTCTGTCCAGTCGGCACGAAGTCGGTCAGCACCGGAATCAGTGCCCCGGCCGCTACCACCGGATCAGCGAGATAGGACGGCAATACGGCAAAGCCGAGACCTGCGACAGCGGCCGAGCGCGCCGCGAGCGGCGAGTTGACCCGAACCCTGCCGGCAACGGGAATGGAAAGCGTCTTTCCATTTTCGTTGAAGCGCCAGTTCGCCTGGCCCTGCAGATTGGTGTCTATGATACATGGAAGACTGCGCAGAGCCTCGGGATGCTGAGGCTGTCCATGGACTTCGAGCAAGGCCGGCGCAGCACCGACCACCAGGTGCATGTCCGCAATCTTGCGCGCTATCAGCGAGGAATCGGCCATGGTCGAGATGCGCAGCGCCACGTCGATCCCCTCATCGACGAGGTCGACATAGCGGTCCTCCAGCCGCAGATCGAGACTGACCTTCGGATATTTCTGCAGAAAAGCGAAAATCGCGGGCGCCAGCGTGTTCTCACCGAAATTACGCGGGGCCGACACGCGCAGTAACCCGCGTGGCTCGCTCGTCTGTTCGGAAATCGTGGCATCGAGATCGTCGAGTTGCGCCAGGAGCGCGCTCGCCTCTCGGTAATAGGCCTCTCCCGCCTCCGTCAGGCTCAACTTGCGCGTAGTGCGGTTCATCAGCCGCACGCCCAGATAATCTTCCAGATCGGTTACATATTTGCTCAGCAACGCCTTGGAGCGTCCATGCGAGCGAGCTGCGGCAGAAAACCCGCCCGCGTCGAACACCTGCACGAAAGCGCGGATGCGCGCGAGATCCTGGGTCATGGGCACTTCCTGGCCAACGCTCCTGCAGGGCTGAACCAACTGCAACTAGGCCATCGACGGCCGGTGAACAATGACGTGCCATGGTCCGTCCACGATTAACGATACGATACAACGGACAATCGACGCGCACAGGGAGTTCGGCCTATTTTCCCGCTTATGTCCAGACCTTCATCACGTTCGGCGCTCTACCGGCTGATCGAAGCGGGCCAGCTTGCCCATAAGGCGCTGCTGGTGCCGGTTCGCGAGCGTGGCCTGGAGCCAGGAGACGATGCGGTGCTTTTCGCCCTCGGTTCGCACGGCACCAGCGAGGCGGATCTTGCCGGCGAGCTGGGCCTGACCGACGAGCAATTGCAGGCGCGCATTACCCGCCTGCTCGAGCGCGACATCTTGCGCCGGCAGGCCATCGGACCCGAGCTGGTTGCCGGATTGGCACTCACCGAGCGCGGTACACGCATCCGCGATGCGCTCGCCGAGCACTGGGCCGAGCTGGAGGAGGCACTTCTCGGCGATCTCAAGAAAAAGAAGCGCCAGCAACTCGCCGATACGCTGCAGCGCTTCATCGATCTTCTCAGGCTTTAGGAAAGGCAAGGCATCGCCAATCTGAAGACATCATTCAGATCAGGTTCAGGCGGGGCGGATTAGCTTCTTATCAAGGGCCTTAATTGGTCCACAACGATTTTGAGGAGTTAAGCCATGGCCATTCGCAAGAAGATCGTAGCCGGAACGTTGGCCGCTCTGGCACTTGCCGCCACGACGGCGGGCGCGTTCGCGGCCCCGGCCTATGCTACCGCCCATGTCAATGTCCGCTCGGGTCCGGGCACCCAGTTCCGTGTGGTCGATGTTCTCTCGCGCGGTGAGCGCGTCGATATCGAATATTGCCGCGGCAGCTGGTGCTTTGTCGAGAAGTCCGGTCCCGACGGGTGGGTATCTGCCAACTACCTGAACCGCGGTCGTCCGGATCGCCCGCATTGGGATCGCCCGGATCGGCCAGACCGCCCTGATTGGGACCGTCCGGGTTGGGATCGACCGCATTGGGGCGACCGTCCGGACTGGGATCGTCCGCGCCCGCCGCGTCCTCCCATGTGGAACCCGCGTCCTCCGCGTCCGCCGTTTTACCCGGGCCGTCCGGACAACGGCTTCTGCTTCAGCGGTCCGAACGGATATGTCTGCATAGACGACTAAACCCGTCACCCTCCTTATGTGCGCCGTCCTTCGGGCGGCGCACATCTACTTGTGATCAGCCCCTTCTTGGCTTGCCGGCCCGCGGTTTCTATCTTCGAGAGCCATCCCAAGGTTGCCCGTGCTGACACATCCCTCCGCCACGCTAGACTCGCTCCTGCACGAAATCCGCTCGTGCGCGCACTGCACCGATCTGCCGCTCGGCCCGCGACCGGTGGTGCGCGCCAGCGCCACGGCGCGCGTCCTCATCATCGGTCAGGCGCCGGGCACCCGCGTCCATGAGACCGGCATTCCCTGGAACGACCGCAGCGGCGATCGCCTGCGCAACTGGCTCGACGTGGACCGTGACACATTCTACGACGAAGACCGGATTGCCATCGTGCCAATGGGTTTTTGCTACCCCGGTGTCGACAAGAATGGCGGCGATAACCCGCCGCGTCGCGCCTGCGCCCCCTTGTGGCACCCCGCGCTCATGACGGCGATGCCGAAGCTGCGCCTGACGTTGCTCGTGGGCATGTATGCGCAAAACCGGTATCTGGCAGAGGTTCGCCGCAAGACCGTGACGGAAACCGTGGCTAATTACGCCGAGTATGGCCCGCGCTACTTCCCCCTGCCGCATCCGAGTTGGCGCACCACCGGATGGCAGAAGCGCAATCCCTGGTTCGAGGCTGATGTGCTGCCGAACCTGCGCGCTGCCTTCCACCAGGCCCTGGCGACCTGACCGGGCGCGGCTAAACAAAACCCCGGGCCACTCCGGTCCGGGGTTTCCGATCGCTGATCGAAATCTTCAGGCCTTGGCCATTGAGGACTTGATTGCGCCGGCAATGACGGTCAACAGTCCGCCGCCGATGAGGCCGGCGACACCCTGTCCGGCAAGTGCTCCGGCATCCATGCCAGTTGCTCCCGCTCCGACTATCCCGGCAAGACCCGGAATGAGTGCTGTCAGCCAGGTGCCGGCAACACCGCCGATCGCTCCAGCAATGCTGTTGCCGGTTGTGCCCAGGCTGAACTGCTTTACGGCTTGCCCGATAATGTTGCCGCCGACACCGCCGGCAATCAACTGGACGATAAGTGCGACGATGATTTCCATGTGCTTACCCCTCAAGCTTTCCCTCGAAGCGTCATGCTTCTGTTCGCAGTTTGGATAATACTGCCGACCTCGCGCGGACAAAAGGACAGTCGAACTGACCATAAATTTTGCAAATGTACCGGTTTTCTTGGGCCTACATTCAAGTGCAGCCATATGGACGACGGAAGTTTTTAGACGACTGCATGAAACATCACCTTGGCGCCCCAGGTGATTCGCTCGCACAGCTGCTAGCCGATGTGATCGCTCCGGTATTTGCCGAACCCGGCGCCAGGACTTAGCCTGCGCCCAGTTGCCAACTGCGATTCCACGCTACACATGTCCGATTCCAACCGCGATACAGCCCTTCCCAAAGGCGCAGCCCTCGTTACCGGGGCTGCCGATCGCGTGGGTGCGGCCATTGCCGAGCGCCTGGCTGTCGAGGGTTACCCGGTCATCATCCATTATCGCAGTTCCGCCGAAGCAGCCGCTGCCGTTTGCGAGCGCATCCTCGAGGCGGGCGGTCGAGCCGCGCAGGTTCAGGCCGATCTCGAACGTCGCAGCGATCGTGCCGGGCTGATCCGCACGGCCGCCAAGGCATTCGGTCCAATCGCCGTGCTCGTCAACAACGCCTCGCTCTACGAGCCCGACGCCGCATGCGATGTCGACGAGAAGCTGTGGGACAGCCACTTCGCCCTTCATGCCGAAGCACCGGTATTCCTCACCCGCGACTTCGCAGCCCAGCTTCCGCCGGAAATGGCGGGCAACATCATCAACATCATCGATGAGCGCGTCCTGCGCCCCTCGCCGGCCTACCTATCCTATTCGCTCTCCAAATCCGTGCTCTGGACTGCAACCCAGACCCTCGCCCAGTCGCTCGCGCCCCAAATTCGCGTCAATGCCATTGGCCCAGGCCCGGTTTTGCCCCATATGAAGCAGACACAGGACCAGTTTGAAGCCGCGGTACGCAACCTGCCGCTCAAGCGCCACGCCGATCCCAAGGCCATTGCCGATGGGGTCATGTTCCTGCTCTCGGCCTATGCCATGACGGGACAAATGCTGGCGCTCGATGGTGGGCGGCACCTTGAATATCCCGCGCGCCGCGGCCCCACCCCACGCCAATGACCGACGAAACTGCACAATCCTCAGCGCCCCAGGCCGCAAATCTCGCGACCGGGCACGAAATTATCCGCAAGTTTGCGCGAACCCTGCCATCGGCGCCGGGCGTCTACCGGATGCTCGATGCCAACGGCGAGGTGATCTATGTCGGCAAGGCCCGCAGCCTCAAGGCTCGGGTCACCAACTACACGCGCCCCGAAGGTCAGCCGGTACGCATACAGCGCATGATCGCGGCGACTCACACCATGGAGTTCGTGCGCACCGAAACCGAAAGCGAGGCGCTCCTTCTCGAGGCCAATCTCGTCAAGCGGTTGAAGCCTCGCTTCAACGTGCTGCTACGTGACGACAAGAGTTTCCCCTATATCCTCATAGCCACCGACCACGAAGCACCGGTGATCATGAAGCATCGCGGCACCCGTCGCCGCAAGGGCCACTACTTCGGCCCCTTCGCCTCCGTTACCGCTGTCAACCGCACCATCACCTCGCTGCAAAAGGCGTTTCTGCTGCGCAACTGCTCGGACAGCTTCTATGCCGCGCGCACCCGGCCCTGCCTGCAATACCAGATCAAGCGCTGTGCCGGTCCGTGCACGCGCGAAATCGCGCTCGACGATTATGCCACCCTCGTCGAGGACGCACGCCAGTTCCTTTCCGGAAAATCCCAGTCGGTACGCGACCATTTGCAGACTGAGATGAACGAAGCAGCGCAGGCGCTCGACTTCGAGCGTGCCGCTCTCCTGCGCGACCGCCTCTCGGCGTTGGCCATGATCCAGAGCCAGGGCGATGCCGTCTCACGCACGGTCGAGGAAGCAGACATCTTCGCCATCCACCACGAAGGTGGTCAGTTCTGCGTGCAGGTCTTCTTCTTCCGCGCTTACCAGAACTGGGGAAATCACGCCTTCCGGCCGCGCGCCGATGCATCGCTCTCCGGTGCCGAAGTGCTCGAAGCCTTCATCAGCCAGTTTTACGAGAGCCGCACGCCGCCGCGCCTGGTCCTCGTCAGCCATGCCCTATCCGAGAACACGCTGATGGAAGAAGCACTGACCAGCCGGGCCGGGCGGCGCGTCTATATCGAGGCACCCCGGCGCGGCGAGAAGCGTGACCTCGTCCAGCATGCGTTGAACAATGCCCGCGAAGCACTCGGGCGGCAGCTTGCCGAAGGCGCTTCGCAGCGCACCTTGCTCGAAGGTGTTGCCGATCGCTTTGGCCTGGAAGAGACGCCCCGTCGTATCGAGGTCTACGACAACTCCCACATTTCCGGCACCAACGCCGTGGGCGCCATGATCGTCGCCGGGGAGGAAGGGCTTTCAAAGAAGCACTATCGCACCTTCAACATCAAATCGCAGGAGATCGCCCCCGGCGACGACTTCGGCATGATGCGCGAGGTATTGACCCGCCGTTTCGCGCGCCTGGCGGCCGAAAGCCCCGAGGACGGCGGAGACGAGGCAACCGGCATGCCCGACTGGCCCGACGTCGTCTTCATCGACGGCGGCGCCGGCCAGCTCAATGCCGTCCGTGAGGTCATCGCGCAGTTGAACCTGCCGCGCGACGTGGCCTTCATCGGCATCGCCAAGGGCGAGGAGCGTGACGCCGGGCGCGAGAAGTTCCATATGGAAGGACGCGAGCCCTTCATGCTGCCGCATCGCGATCCCGTGCTCTACTACGTGCAACGCCTGCGCGATGAAGCCCATCGCTTCGCCATCGGCACGCACCGCGCCCGCCGCAAAAAGGATATCGTCAAGAACCCGCTCGACGAAATCGAAGGCGTCGGGCCGACACGCAAGCGCGCCCTGCTCAACCATTTCGGCTCGGCCAAGGCGGTCTCACGCGCCTCGCTCGACGATCTTGCAGCCGTGCCCGGCATCTCGCGCCAAATGGCGCAGACCGTCTATGACCATTTCAACCGCAGCAGTTGATGGCGGCTAATTGGCCGCCGCCATCACCAGTACCGGCTCGTCACGGTAGTATTCCGGAAACACGTCTTTCAGGTTGGCGAGCTTTGGCATGTCGAACCGCACGATATAGGGGTAGTTGGGATTCCGCTCGAGGAAATCCTGATGATACTCTTCGGCGGGATAGAACGCTTCGAACGGTTCGAGCGTCGTGACGATCGGTTCGGGATAGACGCCGGTCGCATCGAGCTGGGCGATATAAGCTTCCGCCACGGCCTGCTGTTCTTCGCTCATTGGGAAGATCGCCGAGCGATATTGTGGCCCGTGGTCCGGCCCTTGATAGTTCAACTGCGTCGGGTCGTGCACCACCGAGAACAGGATATGCAGCAACTCGCCATAGGTGACGACCGACGGATCATAGGTGATCTCGACGGACTCGGCGTGCCCCGTCCGTCCGGTGCCGACCACTTCATAGACGGCCGTATCGGCCGTGCCGCCCGAATATCCGGATACGGCTGAAATCACCCCATCCACATGCTGATAGACGGCCTGTACGCCCCAAAAGCACCCGGCCGCAAACACCGCCTTGGCGGTACCGCTCTCACCGGTCACATCGACCTGCGGGGCCGGCACGATGAATGGCTCTTCTTCGGCCATTGCCGGTAGCGACAGGCCGATACAGACGCCAATGGCAGCGCACACCGCCAGCAGCCGCGCGGTCAATCCTGAACCTTGAACGTTCTCGAACATTGCCGGGCTCCTCCTTTTTCTGTTCTCAATGATACTACGCCGGGCCGGGACCGATTGTTACATCTATGGCGCAATCGTGAAAACGCGACATGAGTCGGTAATTGCCGCGTGACAACGGGCCAGAGCTGGGTTATTTCAGCATCCATGATCAAGTCTGCCGCCACCTTTTCGTTTTGGTACTTTAGCTATCCGCTCGCGGCGGAGGCTTAGGTGCGCTTGATCTGATCCCAAAGAGAAGACCAAAACCCGAAAGCAGCCGCCCGACCTTCGAGGCGGCTTTTTTGTTGGCCGCCCCCGGGCAAAAACAAGGAGCGTTTCCAGAAAAAGTGGTAACCGGTTTTCCGGTTCGGAAACGCGGCAAGAAACGGAGCCGACACATGCTGAAATCCACCGATGACCTGCGCATCAGCGCCATCAGGGAACTCGTCACCCCCATCGAGGTCATGCGCGAATTCCCGCGTACCGATGCTGCCACCCGCACGGTACTGGCCGCCCGGCACGCTTTCAGCGCCATCCGCCACGATCAGGACGACCGCCTCGCCGTCGTCGTCGGCCCCTGCTCCATTCATGATCCAGCCGCGGCTCTCGACTACGCCAAGCGCCTTGTGGCGCTGCGCGACACGCTGGGCGACCGGCTCGAGATCATCATGCGCGTCTATTTCGAAAAGCCCCGCACCACCGTCGGCTGGAAGGGACTGATCAATGACCCCAATCTCGACGGCTCCTTCGAGATCGACAATGGTTTGCGCATCGCCCGCAATCTCCTGCTCGAGATCAACAATCTCGGCCTGCCGGCGGGCTGCGAATTTCTCGACATGACGACGCCGCAATACATCGCTGATCTTGTGAGCTGGGCCGCCATCGGCGCCCGCACCACCGAGAGCCAGATCCACCGCGAGCTCGCGTCCGGCCTCTCCTGCCCCGTCGGCTTCAAGAACGGCACCGATGGCAATGTCCGCATTGCTTTCGACGCGATCCAGTCGGCCAGCCAGCCGCACCATTTCATGGCCGTCACCAAGTCCGGCCATTCGGCCATCGCCACGACGACCGGCAACAGCGATTGCCACATCATCCTGCGCGGCGGCAAAGCCACCAATTATGATGCAAACAGCGTCGAGGCAGCGTGTGCTGAAGCGATAAAATGCGGCGAGGACCCGGTGGTGATGATCGATGCCAGTCACGCCAACAGCTCCAAGAAACCGGAGAACCAACCCGCAGTCATAGGTGACGTCGCCGATCAGGTTGCTGCCGGTGACAAACGCATCATCGGGGTGATGATCGAGTCCAACCTCGTTGCCGGCCGCCAGGACCTCGTCGCCGGCCAGCCGCTCACCTACGGCCAGTCCATCACTGATGGCTGCATCGACTGGGATACCACGGTGCCAGTGCTGGAGCGCCTGGCCGAAGCTGTTACCGCGCGCAGGAAGGCCACGAACCAGCAGGTGGCATAATGCTTCGGCGAGGGAGCGCCTCCGGGTGCTCCCCCTGTCTCGAATGTGATCGGAAACCCCCGCACAACCCCGGTTTGTTAAGACCTTGTTAACAATCCGGGGCGGATCATCCACAAGAGAATCCAGTGGCTTGCTGGCTCACCGGTCCCGTGAATCGGCGCGGGCGTGTAGGGTCGAAAAGTCAGGACGATTCGTAGGCTCTTGGCGTAACAGATCGGCTTTTTTGCCAGAAAGTTGCGACATCAGTGCGTGCGGCAAGTTCATCAGTATCCTTGCGTAAGCCGCCGGATCGCAGCGCATCCGGCAGTCCCCACACACGAGTTGCCAAGGCGGGACCCGTTAATGTCACTTCTCCAGATCGAACCGGACCGGACAGTCCACCCCGTGGACATCATCGAGCATATCGCCTCCATTAACGACTGGACTTTCGAGCGGCAGGATGCCGACGAAATCTCCATTTCCGTTCGTGGCGGCTGGAGCGACTATCACGTTTCTTTCAACTGGATGGAGGACCTTGAGTCCCTGCATATTGCCTGTGCCTTCGACCTCAAGGTTCCCGATGGGCGCCGCAACGAGGTCAAGCAGTTGATCGCTTTGATCAACGAGCAGCTCTGGATCGGCCATTTCGACATCTGGAACAAGGAAGGCGTTGTGCTCTTCCGCAATTCGCACCTGTTGACCGGCGGGGCCGAAGTCACCCCCCAGCAATGCGAGGCCCTGCTACGCTCGGCCACCGACAGCTGCGACCTCTATTATCAGGCGTTCCAGTTCGTCGTCTGGGCCGGCAAGTCCGCAGCTGACGCCCTCAGCCATGTCATGTTCGAAACCGTGGGCGAAGCGTGAGCGACCAATCTCTCGCCGATACCGGCCCCGTCCTTCTCGTTGGGGCCGGCAAGATGGGCATCGCCATGGCTCGCGGCTGGATCGCCGCGGGTCTCGCCCCGGATAACCTCATCCTCATCGATCCAAATCCCGCTGACGCGACCAGCGCCTTTGCCCGCGAGCATGGCCTGCGCATCGTTGCGTCCTCGGCAGGGCTTTCGGCAGCCGTGCTCGTGCTCGCGGTCAAGCCGCAGATCATCGCCGACGTCTTCCCGCAGGTGCGTGGCAGCGTTGCCGGTGACACGCTGGTCCTGTCTGTTGCCGCCGGCATCTCGCTGAAAACGATCAGCGACGCGCTCGAGACCGGCCGTGTGGTGCGCACCATGCCCAACACACCCGCCCAGATCGGCAAGGGCATCAGCGGTGCCGTCGCCGGACCGGCGGTATCTCAGAGGGATCGCGCTACGGCCGAGGCTCTGCTTGCGGCAGCCGGCGCCGTCGTCTGGTTCGATGAGGAATCCGACCTCGATGCGCTCACCGCCGTCTCTGGTTCCGGCCCGGCCTATGTTTTCCATCTCGTCGAAGCCCTGGCCGAAGCCGGTCGGCGCCAAGGCCTTCCCGAAGCAGTCGCCATGCAGCTGGCGCGCCAGACTGTTATCGGCGCCGCCGCCCTGATGGAGGCCGATCCGGCCAGCGCCGCAACCCTGCGCGAAAACGTGACCTCCCCGAACGGCACCACTGCCGCCGCCTTGGCGGTATTGATGGGCGAGAATGGCCTCACCGACCTCATGGACCGCACTGTCACTGCCGCCCGTCGCCGCACAGAGGAGCTGGGCCGTTCATAGCTTTAAGATTCTGGCTCTCAATGACTGCAGATACGCCTGAATCTCTTTCGCCCAATAAAACCAGTGCCAGTTTGCAGTGTCGTCGAAGATTTCGAGAGCATCCTCAATGGCAATATATGCCACCATCAGATCGACTCTATCTTTCCAGAACTCGAAGCGCGTGAGATGCACAAGGGCGACATTGGCTTGGCTCAAGGCCCATGCCTCCGGCGCCGCCTGGCGGGTGCGCACCTCCATCGCAGTCTGCAGGTAGGTGCCTGCCATCTTCAGCATGGAAAACTTGCGTTGCCGTTCGCCGGTCCGCTGCGCGATCAGGCAAAGCGCGGCACCCATATTGTGTGCGATCTCGGCGTGCTTCCAGCTCCCCGGAGCCGCCAGTTGAAGCGCGGCAGAATATTCCGCCACCGCCTCGGTGATGAGCGCCAGATCATCGCGATCGAGCCCGTCCGTGATCAATTGATCGGCCCGCGCGCTCGCTTCCTCTAATTGGGACACCGCTGTCACAAGCGTTCAGTCAGGTTCAGCCGGTCGAGAACCTGATGGTCCTCCGGCTCGACCATCTCCACCAGAAAGCGTCGCACGATCCGACCGGCACCGGGCGGCAACGCCGCAATCGCAGCATCGATACGGCTTGCCTGGCTTTCCGACAGCACGCCGAAAAGCTCGCGACCTTTTTGCGTCGGATAGAGCAGGCGCTGCCTGCGGTCGGCCGCGCCCGTGCGCTGCTCGATATACCCATTGTCGATCAATTGGCGCAGCACCCGGGCAAGGCTTTGCTTGGTGATCTTGAGGATATCGAGCAGATCGGCGACCGGCATGCCCGGCCGCAGATTGACGAAATAGAGCACCCGGTGATGCGCCCGCCCGAATCCCTGCCGAGCGAGCAGCGCATCCGCATCGCCCACGAAATCGCGATAGGCGAAGAAAAACAGCCCCATGACATCGAGCGGCATGTCGTGCTGCGGACCGCCGGAATTTATGTCAGCCTTATTGACATTTATTTTGGTAACTGCCATGGTCAGCCTTATCGCAACGCCGACAGCTTTTATCCCAAAGCCATTATGGTTTGCCAAGGGCTTCAGGGTTGATAGAAAAGATCGGCAACCGCACCGGCCCGGCCGGTTTCTACGCTTGAGTGGGAGAAGATCATGGCAAGCCTGCCAATGGACCAGCGCGATGGCTGGATCTGGTTCGATGGGGAACTGGTGCCCTGGAAGGACGCCAAGATTCACGTACTGACCCACGGCCTGCATTATGCAAGCTGCGTCTTTGAGGGTGAGCGCGCCTATGGCGGCGAGATCTTCAAATCGCGCGAGCACACCGAACGCCTGATTGCTTCGGGCAAGACGCTCGATTTCACCCTCCCCTGGTCGGTCGAGGAGATCGAGGCGGCAAAACGACTGGTCCTCGAAAAGAACGGCCTTGTCGATTCCTATGTCCGTCCCGTTGCCTGGCGCGGCTCGGAGGAACTCTCGGTTCCCGCCCGCAACAACACGGTCCACCTGGCCATCGCCGCCTGGGTGTGGCCGAGCTATTTCTCCGTCGAGGAAAAACTCAAAGGCATTCGCCTCGAATGGTCGAAATGGCGCCGCCCGGCTCCCGAGACCATCCCGTGCAAGGCCAAGGCCGCCGGCCTTTACATGATCTGCACCCTTTCCAAGGATGCAGCCATGGCCAATGGCTATGCCGACGCGCTGATGCTCGACTATCGCGGCTTCGTTGCTGAAGCGACCGGCGCCAACGTGTTCTTCGTCAAGGGCAAGGAAATCCACACCCCCCTGCCCGATTGCTTCCTCGATGGCATCACACGCCGCACGGTCATCAGCCTCGCCAAAGAGCAGGGCTACACCGTCACCGAACGCCACATCAGCCCCGAGGAACTCGGCAAGTTCGACGAATGCTTCCTCACCGGCACCGCCGCCGAGGTGACCCCGGTTTCGCTCGTCGGTGACTACAAATTCACCCCCGGCGAAGCCTGCCGCACCCTCATCGACGCCTATGCCCGCGAGGTGCAGCCGAAAAAGGCAGCGGCGGAGTAACGTCCGCCCCTCTTACGGTGTGCATAAGCCCCCCACCCTCTCCCCCGAGGGAGAGGGGATTTGGCTCCCAGCCTCGTTCCGGCACGGTACCCACACCTCTCCTCTGGGGGAGAGGTCGGCGCGCAGCGCCGGGTGAGGGGGCCTTCCTCACAGGGCTTTCCCTTTAAGTCGGCCCCTACCAGCGCCCCCGCGCCACATCGTCTTCGGCTTTGGCCTCTACCCAGCGCTCGCCGTCAGGCGTCTCCTCCTTCTTCCAGAAGGGCGCGTCGGTCTTGAGATAATCCATCAGGAATTGCGCACCCCGGAAGGCATCCTCGCGGTGCGGTGCAAGCGTCATCACCTGCATGATCGGCTCACCCGGCAGCATGCGCCCATGGCGATGGATCACCGCCGCATCGATGAGTGAAAACCGGGCAATAGCCTCGCTGGTCAGCGCCGCGATCTGGCTCTCGGCCAGTTCGACATAGCATTCGAGCGTCAACGCCAGAATCGGACCGTCAGGCCTGGACCGTACGATCCCGGTGAAAGTCACCGCCGCGCCTGCTCCCCCGTGTCGGGCAAGAAACGCATTGCTCTCACCACCCGGATCGAACGGCTCGGCGGTTACCCGCACCTGCATTCTCACCCTCCCGTCATCGGCGGAAACAGTGCCACCGTCGAGGCGCCGGCAATCGGTGCATCATGCCCGACCAGCTGCCGGTCGACCGCTGCGCGGATCAGCGCCCGCTTGGCAAAAGCAAGTTCGGCAGCCTCGTCATTGGCAGCCAGCCAACCGATGAGATCGGCGACGGTCTTGACCTCGGCCGGTGGAAACACCTCCTCTTCGCCCTTGTTCAGGCGTTCGCGCAGCCAGGCGAAATAGAGGATCTTCACCGCTCTTCTCCCGAAAGATGCGGCCAACTGGCGAGAAAATACTGCCAGCCGGTCCAAAGCGTCAGCGCTCCGGCCAGCCACAGCACAAGATCGCCGACGAGTCCCAATCCGGGCACGATCCGCTCCAGCATCACCACGATGATGGCAACCAGCTGCACCGTGGTCTTCCATTTGGCCAACTGACTGACCGGCAGCACGACCTCGGCATTGCCGAGAAATTCGCGCAGCCCCGAGATGAAGAATTCGCGGAAGAGGATGACCATCACCGGCACCAGGTCAAGCGCCGAAAAACTGCCATCCCAGGCAAGCGCCGCCAACACCAGCCCCACCAGGAGCTTGTCGGCGATCGGGTCGAGCATGCGCCCCAGCGGCGAGATCTGATTGAACCGCCGCGCGATATAGCCATCGACCCAGTCCGTCCCCGCCGCCACGGCAAAGAGCACCACCGCGACCACTCGCATGGTGAAGTCGCCGGTAGTCAACAGCCACACAATCACCGGAATGGTAAGAATCCGGGCGATGGTTATGGCGTTGGGAACGTTGAGATTGCGCGCACTCGTCATGGGCGCGAGACAACAGGATTGCCAAGGAAGGGTCAAGCAGAACCAGGGAACCCGCACCAAGCTTCTGCAATTCAACAGAGATCACTTTGTGAGACGCCGCAATGACGCAATCCGCCAGACCGCTCCAAGCCCGCATTCTTATCGGGGCTCTCGTCTGGCTCGCATGTCTTGAATTCTTCCTCATCCCGCTGGTGGTCCAAGGCGCAACGACCGGGTACTCGCCGCGCGACCATGACCTCAGCTATCTGGGCCTTTCCGGCTGCGGCACGTTCACCGATCCGATCACCCGGACCGAAGCCGATATATGCTCGCCGCTGCACCTGTGGTTCAATATCAGCCTGACGCTGCTTGGCGCGCTGATGATCATCGGCCTGCTCCTCACGCGGCCGCTATGGCCGCGCGGCAAACTCACCAAGGTCGGGCACGTGTTCTATGCGGTGGCAGGGCTCGGCGCCATGGCCGCCGGTGTCTGGCCCGTCGATGTCAGCATGCCCGTGCACATCGCCGGCGCCATGCTCAATTTCCTGCTCGGCAGCATCGGCATGGTCCTGCTCGGTCTTGCATTGCGCAACCACGCCCCAGGCCCGGCAACGATTGGCCTCGCAATCGGCATCATCACGCTGGCCGGCTTCGCGCTCTATGGCGCGGGCATCTATCTCGGCCTTGGCAGGGGCGGCATGGAGCGCGTCGGCGCCTATGCCGCCACGCTCTGGCCGCCCGCCATGGGATTGATGATACTCAGCGGCCGCCTGCGCCCGCCGGCAGAGGCTTAGCCCGGCTTCTTCTCGGACCGCAGCTCGGCAATTTCCTTGCGCAGTTGGTCCAGTTCCTCGCTCTGCACCTGCACCAGTTCGCGCAGCGCGTCGAAATCCTCGCGCTTGACCAGATCCATGTCGGCCACAATGCGCTTGGCCTGCGATTTGACTACTGTCTCGACCTCGCGGCGCATACCGTCGGCCAGTCCCGCGGCATCGTTCATCAAGCGCCCGAGATCGTCGAAAATCCTGTTACCCTGGTTCATCGCATCATCCTTTCGGCGCTGGCCGTACCGGCAACTCGCATTGCCCCCTATGTATGCCCTGGGGCACGACTTGACCAGAGCGGGCGAAGCGGCAATGGTCGCCGCGTTTCTTCGAAAGTGAGCCGCTCGCCTTGCCCTTTCCTCAGATCGATCCGGTCGCGTTTGCCCTGGGGCCCTTCGTCGTGCGCTGGTATGCGCTGGCCTATCTCGTCGGCATCGGCCTTGGCAGCCTCTATGCCATGGCGCTGTTGCGCCGGCCATCGCTCTGGGCAGACAATGCTCCGCCCTTCAAGCCCGAGGAAGTGTGGGATTTCGCCTTCTGGGCCGTGCTCGGCATCATCATCGGCGGACGGCTCGGCTATGTCCTCTTCTATAACCTGCCCTACTATGCCGCGAACCCGGTCGAGGTGATCGCCCTGTGGGATGGCGGCATGGCCTTTCACGGCGGCATGATCGGGCTGATCGTCGCCATCCTCGCCTTCACACGCAGCAAGGGCGGCAATCTCTGGAGTGCCGTCGATCTCGTGGCCGCGGTCGGCTCGATCGGCCTCTTTCTCGGGCGCATCGCCAACTTCATCAATGCCGAGCTTTATGGTGCGCCGACCAACCTGCCCTGGGGCGTGGTCTTTCCCACCGATCCGCTGCAGGTGCCCCGTCATCCCAGCCAGCTCTACGAAGCGGCGCTCGAAGGCCTGGTGTTGTTCCTCGTCATCCGCTTCGTCACCCATGTCGCTTATGGCCTGCGCCGACCCGGGCTGGTGGCCGGAATTTTCGGGATCGGTTACGGACTTTCGCGCATTGCTGTCGAGTTCGTGCGTCTGCCCGATCCCCAGATAGGCTATCTTTATGGTGGCTGGCTCACCATGGGGCAGGTGCTGAGTGTGCCCATGGTCCTTATCGGCCTCGGCTTTGTCGCCTATGCCCTGCGGAGGAAGCGTGCCCGCTAACGAGAACGACCGCGATCTCGGCGAGCTCATCGACCTGCAGATCAGAACGCAGGGCCCGATGTCGATCGCCACCTTTATGGGGCTCGCGCTGACCCATCCGGCCAAGGGGTACTACCGTAGGGCCGATCCATTGGGCGCGGGCGGCGATTTCATCACCGCTCCCGAGATCAGCCAGATGTTCGGCGAGCTTATCGGCTTCTTCCTCGTCAACCTCTGGCAGCAGATGGATGAGCCCAAGGCCTTCACCCTGCTCGAACTCGGCCCCGGTCGCGGCACGCTCTTGGCCGACATGCTGCGTGTGGCCTGCCGCGCTCCCGGCTTTCGCGATGGGCTCGATCTGCGTCTCTTCGAGACCAATCCGGCCCTCATCGCGGCACAGAACGCGCGTCTCGAGCCCTATGAACCCAAATGGATCACCGATTTCGACAAGATCGGTGAAGGTCCCCTCCTCGTCATTGCCAACGAGTTCTTCGATGCCCTGCCCATCCGCCAGTTCATGCGCGCCAGCGACGGCTGGCATGAGCGGGTGATCGGCCACATCGAGGGAAAGCGTGCCTTCGGCATCTCACCGACACCAATCCCGGCCGATGCCATGCCTCAGGCCGTTCAGGATGCAGGCGAGGGCGAAATCTTCGAGATCGGCATCGCCGGCGGCGAGGTGATGAACCGGCTTTGCCAACAGGTGGGCAAGCTCGGCGGCGCCATTCTCATCATCGATTATGGCTACGCCCGCACGCAGACCGGCGAAACCCTGCAGGCGGTCCGCCACCACACCTATGCCGACCCGCTGGAAAACCCCGGCGAGACCGATCTCTCGGCCCATGTCGATTTCGAAGCTCTGGCAACGGTCGCGCGCCGCAAGGGACTTGCCGTGCAGCCCCTGGCTACCCAGGCCGACTTCCTCAAGCGCCTCGGTCTTGCCGAGCGGGCAAAGGCGCTCAGCACTGCCAACCCCGATTCGGCAGCCGACATCGCTGTCGCGGTCAAACGCCTCACCGCCCCCGACCAGATGGGCGAGCTCTTCAAGGTCCTCTGCGCCGCAAGCCCGGGTCTGGCTCCGCAAGGGTTTGGCCGATGATTCCGGTGGAGCAAAGCCCTGCCCTTTCAGCGATTTCCGGTCTCCGGCATGGTTTCTTCGGCCGGCAGGGCGGTGTTTCGCAAGGCGACTTTGCCTCGCTCAACGTCTCCGAGGCGAGCGAAGACGAGCCGGACCGGGTAGCGGAGAACCGCGCCCGCATCGCCCAGGAACTCGGCTTCGCGCCGGACCGGCTCGCGACCCTGCGGCAGGTCCATTCCAACAGGGTGGTCACGATCACCGCACCGATACGCGCCAACCATCGCCCCGACGCCGACGCCCTCGTTACCGCCACCCCCGGCCTCGCCCTCGGCATTCTTGCGGCCGATTGCACCACGATTCTCCTCGCCGACCCGCAAGCTGGTGTCATCGGCGCGGCCCATGCCGGCTGGGGCGGCGCGGTTTCCGGTATCGTCGGCGAAACCATCAAGGCCATGCAGGCCCTCGGGGCCCAGCCCAGCCGCATCGTTGCCGCCATCGGCCCCAATATCTGCGCCGCCAATTATGAGGTCGGGCCGCAATTCATGACCAATGCAATCGCCCGTCGCCCCGGCATTGACCATCATTTCAGCCTTGGCCCCAATGGGCGCGAGCATTTCGACGTCTCCGGCCTCGTTATCGAGGACCTCAAATCCATGGGCGTTGCCAGTATCGAAATCGTTGGCGGCTGCACCTATGCCGATCCCGAGCGCTATTTCTCGCATCGCTATGCCACCCATCGGGGCGGTACCACCGGTCGCCAGCTCTCCGTTATCGGTTTGCTTGAACGCCGGCCGCCTGCGACGAAAACGTTCACCCAACCGTCATTTGGCTAATTGCCTCACGCGTTTGGGACCGTTAAAGGTGCCCGCGAAAAGGCGGACAAGCCGACGTCAAGTCGGCGCATATTGAGCACAGAGGCGCGCGATGAAACTCGTCACCGGCAACTCCAACCGCGCGCTGGCTGAAGCCGTGGTTGCCTATCTGGAGCTGCCTCTGACCGACTGCACGGTCAAACGGTTTGCCGACAAGGAAATCTTCGTCGAAATTCATGAGAACGTGCGCGGCGAGGACGTCTTCGTCCTTCAGTCCACCTCGTTTCCCGCCAACGACAACCTCATGGAACTGCTGATCATCTGCGACGCGCTCAAGCGCTCCTCGGCGCGGCGTATCACGGCGGTCATTCCCTATTTCGGCTATGCCCGCCAGGACCGCAAATCAGCGTCACGCACGCCCATTTCGGCCAAGCTCGTCTCCAATCTCATTACCGAGGCCGGCGCCAATCGCGTGCTCACCCTCGACCTCCATGCCGAGCAGATCCAGGGCTTCTTCGATATCCCGACCGATAACCTGTCCTCGGCTCCGGTCATCACCCGCGACATTCGCGAAAAATACGACGTCGAGAACGTCATGATCGTCTCGCCCGATGTCGGCGGCGTCAAACGCGCCCGCAACGTCGCCAGCCGCATCGGCGCCAATCTCGCCATCGTCGATAAGCGCCGCCCCCGTGCCGGTGTCTCCGAGGTCATGAACATCATCGGCGATGTCGAAGGCCAGACCTGCATCCTCATTGACGACATCGTCGATTCCGGCGGCACCCTCGTTAACGCAGCTGCCGCGCTCCTCGATGCCGGCGCCAAGGAGGTCTCCGCCTACATCACCCACGGCGTCCTATCCGAAAAGGCAGCCCCCCGCATCGCCGGCAGCAAGCTCAAGGAACTGGTGGTCACCGACTCCATCGCCGAAACCGATGAAGTCAAAGCCGCCGGCAATATCCGTAGGCTCACCATCGCTCCCTTGATCGGTGAAGCCGTCGCGCGTACCGCCAGCGAACAGAGCGTCTCAAGCCTGCTGGACTAACTATCGGCGCTTGCCGAGAGTGCCTCGCCTTCGCCACCTCTCCCTCGGGGGAGAGGTCGGCGCGCAGCGCCGGGTGAGGGGGCCTTCACCCGTCACAGGCCCTGCCCCCCGATTTCTCCGCCCCCTGTCGAAATCGCCCGATCTCGCCCGACATTGCCTTGCCAGGCTGTGGTAATTGCGAACGAAAGGACGAGACCGATGAAATTCTTCCTGATGCTCTATGCCGACGAGAAGGTCGGAGCCCAGATACCCGAAGCGGACATGGCAAAGTTCATGGAGATGCTGAACGGGTGGGTGGATTCGCTCAAGAAAGCCGACGCGTTCGTCTCCACCAGCGCGCTCGCGCCCACCTGGGATTCCAGAACCGTTCATGTCGAGAACGGCGAGCTGCAGGTCCATGACGGCCCCTATGCCGAGACGCGCGAACAATTCGGCGGCTATTTCGTCATTGAGGCGCCCGATATGGACGCCGCCGTCGGCTGGGCCGCAAAATGCCCTGCCGCTAAATGGGGCAGCATCGAGGTGCGCCCTTTCAGCCGCTTCTGATATCCGAGGAGATGGAACAATGCCCAGATTTCTCGCAGTCTATACCGGCACCGCCACCGCACGGGAAAAATCCGATGCCGTCGAGGTGATGCCCTGCCTGGAGATGCCTCGCGCTGGCTGAGGCCGTTTTTTTAGAAACAAAAGTCGAAATGCCATCGCCGGGCTCGACATGGTTGCGTCGGGACAGGTGTTCCGGCGCAACCAATGGAGAAAACCAATGCGCTACATGATGCTGATCCACCACGACGACGCCGCCCTTGAGGCCGCCGAGCAGAAGCAACTCTGGTCCGACTACATGGCCTTCAACGAGGCTCTGGCCAAGGCTGGCGGCCAATCGGGCCTGCGGCTTTCGCCCAGTTCATCCGCGACGGCCGTTCGTGTCCGTGATGGCAAGACGCAGGTCGTCGACGGCCCCTATGCCGACAGCAAGGAGCAACTGGCCGGCTATTTCATCATCGATGCGGCCGACCTCGATGAAGCCATTACCTGGGCACAACGCTGCCCCAGCTCCAGATATGGCACCATCGAAGTGCGCCCGATCATGGAACAGGCATCGTAGGTACATGATCCGAGAAGGCGATCACGCGCGCGCCACTGCCGAGCGGGTGGCTCGCGAAAGCTACGGCCGGCTGGTCGCCTTCCTCGCCGCGCGCACCCGCGACGTTGCTGGTGCCGAGGACGCCCTGGCTGAAGCCTTCGCTTCCGCGCTCGGCAAATGGCCGGCTGAAGGCGTGCCCGACAATCCCGATGCCTGGCTGCTCACTGTCGCGCGCCGCCGTCAGTCGGATACGCTGCGCCGCACGCAAACACGCCGTGCCGGCGAACCGCATCTCAAGCTCATCGCCGATGAGATCGAGGAGGCCTCGCAAGTGCCCCAGGCAATACCCGACCGCCGCCTCGCCCTGATGTTCGCCTGTGCCCATCCGGCTATCGAGCACGGCATGCGCTCCCCGCTCATCCTCCAGACGATCCTCGGCCTGACCGCGCAGGACATCGCCGCTGCCTTTCTCATTCCTCCCGCGACCATGGGCCAGCGGCTCGTGCGCGCCAAGACACGCATCAAGGACGCAGGCATCCCCTTTGCCGTCCCCGAACGCGAGGACCTGCCTGCCCGCCTCGATGCCGTGCTCGAAGCCATCTACGCCGCCTACGCCAAGGGCTGGAACGAGATCGGCGAAGGCACGTCGGAACTCGCTGACGAGGCCATCTGGCTCGGCCAGCTCATCGTCTCGCTGCTGCCCGACGAACCCGAAGCCAAGGGCATGCTCGCCCTGATGCTCTATACCCAGGCACGCTGCCCCGCCCGCCGCGACGAAAGCGGCGCCTATGTCCCGCTCGATCAACAGGACATCTCGTTGTGGGACAAGCGACTGATCTATGCCGCCGAACAACTCCTGCACCAGGCCAATGCCGGCGGACCGAGCGGACGCTACCAGATCGAAGCCGCCATCCAGTCCGCTCACATAGCCCGCCGGCTGCTGGGCGCCGACAACTGGCAAGCGATCGTCGCCCTCTACGATCACCTCGTCACCCTGACCCAGTCGCCCGTTGCCGCGCTAAACCGCGCTGTCGCCCTCGCTGAAACGCAAGGGCCTGCAGCCGCCCTGGCCGAACTCGACCCCATCGGCGAAGACAAGCGCATGGCCGGCTATCAACCCTATTGGGCCGCCCGCGCACATCTCGCCGCCCGCGCCGGCAAGCGCTCGCAAGCCCGTGAAGCCTTCACCGTCGCCATCGGCCTTTCGACCGACGATGCCGTGCGCCACTACCTGCAGGGGCGACTGACTGCATTGCGGGATGATTAGTCTTTCATATCGCCAGGATTTGGATGCGGCTTACAAGGCGTCTAACAGCAACGCTCTTGCCCGTTCCCTCCCTTTCCTCTATATCCCGCCGCCATGAAGCGCTCGTCACCCCTGGAGGACGGGCGCGTATGTTGTTTGGGTACAGCATACACCAACCCATGAATGGAACATTCCATGGCTGCGACTAGAGAGCTCAAGGCTCAGGCGCGGGACCGGGTGGGCAAGGGGGCCGCTCGTGATCTGCGCCGTCAGGGACTCGTCCCTGCCGTCATCTATGGGGACAAGAAGTCCCCGCTGACGATTTCCATCCCCTTCAAGGACGCGCAAAAGGCGATTTATTCCGGCGGCTTCCTCTCCCACATCATCACCCTCGATGTCGATGGCGAGAAGCACCAGGTGATCCCGCGCGACTACCAGCTCGACGTGGTCAAGGATATCGCCATGCATATCGATTTCCTGCGTGTGTCGAAAGGCGCAACGCTGGACGTCGAAGTGCATGTCTCCTTCATCAATGAGGAAAAGAGCCCGGGCCTGAAACGCGGCGGCACGCTCAACGTCGTGCGCCACACCGTCGAGGTCACCGCACCGGCCGACGCCATTCCCGAGGAGATCGTCGTCGATCTCGCCGGCACCGAGATCGGCGATTCGATCCACATCTCGTCCATCAGTCTGCCACGTGGCGTAACCCCGACCATTACCGATCGCGACTTCACCATCGCCACGATCGTTGCCCCTTCGGGTCTGCGTTCGGCGGAGGCCGAAGCTGATACGGAAGAAGGCGCTGAGGAAGAAGGCGAGGAATAGTCCTCCCCGCATACTCTGCGTGTTAAAGTTGGAGGCGACCCACGGGTCGCCTCATTCATTTTGGAAGAGACGTCAATGCAGTTGTTCGTCGGCCTGGGCAATCCGGGCGCCCAGTATGAGCGCAATCGCCACAATATCGGCTTCATGGCCGTCGATGTCATCGCGCGCGAGCATGGCTTCGGGCCATTCCGGCAGAAATTCGCCGGCCTTATCGCCGAAGGCACCATCGCGGGCGAGAAGGTGCTGCTCCTCAAGCCGCAAACCTATATGAACCGCTCGGGCGACAGCGTTCAGCAGGCCGCGCAGTTCTATAAGCTTGCCCCCGGTGACGTTACCGTCTTCTACGACGAACTCGACCTCGCCCCCGGCAAGGTGCGTGTCAAAACAGGTGGCGGCAATGGCGGTCACAACGGCCTCAGGTCCATCGACCCGCAGATCGGCACCGCCTACCGGCGCGTGCGCCTCGGTATCGGCCATCCCGGCTCCAAGGAACTGGTGACCCACCATGTCCTCGGCGATTTCGCCAAGGCCGACGCCGAATGGGTCGAACCTCTCCTCGAAGCCCTCGCCCGCAACGCCGATCTGCTCATCAATGGCGATGACAGCGGCTTCATGAACAAGCTCGCACTGGCGCTGAACGGCGCAGCCAAGCCGGAAAAACCCGCACCCAAACCCAAACCCCAATCCCACATCCGCCAGGCCCGTCCCGCCAGGCCGCAGACCAAAGTCCCCGAAACCGGCCCCATGGCTGACATGCTCAAGAAGCTGTTCGGCAAGGGATAGCTCCGGCGCGCAGCCTCCCACAGATCGACCACGCTGTTGCCGAGGACAGCCACGCCTCGCCCTTCGAGGCCCGCTTCGCGGGCACCTCAGGATGAGGCTACTGAAACCCCGTGGCACTATCAGTAGCCCTCATGGTGAGGTGCGGAGCGAAGCGGAGCCTCGAACCACGAGGGTGTGCCACGATGGCCGGTCATGTGGAAATCGGCACCGTTGCCAACCCCACCCACCAAGCGTCATCCGGTCGAACGACGGGACCCTCCCGAGATGCCGCCAGCCGCTGAAGGGGGAGGAAGGCGCAAGACCCACCTGCTGCCATTGACAACAGCCTCCATCCGCCCGATTTGGGGGCAGACGATTTTCCGGAGTTTTCCATGGGATTCAAAATGGGCATTGTCGGCCTGCCCAATGTTGGCAAGTCGACGCTCTTTAATGCATTGACCCGCACCGCTGCCGCCCAGGCAGCGAACTTCCCCTTCTGCACCATCGAGCCCAATGTAGGTGAAGTGGCGGTTCCCGATCCGCGCCTCGAGAGGCTGGCCGAAGTCGGCAAATCGGCCAATGTCATTCCCGCGCGCATGAGCTTCGTCGATATCGCGGGCCTGGTGAAAGGCGCCAGCAAGGGTGAAGGCCTCGGCAATCAGTTCCTCGCCAATATCCGTGAATGCGATGCGATCGCCTATGTGCTGCGGTGCTTCGAGGATTCAAACATCCTGCACGTCGCCAACAAGGTCGATCCTCTGGCCGACGCCGAGGTGGTCGAGACCGAGCTGATGCTTGCCGACCTCGAAAGCCTCGAGAAGCGCCTGCCTGGCGTCGCGAAGAAGGCCAAGCAGGGCGACAAGGAAGCCAAGCTCAATGTCGAGCTGATTAACCGCGCCCTCGCCCTGCTGCGCGAGGGCAAGTCGGCCCGCCATGTCGAGCGCAGCGCCGAAGAAGAGAAGGCCTTTGAAGGGCTGCAGCTTCTCACCTCCAAGCCCGCCCTCTATGTCTGCAATGTCGACGAGGCTTCTGCCGCGACCGGCAACGCCATGAGCAAAGAGGTCGAGGCGTACGCCCATTCTCACAATGCCGGCGTCGTCGTGATTTCGGCCGAGATCGAAAGCCAGCTCGCCCAGCTTGCCGATGAGGAACAGGCCGAATATCTGGAAACCCTCGGCCTCGATGAGCCTGGCCTCAACCGTCTGATCCGCGAGGCCTATGACCTTTTAGGCCTGCAGACCTATTTCACCGTCGGTCCCAAGGAAGCCCGCGCCTGGACCATCCACAAGGGAGACAAGGCCCCGCAGGCTGCCGGCGTCATCCATACGGACTTCGAACGCGGTTTCATCCGCGCCCAGACCATCGCCTATGACGACTTCGTAAATCTCGGCGGAGAAGTCGCCGCCCGCGAGTCGGGCAAAGCGCGCGATGAAGGCAAGGACTATGTCGTCAAGGACGGCGATGTGATGCTGTTCAAGTTCAACACCTGAATCCACCCGCGAGGGCGAGACGATATCTTGCCCTCGCCGCGCAATTCATTGCATTGTCCGATTGACGTATAGGGCAAGCACATGACCAATCCTGTCACCAGGGACCGGCGACATTTCGAGGATCTCGTCGCCGGCGAAGTCGTCGATCTCGGCCGGACCAAGGTCACGAGGCAGATGATCCTCACTTTCGCGCGCGAGTTCGATCCCCTTCCCTTCCATCTCGATGAAGAAGCCGCCAAGGCCTCGCTGCTCGGCGGCCTCGCCTCCAGCGGCTGGCAGACAGGTGCGCTCAGCCTGCGCATGCTGGTCGACAGCTTTCTCGGCAAGCTCGCATCGGCCGGTGGCCTCGGTTTCAAGAATCTCAAATGGAAGAACCCGGTGATGGTCGACGACACCATCGGCGGCACCGTCACCGTGGTCGAGTTGCGCCGCTCGCATCACCACCCGGAATGGGGGGTGGTGACCATGGATTTCGATGTGCGCAACCAGAAAAATCAGCCCGTGCTCACCATGCGGCTCGCCAATCTCGTCGAACTGCGCGATCCCACGGCGCCCCTGCCGGAGGCTGCGCAATGACCCGATGGTACGAGGATATCATCATCGATGAGGTGATAGACCTTGGCGCCCACACCTTCTCGCAAGAGGAGATCATCCGCTTCGGCAGGCTCTACGACCCGCAATATTTCCATGTCGATCCCGACCTCGCGCAACATAGCCATTTCGGCGGCATCATTGCGTCGGGCTGGCACACCGTGTGCGTCGGTCACGGCAAGATGGTCGATGCGCTCTATGCCGAAGAACAGCGCCTGCGCGCACTGGGCAAGGAGCCGGGCGTCTCCGGCCCCTCCCCCGGCGTCAACTCAATGGAGTTCAAGGTGCCGGTCCGTGCCGGCGACACGGTCCGTTACACGCTCTGCGTCACCGGTAAGCGTGAATCCAATTCGCTGCCCGGCTGGGGCCTTCTGTTCAACACCATCGAGGCGCGCAATCAGCGCGACGAACTGGTCTACCGCGCCGAACTCGTCGGCTTCTCGAAGCTGCGCGACTACAAGATGCCGATAAAGCTCAGATTGTTGCTCGCGCTCACCAGGGTGCCGGTCCTTGGAAAGGCCATACGAGCAGGTACTTGAAAGCCTCCCGGGTGCCGGTACTCTCCTCCCATGCACCGATTCGCCCTCGCCCCTGTCGTCCTCGCTCTTGCCGCCCTTCCCCTTCTCGTTACGCCTGTGCTCGCGCAGAGCTATAGCGGCAGTTGGGGGTGCCGCAACGACTTGGCCGAACCAGCCGGCATTCTGACGATCTACGCCAATGTCTACGGCTTTGCCTCCACAAGCTTCGGCGACGAAGCCTCGGGCACAGGAACGCTGACCGGCTACACCGATGGTGTCGGCTTCAACGATGGCCCCCTGCGTGCCGCTCGCGGCATCGAGGCCGGTCGGCTGATCTCCGATCCGAACACCGGCGTCGCCATGCAGCTCGAGACCGCCCAGGCCATCGCGATGCTGTGCACGCCGCTCTGAGCGGCGACGGTCCCGACGGCCGTGGCGACCGGCAACATTCCTCGTCATGGCGCACCGCGATCATACTGAAAAGTCGAGTCCGGCACCTCGCAGGGTGCCGGGCTCAAATCTTGCCCAAATTGCTGGTTAACAGTTTTGTAACGATCAATGGAGAGCAGCAATGGGCCACATCCGCGAAATCGTCTTCGACTGCGAAACCCCCTCCAAACTCGCCCATTTCTGGGCCGAGGTGCTCGACGGCTATAATGTGCGTAGCTATGAACTGGACGAGGTCGCGCGTCTCGCTGCTCTCGGCTACACGCCCGAGACGGATCCGACCGTGCTCGTCGATGGCCCCGGGCCAACGCTCTGCTTCCAGAACGTCGACGGACGCCGCTATGACAACAACCGCGTCCATCTCGACGTCACGGTCACCGATCGCGCGGCCGAGGTCGAACGCTTCAAGGAACTGGGTGCAGAGGTGGTGCGCGTCCTGCCGACCTACACCGTGATGAAAGATCCCGAAGCCAACCAGTTCTGCGTGATCGATGCTCCCGCCCAGACGCATGAAGATCAGCATGAAGACGAGCATGAGCATGAACCGGTGGTCGCGGCTGCCGAATAGGCGGGCATTTTATTAGGAACAGCACTGGTCGGGGCGAAGCTGCTGACACGGCCTGTCAGCACTCCTGCCCTAGGTTGATCTCGGTCAGAGAACGGAGACAACCATGACGCTTACTGCCACTTGCCATTGCGGCGCCACCAGGATCGAGCTTCCGGCATTGCCCGAGGATATCAAGGAGTGCAACTGCACTTATTGCCACCGCACGGGCGCCGTGTGGGGCTATTACAAGTCCGAAGATGTCAAGATAATCTCGGCTGAGCATGACGCCGTCTATTCGGCCAGCGGCGCGCTGAACCAGCATCATTTCTGTGCTCGCTGTGGCGGCAACACCTATGGCTCTTCGCCTGACTGGGCTTTGCTGTTCAACAATGACGGCACGCGCAAGTCCGGCATGACCGATCAGATACCGCAAACGCGCATTGTCAGCATCAACCTGCGCATGGTCGAGGATCTCGACCTCTCGACCCTCAATATCGTCAAGGTCGATGGGCGCCACGCCTGGTAAGTTGATGGGCTAGTGCCCCTCGAACGCCATCAGCGAATGGACGGCGACGCCCTCTGCCCGCAGCTTCTCGGCGCCGCCGATATCGGGCAGGTCGATGACGAAGGCGGCATGATCGACGGCCGCCCCGGTGCGCCGGATAAGGCCGACGGCAGCCAGGGCTGTACCACCGGTGGCAACGAGATCATCGACCAGAAGCACCTTATGGCCTCCGGTAAGCACGTCGTCATGGATTTCGATAGTGTCGACGCCATATTCGAGCGCATAGTTCTGCCCGATCGTCTGGCCGGGCAGCTTGCCTTTCTTGCGCACCGGCACGAAGCCCACCTCCAGGGTGATGGCGACCGCCGCGCCGAAGATGAAGCCGCGCGCCTCGATGCCGGCAATATGGGTGATGCCGATCCCCCGATGTGCCTCGGCGATCCGCTCGATGCTTTCGCGAAACCCCTTGGGGTGCTCGATCAGCGTGGTGATATCGCGAAACAGAATACCGGGTTTGGGATAATTGGGAATCGTCCGCACAAGCGATTTGAGGTCGAGCTGCTGGGCAAGTTCGATCGACATGGCGGACCCGGATATTAGAGAATAGTGCTTATTTCTTTGATGGACCAACGATGAGACGTGCGAGCCGTCCAGCGTTATAGGCCGCTTTCTTCGTCGCCTCGACGGCGACGTCCCGCGTCTTGGGATTCTCGATCGCCGAGCGAACCACCGGGTTTCTCGCAACCGTTACCGCGGCCGTGGCAACGGTCATGGCGATGCGTACGACGGACATGGCAGTCTCTCCCCGAAAAGCGGCGCAGCCCCTGTTAGATCGCAATCCCGAACGCGATTGGCAAGGGCCTCGTGGTCCCTCCAAAAAACAAGGGGCCCGACAAGGCCCCTTGCTAACTGTGAGGATCCGCGGTCGCGGCTCAGTGCTCGATACCCTTCCAGATCCGGTTCTTGGTCGCCCACATCAGGCCGGCAAAGAGGACCAGGAACAGCAGCACGCGGAAACCAGCCTCCTTGCGCGAAACCAGATGCGGCTCGGCAACCCACATCAGGAAGGCCGAAACGTCACGGGCATACTGGTCCAGGGTTTCAGGAACGCTCACGCCTTCCTCGCCCTCGACATAGTCGACGAGACCGTCCTGCAGCGGCGGTGCCATCGCGATCTGATGGCTGGGATAAACCTCGTTGTAATGCCGGCCGGGCGTCAGCTCTACGCCCTCAGGCGGCTGCTCATGATAGCCGGTGAGCAAATTGTAGATGTAGTCGACGCCGCCTTCCTGATAGGCGGTGAAGTAGTTGAACACCCAGAACGGGAACGGATCGGTAACGCCGCGCGCCTTGGCCAGAACCGAGAAATCGGGAGGCAAGGCGCCGCCATTGGCGTCACGTGCCTCCTGCTCGCTGGCGAATGGCGAGGGCCAGGTGTCGGCTGCAACACCGGGACGCCTGCCCCCTTCAGCGGTGGGATCAGCGATCTGGTATTCGGCGGCGAGTGCCTTGACCTGCTCCTCGGAAAAACCCGGCCCGCCTTCCTCGCTGAGATTGCGGAACGCCAGAAGTCGGGCGCTGTGGCAGTTGGAGCAGACCTCGCGAAAAACCTGGAACCCGCGTTGCAACTGGTGCTCGTCATAGGTGCCGAAGATGCCACCGAACGTCCAGTTCTGCTTCTCGATTTCGACGGCATGGTCGCCGCCGCTTTCTGCTTCGGCTGCAAACGCCGGAACCGCTAGCAATGCACCGACTACGGCGAGCGCGGCAAAGATGGTCTTGGTCTTGATCATTATCTGTGCCCTGCCGTCACGAGTGCGCCTTGCCCAAAACACTTTCCGAAATGCTGGCCGGAAGCGGTCGTGGCATCTCGATGCGCGAAAGCACGGGCAGGATGACGAGGAAATACGCGAAGTAGTAGGCGACGCAGAGTTTGGCGATCAGCACATAAATGCCTTCCGCCGGCTGCGCACCCAGATAGCCCAGCGCTATGAAGTTGATGACGAACAGCCAGTAGAACCACCGGAACATCGGCCGGAAATTGCCTGAACGCACCGGCGAACGATCGAGCCAGGGCAAGATCAACAGCACGATCATCGAACCGAACATGGCGATCACGCCGCCGAGCTTGGAGTTGATGAAGAGGACGTTGAAGTCGATGGCGCGCAGGATCGTGTAGAAGGGCAGCAGATACCACTCCGGCACGATATGGGCGGGCGTGACCTGGCTGTTTGCCTGGATGTAATTGTCCGGATGCCCGAGGATGTCGGGGGCAAAGAACGCGAACCAGGCGAACGGGATGAGGAACACCACGGCCGCGAAGAGGTCCTTCATCGTGTAGTACGGATGGAAGGCTACCGTGTCACGGCTGGACTTCACCTCGACACCGGTCGGATTGTTGTTGCCCGGCACATGCAACGCCCAGATATGCAGCACGACGAGCGCCGCGATGATGAAGGGCAGCAGGTAATGCAGCGAGAAGAAGCGGTTGAGGGTCGCATTATCGACGGCAAAACCACCTCGTATCAGCTGCAACAGGGGATCGCCCACGATCGGGATCGCCGAGAAGATGTTGGTGATCACCGTGGCGCCCCAGAAGCTCATCTGCCCCCAGGGCAGCACATAGCCCATGAAGGCGGTCGCCATCAGGGTGACGAAGATCAGCACGCCGATCATCCATAACACCTCGCGCGGTGCCTTGTAGGACCCGAAATAGAGGCCGCGGAAGATGTGAACGTAAATCGCCGCGAAGAACATCGAGGCGCCCACCGAGTGGACAGCCTGGATGACCCGGCCGCCATTGACGTTGCGGCGAATATGCTCGACCGAATCGAACGCCAGGTCGACCTGCGGGGTGTAGTGCATTGCCAGCACGACGCCCGTGACGATCTGGATGACCAGGCACATCACCAGGATAGCGCCGAATGTCCACCAATAGTTGAGGTTCTTCGGGGTGGGAAAGTCCATCAGGTGCTCTTTGGCGAACCTGACGGCGGGCAGGCGATCGTCGAGCCACTTCTCGGCGCCATTGCCCGGCTGATAAGTCGAATGTTCAGACATCGGGTCCCCCGAACTAACCGATCTGGATCAGCGAATCGCTGAGGAATTCATAAGGCGGAACAACAAGGTTGGCAGGCGCAGGTCCGCGGCGGACGCGGCCGGCCGTGTCGTAGTGCGACCCATGACACGGGCAGAACCAACCGTTGAAATCGCCGGATTCGCCGACAGGAACGCAGCCCAGATGCGTGCAATTGGCGATCATCACCAACCACTCCTCGTGGCCTTCCTTGGTCCGCTCTTCGTCAGTCTGCGGATCCTTGAGCTCAGCGAGTGAGACAGAGCGCGCGGCTTCGATTTCTTCCGGCGTGCGGTGCCGCACGAAAACCGGCAGCCCCCGCCACAGGATTGTAACCGACTGGCCTTCCTCGATACCATCGAGGCTGAACTCGATGGTCGCGAGTGCGAGCGTCGAAGCGTCGGGATTGAGCTGGTTGATCAGCGGCCACGCGGCCGCCGCTACGCCAACCGCGCCCACAGCGCCGGTTGCGACGTAGAGGAAGTCCCGCCGTGTCTGTTGATGTTCTATTTGCGTCGCCAAGGTTAGGTCCCCGTCCAATACACAACGACGTGCCAGCGCCGGGAGCCTTTTGCCGCATGCAAACGGAATCGCCCGCCGCCGCCAACAAGCGGCCCGTCAATTGCGGACCCTTTTTGCACTGTCACACACGCTTGTCCAGTGTGGCCAACCGTGACAAAGCGCTCCTGCGACACTATACCCGCTTTCATTGGGCTATCCGGCTGTTTCACCTGCCTTCGCGCCCTGCCGAAAGCTGCCCAATGCCTGTCGAACTCGCTCTTTATCAACCCGATATCGCCCAGAACACGGGCGCACTTCTGCGACTCGGCGCTTGCCTCGGCGTACGTATCCACGTCATTCATCCAACCGGCTTCCCGTTCTCGCGTGCGAGCCTGCGGCGCAGCGGCCTCGACTATCTTGACCACGCCGATTTCGAGGAGCATGCGAGCTTTGCCGCTTTCGACGCCTGGCGGCACGACGCTCACCGCCGTCTGGTGTTGTTGACGACAAGGGCGCAACGATCGGTCTATGAAGCCGCGTTCGAGAGCGAGGATGTCGTCATGGTCGGTCGCGAAAGCGCCGGCGTTCCCCAGGCGGTCGCCGATTGCGCCGATCTGCGGCTGCGCATTCCAATGCGACCTGGATTGCGCTCGATCAACGTTGCGCTCGCCGCTGCCATTACTATCGGCGAAGCCAAACGCCAGACAGACGGATTCAGAGACCTTCTATGACACTGCCAGCCGACATCGACGCCAAGAAAGACAAAGCCAGCGCCTGGTTCCGCACCCTGCGGGACCGCATCTGCGCCGAGTTCGAGGCCATCGAAACAGAAGTCGAAGGCCCCAATGCCGACCGTGATCCCGGTCGCTTCGAGCGCTCCCCCTGGGATCGCGCAGCTGGCGGCGGCGGCGAGATGTCGATGCTCAACGGGCGCGTATTCGAGAAGGCGGGCGTCCACATATCCACGGTCTTCGGGGAATTCTCGCCCGAATTCGCCAAACAGATCCAAGGCACCCAGGCAGGTGCCCAGTTCTGGAGTTCGGGCATTTCCCTCATCGCCCACCCCTGGAACCCTCATGTACCGGCCGTGCACATGAACACCCGCATGATCGTGACCGGCGAGCAATGGTTCGGAGGCGGCGCCGATCTCACGCCCGTCCTCGATCGCCGACGCACGCAGGACGATCCGGATACGCTCGACTTCCACGCCGCGATGAAAACCGCCTGCGACGCCCACACCGGCGTCGACTACGACCGCTACCGGAAGTGGTGCGACGAGTACTTCTATCTTCCCCATCGCGACGAGCCGCGCGGTGTCGGCGGCATTTTCTACGATCACCATAATTCCGGAGATTGGGACGCCGATTTTGCCTTCACACAGGATGTCGGCAAGGCCTTCCTCGATATTTATCCCAAGCTCGTGCGCCGCAATTTCGAGACGGTCTGGACCGAGGACGACCGCCACGAGCAGCTGGTGCGGCGCGGCCGCTATGTCGAGTTCAACCTGCTCTACGACCGCGGCACCACTTTCGGCCTCAAGACAGGTGGCAACGTCAATTCCATTCTCTCCTCGCTGCCGCCGCAGGTGCGCTGGCCTTAAATGACCCTGACCGACGTCGACATCGCCGGCTATCGCTCCATCCGCGCCATCCGGTTCCCGGTGCGGCGATTGTCGGTGCTGATCGGCGGCAATGGCGTCGGCAAGACCAATCTCTATCGCGCGCTCGAACTGGTCCACGCTGCGGCGCTGGGCACGCTTGCCGAGGAGATCGGGCGCGAAGGCGGCATGCCCTCGATCTTCTGGGCGGGCGAGCGCAAGCGCGACGATTCCCAGCGAATCGCACTCGAGGTCGGTCTCGACGGCCTGCTGCGCGACGATGCGGACGATGCCGACGAGGGCTTCGCCCCGACATACCGCATCGAAATCGGCTTTCCGAACCGGATCAGCGATGCCGCCTTCGATCTCGAGGCGCAGATCAAGGCTGAAACCCTCGCGATTCGCGAACGTGGGCGCTCTGTTGCCTTGCTGGAACGCAAAGGGCCCACCGCATGGGCCCGCGATGCCCAGGGGCGCCGCGTCATTGCCGCCGAAGGACTGCTTGCCAGCGAAACGGCCTTGTCGAGCCTGCGCGGCGGTCAGGGCTTTCCCGAGATCGAGGCGGTGCGCCATGCGCTGGCCAACTGGCGCTTCTATCACGGCTTCCGCTCCGATGCGGATTCGCCGCTACGACGCCCTGCCCTGCCCGTCACCGCGCCAATGCTCAATGCCGATGGCAGCAATCTCGCTGCCGTATTCGCCACGCTGCGCCACATCCGCCAGGACAGCGCCGATCTCGATGGGGCAATCGCGGCGGCTTTCCCCGGCGCCAGTCTTAATGTGCCCATGCCCGCCGAGAGCGCCACCTTCTCGATGACCTTTCCGGATCTGCCCCGTCGCGCCTTTGCCGCGCGCGAACTCTCCGATGGCACTCTGCAGTTCCTGGCGCTGCTCGGCGCGCTGCTCTCCTACCGTTTGCCGCCGTTCATCGCGCTTAACGAGCCCGAAACCAGCCTCCATCCAGGTCTGTTGCCGGTCCTCGCCAGCACCATCGTGCGGGCGGCCGAACGCACACAGATATGGGTGGTCACGCACTCGCGCGAACTGGCAGACGCCATCGCCGCCGAGGCCGGTGCCGTTGCGCATGAAGTCGAGCGCCGAGATGGCGCGACATGGCTGAAGGGCCTCTCGCCACTCGGCGTGTTCTCCGATGAGGACTGACCCGCCGGCGACGATACCTGCTACTGCATCCGCTGCTGTTCGCCGGCCGCGTGACGCCGTCCTGCAAGTCGCGCCTGCCGGCCAGTGCGGAAGCTGACGACGAGCCAGCGCACGACGACATAAAATGCAACATAAACGATGATCGCCAGCGGAAGCGCACCGATCATCATCGTCCTGAACGCCGGCCAGACGGTTTCGAACCCGGCTGAGAACAGGCCCTGGCTGATCGTATCGCTGGCCGCATCGGCATTGACGGCCTGATCACCGGCCGCCACCCCTCCCGTCAGCCAGGTTCCGATCTGGAACGAGGCGGCAAAAAACAACGGAAACGTCAGTGGATTGCCCCAAGCCGTGCCGATCGCCGCCGCGATCATGTTTCCACGCGTGACGAATGCCAGCACGAAACCCAGCAGGAAGTGCAAGCCGATCAGCGGGAACATCGATACCGCAGCGCCCGAGGCAACGCCCGCACCAATGGCGTGCGGGCTTGCGCTCAGCCGCAACACCTTCTTGCGCAGATATGTGCCGTAACGCCTCAGCCCCATTCGGGGCCATAGCGCGTTGCGCACCCTGTCGAGCCACTTGCCTGGCATCAGCCGATGTTCTCCCCGCCGCTTTGCACCGCCAGTGGGCGGTTTAAAGCACTGGCACGTTGTCGCGGTCTTGGCTAACGCCTGGTCATGACAGCACGATTGCAGGGCGAAACCACCCAAAACGACTATCAGCGCGCGCCTCGTCTGGGAATATAATTAGACGTGAGCAGCTTGCCAGTGTCTGGCCACCTGGAACCTGCCTCCCGCTTGCCACGTTGATTTGGTCAAATAAACCTCTCCAGTAAGGAGGCTGTAATGAAACGCTTTGACTCAGGCACCCTGATCCCCGGCTCGACCTGGAAGGCCGAAGCCGAAAGCGAGGCCGAGGTCGTGCGCCGCGCCGTCGAGAACCTCAAAACCATGAATGGCGAGGAGGTCGTTCGCCCCGAAATGGTCGAGCGGATCAAGGAACGTATCGTCGACGTGGACGACAACGACACCAGGCACTAGTTGTCAATGCGAGCTTGGCCGAGCAGGTCCTGCCGGCCGATCTGGAATTCGCTGTCGATCCAGAGCCTTTCGAGCCGCGCCAGTTCGCGCCCGAGCTCCCGGCCCGGGCGCATGCCCATTTCGACGAGATCGGTCCCCGAAATCGGGAATGCACGCAGATTTACCGCAAAGAGCTTTTCACGCACCGCCGCTTTGCCGGCCTCGCCCCAACCAGCGCGCACAGCCGCGACATCGAGTGCTTCATTGACGACGGTCAGATAGCGGTACACAGCCTCGTGGAGCTTGAGGTTTTGCACCAGGTCCGCCGCTGATCGCAGTTGCAGCGCCGTCGAAACTTCGTTGTTCGAAAGACGCCAGCGTGCCTGCAGATCATCGGCATCGACCGATTCGAGCAACAACGCCATGCGCGCCGCCAGCGTCGGGCTGGCAACCTGCCGCTCATAGCTGCGCAGGCTCGATATGACCTCCGGCGGAAAGTCCAGAAGCCCGATCTCGACCATCTTGCGCAGGACCGCTGCGACACGCGGCAGGGCGAGCATGCGCCGCATCTCGGTACCAACGCGCTCCGCCGAAAGATGATCGAGCCGTCCAACCGCCTGCACACAGGCTTCGAGGCCGTCGGGATCGAACACTTCCCGGCCATGACTGGCGGTGAAGCGGAAGAAACGATAGACGCGTAGCCCATCCTCGGCGATCCGCCGGTCTGCATCGCCGATGAAGCGCACGCGCGAGTTGATGCAGTCGATCAGCCCACCGAGCGGATCGAACAGGCTCCCGTCCATCCCGGCATAGAGGGCGTTGAGCGTGAAATCGCGGCGTGCGGCGTCGGCCGTCCAGTCGGTTCCGAACCGAACGACGGCATGGCGTCCATTCGTCTCGACATCCTCGCGCAGCGTCGTGACTTCCGCCGCCAGCGATCCCGATCGCAGGGTGACCGTTCCGTGGTCGATACCCGTTGGGTAGGAGTTGATCCCGGCTCTGCGAGCCCGCCTGATGACCTCGTCCGGCACCAGTTCGGTCGCGATATCGATGTCGGCGCGAGCCCGCGGCATATCGAGGATGGTATCGCGAACGATTCCCCCTACGACCCGCGCCCGACCGTCCGCACTGTCGAGCAGTGCGAGGATCTTTTGCAGGTCGGCACCCTTGAGCCATTCGGCTTCGCGCAAACGCGTTTCGGCAGTCGCCGGACCGATCACGGCCTGCCCTCGTCACCGAGCACCAGATCACGGAACCGGCGCGTGAGATTCGCGGTAATGCCCCAGATGACATGGCCCTCATGGTCGATCTGCCAGGTGCTGTGCTCTTCTCCGTTCCGCATGACCTTGAAGGTGCCGTAGCTTTCATGCCGCAACAAGCGGGCAAGCGGCACTTCGAAGACGGCCTCCACCTCGCGCGGATTGGGCACGAATGGCCCGCTCGGCCTGACCAGCGCCACGACCGGCGTGATCAGGTAATTGGTGCCGGTATAATAGGTCGGCATGAAGCCGAGGACCTCGGCATGGTTGCGATCGAGCCCGACCTCCTCCATCGCCTCGCGAAGCGCCGCATCGGCTGCATCGATGTCGGTCGGATCGATCTTGCCGCCCGGAAATGCCACCTGCCCTGAATGAGCACGCAATTCGGAAGACCGCTCCGTATAGAGCACAGTATGCCCTTCAGGGCGCTCGATTATGGCGATGAGCACTGCCGCAGGAACCGGAGGCCGCTCGAACGGCACTCCCGGGCCCCAATCGGGAATCAGCGATTCCCGATTTGCCAGGGCCGGGGGACTGTCGAGCAAACGGCTGGCGATCTCGTCAATGCTGATGTCTTCGACAGGCAAGCACGAGGCTCCGGGCGCAGAGAATACGCACTCAAGTCTAAGCGACGAATCTTCCCGCCGCATCCCCCAAACGCATCTGCGTGCAATAAGGATCGTCTAGCGACGGAATTCCCGGATCGGACCGGCGAGCGTCTCGGCCAGATCGGGTGTATCGGCGAAGGCGAGAACCCGGGTCGCATCGACAGGTCCGGGGAAAACGACAGCCCCTGGTATCGTCGGCTCCCAGCCAAGCGGGCAATAATAGTCCCGGTCACCAACTAGCAGCACGAACCGGCCCTCGCCGCGCGCCATGGCAAGGCGCGTCACCTCACGCGCAAGGAGCTTGCCCGCCCCCCGCTTGCGGAAATCGGGGTGGGTCGCCAAGGGTCCGAGCAGGTAGCCATTGATGCCGCCAACACTGATCGGCGTCATCCACACCGACCCGCACGGCGTTCCATCGACTTCCGCGATAAGGCTGAGCGTCGGATCGATGGGGAACTGCTCGCGCACGCGAAAGGCAGTCCGCGCGAACCGGCCGGGGCCAAAGGCAATGGCGTGCAGGTCTTCAACGAACGCGTCATCGGCGTGCGTTGCCAGCCGGACATAGGGGATACCCGGCAGATGCGTCACGACATGCGTGATCGTCGGAGCGGAAGGAGCGAACATGGGCGTGGGTCCGGGAGATTAGAGCAGAGACAAACGCGGCCGCGCGTCGGCAGCCGAAGGGGATCGCCTAGGATCGTCGCGTTGCTCGAATAACCTTAATCATCCTGGGCGCCTCCACGCCTGAAAATCGCATTACCACCATCGCGGACCTCGCGCAAACGAAAGATGATACGCACTGTCAAGCAGAACGGGCCTTTTGCTCATGCGGTTGCAGGCACTATCTCAACGTTCGAATACGTCGACAAAAGGACTGAAAGGAAACGCTCGTGGGACGACTGATAGACGGCAAATGGTCCACCCAATGGTACGACACCCGCAATACGGGCGGGAAGTTCGTGCGCAGCCAGGCGGGCTTTCGCAACTGGATCACCCCCGATGGCAGCCCCGGCCCTTCAGGCGAGGGTGGTTTCAAGGCAGAGCCGGGTCGCTATCACCTCTATGTCTCACTCGCTTGTCCCTGGGCGCACCGCACCCTGATCTTTCGCAAGCTCAAGAATCTCGAAAGCCTGATCTCGGTCTCCGTCGTCTCCCCCAAGATGCCGGACGAAACCGGTTGGAATTTCGACAAGGCTGAAGGCTCGACCGGCGACGGCCTCTTCGGCAAGGACTATCTCTGGCAGATCTATACCCAGGCCGTGCCCGACTATACCGGCCGCGTCACCGTGCCGGTGCTTTGGGACAAGCAGCAGGGAACCATCGTTTCCAACGAGAGCGCCGAAATCATCCGCATGTTCAACTCGGCCTTCGACGAGCTGACCGGCAATACCGATGATTACTATCCCGCCGACCTGCGCGAGAGGATCGATGCGATCAACGCCCGCGTCTACGACGAGATCAACAACGGCGTTTACAAAGCCGGATTCGCGACCACTCAGGACGCCTATGATGAAGCCGTGCGCGCCCTCTTTGATGCCCTAGACTGGGTTGAGGACATTCTAGGCGAAACCGCCTATCTCACCGGCGATACCATCACGGAAGCCGACTGGCGCCTCTTCACCACCCTGGTGCGGTTCGACGCCGTCTATCACGGCCACTTCAAGTGCAACCGGCGGCGCATCGCCGACTACCCCAACCTCTCGCACTACCTAAAGGCGCTCTACGAAGTGCCCGGCGTCAAGGAAACCGTGAACCTTGATCACATCACCACCCACTACTACTGGAGCCACATCACCATCAATCCGCACCGTATCATCCCGATCGGCCCGGAACTGGAATTTATCAAATAGCTCAGTAGCCCCAGATCGCGCGCCTCTCGACCCCGTCGAAATATTCGTCCACCCGCGCCGAGGTCGAGGGCGTGATCTTTTCGGGCAGCGCCGATCTGTGGAACCATCCGGTCTCGGCAATCTCGCGATTGGGCACGAAATCGAATACCTTTTCGAAACTGCGCCCGACAAAGAATGCGATATGGTCCCGGTTGGTGAGCGGGTTGTTGTTGTGGTAGAGGCCGAAGAGTTCCAATTGCCCGACGGGGCGACAGCCGGTCTCCTCGATGACTTCGCGAATGGCGCTTTCCTCGGCAGTTTCCCCCGGCTCGACGCCCCCGCCTGGAAACTGCCAGCCCGGTACATAGGTATGGCGGATGAGGAGCACTTTCTCGCCATCCACCAGCATTACACGCGAGCCGAGCGTCATGCGACGGCGCAACCCAACTGAGTTGAGATAGAGCCACACGCTCATGCGCTGCCAGCGATTCATCTGCATAGTCGAGACCTCTTCGTGCCCAATGGGTAGCAGAGACTTGATAGCGACAAAATCGGCTGCGGCCGCTTTTGGCCATTTTCTTGACGTCCGCCGCGTGGCATTAGGCGCGCAATGACCACTCTCGCGCACATCTCCGACATTCACCTGTCGCCCTTGCCCCCTGTTTCGGTCAGAGACCTGTTCAGCAAGCGGCTCACGGGTTACCTCAACTGGAAGATGATGCGCAAAGACACGCTGAGCGGCGAAGGCCTCATCAACCTAGTCGATCACCTCAAGCAGCAGAACGCCGATTTCATAGCCGTTACCGGCGATCTTACCAATCTCGCCCTCAAGGCCGAGATCAGCCGTGCCGGTGAGTGGCTGCGCGCGCTCGGACCCGCTGACAAGATCTGCGTCTCGCCCGGCAATCACGACGCCTATGTGCACGGAGCCCTCGAAGGCGCCTGCAACGACTGGGGCGACTACATCACCGGCGAGACGCTCAAGCAGGAAGAGCGCTTCCCCTTCGTGCGGCGCGTGGGAGACCTCGCGATCATCTCGTGTTCGAGCGCGGTGCCGACCGGCCCGTTCCTTGCGGTCGGCGCGTTCGGCTCCGCCCAGGCCAGGCGGCTTTCCGAAATCCTCAAGATCACCGGCGAGGCCGGCTATTTCCGCGTCGTCCTCATCCACCACCCGCCCAATGTGGAATTGCAGCATCCCTCCTTCGGCCTTCGCGGCCATAAGCAGTTCCGCGATGTCATCAAGACCTTTGGTGCAGAACTGATCCTGCATGGGCACACCCACCGCTCATCCATCCACTCCGTGCATGGCCCCGAGCAGGAAGTACCGGTCATCGGAGTCGCCTCGGCCAGCGCCGCCCAGGGCGGACGCCTTGACGATCCGGCGCGCTACAACCTTTTCAAGATCGAAAAGAACGGTGCCGGCTGGACCTGCACCATGCGCGAATATGGTTTCCAGCGGCTTGGCACCGGCATCGTCATGCGGCTGCAGATGCGCATCTACTGAACGCAGCCTCTCCCGATTTTTCGCGAACACGGTTATATAGGCCCAATGCGGTCCGTGGATTCCTGGCATTGAACGAAACATTCCTCATCGAGCGGCCTGTTTTCGACCCGGCCAGCGGCATCGCGCGGTTCGGCTACCGGATCGAGGGTAAGCATTTCACCGAAGTGCTCGAACTTCCCGCAGGCGAGCCCGAACGCGCGCAGACATCCGCCTTCGGCAAACTGCTCGACCTCACCGCCATCGTGCTGGGGGTCTCCTATTACAAGCTCAAAGCCCCCTTCGTCATCGCCGCGCCGGAGATCGCGCTGACCGCATCCGAACGGGATTTCGTCATCGACGTCTATGAGAACGGCCTTGGCGAGTTTTACGCCCGAAACCAGCTCAGCCGCTTCGGCAAGCTCGCGCTCGAAGCTCCCATCGACACCCGGTCGATTCCCGCCCCCGACCTCGCTGACCGCGCCCTGCTTCCGATCGGCGGCGGCAAGGACTCATTGGTCAGCGTCGAACTTCTCGAAGCCACCGGGGTTGCCTTTACCCCCTTTGCCGTCAATCCCAAGGGCCCGATCCTTTCCTGCGTCGAGAAGATCGCAACCTCACCCGTTTACGTGACCCGCACCCTCGACCCGGAGATGATCCGCCTCTCCACCGAGCCGGGCTACTACAACGGCCACGTGCCATCGACCGCGATCAACTCCATGGTCGCCGCACTCTGCGCCGCGCTGTTCAGCTACAACCGCATCGTCCTCTCAAATGAGCGCTCGGCCAGTGAAGGCAATGTCGAGTTCGACGGTCGCGAGACCAACCACCAATATTCCAAATCCCTCGGTTTCGAACGCCTGATCGCCGGCGTCCTTGCCGGCGCAACCGGCGGCGCGCTGCAGTATTTCTCGTTGCTGCGGCCCTATTCCGAGGCGCGCATCGCCTCGTTCTTCTCGCGTCAGGACAAGTTCGACCACGTCTTCTCGAGCTGCAACCGCAATTTCCGCCTAACCGGAAACGACGGCCCGCTCTGGTGCGGTCAGTGCCCGAAATGCCATTTCGTGTTCCTGATCTTCGCCCCGTTCATGGAAAAACAGCGCCTGATCTCGATCTTCGGCCAGAACCTCATGGACAATCTCGAGCATGAGGCCTCCTTCCGGGAACTCTCGGGCCTTGCCGGTCAAAAGCCATGGGAATGCGTTGGCGAGATTCTCGAAGCTGCAGCCTGCCTTTATTCCCTCACGCGCCACGCCGACTGGCACGAGGATGCGGTCGTACAGGCGGTGAAGGCCGACCTTTTCGCCCAATATGGCGAACCGGCCCTGCAGGCAGCGCTTGCCGAATGCCTCACCGACAGCCACGATCATCACATCCCCCCTGAACTCGCCGCCAGGGTCGCTGCCTATGCGGTTTGACGAGCCGGTGCTGCTCTATGGCGCCGGACGCGAAGCGCGTTCGACCCGCGCCTTCCTCAAAGCGCATCAGCCCGGCCTCAAGCTCTATGTGATGGTCGATAGCGGTGTTGCCGACCTCGACGAGTGCGAGCCGATCACGCCCGATGCGCTCCCAAAAGCCATTGCGGATCGCAAATTCGGGCTGATCGTCAAGAGCCCGGGCGTCTCGCTCTATAAGCCGGTTTTCGAGCGCGCCCGCGCCGCCGGCATCCCGATAACCTCGAACCTCAATCTCTGGGGCAGGACCTACCGTGCCGGCCGCTCGGTCATCGCAATCACCGGCACCAAGGGCAAGTCGACGACAGCGACCCTCACCCATCTCATGCTGGAAAAATCCGGTATAGATGCCGGCCTTGCCGGCAATGTCGGCCTGGCACCGCTCGAAATCGCCGACCGGCACCAAACGGTCGTATTCGAGCTATCGAGCTATCAGACCGCCGATATGGACTTCCTGCCCGACATCGCCGCAATCACCAATCTCTACCCCGAGCATGTCGACTGGCACGGCAGCCTCGAGCGCTACTACAGCGACAAGCTGCACCTTATCGATCGCGATGGGGATTTGCGTATCGGGCTCGGTGCGCGGGCCGCCGAAAATGCACGCGTGCTTGCCGCCGTCAGGGACCAGCGCCGGCTCCTGCCACCACTGTCCGCCGATCAGGAGGCTGCATTGACGCGCGCGGCCGCCCGGTCGCGTCTCAAAGGCGCCCACAATCTCGACAATGCGCGCCTTGCAGCACAACTAGCGCTTGCATCCGGTGGCACGATTGACGGCGTGGTCGCGGGCATTGACGCCTTCACCCCCCTGCCGCATCGGCTCGAAGAGCACGTGATCGGCGGTAAGGTCTTCGTCAATGACTCGATCTCCACGACGCCAGAGGCAACCAAGGCGGCGCTTGCCGCCTATGCCGGCCATCGCATCGCGCTTATCGCTGGCGGACATGAGCGCCAACAGGATTATGGCGATCTCGCCGGGCGCCTCTTAGCCTCTGGAGTAACGACACTCGCCTGCCTGCCAGTCACCGGGGGTCGGCTCGCATCGGCAGCGCGCGTGGCCGCACCGGACATTGACGTCATTGAGGCCCCGACCCTTGCCGAAGCGATGAGCGCCCTGCACGAGCGTGCTGAGAGCTTCGATACCGTCATCCTCTCGCCAGGCGCCCCGTCCTATAACCAGTTCGCAAATTTCGAAGAACGGGGCCGCAAGTTCGTCGCACTCGCCCGGGACGTGTTCGGAACGCCTGAAGGATAGGTCTCAGTCTTCCTTTTTGTCCGGCAGGTCCTTGCGATCTGTGCTGGCGAGCTCGTCCAGTTCCTTCTCGGTCATCGATTTGTACATATCCTTGGACGCGCCTTTGAGCTCGCTGACCTTGGTGTCACCGCGCTTGGCAGAGAGCGCCGCGCCAGCGGCCTTCTGCTGAGCTTTCGATTTTGCAGGCATGACAGCCTCCGCTTGCTGAATCTCTTCTGAGAACGAAACGGTTCTGCTTCGGTTCCGCGCGCGTCAGTCGCGCGCTCCGCGCGCCCTGACGATTTTATGGGCGAAGCTGCGCAAGAGAGCCAGAACGATCACGGCCAGCACCGTGGTGAACAGGCTCACCACATAGTGCCCCAATGCACAGGCAATGCCGACGGCCCCCGCAAGCCACATGCCTGCCCCCGTCGTCAGTCCCTGGACACCAGCGCCACTGCGAAAGATCGCCCCGGCACCGAGGAACGCAATGCCGGCGGTAACCGCTTCGACGGCACGGATCGGATCGGCATTGCTGCTCCCGCCCTCGATGGTGTGGAAGATCTCGAAGGCGAGAATGGTAAAGAGTGCGGCGGCGACGGCGATAAGGATATGCGTGCGCAGGCCTGCTTCCGCAGTGGTCGCTTCGCGTTCAAAACCGATCATCGCGCCGAAAAGCGCAGCGATGACCAGACGTATCAGAATGACGTGCGCGGGAAGGTAGGTATAGACCAGTCCGAAATCGTTGCCCGCTTCCATGTGACAAACCCGTGACAATGACGCTGGTTGCCACAACCTGGCAGCGAGCTGAGAAGTTCCGCTATCGTCCACCCCCAAGTCAGGGTGGCTCAGGTCGGGCTGGGTTGCATCATTGTGTAGATGATGAACACCAGGGCGAACAATACGACTGCGCCAAGCAAGGAGAACAACAACACCCGCAGGTTCATGGTGCTTTTGCCGGCCTGGCGTGTCTCTGTGGTGTTCTTGTGGGGATCGTAGTTTGCCATAATATTTCTCTCGCTCGGGCCTCTGCGTCTCAACGTGCCGCCGTGGTCGCGGTTCCGTAGCAGGGCTTGACCAAATCGTTGGGGAGGCCGAGGCTCATCGCCAACGACGAACGAGCAGGGGCGGGATGTTCGGGGGCGCATCGCGGCTTCCGGATGCACCAGAAAAACAATGACATCGCAAGCTATGCTGACCCGCATGATTCAGGCTGGGCAGGGCATCGTTCCCGCAGACCTGGTGATCAAGAACGTCCAACTGCTCGACGTGATCACTGGCACCATCACGACCACCGATATCGCCATCGTTGCCGATCGGATCGTTGGCACGCACGCGTCCTATAGCGGCGAAACCGAGATCGATGCCGACGGGCGCTATGCCGTTCCCGGCTTCATCGACACGCATCTTCATATCGAATCCTCCCTCGTCACCCCCTTCGAGTTCGACCGCTGCGTTCTGCCCCATGGCGTGACCACGGTCATCTGCGATCCCCACGAGATCGCCAATGTGCTGGGCACGCAGGGCATTCGCTATTTCCTCGACTGCGCCGAACGCACGGTCATGGATATCCGCATCAATATTTCCTCTTGCGTTCCGGCAACCGCATTCGAAACGTCGGGCGCGCGGCTCGAGATAGACGACCTGCTACCCTTGCGCGATCACCCGAAGGTGGTCGGGTTGGCCGAAGTGATGAACTTTCCCGGTGTCCTCACCAATGACCCGGGGATCATGGCCAAGCTCATCGCTTTCCAGGGCGGCCATATCGATGGCCACGCGCCATTGCTGCTCGGACAAGCCTTGAATGGCTATCTGGCCGCCCGCATCCGCACCGACCACGAAGCAACCAGCGCCGCCGAAGCGCGCGAAAAACTCGCCAAAGGCATGGCGATCCTCATTCGTGAAGGTTCGGTATCCAAGGATCTCGAAGCGCTCGCCAGCGTGCTGGACGAGAACACGTCGAGCTTTGTTGCCCTTTGCACCGACGACCGCAACCCGCTCGACATTGCCGAGGAAGGGCATCTTGACTCGTCCATCCGGCGGTTGATCGCCATGGGCCGGCCGCTCCATCACGTGTACCGAGCCGCAAGTCACTCAGCGGCCAATATTTTCGGCCTCAAGGACCGTGGTCTGATCGGCCCCGGCTGGCGCGCCGATATCGTGCTGCTCGACAGCCTCGAGGACTGCCGCGTCAGCGACGTCATTTCCGCCGGCCGGCTGGTCACGCCCGACCTCTTCGACGAACGCCAGCCGGTCGAGCCGGTCGGGCTCGCTTCGATGAAAGCCAGACCGGTGATCCCCCAGGCCTTCCACATGCGCGCCAGGAACGGGCGCAATGAAACGCCAGTCATAGGCGTCAAGCCCGGTCTGATCCTCACCTTTCGGGAAAGCGCCGTACTTGCCCACGGCGAAACCGGGCTTTTGCCGGACCTCGATGCCGACGTCATCAAAGTCGCCGTCATCGAGCGCCATGGCAAGAACGGCAATATCGGCCATGGCTTCGTTACCGGCTTCGGCCTCAAGCGCGGCGCCATCGCGTCTTCGGTCGGACATGACAGCCACAACATTACCGTGGTCGGCGCCGATGATGCGGATATGGCCCTTGCCGTCAATCGCCTCATTGAACTGGGCGGCGGCTTTGCCGTCGTCGATAGCGGCACCGTCACCGCCGAACTGCCGCTCCCCATCGCCGGCCTGATGAGCCACGAGCCTTTCGAGACCGTCGCGCGCGATCTCCACCGGTTGCGCGATGCGGCCAAGGCATTGGGCTGCGTTCTGCCCGAACCGTTCCTGCAGGTCGCGTTCCTCGCCCTTCCCGTCATACCGCATCTCAAGATGACCGATCGCGGCCTCTTCGATGTGGATGAATTCCGCTTCGCGGACTGAGCCGATCCCATGAGCATCGGCTCATTTCTTCTCGCCCGATACTATCGCCTCCCCAGGAGACTTAACCGGGTCAAGGCCAAGCGCTCGATCGTGCTCACCATGGACGACGGCGTGACCTTGATGACAGATCACTACGCGCCGGCCACGCCCGGGCCGCACCCCACCATCCTCATGCGCCTGCCCTATGGCCGCCAGGGCTTCGCGACCGTTGCCCAGGCCTATGCCGAACGGGGTTTCCATGTCGTGCTGCAGGCTTGCCGGGGTACCGAGAAGTCGGGCGGCGAGTTCGACCCCCTGGTCAACGAACGCGCCGATGGATTGGCAACACTGCGCTGGATCGAAAGCCAATCCTGGTTTGATGGGCGGTTGGGCGTTTCCGGCCCGAGCTATCTCGGCTACGCGCAATGGGCCATCTGCGACGCGCTGCCGGTCCATTCGGCCCTTGCCACCAAGGTTACGAGCTCCGAATTTCAATCCGTGGTGTTCCCCGCCGGTGCCTTCCACCTGGGCCTGTGGCTCAGCTGGATGCAGGTGATCGAGGGCCTGCGCGGCAATCCGCTGCGCATGAGCCGCATGATGTTCTCCGGCCGGGTGGAGAAGCTCACCGAGAAGGCCGCGATGACCCTGCCGCTCATTGAGGCCGACAAGGTCGTCGTCGGCCACCAGGTGCATTTCTGGCGAGACTGGTTCGAGAACGCCATCGGCAACGACGCGTTCTGGGAAAAGATGGACCACCGCCATCGCCTCTCGGCAAAGACCCCGCCCAACCACTTCATTTCCGGCTGGTACGACTTCATGGTCGATCAGCTCCTGCGCGACTACCAGACGCTGGTTGGCTTGGGCCATCGGCCTTATCTCACCATCGGCACCTGGACGCACATTGCCAACGAGTTGCAGGCTGAAAGCATGCGCCAGACGCTGGTCTGGATGCGGGCCAAGCTGCTTGGCGATGCGACGGGTCTTCGCGAAAAGCCGGTGCGGCTGCACATTGGCGGCATCGACCAATGGCGCGAATACGACACCTATCCGCCCGGCCCGCTGCGAATAGAGGAGTGGCACCTTCAACCCGGCTTCGGCCTCTCCCGCAGCAGTGCCCCGAACTCGCCTCCCGACCACTATCGCTACGATCCGGCCGACCCGACACCCAATCTCGGCGGCGCCATCTTCGCCTTCACCGGCGCGGGTCCGGTCGATAACGCCGCCCGCGAAGCCCGCGCAGACGTTCTCAGCTACACCAGCGAACCGCTGTCTTCGCCATTGACCATCATCGGCCAGACTCAGGTGAGGCTATTCGCCCGCGCCGCCCTGCCCCACGCCGATTTTTTCGTGCGGCTCTGCGATGTTTCACCCGCTGGCATATCGATCAACATCACCGATGGCCTGATCCGCGTAACCCCGCAGATGCCTGCCGAACCGGACGGCAGTTGGCGCCTCGACTTCACGCTGCACGCCACGGCTTATTGCTTTCGGGCCAATCACCGCCTGCGCCTGCAGGTCTCCTCGGGCGCGCATCCGCGTTATGCGCGCAACCTCGGAACCGACGAACCGGTGGGCACCGCCACACGCATGCGCGCCAATGATATCGAGATATTCCACGCGCCCAACCATGAGAGCCGTATCGCCCTGGCCTGCTGCGAAATTTAGGAGCCTCGCCTAAGCCTGCCCCGTTTCGCGCTTCTTGACTGCCCGACGCCGGGCATGAAGGATCGGCTCGGTATAGCCCGAAGGCTGGTCGACGCCGTGCAGTGCCAGGTCGAGTGCCGCCTGGAATGCCACCGACTGATAATTCTCCGCCATGGAGCGATAGAGCGGGTCACCGGCATTCTGCTCATCGACGACGATCGCCATGCGCTCGAAAACCGATGTCACCTCGTCCTTCGACACCAGCCCGTGCCGCAGCCAGTTGGCAATTGCCTGCGAAGAGATGCGGCAGGTGGCGCGATCTTCCATCAGCCCGACATTGTTGATGTCGGGCACTTTCGAGCAGCCGACCCCCTGCTGCACCCAGCGCACCACATAGCCCAGTATGCCCTGCGCATTGTTCTCGAGCTCGCGGGTGATCTCCTCGCGGTTGAGTTCGAAGGGCGCCAGCACCGGCATTGAGAAAAGCTCGGAAAGCGGCGGCAGGGTCTCGCCAAGCCGCGCCTTCTGCGCCTCGAACACGTCGACCTCATGATAGTGCAGGGCGTGCAGCGTCGCCGCGGTGGGCGAGGGCACCCAGGCCGTGTTGGCGCCCGCCCGCGGATGCGCGATCTTGGCCGCCAGCATCGCAGCCATATCGTCGGGCCGCGCCCACATGCCCTTGCCGATCTGTGCCCTGCCCGAAAAACCGGTCGCAAGCCCGATCAACACATTGCGGTCCTCATAGGCCTGCAGCCAGCGCTCGGCCTTGATGTCGTCCTTGCGCAGCACCGCCCCCGCTTCCATCGACGTATGGATCTCGTCGCCCGTGCGATCGAGAAAGCCGGTATTGATGAAGAACACGCGCTCGCGCGCCTCGTAGATGCACGCCTTGAGATTGGCCGAGGTGCGGCGCTCCTCGTCCATGATGCCGATCTTGATGGTGTTGGGCTTGAGCCCCAGCATATTCTCGACCGAAGCGAAGATGGCGCAGGCGAAGGCCACTTCCTCGGGGCCATGCATTTTCGGCTTGACCACATAGATGGCGCCGGTTCTGCTGTTGACCTTGTCGCTCATGGCGCAAAGCGCAGTTACCGCCGCATCCATCAGCCCCTCGCCGATCGGCTTGCCGCTGGCATCGAGCACCGCGTCTGTCTTCATCAGGTGCCCGACATTGCGCACCAGCAGCAGCGCACGCCCCTTCAGCCTCAGGGGATTACCCGAGGGGTCCGTGTATGTACGATCCGCATTGAGCCTGCGCGTTACCGTGCGACCGTTCTTCTTGAACGTGTCCTCGAGCGTACCGTTCATCAGGCCGAGCCAGTTACGATAGACGCCGACCTTGTCCTCCGCGTCCACGGCCGCGACCGAATCCTCGCAATCCTGGATCGTTGTCAGTGCACTCTCGACAATGACATCGGCGAGCCCCGAAGGCCGCGTCGAACCGATCGCATGGCCCCTGTCGATGACGAGAATGACATGTAGCCCGTTGTGGCGCAGCACGATCTCCGCGCGCTCGCCCTGCTGCCCGTAGCCGACAAAGGCCGCGCCATCCTTGAGCGTCGTCGGACCAGCTTTGGTGTCGATGACGAGATTGGCGATGCCCGCCTGTTCGGCGACCGCATAGGAGGTCACGTCCTTATGGCTGCCGCTCGCCAGCGGGAAGGCCTCGTCGAGAAACTCGGCTGCCCTTGCGATCACCGCCTCGCCACGCGCGACGTTGTACCCTGCCGCGGGCGCCAGCTCACCCTCGCGGCTGATGGCGTCAGTGCCATAGAGCGCATCGTAGAGGCTGCCCCAGCGCGCATTGGCGGCATTGAGTGCATAACGGGCATTTGACACCGGCACGACGAGCTGAGGCCCGCAAAGCGTCGATATCTCCGGATCGAGGCCGCTGGTTTCGATCTGGAAGTCGTCCGGCTCGCCTACGAGATAGCCGATCTCGCGCAGGAACGCCTCGTAACCGGCCGGATCGCTTGTCGCCGGCCCATGCTCATGGTGCCAGTCGTCGATCCTGCCCTGCAATTCGTCGCGACGGGCGAGCAGCTGGTCGTTCCTTTGCCCATGCTCGCCAACGAGCGCGGAAAAACCGGACCAGAACTGATCGGCAGAAACGCCCGTGCCGGGCAGCGCTTCTTCCTCGACAAAGGCCACGAGCAGCGGATGCACTTTGAGGCCGGATTTGTCGAGATATTCGCTCATAGGGAGGTCCTTGGAAGTACACGCAGGCACGGTTGGTTTAGGCCAACCCGGCAAACGTGCCAACCCTTCTTACGGTTGAGTGTCAGAGACTGGACTTGGCGGGAACACCGGCCACATAGACTTCGGCAATGCACCGATCGTCGCCCAGAGTCTGTAGCAGAAACAGCTCTTCGGCAAGGGTCGTAACCGTCTGCATGCGCAGCGCCATGGCCGGTGTGGCGCCCGCGTCGAGCACGACGAGATCGGCCGCCGCGCCCGGCACGATCGAGCCGATCGTGCCCTCCAGCGAGAGCGCCCGGGCATTGCCGAGCGTCATCATGTAGAACGAATTCAGGGGCGTCAGCCGCTGGCCGCGAAGCTGCAGCACCTTGTAGCCCTCGTCGAGCGTGCGCAGCATCGAATAGCTCGTGCCCCCGCCGATATCCGTCGCGACCGCGATGCGCACGCCGCAGGCCATCAGCCGTTCGCGATCGAACAGACCACTGCCCAGGAACAGGTTCGAGGTCGGACAGAACACCGCCACGGCGCCGGTCTCGGCCATCACCCTGGCCTCGCGGTGGCTGAGATGGATCGAGTGGCCCATCAGGCTTTTCGTGCCGAGCAGGCCATAATCCTCATAGATGCCGGTATAGTCCTTGGCATGGGGATAGAGCGACATCGCCTCGGTGATTTCGGCCGCGTTCTCCGACACATGTGTCTGCATGTAACAGTCGGGATTCTCGGCAACCAGCGTCTTGGCCGCGTCCATCTGCTCGGGGGTCGAGGTGATGGCGAAGCGCGGAGAGATGGCGTAGAGCCCCCTGCCCCTGCCATGCCATTTCTCGATCAGCGCCTTGCTGTCGTCATAGGATGACTGCGCAGTGTCGCGCAGTGCCTCCGGCGCATTACGGTCCATCATCACCTTGCCGCCGATCATCAGCATGTTGCGCTTTTCCGCTTCCGCGAAATAGGCGTCTGCCGATTGCCGGTGCACCGAGCAATAGGCTACCGCCGTCGTCGTCCCCTGCCGGATCAATTCGTCAAAGAAGGCGCTTGCAATGGCGCCGGCGTGGCCCTGCTCGGCGAACCGCTGTTCCTCGACGAAAGTGTAGGTGTTGAGCCATTCGAGCAGCGCCCCGGCATAAGAGGCGATCACCTGCATCTGCACGAAATGCAGATGCGTATCGATAAAACCGGGCATGATCAGGTGCGGGCGATGATCGATGATCTCGGCGTCTGCCGCCAGCACTGGCGAATAATCGGAGAGCGAGACGACCTTGCCGTCTTCGATGACGATGGCGCCATCCTCGAAATAGCGATAGCTGCCAGCGTCATCGAGCCCCTGCGGCTCCTCGATGAAGGTCAGCACCCGGCCCCGCAACATGGTCCGTCTCATAACACCGATCCTTGACGGTACCACTCGACCAGCAGCGCGCGTTCCTCATCGGTCATTTCGCTGACATTGCCCGGCGGCATGGCGTGGCTCCAGCCCGCCTGCACCACGATCTCATGAGCGCGGTTGGCAATGGCAGCGTCATTGTCGAGTATGACGTTCTTTGGCGCCTCATTTACCCCCGGCCAGACCGGTTCGGCCGTATGGCACATCGAGCAGCGTGCCTGGACCGTCATGCTCGCTTGGTTGAAGAGCTCCGCATCGAGATAGCTCTGGGCGCCACGCGACGCCACCTCAGCAGCCGATCCCGGCAGTTTCGGGCCGGTCGAGAGCCAGGCAATGACGAGCATCAGCACCACCGCGACACCCCAGGTCCAGTGCGGATTGCCCTGTCGCGCATGACGGGTGTTGAAATAGTGGCGGATGACGACGCCGACGAGGAAGATCAGCGAGGCGATGATCCAGTTCCACTGCGTGGCGAACGCCAGCGGATAGTGGCTCGAAAGCATGAAGAAAATCACCGGCAAGGTAAGATAGTTGTTGTGCAGCGAGCGCTGCTTGGCAACCTTGCCATATTTGGCATCCGGCACCCGCCCGGCCTTGAGATCGGCCACGACGATCTTCTGGTTGGGAATGATGATCATGGCGACATTCGAAGCCATGATCGTGGCGGTGAAAGCGCCCATATGCAGCATCGCCGCCCGGCCGGTGAAAACCTGCGTATAGCCCCACGCCATGGCGGTCAGGATGGCGAACAGCACCAGCATCAACCCGGTCTGACTCTCGCCGATCGGGGACTTGCACAAGCGGTTGTAGACGATCCAGCCGATAAGGATCGAGCCGAGCGAAATGGCGATCGCGCCCCATTGCGGCACGTCGAGCACGTTGCGGTCGATGAGGTAGAGATCGGCGCCGACATAATAGATGATGATCAGCAGCACGAACCCGGAGAGCCAGGTCGCATAGCTCTCCCATTTGAACCAGGTCAGGTGCTCAGGCAGGAAATCGGGCGCCACCAGATATTTCTGGATGTGGTAGAAACCGCCGCCATGCACCTGCCACTCTTCGCCATGCGCCAGCGGCGGCAGGCTCGGCGTTCTGCGTAGGCCAAGGTCCAGCGCAATGAAGTAGAACGACGACCCGATCCAGGCGATGGCCGTAACGACGTGCAGCCAGCGCGCCGCAAAGCTCAGCCATTCCCAGAAAATTGCGAAATCGCTCATGGGTTCAGTTCCTCTACCGGCATCGCACCCGACCCACGAGGGGAGAGGGAGCGCTATGCCTTCCCGCGACCGGAACTTCCCTTCTCCCCTTGTGGGAGAAGGTGGCGCGAAGCGCCGGATGAGGGGGTGATTCAGTCAAAACAAGAGGCGGGCCGTGGCCCGCCTCGCTACATGCGTGAGCAGCCAGCCTTAGGCCGTCACGCCCTGCACGTACCAGTCCATGGCCCACAGACCCGCGTCATCGACCGTCTCGCCGGCAGCGACGCGCTCGGTGCCCATATTGTCGACGATCGGGCCGGTAAACGGATGGATCGAGCCGTCGATGATGCCGTTCTCGACGGCTTCGGCGGCGGCAACGACGTCCTCGGGTACTTTTTCGTTGTAGGGCCCGATGACCACTTCGCCCTCGGCGAGCCCCGGCCAGCTATCCTCGGCGACCCAGGTGCCGTCCATGACCTCCTGCACGGTCTCGATATAGTGCGGCCCCCACACATCGATGATTGCGGTCAGATGCGTATTGGGAGCAAAGGCGCTCATGTCGGCGCCCTGGCCGAACCCGCCGATAATGCCGCGCTCCTCGGCGACCTGCAGGGCCGCCGGACCATCAGTGTGCTGAACGAGGATATCGCAGCCCTGGTCGATCAAGGCACGAGCGGCATCCGCTTCCTTGGCCGGATCGTTCCAGGTCGAAAGCCATACGACCTGCACCTGGATATCCGGATTGATCTTCTGGGCCGCCAGCGTGAAGGCATTGATGCCCATATTGACTTCCGGGATCGGGAACGAGCCGATATAGCCGATCTTGCCGGTCTGCGACATGTGGCCGGCAATGGTGCCCAGCACCGCGCGCCCTTCATGGAAGCGGGCATTGTAGGTGCCGACATTGTCGGCGCGCTGATAGCCCGTCGCATGCTCGAAAATGACGTCCGGGTATTCCTGCGCCACCTTGAGCACGTAGTCGCCGAAACCGAAGCTGGTGGCGAAGATCAGCTTGTTGCCCTGTTGGGCCAGTTCACGCAGCACGCGTTCGCTGTCCGGCCCCTCCGGCACGCTCTCGACGAAGGTGGTCTCGATCTGGTCGCCGAAATGCTCTTCAAGAGCCAGCATGCCGGTGTAGTGACCAAAGGTCCAACCGTTGTCGTCCTTGGGACCGACATTCATGAAGCCGATCTTGAGCGGCTCCGACTGCGCGAACGCGCGCCCGGCCAATACGGGCAGGACGAGTCCGGCGCCGCCGATCTTCATCAGTGTGCGACGATTGAGTTTTGTCATGATGTTCCCCTGACGGTTCTTAGTTTGAAGGAAGGAACGGTTTGCCGAGGCAAGCCGGTGCATTCGACTGGCGCCCGCGCAGCGAAATCAGCACCAGCACGAGGATGGTCGCCAGATAGGGCAGCGCCGCCCAGAATTCGGATGGAAGGATCGAGAAGCGCCCGCCCGCCGCCTTTGCATAGAGTTCCAGCGTCATCACCAGTCCAAAGAGATAGGCCCCGGCCAGCAGCCGGAACGGTCGCCAGGCGGCGAAAACAACCAGTGCCAGCGCGATCCAGCCGCGCCCCGCCGTCAGCCGCTCAGCCCATTGCGGCGTCAGCAGCAACGGAAAGCAGGCGCCGGCAATGCCCGCCATTGCCCCGCCAAAGGCGACGGCGGCGTAGCGAACGCCGATGACCGAATAGCCGATCGAATGGGCCGAAACATCGTTCTCCCCCACCGCACGCAGGATCAGCCCCGCCCGGGTCTTCTTGAGGAACCACCAGACCGCGACGACCATGACCAGCGAGAAATAGACAAGCGCGCTATAGCCGAAGATCACGCGCCAGGTCGGGTGCGTTGCCAGTTCGGCCGGGAACAGCGGGCCGAAAAGCGCGATCGGCCGGCCGGTATAGCCTTGCCCGAAAAGCGCCGAGAAGCCGGTGCCGAAAATGGTCAGCGCCAGCCCCGTCGCCACCTGGTTTGCCGAGAGGCTGAGCGTCAGGAACGCAAAGATCATCGAAACCAGCACGCCCGCGAGCGCAGCAGCGGCGATTGCCAGCCACGCATTGCCGGTCACGAACGCCACCGCAAAGCCGATGACCGCGCCTGTCAGCATCATGCCCTCGACGCCCAGATTAAGCACGCCGCTCTTTTCGGCGACGAGCTCTCCGAGCGCTGCAATGAGGATTGGGGTCGAGGCGCCAACCACCGTGATGATGATCGAGATCAGCAGATCGGTGCTCATGCGGCGCTCCCTGCCGTTTGCGGCACGACGCGCCTGAGGCGGTATCGTACGAGAATGTCGCTCGCCAGAAGGAAGAACAGCATCATTGCCTGGAAGATGCCGACTGCGGCATTGGGCAACCGGATCGTCGTTTGCGCCACATCGCCCCCGACGACTGCGACCGCCATGGCAAGCCCGGCAAAGATAACGCCCAGCGGATTGAGCCGGCCGAGAAAGGCAACGATGATGGCGGTGAATCCGTAATTGGTCGGAAACTGCGGCACCATGCGCCCGAACGGCCCCGCCGCCTCGAATATGCCCGCCAGCCCAGCCAGCCCGCCGCTGACCAGCAATGCCAACCAGATCGTCCTGTTTGCCGAGAACCCGCCATAGCGCGCCGCTTGCGGCGCCGCACCCACCACGCGGATTTGAAAGCCGAACAGCGATCGGCTCATCACCAGCCAGGCAATCAGCGCGATGAGAAAGGCAAGCGGCACGCCAAGATGCACGATGGTGCCTGGAATGACCCTTGGCAGGCTCTGGCTCGAGGTGAACATCACCGTCTGCGGAAAGCCGAAGCCCATAGGGTCCTTCCAGGGACCCAGCACCAGGTAATTGAGAACCTGGATCGCGACATAGGTCAGCATCAGGCTGGTCAGAATCTCGCTGACCCTGAGCCGGGTCTTGAGCAAAGCCGGGATCGAGGCCCAGGCCATGCCGCCGAGAATTCCCGCGAGCACCATCAGCGGCAGGATCCACGGCCCGCTGAAATCGCGCGTTGCCAGCGCAACGCCGGTCCCCGCCAGGCCCCCGATCACATACTGCCCCTCCGCACCGATATTCCACACATTCGCCTTGTAGCCGATCGCCAACCCCACCCCGATAAGGATCAGCGGCGCTGCTTTCACCCCAAGGTCCTGCCATTTCAGCGGGTTGAGTATGGGGGTAAGGAAAATCTCGCGCACCGCGCCGACGCCGTCATAGCCGATGAGTGAAAAGATCACCGCTCCCACAACGGCCGTGAGGACCACCGCCGCCACCGGCGACAGGTAGAGCATCAGCCGGCTCGGCTCGGGACGTTTCTCAAGCCGGTACTGCAACACCACCTCCCGGCTGGATATGCGTCTCCTCGCTCGTGCCATGGACACCGCCCATCAGCAGGCCGATCTCCTCGACACTAGCCTCACCGACATCGAGAGCGCGGCTAAGCCGCCCCTCATTCATCACCGCAATCGTATCGCAAAGCGTCAGCAGCTCATCCAGGTCCTGGCTGATCAGCACGATTGCCGACCCCTCCGCTGCCAGATCGACGATGGCCTGATGGATCGCCGCCGCCGCACCCGCATCGACACCCCATGTCGGCTGGCTGACGACAAGTACGCATGGACGCTGCAGGATCTCGCGCCCCATGATGAATTTCTGCAGGTTCCCGCCCGATAGCGAGCCCGCAATCGCCTGCGTCCCCGTCGCTTTCACGTCAAAGGTCGAAATGACCTTGCCTGTATAGGTCCGCGCCGCCCCCGCATCGATCAGCCCGCCCGAAGCCATCTTCAGCCGGTCCCGGGCTGTCAGCACGACATTATCGGCAAGCGTGAAATCGGCCACCGCCGCATGCCCGTGCCGCTCCTCGGGCACCGCGCACAGTCCCAGCTTTCTCCGGCCGTTCACATCTGTCAGCCCGACCGGCTTTCCGTCGAGGATGATCGCATTGGCATCGGTTCCCAGCACCTCGCCCGAGAGGGCATCGAGCAGGGCATTCTGCCCATTGCCCGCAACCCCGGCGATACCGAAGATTTCTCCACTGCGAACAGAGCAACTAACCGCATCCACCGCAACACCGAACTCGTCCTCGGCGCGGGTGGAAAGCCGCTCGACGACGAGCCGCGGCTCGCCGAAACTGCGGTTCTCGGCCTTGGCAATGTCCTTGAGCCCCGCGCCGATCATCTTCTCGGCCATCGAGCGCGAAGTCTCCTGCTTCGGATCGCAGGTAGCAACCACCCGCCCGGCGCGCAGGATCGTCGCCGTGTCGCAAAGCGCTTTGATCTCGTGCAGCTTGTGGGAAATATAAAGGATGGAGCAGCCTTCGCTCGCAAGCTGGCGCAGCGTCTCGAACAGGGCCTCGACCTCCTGCGGGGTCAGTACCGAGGTCGGCTCGTCCATGATGAGCAGCTTGGGATTGAGGAGCAACGCCCGCACGATCTCGATGCGCTGCCGCTCGCCGACTGAAAGCGTCGAGACGACGCGGTGCGGATCGAGTTTCAGATCATATGTTGCCATCACCTCGCGAATGCGGGCCTCGAGGTCGCGCGAGCCGGTACTGGTATCCATGCCCAGAGCGATGTTCTCGAACACCGTCAGCGCCTCGAACAGCGAGAAGTGCTGGAACACCATGCCGATGCCGAGCCGGCGCGCCTGCTTGGGGTTGGCAATGGTGACGGCCTGCCCGTTCCAGGCGATCTCGCCGGCATCGGGCTGCATGACGCCGTAGATCATCTTGACCAGGGTGGATTTGCCCGCGCCGTTCTCGCCCAGCAGCGCATGGATTTCGCCGGGACGCACGGCAAAGCTCACGCGGTCATTGGCCAATACGCCCGGGAATTGCTTTGTGATGCCGGAAAGCTCGAGCCTGTGCGGCAGGTTAGCGTCCATCGACCGCTCCCCAAGTGGCCGGCGCGCTTTGAACAGAAGCTTCCCGACGTTGTATATGCACCATTATTTCGGCCGTGGCGAGTGCGGCAATCACTTCCGGCCGCTTATCCCCAATCCCCTGCGACCCGATCGGCAATGTGAGGCGGGCAAGCCCCGCGCGATCGCCACCCTCGGAAAGATACCATTTGGCAAAACGCGCCCGCTTCGTCTGCGAACCCACCATACCGACATAGGGCGCATCGGAACGTGCCAGCGCCTCCTGGGCGATAAGGAAATCGAGCGCATGATCGTGGGTGAGGATGACGTAGGAACTGCCCTGCGGCGCGGATCGAACCACCGCTTCGGGCATGGCTGCGGCAATGGAATCGACTGCCTCGGGGAATCCTATGAGTTCGGCGCGCCGGGTATCGACAACATGAACGCGCACCGGCAGTAGCGCCAGGCAGGCCGCAAGAGCCCGCCCAACATGCCCGGCACCAAAGACATAGACGTGCGGCCAGCTGCGTTTTTCTGCCGCCAGGCGACCGGTCAACTCATCGGCGACATCTGGCGTGACGTGCCGCAGCGAAACCGCGACACGGCCACCGCAACACTGCCCGATTTCCGGCCCGAGCGGGACGTCGAGAACCTCGGCCGCACGTCCGCTCGCGATCAGCCGGCGCGCATGATCGATGACGAGATATTCAAGCGCCCCACCGCCAATGGTGCCGAACAATGCCTCGGCCCCGATCAGCATGAACGTGCCCTCATTGCGCGGGCTCGAGCCCCTCACCGAAGTGAGTTCGGCAACGATGGCGACCGGCTCGCGCGCCAGGAAAGCTGCGATATCGGGCGCCAGGCGGGTCATTGGTGGACCTTGGCCATGTTCGCGTGTGAGGAAGAATCCCCCCACCCTAACCCTCCCCACCAGGGGGAGGGAATCCGACCGGGGCTCTCGCACAGCGACAGGGCAGCCGCGGAACCGTCTCCCTCCCCCTTGTGGGGAGGGACTAAGGGTGGGGGTACATTTCGGCCGGCGCGACGCCTGAACAGCACCCCCCTCCCAACTTCCCCCGCAAGTGGGGAACTGCCGGGTCCATGTGTTTGGCGAAATCGTGCCACACCCCCAATGCGGCACCCTCCCCCTTGCGGGGAGGGTTGGGGAGGGGGTTCACGATGCCGGTGCAAAACCATCACCCCCGCCCCTCCCGCTTCATCCGCTCCACACCCATCAGCACCCGCTCCGGCGTGACCGGCGTATCGAGCCGCGGCGCAATCTTGTAATCGGCGACGCTGGCCACCGCCATCGACAGCGCCTCCACCACCGAGATCGCCAGCATCAGCGGCGGCTCGCCCACCGCCTTGGAGCGCCCGACAGTCGGCTCGTCATTCACCGACCATTCGGCGAGCTTGACGTTGAAAACCGGCGGCACGTCGGAGGCGACCGGGATCTTGTAGGTCGAAGGCGCGTGCGTGCGCAGTTGGCCCTTGTCGTCCCAGACCAGTTCTTCGGTAGTCAGCCACCCCATTCCCTGAACGAACCCGCCTTCAATCTGGCCGATGTCGATCGCCGGGTTCAGCGACTTGCCGACATCATGAAGAATGTCGACGCGATCGAGCGTGTACTCGCCGGTAAGCGTATCGATGGTGACTTCCGATACCGCGGCCCCATAGGCGAAATAGTAGAACGGATGTCCCCGCCCGGTGGCACGATCCCAGTGGATTTTCGGAACCTTGTAAAAGCCGGCCGCCGAGAGCTGCACGCGGTTCAGGTAAGCCGAGGCGATGAGCTCGGTAAAGGGCACGAACTCCGCGCCGGCTTTCAGCCCCCCGGGCACCCAGACGCACTCGGCCTCGTCACATTGGTAAATCTTGGCCGCATGGACAACGAGCCGTTCCTTGATCTGCCGGGCCGCATCCCATGCGGCCATGCCGTTGAGATCGGAGCCCGACGAGGCGGCAGTTGCCGACGTATTCGGCACTTTCCCGGTCGTCGTTGCGGTGATCTTGATGCGGTCGAGCCCGACACCAAAGGCATCAGCGAGCACCTGCGCCACCTTGATATAGAGCCCCTGCCCCATCTCGGTGCCACCATGGCTGAGATGTATCGAGCCATCGCGATAGACATGCACCAGCGCCCCGGCCTGATTGTACCAGGTGGCGGTAAAGGAGATGCCGAACTTGACCGGTGTGAGCGCAATCCCCTTCTTGAGGATGGCGTTCTCGGCATTGAAGGCCTTCACCTGCTCCCGCCGCGCCTGATAATCGGACGAGGCCTCGAGTTCATCCACGATCCGGTGGATGATGTTATCCTCGACCGTCTGGTGATACGGCGTGATGTTGTTCTCGTGCGTGCCATAGAAATTGGCCTTGCGCACCTCCAGCGGGTCCTTGCCGAGCGCATAGGCGATGTCCTCGATCCAGCGCTCGCAGGCGACCATCCCCTGCGGCCCACCAAAGCCGCGGAAAGCCGTGTTGGAAACCGTATTGGTATAGAGCGGCTGCGAGCGCGCGCGCACCGCCGGATACCAATAGGAATTGTCGCAATGGAACAATGCCCGGTCCGTCACCGGCCCCGTGAGGTCTGACGAGAAACCGCCCCGAGCCCCATAAACCGCATCGAGCGCGTGGATGCGCCCCATCTCGTCGAACCCGACCTCGTAATCGACCACGAAGTCATGGCGCTTGCCGGTCGCCACCATATCATCGTCCCGGTCCGGCCGGATTTTTACGGCGCGATTGAACCTCTTGGCGGCAAGTGCGGCGACGGCGGCAAAAAGGTTGCCCTGCGTCTCCTTGCCTCCGAAACCGCCACCCATACGCCGTACATTGATGGTGACCGCGTGCTGCCCGATACCGAGCACCTGGGCAACCATCAACTGCACCTCGCTCGGGTGCTGGGTCGAGGAGAAGACGGTCACGTCCTCATCCTCGCCGGGGATGGCGAGCGCGATATGCCCCTCAAGATAGAAGTGGTCCTGCCCACCGATAGTTACGCAGCCTTTGAGACGCCGCGGCGCTCCCGCGAGCCCCGCTTCCACATCGCCGCGCTCGAGCTTCAGCGGCTCGGTAACCAGCCTGCCCCCTGCGGCCTGAGCGGCGCGTACATCGGGAATGAATGCGAGATCGCGATATTCGACCACCGCCTTGCGGGCAGCGCGCCGGGCAGCGTCACGCGTGACCCCGATAACCGCAAACAGCGGCTGCCCCCAGTACTGCACCTCCTTTTCGGCAAACACCGGCTCGTCATGCTTGTGGCTGGGACTGACATCGTTCTCGCCGGGAATATCGCCAGCACTCAGCACGCCAACGACGCCCGGCGCCTTGCGCACCGCCTCGAGATCGATGGAGACGATCTCGGCATGCGCGCGGGTCGAAAGCGCCAGATAGGCATGCAACGTGCCGGCAGGCTCGACAATGTCGTCGATATATTCGGCAGCACCCGCGACGTGCTTGGGCCCGGAATCATGGGCCGTGGATTCATGCAGGGTGGAACGGGAGATGGTGGGATGCTTATTCATCACGCCACCTCCCGCGTCAGCCTTGCACCCTGCCCCGTGGTCTCGAGGAAAAACCGCCGCAACAGGTTCTGCGCCGCCAATAGCCGATAGTCCGCCGAAGCCCGCATATCGCTGATCGGCGTATAATCCTGCGCGAACGCGCCTACCGCCTGATCTATGGTCTCCATCGTCCAGGGCTTGCCGGTAAGCGCCGCCTCGACGGCCCTGGCGCGCTTGGGCGTCGCCGCCATCCCGCCAAAGGCAATGCG